>JAABUT010000342.1_pt1 | contig 81080 bp, 72 predicted proteins | sample 5559281 | NCBI WGS metagenome assembly JAABUT01 (sample SAMN10711880, study PRJNA513359) | rock metagenome | isolation source: Antarctica rocks | place: Antarctica: Victoria Land, Ricker Hills nord | collected 2016-01-04 | reverse complement strand
TGTTTCATGCAATTAGTCATTGCTCTTTTATCTCTTTATCTATTTGCTTTTTGATGAAGCTCATGATTGTTCTTTTTCTGATGTCAGTTATTGATCTTTTTCATGTCACATCTTTGATTAATTGATTCACTGCTTCATTTTTGATGATGTTTTTGTGACTCAATACTCATTGTATGCAAATATGACATCAATTTTGTTGCAGATTGATCAGATTTTATCATATGTTATTAAATAACTTCAAGTTGACATTGCTCTTTGCTTTTAATCTTTGCAGCATCATTTAACTGTCTGTATACACTCAAATTTCGCTGTTTTCAGATGCTTCTTCGCTGCATATTGCAATTGCATCGTTAATAACTTGCAATTTCACTTTCGTTATAATTATTTCGTCAATCATGCTTGTCATCTTGCTGCATCTAACAGACTTGTGTGTAAATATCATTGCAGTTTCGATTTCTGTTTTGAGTTCTGCTATCTTTTTTCAAGTTTGCGATGCGTTGATGTACATCATTATGTTTTTCGTCTTTTTGACTATTGTTTTCAATTCTCTATAGTGTGTATTTATTGTTTCACACATTTCATCTCTTGCAAATTCGATTTGCATCTTTGTCAGATATTCAATTTTCTGACTTCATGATTTCTTGAAGTGAGAAATTTTGATTTCTTTTATTGAATTCAATGTTTTTTGCACTTTGTTCAATATTCAATATATTTGCGTAAGTTCATCTTTGCACTTCTTGACTTTTTAAAATAAATTCGTCTTTGTTTCGTTTCAGTTCAGATATTTCAATGCGTTCAGATTCAGATTCAATTTGATAGAGTATTAAAATGAGTATTAAATAAATGTTCTTTTTCTGATAGAGTGTTTTTTTGATAATTCAACTATTCAAATTGCATAGTTCTTGCACTTTTGATTTAATTGCATCTTCATCAACGAGATTTCAACTTCTATTTGCATAGCATCTATTGATAATGTTCAAAATGCACTCAGAATTTTTTGTAATGCAGCATTTTGCAGTTTATGAAATTTAACTAAGTAACTTTTTTGATTATTTCATCATATTTCAACGTCATAATCGCTAATAGACGTGACATATGTCAAATATAACTGCTTTTCTGATTTAACATTTAATCTTCACTCACTATTCATTAATTTAAACAACGAGTGTAATGTTCTTATGACTATCATGATTTTCGTTTGCATATGAACTTTGAAGTTGAACTTTCGATTTAGTCAGACTTTTAATCATCATATGCATATCTTTGATTTTATGATCATGTTATTAAGTAGAATAATCATTTGATTGAGTGTCATCTTATGACTTTCAAAGTGTATTAATTCAGATTTCAAGTCATTGAATTGCACTGCGTTATTCTCAGCTCATTTGAAAGCGATTTTTGCTGCATTTTCCAGTATTTTCACATTCTTATCAATATTTCTTTTCTCAACGTATAGCGTCACATCGTCAATATAGCTGAGTGACTGTAAATTTTCAAACTTTGCGCAAATCTTTGAAAACAAATATTGAATATAAATTAGAAATAAAATGAGTAAGATAAGTGAGTCTTGTAATATTTCTGTGCTTATTTTCTTTGATTTCTGACGTTCGTCATTAAATGCTAAGTCAATAACTCAATTTTATAAGAAACATTTTATTCAATTAATTAAATTGACTGATATTTTCAATTTTATCAATATTTTGATCAGCTGTTTCAACATAACATGATCAAAGACTTCTTTGACATCTAGAAGTAAACAGATAAGTGTGTTTTCTCAACTTTTCATCATTTACACATCATGTACTAAATTTAGTATTGCATTTATAACTGATCTTTGTTTTCTGTCTTTCATTTAATCAAAATTCAGCAACTTATCATTAATTTCAGCTGTGTAAAACAGTTGCATTGCTATTATTTTTTCTGCTACTTTGTCTAAACAGTTTAACAGCATAATAATTCTGTATATCTTTGAAATTGAATAATTCAACTTGTCTGATTTTTTTAGAATAATTCTCATGTCTTCACATCATATTTTCAAATGATAATCATTTTTAATCAAATCTGAGTACACTAAATTGAAGATTTTCAATATAGTTTTGTACGCTGACTGTATGATTGCAAATGACATATCATCTGATTCAAATGCTTTTCTGAGTGCTGAGAAGTTAATAGCATGCTTAATTTTCTCTTCAATAACTCTTGATCACTGTATACTTTCATTTGATAGTAATTCTTCATTGATTTGAATTTTTGAAGATGATGAGTACATTGCTTTCAGAAATATCTTGCACTTTTCATTGAATTCAATCTTCAATTCTTTTTGCAAGTTTTGTATCAAGAGTAGCTTTTTGATTAAACATGATTTAATGAACTTGTATGTCTGAAACACTTTTTTCTCTTCAATGTTGTTCAAAAAATTGATTCAGAATTAATTTTTAATCAGCTTTATTGCATCATGATACAAGTTTTGCATTTGCACTATCTCTGCTTATGCATCATCATTTCTGCATCTTTTTCAGATTCGCTTTTTTGACAACAGCATCTTTTGCATTTCGATAAGTTCATTGTTTCATCAGAGTTTTGATTTTGCACATATTCGCTGTTTAAATACAAATAATTTCATTGTATTCTTGATGCATTCAGTCAAATAAATGACTTTTGCTTTTAAACTCGTGATTCTTTGCATCTTAACTATCATTTTGTCTTTTATCTTTTGCAAATGCTCATCAAAGTCTTTTCAGTCAACTTTTTGCAGATTGTATGATGCATTCAGTGAATTTTCGATCAACTTCACTTTTTTTATAACTATTGTAAATAGAATTACTTCATGATTAAATTCTGTGTTTACATTCTCATTTATATATCATTTCTTGATGTGATTGCACATATTCTTTGATGTAAATGTTAAATCAAGTATTGAGCTTGACTGATCTGAATAGCTGTGATATGTATTTATATCAGAAGTGTTAATCAGATTGCACTTATATAAATTTACTCACTTTATTAACGCTTTCATTCTAATAAAGTTTGAAATTTTTGCGTTTAATCAGCTATGATGTGCATTAAAGTCTTCAATGATAATAATTTTTGACTCAGAATTTAGTGCTAATTCTCTCTCAATCGTGTATAATTGTTTATCAAAAATATGTTGCATACATTGCATGCAATATACATAAAACATAATTTCTATGCTGATTTTTTTCTTAACAAGAGATAGTCTTTTCTCTTGCAGCAAATTTACAGTTTAAGATGAGTGAAATTTCTCACTGCTCAGATTTCAACAGTTTACTTCTTAAGCATGAGTTGCAGATGTTTTATCAGCAATATGCATGCATATCACAGTTCATTTCTTCTTTAATCACATCAACATGCACTACTGTTTTCTCAAGCTATACAGATGATGTCTTTGACTAGAGATTAATTTTATCATCAAGACATTCAAGCGTCAGAATTCAGTAAAGAAATAAGATTCTTAAAATTAACAATCATCATCATTGTATATTACATTTCACAGATGCTCACTTTGCTTGTAAGATGTGCAACTTATTTATTTCATGTTATTTGTAGAAATCTTTCTTATGCAAATCAATCATGTTTTGCAAAAATGTTTATATATTTCACTTTTAATTAAACAGCATAATTCAATCATTCTTTATTAATTTGCTTATGTTTCTCTTCTTTTAATAAAGTCTTCTCATCAACATATCACTCATGTATAAAATGTTTGTATCTGAATGTTTGTTAAATGATATCAATGAGATTCTTGAGTTTATTCATGTTGAACTTAATGAATTTTGTGAGTTGCTTGTATCATAGTAATAGACATGCAGTCTTAACAAGATTTATATATAATTAGCATGTAAATTTAAAGAATATTCATGATTTAAGTTCTTTTTGCTAATGTCACGATTTTAGCATGTGTTACTTGAAAAAATGTTGGGGAAAAAATGTTAAATTACTTAAATGATGTTGAACAATATTATAAATGATAATAGATGTGAAATTATCAGTGATGTTATGAAAGTTTCTTGATATAAATGATACTCAGCGTTCATGAAATATAAGAATCTTTGAATGATTTCTTTCTTTTTCTTCTTCTTTGTGCAACATCTTGTATTTAAAATCTAGTTATTAAAATTTCATTCTGATTTCATTCAGTTCTCAGTTCGTGACATTATGTTGCATTCATACTACATCATGAGTTAACTTGAGAATATCAGCAACACTTTGTCATCGACATCTTTAGTCTCGATTAACAAATTCATCACTGTCATTCAGTTTCAAACTTACGTCAACAATGCTTTCAAAGCATAATACACTTTTCTGATTGAACTTTAAACTTGATTCAACAACACTATCACTCAGTATATCAATTGAGTCTCAGTCTATCAACAAGAACATGAGCAAACTCAGATTAAACTTAAGCAGTCTTAGATCAATAATGAAATCTTGTCAGAAATGATTCAAGAACTTAAGAGCATAAGCAGAATCAATATTAAATCAAAGAAATATTTAAATTCAGAACTTTATATCAAAGAGTGAGAAAATAAGTTAAATCAGTTCATCTTCAAACTGATCAGCAAGCTGAAGTTAAACACAAATCATTATTTAATTCTTAAGTTTCATCTTCTGTATGAATACAGTCACTTATCAAGAAACGCTGTCGCTCAAGCGTTGTCACATATGATTGCTCAGCATAATAAGCTAGTCATGATTGAGCAATTAGTTGTCTTGTTAAGACAAGTCTTTAATGATTCAAACAAGCAAGAAATCGCTCAATGATTTATTTCAGCTTTAAGAATGTGAAATTGCATCTTCATTGAATATTTGTTCAACTTTCAGCAGCACATTGATGCAATTGAATATGACGTTGTAACTTGAAAATTCAATCTGAAGAATGAACTATTCAGCAAGCTCAAAGCTTTATTGATTCAGATGAATGTCAGCAGTCTGAACTATGAGCAGTTGATTATCAAATGTCAGCAATTAAATAGTTGATATTGCATCACAGTACAGAATCTTTTCAAGTCAAAAGCAGTAATTCACTTTATCTTTGTGATTTTTACAGTCTTTGTGTATCTCATCAAATATGCAACATTTTTGACAGACTCAAAAGCTACAATCTCAAGCTTGAAAGATCTCATGAACTTATTAATCATCAACATGAAGAAATGAAACTTATTGATTCTTGAGAAGCATCAGCATTGCATGATCAATCATCTGTGTCTATACTGTGATAAGTCTGAGCATTAGACTGCAATCTGCAATTCAAAGCTCAAGATTCAGTTACAAGTCATCTCATTATTCATCTTTGCAATCTTTATTAACAATCTCGCTTTTAATACTTCTTTTGCCTTGAAAAAAGTCTAGTCTCTGCATACAGTCGCTCGCAGAGACAATTGAATAGTCTGAAAATCTCTGCACTTTCAGTTAACTTGATTCATTGATTAGAAAAGAAGATGAACAATGATCATCTTGTGCTCTCAGATAATCTAGAAAGTAATAAAATCAATGTTAATCTTTTTATTTTGATTGATATTAACATCATCAATTATGCATTTATTGATGACTCTTTTGCACAAAAACACTCTCTGCTTTGTTTTACTTTGTCTGAAATCTGTATTCTTCAAAAGTTTAATGATTAATCAGTTGTATTCAATTCAATCACTCATTATGCTTTTGTTAAACTTCAAGTTTCAAGCAAAGAGCTTGAAGAAATTCTCTTTTATATCACTTAACTTTCGTAATTTTCAGTTGTTTTAGATCTGCTCTGATTAAAAAGTCATAAAGCAATTATAAATCTGCGTCATAATCAGCTCATCTTTGAATCTTAAGTCAACTCAGAATTTGTACTTGAAACTTTTTTAAGCATCTTGATTTCAACTGTGTCAGTATTAACTTTCTTGATGTTTTCATTCTTGAAACATCTGAAGATCTACGTTATAAATAGTGCTTCGTTTCTGCAACTCGCTAGAAAAAAGAATCATGATCTGTTTGTCATATTCATGAGAAATATCAACAAAGCTCTGAAAATCACGTCTTTCGTTGATTCTGTCACACTATTACTCTTCAAATATCACGACTTTCTAAATGTTTTCTCTTGCGAATTGATGAACACTCTATCTGAACGACGTTTCTATGATCATAAAATTTAGCTGCAGAAGAGCAAAACTTCTATCTTTGAGTCTTTATATAACATGTCTCAAGATGAGCTTCAAGTACTAAAGAAGTATCTGAAGAATAATTTGATCAAAGACTTTATTCAAGTCAGCTTTTTTTCTGCAATCTCTTCAATACTCTTTGTTAAAAAATCAAGTGAAAAACTCAGATTTTGCGTGAATTATCAAAGTCTGAACATTATGACAGTTAAGAATTAATACTCATTATCTTTCATTCAAGAAATTCTGAATCAACTGACTAAGATCAAGTATTACATCAAGTTAAATATCATTGCAGTCTTTAATAAACTATGAATGATTTATGAAAATGAGTGAAAGATTGCTTTTCAAACACATTATGACTTATATGAGTACAACGTTTGACTCTTTAAACTCACAAATGAATCATCATCATTTCAGAACTTCATTAATGATACTCTGTATGACTTCTTGAATATTTTCTACATTGCATACATGAATGATATCTTGATCTATAGCAACAGTAAAAAGAAGCATACTCAGCATGTTCATCAGATACTGAAGTGACTTAAAGTCGTTGAACTACAAATAAATATCAAGAAATGCGAATTTTCAGTTATTGAGATCAAGTATTTGAGTCTAATAATCATCACTCACAAAATTAAAATGAACTTTGAGAAGATCAATGTCATCATGAATTAAGCTGCATCTCAAGACGTTAAAGATGTTCAAAGCTTTCTGAGCTTCATCAACTTCTATAAACAATTTATTAAGAAGTTTTTCAAGTTGATTGACTCGTTGACTGTTTTAATCAGAAAAGATCAGTCATTTAATTGAATTCAGAAGTGTCAATTCATCTTTAATTGACTTAAATAAATGTTCATCACTGTCTTTATCTTAATGCACTATAACTTGAATTTACTCGTGACTGTGAAAATCGATGTCTTCAACTATGTTGTGATCAAAGTCATGTTTCAACAAGATGATAATGAGCAGTTAAAATCTGTGATCTATTTCTCTTTTAAAATGCTACTTGCAGAATACAACTACGAGATTTATGACAAGAAACTTCTAGCTATAATCAGAGCTTTTAAGAAATGAAGACTTGAACTGAAAGATACATTAAATCTTGTTGAGATCATTTTCGATCATAAAAATCTAGAATATTTCATGTCAATTAAGCTGCTTAGTCAAAGACAAGTTAGATAATCAGAATTTCTCTCTTGATTTAACTTCAAAATCATGTATTGTTCAAGTGAATTAAACACTTGAGTCGATGCATTCACACGTCGATCAGAAGATTTTTTCTTGAACGAGAGAAATAATCATCAAGAACATCAGTGATAAATTGTGCTAAAATTCAAAAAATTGAAAATTCAAGTCTTAATCAATGTTCTTGACAATAGTGACTCTGAAGCACTCAAATCAAGTGACTCAAAGAGTGAATCAATGATTTCTGAGCAGTTTGAATCATCAGAGAAAATGTTTATGAATGAGCTAGAAGAACAACTCTTTGCAGTCTATTTCAATGATGAATGAGTACAGATCATGATAATTGTGTTAAAAGATGATCAACGAAAGCTTAAAGAATTTTCGTTAGCGAAATGTATGCTGCAAAATGATTGAGTTTACTATAAAGATAAACTATTGATACTTAAAGATGAGAAACTGCGACTACGTCTGCTTCAGTTAAGTCATGACATGTTTATTGTGAATCATTCAGAAAGAGTCAAGACTTACAAAATACTCAGTCATCATTATTACTGACTCAAAATGATCAAGACAGTAGCTCACTTCATATGCAATTGTCATCTATGCTTTTGAGTGAAAATCTCTAGAGAAAAATATCAGAAAGCTTTGAAGTCTCTTGATGTACTCAATCATTGCTGAAAAGACATAGTCATGAATTTCATCATAACAGTATCTGAAAGTCAGAATTTGAACGAAAATTCAATGATCAATATTTGTTGAAATCGTGTCTAGAAACTAATCAGAGTGCATGCGTGACTAAAATGTTTAATTGATAAAGATAGTTATAACTAAGACTTTAAAAATATAGAAGAAAGAAGATACAAAAGACAAGAAGAACATGCTTTATATAGTAGTTACTCAGATTGACGCTAGTCTTAAAGAAAACGTGTTGAAACACAAGAAAGATGTTGATTTGAAAAATGTTTGCAACACAAAGAAATGTGTTTATTATAAAAATCTGTTAATTACTTGTAACACAAAGAATGTTACGAACATGTCTGAATCAATCAGAGTTCAGATCTAACTCTAATCAATTTGATTAGAGCAAGCCTTGACGCTATGCCTAGTTTGAACCTAGCGCATTTCTTTGAGTCATTCTCAGCACTTCTTCTCGTTGTTCAGCACTTTCTTCATTCATTTCTTTCATCATTCTTTTAGAAAAACACATCTGACATATTACATCACATCTGTATCGAGCCTAGCGCAGTCTCAAGCCATTATTTATAGAAAAGCTTGCACTCTTTCTCTTCTGTATTCTTAATGTCTTGTTATAGCTATCTCTAAAGAACAATACATACATATCAGCCTCAAGTCTCTTTGATTGAATGATCTAGGCATGATCTCAACATTACATTAAGAATTCCGTTTATCATACGATACAAATACTCATTACTCGTTCAATATACTTGTTCAGGCAGATCGAGTCTAAAGAAATTCATTTACCTGATGATCAACGCAATCGAAAGACAGAACAACACTAGAAAGTCTATAGAATCAACAGCAAGACTGGTTGAATTGCTAGATGACTTACAGCTCATTAAGTACGCATCGTTCATTTCGATTAATAGACTCAGCGATAAAGAATCTTCGTTGATTGCTAGAGAATCAAATCGATCAAAAGAATCAATCAATTCTCAAATCAAACAACAAAACGACTTTATCTTCTATTGTCGAGCATCGCTCTTCGCTCGATTTCTTTCTTTTAAAACACTCGTTCAATTCAATCTCTTCTTTCTTTCTCATCATGCCTCATCTCTTCAAAGAGTGTTTCGAAGCTTCATTCTTCATTGTCGAAGATAACGACTCATTCGCTGAAATCATGACATCTTCTATGACTATGAAAGCTTTGAAGAAACGATGCGAAGAGCTGAAAGCTAGACTACAAGCTAGAGAGATTATCTCGTTATCATCAATCTACTCTGAGCGTTCTAGATCTCAGAAAATACTCGATTCTTCGTTGTTCACTGATGAAAAGAACTCTATCTGAAAGAACTGGTATGAAAAAGTTCAGAACAAGCTGAAAATCAACGTCGATCTCTTTTCAAGTAAACGAGTCAAGCTGAGCTACGTACATTTCAGATTATTCGATGATGCAGCTGAGATCACTCAGTCAAGATGTGAACGTGACTGTTTCAACTCATACAAGATCGTCGATGAGCTTTTGAAAGAGCTATCTCAGTTGTTTGATGATTCAGATAAAGAAGTCAACTTTCGTAGAAACTACTACAACTTGATTCAAGAACAGAAGAAATTCAGCGAGTTTTATACTCAATTTCAACGACTATTCTTCTATCTAGACTATCAAGAAAAACAGCTGATCGTCGATCTAAAGAATAAAATAAACTCTCGACTTCGATTCGCTTGAGTAACTCAATTGATTCAACTCAGTACTCTGAAAGAAATTCGTTTCTACCTCATTCAATTGAATAACGATCAACGAGCTATTCGAGAGATCAAGAATAGAGAAGCAATGATCAAAGCTCAAACAACTAAACAGATCATCTTCGCTGAAGAATCAGTCAAAGCTACTCGTAGAATCATAGAAATGAAGATGACTGATCAGTCAAAATCACGCGACGCTGTTTTGACTAGCGTCAAAGAAAATGACTTACTAATCGAAAACTGCTTTCTTTGTCATAAGTCTGATCATACTTCTAAAGAGTGCTCGAATAGATCTTTCAGAATTAACGCATTAGATGACGAGTTTGATCGTTCTTTGAACTTCAATTCAGAGTCTGATTCAAAAAACTAGTCATCTCTTTCAGAGTCATCGAAGAGGTAGAGATCATTTCTTTGTGCAATCTAATCGACGAAATTTCACCTATCGAAGAGAACTACTTCGAAAAGTCATTTCTAGTCGATGTCACTCTATTCTCGCAAGACGAATTCTTCAAGCTACGATCTCTGATAGATAGTGACTCGATGATCTACATCTTGATTCATACAAAGCTAGTAGATCAAATATGTCAGAAGCTCGAAATTCAACTCATACGACTAGCTAAAGAGAAGTTAATAAGAGAATATGACGAAAAGCTGACAAAGAAGATCATTATTCATAAAATTCTACTCAATCTCACAGTCGAAAGTCATAAGAAATTGACTGTTTCAATGTTAATAGCTGATATAAATCATCATGACGTCATATTAGAAAAGCTCTGAATGAACAAAAATGAAATACTACTAGATATGCAAAACGATGTCATCGTTTTTTCGAATCAATTAGAAGCTCTCATTTCTGTTTTTTCGATGTCAGTCAGAGCTTCACACTCAAAATGATCACAATCATCGAATTCTTCTATCAGTTCAGCTCTCAAAGTGCTTCAACGATCAGCTTCTACTGCTTCAAAAAAGAACTTTTCTATGTTCAGTGTGAGAGCTGCATCTTTTTATGCACTGGTTAAATGATCAAAGAAGAATTGCATCGAGGTTTTCGCTATGTCGATCGAAGATATTGATAGGAAAATAGTCTACAACACTCAATGCGAACTGAATGTTCTAGACGTCGCTTTCATCGATGCATCAGCTCAAAATCTAGAAGACATCAAAGTCAAGCTATCTTCGAAATATCAGAATTTTCTCGACGTGTTTGATCGAGCTCAAGCCGATATGCTATCACCTCATCGTTCATATGATCATAAGATAGAGCTCACTAACGATGTCACTTCTTCTAGATGTCGAGCTTATTGAATGTCACTCTACAAGCTTCAGAAGATCAAAGAATATCTGAACGAAAATCTGTCAAAGAGTTTTATTACTTCTAGCAAGACTTCATATTTCTCACTCGTTCTATTCGCTCTGAAGATCAATGATGATCTTCACTTCTGCGTCAACTATCGAAAGCTCAATGTCATTATCAAAAGAAATCGCTACTCTCTATCGCTCATAGATGAGATGATTGGCAAAATTGTTGACTGCAAGCATCTGACTCGACTGAATATAATTTTCGCTTTCAACAAACTTCGTATGCATCTCGATAGTGAGAACTATACGATCTTCATTATCGCTCTAGAAGCGTACAAATCAAAGATTCTATCATTCGAATTAACAAATGATTCGATCTCGTTTCAGCAATATATGAACGATGTTCTATGAGACTTTCTAAATGACTTCTGCCAAGCTTATTTAGACGACATTCTCATATACAGCAAGACTCAAAAGAAGCATAGACAACATGTCAAGATGATACTAGATCATCTACAAGACGCTGATCTGCAGATAGATATTTGAAAGTGCAAATTCGACGTAGAAGAAACAGTCTTCTTAGAAATCATAGTATTCAAACAAGATCTTTGCATGAACTCTATCAAAGTGAAAGCTATAGTCAATTGAGCTACATCTATCAATCTAAAAGAGATACAAGACTTCGTCGACTTCGTCAATTTCTATCAACGCTTCATCAAGAACTTTTCGAAACTAGTCAAGTTGTTCACTCAGCTGACTTGAAAAGACACGTCTTTTGTTTGAAACGAAGTCTGCGTCGAAGTCTTTGACAATCTAAAGAAGCAGATCAGCTCGACCTCAGTTCTGCATCATTTCAACGTCAAACGTCAAGCTATTTTGAAAATCGATGCATTCAACTATGTAAAAGACGACATACTATCTCAGTACGATGACGAGAGTGTGCTTCACTCGATAGTCTTCTATAGCAAGAGCATGATTTCAGCTGAATGCAATTATCACATCTATGACAAGAAATTGCTAGCTATCATTCGATGCTTCGAACACTGACGACTCGAACTAGAAGATACTGAGCTATCTATTCAGATGTTTACTGATCATCAAACTTTGAAGATCTTTATGAAAAACAAACAGCTGACTCGACGACAAGCGAACTACCTGAATATTCTATCGAAGTTTAACTTTCAGATTATCTTTCGATCAGAAAAAACAAACATCAAAGTCGATGCTTTAACTAGAATGTCAATGATCGATAGTTCTGAATCAGCTAAAGGCATGAATGATCATTTTCAGACTATACTGATCTCGAATTGAATAGACGTTCTATCGATTGAGTTCAAAATCGAACCTGAATATGAGACTAATCTCTATCAACGCGTACGCCTAGTCAATCAGAAGAATGAACTATGCAATGAGTATCAACAAGCTATGAATAAAGGCGAACTGAAGCTTCATGACACGAAGCTAAAGAACTGTCAAATCATTGACAACGTTCTATTCAAAAAGAGTCTACTATGAGTGTCAAAACAAATGCATACGAAATTGCTTCAAGAGATTCATGATCAATCATCAATCTCGCACTCTGATATTAAACGAACGATTGATCTAGTTCAACGCTTCTACTATTGATCAGATCATCAAGCAACTATTTGACAATACATTCGAAACTGTCATGCCTGTCAGCGAAGCAAAGCATCTCAAGATGATACGAATGATTTGCTTCAGTCTCTATCGATTTCTCAGCAGCGTTGACAAGATATAGCTATGAACTTCATCACTGAGCTATTTCTATCGAAAAACTATAACGTCATTTGCACGATCATATGTCGTCTCTTCAAAGAACGTCACTATGTTCTCTGTCATTGAAAAGACAGTGACATCTCAATCGAAGAAACAGTATGAATCATGCTATGAAACGTCTATCGACTTCATGATCTACTCAGTTCTATCGTTTCGAATAGAGACTTTCAGTTCATATTGATCATGTGACAAAGTCTTTGTAAACGACTGAAGATCAAAGTCAATCTATCAACAGTTTATCATTCAGAGATCGATGATCAGTCGAAATGAGCTAATCAAGATGTTGAACGCGAACTTTGAATCTACTGCAATTACATGCAGAATGACTGAGCTAAATGACTTTCAATGATGAAATTCAGTGACAATTTCAATACATTCTCGACTATCTCAATGATCTCTTTCTACTTCAATAAAGACTTTCACCCTCGAATGAGTTTCGATTCAGATACGACTGATTATGAAACGACTCGTTAATGTATTGAGACTAGAAAGATCGATGACATTGTCACTTGAATGAGCGAACTTCTTATCTTCGATCATCAACAATTGAAAAAGATCAAGCAGATCACTGAAGCTCAGATGAACAAGCATAAATGAGACGTCATCTATGAAGTAGATGATCAAGTTTGATTAGTCTTTGAAAACATCAAAATCACTAGATCATGCAAAGATTTGAAAGACAAGCAGCTCAACTTCTATTCAATCACAGTCAAAGTTGAGATCTTCTATCGTCTTCAGCTATCTAGAAGCATGAAGCATATACATTCAGTGTTCAGTTCGAAGTATCTACGATCTTCATCAAACGATTCTCTATCAGAACAACACTCTGAGTTCTCTAGATCGATGATCATTGAAGAGAATGAAGAGCATTGAGAAGTAAATGATATATTGAACTTCAGACGATATAAAGAAAAACTACAATACAAAGTCAAATGAATTGAGATAGATCATGACGACGAATGATACTATGTCGATAAAGAAAAATTCGATGACTCGAAGAAAGTTCTGAATGAATTTCACAAGCTATATTCGAATAAGTCGCACTAAATTGAAAACACGATGAATTTTTTGCTTTTATTTCTTTTCTATGCATGCGAACATGAATGTTCGAAGAGAGAAATAATGTTACGAACATGCCTGAATTGATCAGAGTTCAGATCTAATTCTAATCAATTTGATTAGAGCAAGTCTTGATGCTATGCCTAGTTTGAACCTAGCGCATTCCTTCGAGTCATTCTCAGCACTTCTTCTCGTTGTTCAGCACTTTCTTCATTCACTTCTTTCATCATTCTTTTAGACAAACACATCTGACATATTACATCACATCTGTATCGAGTCTAGCGCAGCCTCAAGCCATTATTTATAGAAGAGCTTGCACTCTTTCTATTCTGTATTCTTAATGTCTTGTTATAGCTATCTCTAAAGAACAATACATACATATCAGTTTCGAGTCTCTTTGATTGAATGATCTAGACATGATCTCAACAAAGAAGTGTGTTTGTTTAAAAGACAATAGAAGCTGATTAGAAGATGCTAGAAAAGAAAAAAGATGTTGAATCATATCTGAGTCAAATTTGAGTCAGATCTAAATCAGATTTCAACTAAATCATTGACTAGTTCTAATCATTATGCAGAGTACTTGCTAGCGTGCACTGCAAATTGATTAAAGCTTCAGTCTTGTTCAGTCTTGATACACTCATAACATTATTTCTCTTTTCGAAAATTCATGTTTGCATGAATAGAACAAATGAAACGCAAATTTTTTTCACTGTTTTTCAATTTAGTGTGACTTGTCTGAATAAAGCTTATGAAATTCAACTAGAACTTCTTTCAAGCTTTTGAATTCTTCTTTGTCAACATAGTATCATTCATTGTTTTGATCTAGTTTCATTCATTTGACTTTGTATTATATTCAATCTTGATAACATTTAAAGTTCAAAATGTCATCTATCTTTCAATGCTCATTGTCTTTGATAATGAGAGATTTAAATGATTCTGAATGCTGTTTTAATAAGAAATCATTGAAACAAAAATGTAATAGCTTTGAACTGAACATTGAATGCAGCTGCTTCATGCTTATTAATAAACGAAGATGATAGAAAATCTCAACTTTGACAGTGATTTGATAAGATTCTAGCTGTTTATCTTTTAAATTCTTACATGATTTAGTTGTTTTTATGTTTCTAAAGAATAATCAAACTCAGTCGTTTACTTCATAAATGATGTTTCATCTATGTTTATTGATCTGAGCTTTAATGATCTGCTTCGTCTTTTTCAATTGTTAATGATTGAAGATAAGAAGCTCTTTCATTTAAATGATAATATCATTTGCTTTTTTAGCTTCAAGATGTTCAAAAGTAATTTCGTAGTCAGTTATATCTGAATTGAAATTCATTCGTGAGTGAAAACTCTTATTAAAGTAGAACAAAGTCATTGAGATGATCGAAAAGATATTGAAATTCTCGTTGAATTCTATCATTAATAGTCATTTTGCTCAGTTGTTCTGCATGTAATTGCAGTAGATTCTTAGTTTGCATTCAACATCTTAATTAGCTCATTTCAATTGATTATCAATCTCAGAATGATAGACTGTTGATAAACTAACTGTGATTTTTAGTCATTTACAAAGACTTTGTCACATTGTTGATATGAATTGAGAGTCTCTGTTTGAAACAATAAAACTAGATAAATCATGAAGTCGATAAATGTTTCATAGCATGATTCAAACTGTTTCTTTAACTGAGATGTTCTCATCTTTTCAATGACAGAAGACATAGTGACGTTTCTTGATGAAATGACATATGACTATGCAAATGATGTTATAATCTTTCGATAGAGATAGCTCAGTGATGAAATTCATAATTATATCTTTTCAGCGTTTCTATAAAATTGATAGAGAATGAAGAAGTTCATTGATGCTATTTCTAGATGTCTTGCTTTGTTAACAGACATGACAGTTTTGAATATAACATTCAATCATTGCTTGATGATTTGATCAATAGTAGAAACATTGAACTAGATTAATGATTCTTTGATTGTCAGAGTGAAAGATGAAAGACTGATCATGAATTTTCTTTAGCAATTTTGTATGCATATTCTCAGAAATTCATAGTAGATCATTTCTGAACAGAACATCGTTAACGATTGTCATGATTCTAGTCTTGTCAGACTCAGTCTTCTAGTCTTGTCAGATTTATTCTCGCTTCGTCATCTTGACTAGTTTTTATTGAGTCTAGCGTCGATTGAGAAACACACATATGTAGTCAGCTTCTTTTCTGTAGCTATCTTTCTTTCTTAGCATTTATCTTCTAGTTAAATAACACTTATATTGACTCGCTCTATGCTGACTTCTAACATTAGATAAATGCTCATCATTTACTACTCTGCTATCAACGAATAAATGATACAAAACAATCTATTCAGTAAGAAAAATTTGCAAAAGATTCTTCAAATTTGCATCGTCATTATTTTAGATCACAAGAAATTCTTCGATTCTACACTCATTTTCATCATTCTATTTGCAAGAAATTCTTTGAATAAAGCATTCAATTATTACCTGAAATTCACAAGAGATTCTTTGAATTTTCACTCATCAAAAAACATCAATTCAAAACATCAATCTCTCATCTACTTTTATCTCAACAACTTCTATTTTCTTTCATCATGACATACAACGTCAAGTCAGTTGAGTCTTAAACAACTCATCTGCTTAGAAGCACTGTCAATAAAAGAGTTTCACTTCTATTCATTGATGCTTCAGTTGAAGCTGAGAAAGTTGTTATTGCATGAAACATAAACATTGAAGAACAACTGTTTCATTGAGTCAGCAATTAACTCAGCGAAGTCATCAATATGCTGAATGAGCTTCGAAGTCAGCGAGACTTGACTTTACAACTCAATGAACATTGACTTCTTGTACAAGATGATCACAAAAAGAGAGCGAAACAACTAGAAGTCATCTTTGATAAAAACAATGAACTAGAGAAAAAGATCAATCAACTACAAGATGAATGATTGAACTTCAGAGCGAAACAACGTCAAGCTGATCAATCTATGTCTCGTTAAGATACTCAGTCAGCTGAGCAATAAGTCAATCAGAAAGTTGAATGAAGTTCAACTTTTGAAGCTTACTCTCAACGAGAATCTTCTACTCTATCTGATAATCAAAACGAGAATAATCATCACAAGTTCATCAAGCTTTTGAATTCACTCATCTTCATCAAAACAGATGATTCTACTTGAAAGACATGAACATCAAAATAGCTGACAAGCTCAATGTCAATGTGAATCATTACTCTACTGAAAAGATTCATATTGTCTATGTGATTTTCAGACTAGAAGACGATGCTGATCAGCAAATTTATGCAAAGCATCGTGTTGATGCTTTCTCATTTTATCAATCACTATCAAAGCTATTAAAACATCTGAAAGAAATTTACGAAGATCAGAATCTGATTCGAAAATGTCGTTGCAAATACGTCGCTCTGAAGCAGCTCAACAAGTTTTTCAGCTCTTTCTATTCAAAATTCACTAGAATATTCAGCTTTCTGAACTATGATGATATCACTCTGATGAACGACATTCAGAATAAAATCAATAATCATCTTCAGAATGCGTTATCAGTTTGCCTCATAGAGTTTAGCTCGCTTGATAAGCTCAAGATCTTTCTTCAAGATGTAAATAACAAACAACAAGTCAATTATCAGCTACGTGACAAGCAATGAACAGTCAAATCGATAGCAGCTTCGAAAAAACGTTTTGTTTCTTCGTCAACATCAGCTTCAGTCTCGACTACTAGCTATGTTCGACTCGCTACTTTTTTCACTCTCGAATCTGAATAATCAAGAATGTCAATCATCTGCTTCAACTGCAAAGTATTGAATCATCTTTCAAAGAACTGCTCTCAGCTGAAGACTAGTACTTCAACATTTCATGCATTCACTTCTCATCTCAATGAGATCATCATGTCGAAAGAAGAGAAGAAATTATTTACAGAGAAATCGAAGAATGAGACAAAAAACTAGTGACTTTCATCAAAGACGTGATGAAAGATGTGTTAATTTCTTCAATAATGAGCAGCTCAAATGATCTCTTTGTCTTGAAATCTTTGACTACTGAATGTGTACTATCTAGCAATGAAATTAGTTACTCATTAAAGTCATTGATTGACATTGAAGCAGCTGACTATTCGTTTATTGATGAATTAATCGCGCAGAATGTTTGTGATCATTTGCAAATTGAATTGTTATCTTTAATCAAGCTCAAGTCAATAAGAGAATTCGATGATCATTATGCAAAAAAGCTCATTACTCATGCAATTTATTTGAATCTGACTGTTCAAGATCATATGAAATGTTTCGTCTTTATGCTGATTACTCGATTGAGTCAGCATCAGATGATTCTTGAAAAAACATGAATGAATAAGATTAAGATAACAATTGATATGAGAAACGATCGTCTTCAATTTTCTGATTCAAAGACTCATATCAATGCTAGCTTGATTTTTCTTTCTGTCATCAAGAAAATTGCGATAGAACAGAAGAGTTCAATCTCTACTCAAATACTAAAGAGATTTACTTCTTCTGTTGTCACTCAACTCAGCGAGAAGTCATCTTCATTCAGTAAAATCGTGAAATCATTTAATTCAGTCAACTTCGCTTCGTCTTTTGATTCAATGAATATAGCAATGATAGAAACTGCAGCATATAAATCACTAGTCAAATGATTGAATGTGACTACTTTCGCGATCATTATCACGAAAATCGATCGACTTCTAAAAACAGCTAGAAATAAACTCGAAGATGTAGATCTACAAAAGCTTTCACACGAAGAAATCTTGAAAGAAGTCAAAGCTAAGCTTTCTTTGAAATATCATGACTATCTAAACGTGTTTGATTGAGCTATGACTGATTAACTATTCTCTCATCATCTCTACGATCACAAAATCGAGTTGACAGACGAGAAAATGTCTTCTTGAAGTCATCTCTATCATATGTCTGACTACAAGCTTCAAAAGATGAAGAATTACCTGATTGAACATCTGAATAAGAACTTTATATCTTTCAGCTCAATCTCATATGCTTCGCTCATACTATTTATCAAAAAGAAAGACGATAGTTTGCGTTTCTGCGTCAATTATAGAAAGCTCAATGCTTTGATCAAACGAAATCGCTATTCTTTACTCTTAATAGACGAAACTCTCGCTTGTATTCAAGATAGCAAGTATCTGACTCGATTGAATATAATAGTCATCTTCAACAAACTATGCATGCATTCAAGTAACAAAGATTTGACTATCTTTATTACTTCTTTTGACTTCTACAAATATCACGTGATGTCTTTTGAATTAATCAACGATTCAACTTTCTATCAACACTATATGAACGACGTGCTGTTTGATTATCTACATCAGTTTTGTCAGATCTATCTAGATGACATTATCATTTACAGCAAAACACTGAAGAAACATAAGAAACACATACGACTAGTTTTACATAGACTACGAGAGATTGATCTACAGATGAATATAAACAAATGCGAGTTTCACGTTCAGAAGATCTTCTTTCTGAGACTATTGCTATTCATTGAAGAACTAAAGATGAATTTCAGAAAAGTATAAGCAGTAGTTGAATGATTTACTTCTACAAACCTCACTCAGATGCAGTTCTTCGTCAACTTCTGCAACTTCTATCAACATTTTATAAAGAACTTTTCGAAGATTGTTCATTCTCTGATTCAACTAACTCAAAAAGAGATGATATTTGAATGAGATCAAGCTTGTCAAATGATCTTTGATCATATGAAGAAATGAATGACTGAAGCTTTTATTCTTCGTCATTTTGATCAGAATAAAAAGACTATTCTTGAAACAGACTCATTCAACTACGTCAACTATGATATACTTTCTCAGTACAACGACGAAGAAACATTGCATTCAATGATCTACTACAGCAAGAATCTGAGTCTCGCTGAGTGCAATTACGAGATCTATGACAAGAAACTACTAGCAATTATTCATGCCTTCAAGCATTGATGATCTGAGCTGAAATTGACTGAGCTACTCATCAAGATGTTCACTGATCATCAAGCTTTAACGTCATTAATAAAAGATAAAGAGCTAAGTAGACGTCAAATGTGCTAAGTACAAAAGCTTGTTGACTTCAACTTTAAAATCATGTATCGCTCAGATAAACAAAACATCAAAGTTGATGCATTGATTCATCGAGTTGATTTAGTTTCTAGAAGCTCAGAAGATGAGCACATTTGCTATCAATGAATCACTATTCTGACTTCAAATTGAATGAAAATTGCTGATCTGAAAAAGAACATCGAGAAATCAATCTATAAACAGATTCTTGAGACTAATGAAATCAACGAGAATTGTACACTACTTCGTGAAGTTGTATTAAAAGATGAAGCTCAATACAAAGATATTAAATTAAGAGATTGTCAAGTTCAGAATGAAATACTATATCAAAGTGATCTTCTATGAGTTTTCTTCAATGAGCATCTTCAAATGAAGCTAATTCGAAAAGTTCATGATCAATCTTCTATTGATCATTTCAAAATTCTCAGAACGATGAAGATCATAAGAAGATACTACTATTGATCTTCAATGCAAAAGACAATAAGTCGATATATTCAAAACTGCTACATTTGTCAGCGATTAAAGATTTCTCAAAATAAATTCAATGAACTACTACATTCTTTATTCATACTTGAACAGTAATGAAAGAACATAGTCATGAACTTCATCATCAACTTATCTTTTTCAAAAGGCAAAAACATCATACTAACAGTGATATGTAAATTGACAAAGAAACGACATTATATTTCTTGCTTTACTGATGACGAGAAAATCACAGCAGAAAAAACAGCTGAGCTAATGCTTCAGTGAATATATCAAATACACGATTTACTCGATTTCATTGTTTTGAATCGAGACTCTCAATTTATCTTCATTTTATGAAAGTCGCTTTGCAAAAGACTAGACATTAATCTTCAACTCTTCACAGTCTATCACTCTCAGATCAACGATCAAAGTGAATGAGTCAATCAAAACGTTGAAAGATATTTTTGATTCTTCTGTTTATACATGCAGAATGACTGAGCTAAGCTACTACTCATGATCGAGTTCGTTGACAATAATGCTCTGTTCTCAGTCATCTTTTCAATCTCTTTCTTTCTAAACAAAGACTTTCATTCTCATATGAGCTTTGAACTCAATATCATCGAATATAAAAGTTTTCGTGAACGCTTGCAAACGACTAAAGTCGAGAATATATCTGAACATATGAACAAAACACTGAAGTTTGCTCGCGAGTCGCTAGTCAAAACACAAGAACAAACGATGAAACAAGTCAATAAGCATAGAAAAGAAGTTGATTATGAGATCAAATCAAAGATGTTTTTGAATGAAAGAAACATCGTTACAGCGAGATCTTTCAAGAAGTTAAATGACAAAATGCTCAATTCTTTCATCAATTTAGATCTCATCGACTCTTCATATAAACTGAAATTATCAAAGTCTATGCATGTTCATGATGTATTTCATTCTGATCTGCTTCGCTCTGTCGTTGACGATTTCTTGCCTGATCAAAAGAATGAACTCTCAGATTCAATAGTGATAAACGACGAAGATGAGTGAAAAATCAATGATATATTGAATTTTCGTCGATATCGAAGACGACTTCAGTATAGAGTCAAATGAAATGACTATGACAATGATCTCAATTGATACAACGCTGATGACGACAAATTTATGAACGCTCAGAAGATTGTTGATGATTTTCATATTTGATACTCGAACAAATTGCGCTAATTAACAATTCAATCAATCACGATTTAACAGATCTGAGTCTGTGAAATCATGATTGAGCAATCAATCAAGTCGAGCAGAAAATACATTCATGCAAACATGAATTGTCGAAGAAAGAGAGTAATGTCACGATTCTAGCCTTGTCAGACTCAGTCTTCTAGCCTTGTCAAATTTATTCTCGCTTCGTTATCTTGACTAGTTTCTATTGAGTCTAGCGTCGACTGAGAAACACATATATGTAGTTAGCTTCTTTTCTGTAGCTATCTTTCTTTCTTAGCATTTATCTTCTAGTTAAATGACATTCATATTGACTTGTTTTATGCTGATTTCTAACACAAGTCTATGAGTGAAATTACAGCTCTAGATACAGCTAAAGTCTTTTATCATGCAATATGAAAACATCATGAATTATCTAATTCAATCATCTTGAATCATGAAACTTAGTTTATCAATCACTTTGAAGATGAACTTTGTACTCGATTGAAGATTCAAGCTCGATTGTCAACTGCGTTTCACTCAGAAACGAATGATTAAATTGAAAACATTAATAACGGTTTGAAACAATATCTTTGAGTCTTCATGTTCTTTATGCAGAACGACTGAGCTGCATGACTGTCATCAGCTGAATTTGTCATCAACAATCACTTCTTCAAAAGCATTTAATGCACGTCGTTTCTAGCTAACTTTAAACAGCATTCACGAATGAGATTGAAATCAAAAAAGACTCAGAAGAACATTATTGAACACTTGAAATGAATATATGTTGATCTGTTTGTTCAGAAAATGAATTGAATCAATGAAATTCTGCGAGAACAAATGATCTTAGCTCAAGCATATCAGAAACAATCTAATTTTTATTGACAACATTCTCTCAAGTATGCAATTGATGATATGATTTGATTAAATGCTTGCAATTTGATGATTCATTAACTCAGCAAGAAGTTATTTAATAAATTTGAGAAATCTTTCAAAATCATCAAAATTGTTAGTTCTCATTCTTATCAGCTAAAGTTGCTCAATAACTGATTCTATTTCAATGTTTTTCATATTTATTTACTTCATTCTGCAATCAACAATTTCTTATCTGAACAAATATCTTCTGCGTCGTTTTTGATAGTCTTCATTGAAGAAGTGCTTAGCTGAAAGATGAATGAAATATTGAACTTTTGAGTAAAGAACTCTCAGCTAAAGTATTTAATTAAGTGAACTGAAATAGAAGAAAATAGTTGAGTAAAGTTTGCGAATGTGATGAATGTCATTGAAGTCATGAACGTTTATCACGCTTGAAATTTCAATTGTTCAAGTAAGAATTCATGAATTGCTTACGTGCAAGAAAGCAGCGACTCAAAATATGAATCAGAGAATTAAAAGTCTTGCAGAAGCTTCAACTTCAAAAAGAAAATCTATTGTCATGATTTTAGCATGTGTTACTTGAAAAGATGTTGGAAAAAGAAATGTTAAATCACTTAAATGATGTTGAACAATATTATAAATGATAATAGACGTGAGATTATCAGTGATATTATGAAAGTCTCTTGATATGAATGATACTCAGCATTCATGAGGTATAAAAATTTCTGAATGATTTTTTCTTTTCTTTTTTCTTCGTGCAACATCTTGTATTTAAAATCTAGTTATTCTGATTTTATTCTGATTTTATTCAGCTTTCAGTTTGTGACAGCTAATCACTTTCAACAGATCAAATGCAAGAGTGTTCTGTCTCAGTTTTCATCATCATGATAACAAGATACTGAATTGAATAATTTTCATAAGCGATTTCTCTCATAGTTTTGCGTTTTATTTGACTTTCTCATCAGCGTGCAGATTGCTTGTAGCATACGCATTAAGATTATCAAAGTCTGCGTGATCATGAAAACTCTGCATGCAATCAATGCACAGCGCTTCATTATCACGCAGCATCTCAATGTTATTCAAACTTTTAATAATTTCTAAACTTTACTGTAGTTAAACAATAGATTTATTGAAAATATGTTGCATACATTGCATGCAACATACATAAAACATGATCTTTATGCTGATTTCTCTCTTAGCAAGAAATAGTCTTTCTTCTTGCAGCAGATTCACAGTTCAAGATGAGTGAAATCTCTCACTGCTCAAATTTCAACAGTTTACTTCTTAAGCATGAGTTGCAGATGTTTCGTCAACAATATGCATGTGTATCACAGTCAATTTCTTCTTTAATCACATTAACATGTATTACTATTCTTTCAAACTATATAAACAATGTTTTCAACTAGAAATTGATTTTATCATTAAGACATTCAAGAGTCAAAATTCAGTGAAGAAATAAGATTCTTAAAATCAACAATCATCATTATTATATATTATGTTTTGCAAATGTTTGCTTCGCTTGTAAAATGTACAATTCATTTATTTCATGTTATCTGTAAAGATCTTTCTCATACAAATTGATTGTATCTTGCAAAAATGTTCATATGTTACACTTTTAATCAGACAGCATAGTTCAATCATTCTTTACTAACTCATTTATGTTTCTCTTCTTTTAACAAAGTCTTCTTATCAATGTATTACTTATGTATAAAATGTTTGTGCTTGAACATTTGTAAAATGATATTAATGAGATTCTTGAGTTTACTCATGTTAAACTTAATGAGTCTTATGAGTTGCTTATATTATAGTAACAGACATGCAGTTTTAACAAGATTTATACATAGTTAGCATGTAAATTTAAAGAATGTTCATGATTTAAGTTCTTTCTGCTAATCATCTTCAACAAATCAAACACAAGAATATTCTGTCTTAGTTCTTGTCATTATGATAACAAGATATTGAATTGAATGATTTTTATAAGCGATTTTTCTCATAGTTTTGCATTTTATTTAACTTTCTCATCTGTGTGCAGATTGCTTGTAACATGCACATTGAGATTATTAAAGTCTACGTGATCGCGAAAACTCTGCATGCAATCAATGCACAGTGCTTCATCATTATGTAACATCTCAATGTCATTCAAACTTTTAATAATTTTTAAACTTCACTGTAGCTAAACAGTAAATTTGTAATCAGCATCATGTACAGATGAATTTCATTGCTAATCACTAACGTCTTGAATAGATGAAATCTTTGAGCGAAAGATGCATTAATGTTTGCAATACATTTTTTGTAGTTTTTTCATTAAAAATTTCATTGACTTTTGTGAAACTGTATAATTGCACATTTACTCATTTAAGTTGTCATTAAGAAATTAAGTCATTTACATCTAAATTATATCTTTGCTTCTTTGTGAATTGAAGCATTCAGAAACGTCATTTTTTTTGAGGTTAAAAAGCGAAAGATGAGTCTATTAGTTTTTATCAAATGAGCATGTATAATCTTGCATGCTTATTAAGTCTTCTGTGTTCTGTCGTTAATTTAACTGCGTAGTGTGACTTAATTCTGTAGCTTGTTCAAATGAACATGTAGCAAAAATGTGTATGTTTCAACTTTCAGCATTTTAATGTTTACTTTTTTGAAAATGTTGATCACATGACATAACACTTGATTCTGAAGAGTTTCTAACCTTCATTTCATATTTGACAATTTCTCTTCTTTATTGCGTTGATGTCATATTGATGCTTTGAACGTCATTCTCAATTTTATTATTGCAAAGTATATTTATCTTGCTTTTGTGAATGTAGTCTTTCAGATGAAGATCTCAAGTCAACTAAGCATCAGCATCTTGATGATGTGATCTGCTTCTATTTGACGAAAATGTGAATTTCATTGTAGTTTCATGTTCAGTTGCACTTCAAGAACTTGTACATCTGATTTCAACTTTATTATTGAGTTTTCTATGCATAAACTGACTGTCATGTCGAATCTTTTTGACTTATGAATGAAGTAAGTGAGTTTGTATTTCTCTGAAACAAACGTAGCGTCATAAGTTCAAGCTCACTTTGCACAGACGTCATGTGCTCAACTCAGTGATTCACAGATTGATTCTGTAATTTTGTCATAGATCAGAATATTGATGTCATTTACAAAGTCAAGCACTTTGATTTTGATTTCTAAAGCTTTGCATTTTTCAATTAAGCTTGCGTTAAAGAATAGAAAGAGAATCAATGATATGAGAAATCTTTGTGATATGTCAGCATTTATTTGTTGCATCATGCTGATTTATTCATTGAACATCAGCAATGATTCTCTGTCTTTCAAAAAGTTGCGAGTTCATTCAACTATGTAATTCAATGTTCTTTTCATTCTTAAAGTATGCAGAAGTTTAGTGTGCAAGACATGATTGAACATCTCAATGATGTTTAAACTAAGCATGAAGATTATGTACTTAATTTTGCAGTCTCATACTGCATGTACTTGATTCACTAGTAGATTCAGCGTTGAGATCACAAATCACTTACATCTCACTCTCATTTAAGCGTTCAAAAGTATGTAATGAGTCTCAGTAATATTATTTAATCTTTTGATCATGATTGATTTTAATGTTTTATTCATGATGTTTAGCAAAGCAATGAGTTGATACATTTTCAAGTCAATGTAATCACTCTTCTTTAATTTGCAAAGTACTATTGTTTGAGCTTTTTTGAACTGCTTCAAATAATATTTGTGAGTTACATATGCATTGAATAAACTAATTAGTATTGAAGTCAGTTTTGTTAAACTCACTTGAAACGCTTTATTTGAAATTTTGAATGCATCTGATGCTTTGTTGACTTTTACTCGTTGAATCATCTGTCTCATCTCATCTTGTGATAAGACTGAATTGAACAACATTGTTAATAATATAAATGAACTTGAAATGTCACTGATGTTTGCTTAAAACAATGATAAAAAGAACTTCTTTCATAGCATCTTTGTTTTTTCTTTGAATGAGTCTGCTATGTGATTGAAATCATTGCTCTTTAATGACAAAAACTGCAAAAGTTTCTTAAGAAGCTGACTTTTAATTCTGACTCATTTTGCGAAGCATCAAATTGATTTCAATTCATTGCTCAGCTTATGCATCTATGATTTAAAATATGAACATTTTGTTTTTTTAATGATTTTGTTTTTGTGATTATTGTATCTCAGATAGTCATTTCATGTCTTTAAAGTACTCTGCAATTTTTATATGATTTGTAAGCATCATATTTTTATTACAACTTTCAAGCAGATTTAGTTTTAAAAGTCTCATACTTAAATTAATGATTTATTGAAAATATGTTGCATACGTTGCATGCAATATACATAAGACATAATCTCTATGCTGATTTTCTTCTTAGCAAGAAATAGTCTTTCTTCTTGCAGCAAATTTACAGTTCAAGATGAGTGAAATTTCTTACTGCTTAAATTTCAACAATTTACTTTTTAAGCATAAGTTGCAGATGTTTCATCAGCAATATGCATGTATATTGCAGTCAATTTCTTCTTTAATCACATTGATACATGCTATTATTCTTTCAAGCTATATAAATAATGTTTTTAACTAAAGATTAATTTTATCATTAAGACATTTAAGAATTAAAACTCAGTGAAGAAATAAGATTCTTAAAATCAACAATCATCATCATTGTATATTATGTTTCACAAACATTCACTTCACTTATACAATGTGCAACTCATCTGTTTTGCATTATCTGTAGAGATTTTTCTCATGCAGATTAATCATGTTTTGCAAAGATGTTCATATGCTACACTTTTAATCAAACAGCATAATTCAATCATTCTTTACTAACTTGCTTATGTTTCTCTTTTTTTAACAAAGTCTTCTCATTAATGTATTGCTCATGTATAAAATGTCTGTATTTAAACATCTGTTAAATGATATTAATGAGATTCTCAAGTTTACTTATATTGAATTTAATGAGTCTTGTGAGTTGTTCATGTCATAGTAATAAACATGCAGTCTTAACAAGATTTATACATAGTTAACATGTAAATTTAAAGAATGTTCATGATTCAAGTTCTTTCTGCTAATCATTTTCAACAAATCAAATGCAAGAATGTTTTGTCTTAATTCTTATTATTGCAATGATAAAATATTGAATTGAATGATTTTCATAAGCGATTTTTCTTATAGTTCTGCGTTCTATTTAACTTTCTCATCTGCATGCAAATTGCTTATAGCATATGCATTAAGATTATCAAAGTTTGCATGATCATGAAAACTCTGCATGTGATCAATGCACAATGCTTCATCATCACGCAGCATCTTGATGTCATTCAAACTTTTAATAATCTTTAAACTTTACTGTAGTTAAACAGTAAATTCATAGTCAGCATCATATACAGATGAGTTTCATCACTGATCACTTTATACTCATTATTTTATTTTATTTCATATCATTTATTAATTAATTAACAATGAGATTCATTTATACATAATGTTGATTATGAATTTTTAGATTTTTATTGCAGAATAAAAGTTAAGAAAGTTAAGAAATCTTAATTTAATGCAGTTTAATCAAAGTTAAAACATTATGTAATCATGAAAGTTATCATGCAAAGTTTTCATTCATGTGACAGCATTCTTTCTAACAGTTGCAATTCACAAAGAAGATTAATAATAAGTTTTTTTCTTCTTCATTAAGTGCATGCAGTCTATGACTATGACATTGTTTAGACATTATGCATATGTTAAATTACATGTATCTTGATCAAAGTTGCTGCTTTATATCTTTTCATTAATCAATCACATTAATAGTTTGTGCAAACAAGTACTTTCAATCAAACAACTTCTTTCTTTCATGCTTTCGTTTTCTTGTCTTTTCATGTTCTTTTCACTCTACTTTTTCATTCTTAATAATCATTTTCTTGTTGCAATTCAAGTACTTTTCAAGTACTTTAGCATTGCAATTCTTTCAATCTTGATAATAAACAACGTCAATATAGTATTCATGTTTTTGAACTGTGCTTTTGCTTTAAGCTGTAACTGTTCTGCTTTATAATGTTTGCAGTTCAGTAGTAAGTGCTTCAACGTTTATCTCGCCTTGCATATTTCATAGCATTTGTTCAAATTATTCTTTGATAATTGATGCAAATAGCTTTTAAAATAGTCATGTTTCATTTTTAGCTGTATAAACGTTGAAAACGTCAGTCTGTCTATTTTTCGAAGCTTGTTTAATGATCTGTAACTCAGATTCACTTTTGCTGTGTGCTTCTGATACTGATCTTCTTTTTTGATGCTGTCATTTCATGCAATTAATCATTGCTCTTTTGTCTCTTTGTCTATTTGCTTTTTGATAAAGTTCATTTTTATTTTATTTTTTATTTCTTCATTAAGTGCATGCAGTTTATGACTATGACACTGTTTAAACGCTATGCATATGTTAAATTACATGTATCTTGATCAAAGTCATTGCTTTATATCTTCTCATTGATCAATCATGTCAATAGTTTGTGTAAATAAGCACTTTCAATCAAACAACTTCTTTCTTTCATGTTCTCATTTTCTCATTTCTTTGTGTTCTTTCATTCACTTTACTTTTTCGTTTTCAATAGTCATTTTCTTGTCATAATTCAAGTACTTTTCAAGTATTTTAGCATTGCAATTCTTTCAATCTTGATGATAAACAACATTAATATAATGTTCATGTTTTTGAACTGTGCTTTTGCTTTAAACTGTAACTGTTCTGCTCTATAATGTTTGCAGTTCAGTAGTAAGTGCTTCAACGTTTGTCTCATCTTGCATATTTCATAGCATTTGTTTAAATTATTCTCTGATAATCAATGCAAATAGCTTTTAAAATAGTCATGTTTCATTTTTAGCTGTATAAATGTTGAAAACATCAGTTTATTTATTTTTCAAAGTTTCTTTAATGATTTATCAAAAATATGTTGCATACGTTGCATGCAACATACATAAGATACAATCTTTATGCTGATTTTCTTCTTAGCAAGAAATAGTCTTTTCTCTTGCAGTAAATTCACAGTTCAAGATGAGTAAAATTTCTTACTGTTCAAATTTTGACAGTTTACTTCTTAAGCATGAGTTGCAGATGTTTCATCAGCAATATACATGTGTATTGCAGTCGATTTCTTCTTTAATCATATTGACATGTGCTACTGTTTTTTCAAGTTATACAGATAATATTTTTAACTAGAGATTAACTTTATCATTAAGACATTCAAGAATCAGAACTCAGTGAAGAAATGAAATTCTTAAGATTAACAATCATTATCATTGTATATCATGTTTTACAGATGCTCACTTCACTTGTAAAATATGCAACTCATCTGTTTTGTGTTATCTGCAGAAATCTCTTGTTACGAATGTGTCAGAATTAATTAGAGCTAGTCAATGATCTAGTCAAGATCTGATCTAGATCTGACTCAGGTTTAACTCAGATATAACTCAGCATCTTTTCTCTTTTCTAGCATCTTCTAATCAGCTTCTATTGTCTTCTTGATAAACACACTTCTTTGTGTTACGAATAGTCAACAGATTTCTATGACAAACATATTTCTTTATGTCACAAACATTTTTCAAATCAACATCTTTCTTGTGTTTCAACACGTCTTCTTTGAGACTAGCGTCAATCTGAGTAACTACTATATAAAGCATGTTCTTCTTGTCTTTTGTATCTTCTTTCTTCTGTATTTTTAAAGTCTTAGTTATAGCTATCTCTATAAATCAAACATTCTAGTCATGCATGCACTCTGATTAGTTTTTAGACACGATTTCAACATTACTTTAAGAATTCATTAATCACATGATACTGATTTCTATACTCATTCAAATTCACTCAACTGACAATGAAATGAGTATAAAGAAATTTGTGTATTTGATGATCAACAACATCGAAAGACAGAACAACATCAAGAAATCAATAAAATCAACGAGAATATACAATCATGTGATTGCTAGAGAATCTATCGCTCAGTTTGTAGCATCAGTTCAAATCGATTAATAGAATCAACGATAAAGAATCTTCATTGATTACTTGAGAATCACAAAAAATTCTTTCAAATTAGTAATACTTTTTTTAAAGATTAAACACTTTAACAAATAATCTCACTATTTATTGCTAAGCATCATCATTCACTTGATTATTAAAATCTTTATCATGATTTGATCATCTATGAATACTCAACTTGATTTCTTCAAGAGTAATCAAAGTCTCGATTCAGTCATTTATCTTGAGTTATCTTCTCATTTATCAAAATTTCTTAAAACTGACTTCATATGAAAACATCATCAATTCTTGTCTCACTTTCAGACACTTGATGAATCTCTGAAAGTCTTTATCTTCTGAAATATCAAAAATGTAAAGCAGTTACAACACTGAGTTAAACAAGACTCAGAAGTTTTTCTAGAAGATTTAAACAATCTTTGAACTCAATGAGATTTAAATGTAGAAGTTTGTGAGCTATTTGATAAAATACTCAGCGAACAAATATGAAAGATTCATTTCGAAGAAATTGATTAAGTAAAAGAATGATCGAATCTAAATCTTAAAAAGCTTCAAGATCAGATGATGAAACTACAACATCAACTGCAATTGACTAAAGAAGATACTTCTACTTCTTTCATCATGTTCAATTCATTCAAGCAATCTCAAAAGCTTTCAAATTCATCTTTATTTACTGATGAAACAGAATCTTTCTGAAATGATTAACAAGAAAAGATTCGTGACAAGCTAGAGATCAACATCGATCATTTCAATACTGATAAAGTCATACTGATTTATATTCACTTCAGAATCAACAAAAATGCAGTCAAAGCTACTTTAGCTTGACATTAACATGATTCATTAAATTTTTATAAAATGATTAATGATTTGTTAGATAAACTTGCTCAGCTATATGATGATCTCGACAAAGAGACAAACTTTCAAAGAAAATATGCTAATCTCATTCAAGAAAGAAGCAAATTCAACAACTTTTATTCAATATTTCAACGTCTGTTCTTTTATCTAAAGTATCATGAAAAGCAATTGATCATCAATTTACAAGACAAGATAGTTTATCATCTTCATGCAGCTTGAAGTAGTCAGCTAATTCAGTCAAAATCTCTTAATGAAATTCATAGTTATCTGATTCATTTGAACAATGAGCATAAAGTCATGAATGACATCAAAGAAAAGAAATTCTTGATCAAAGTTAGAAAGCAAGTCATCTTTGCTGAGAAATAAGATTCATTGAATCTTTATAAAAAGATCAAAGTTACTACATTCATTAATCATTCAAAGTTGTATGACGTGATTTTAACTAACGTCAAATACATTGATTTACAAGCTGAAATTTATTTCATTTGTTACAAATCAGATCATACTTCTAGAAAGTGCTCTGATTAATTGAAAGTCAATGCATTAAAAGATGATGAGTTTGATTAATTTACATTGAACTCTGAGTTTAATTCTGATTCAAAAAACTAACTATCTCTTTCAGAGTCATTGAAAAGATAGAAATCATATTTTTGTGCAGTCAAATTGAAGTTCTATTGAAAGAAAATTATTTTGAAAAGTCATTTCTGATCAATGCTTCTCTTATTTCTCAAAGCAATTCTTTCAGTCTTCGCTCTTTGATAGATAGTGATTTCGTCATCTACATGATGATACATGACAAGCTAGTCAATAAAGTATGTCAGAAACTTGAAATACAATTTATATTACTAGCAAAAGAGAAGTTAATATGAGACTATGATGAGAAGTTAGTTAGAAAGACTATTACTCATAAGATTTTACTCAATCTTATGATTGAAAGTCATAAGAAATTGACTATGTTAATGCTGATAGCTGATAATGAGTATCATGAAGTTATATTGAGCAAATTCTGAATGAATAAAAATGAAATATTATTGAACATAAAACATGATAATAAATTCATACACTCTTGTGACATCAATTAAGTCGACTCATGAGAAACTCTATGCTATCTATATCGAGTGAACAAAACTCTCTGAGATAGAAAATCACTCGCTGTTTATACAACTGCTTTGCGCAGTCGAAACTATCATTATGAGACTTTGTATCAAATTAGTTTGCATTGATTGCACGTTAAAGAATGAGTGACTCAGTCACTTTTAATTGCTTCAGAAGCTTCATTTTCATCATCATTCTTGCAGTTGCTCTGAGACTCGTCGTGATAGCGATGATTATTCAATAGTTCAAGAAGTTGACATCTTGTAGCATTCTTGATTGCAGATGCAATCAGTTCAAGCAATGCATGAGTACATGTTTCATTGTTTGATGATTTCAGTTGCAGTTGCATTGCATGCTATCTGCATCTGAAACGTTTTTGAAGTGCAGATAAGCATTCAGATTTATGCATTCAATTCTGATGTAAGTGATGAAAGTGTTTTCAATTTTCTGAAAATCATTTTGCATCTTTATCATCTTGTTAAACAAATGCAATCTTTGTGTTGAGATGACGTGAACATCTGCAATGTGTTTTCTATATTTTTTTCATCATTGCTTTCACTGACTTCTGTGAAACTGCGTTATTGCAATGCTGTCACTAGTTGAAATCGTTGCAGCGAGAGCTAATCACTTGCATTTTGACTGTATTTTCACATTTTCTTGAATTGAGTTGTTCAGAAGCATCACTTTCTTGATGATGAAAGAGTGAGAGATGATGCAATTAATGCTCATCAGATGAATGCATATCAGTTCACATGCTTGTCTGATTTTCTGTGTACAATCATTGACTTGACTGCGTAACGTGATCTTGTCTTGCAGCATGTTCAGATAAACATGCAGCAAGCTTATGTACATTTCTGCTTTCAGAGTCTCAATGCTTACTCTTTTGAACATTTTTGCAACGTGACGCAGAGTCTGATTCTGTAATGTTTCAAGTTTGCATTCTTTATCTGTCAGTTCTTTCTCTTTTTCTCACTGATGTCAAACTGATGCTTCAAATGCAATTTCTGATCTTACTACTGCTGAGTATATCTGTCTTGCTTTTGTGAAGATAGCTTCTCATGTAAAGACTTTGAGTTGATTAAGTGCTAGCATTCATGTGACGTGATTCGCTTCAATTTGACGAAGATGCGCGTCTCATTGCAATTTCATGTTCAGTTGTACTTTCAGAACTTGCACGTCTGATTTCAACTTAATAACTGAGCTTTTTATTTGTATGTTAGTCATCATGTTAAATCTCTTTGATTTTCTGATGAAGTGTGTAAGTTCATACTTTTCTGATGCAAATGTTGCGTCATGAGTGCAAGCTTATTTCGCACAAACATCATGCATTCTGCTCAATGTTTTGCAAATTTCTTCAATGAATTTATTGTATGCTAGAATGTTAATGTCATTTATGAAGTCAAGCACTTCAATCTTAATTCTCAATGCTTTGCAATTCTCAATCAGACTTACATTGAAGAATAGAAAGAGAATTGATGAAATGAAAGATCTCTGTGATATGTTTGCATTTATCTCGCGCATGTCACTCATTTATTCATTGAATCTCAGCAATGTTTCTTGATTCTCAAGAAAGCTGCATGCTCATTCAACTATGTAGTCTGAAGTTCTTTTCATTTTCAAAGTATGCAGAAGTCTGACGTGCAAGACTTGATTGAATGCTTCAATGATGTCTAGACTTAGCATGAACGCTACGTATTTGATTTTGCAATCTCATACTGTGTGAATCTGATCTACTAGTAGATTTAATGTCGAGATCATGAATTACTTGCATCTCGCTCTCATTTGAGCATCAGATAACATATGATGAGTCTTAATTATATTGCTCAGTCTTTTAGTCATGATCAACTTCAGAGCTTTGCTCATGATATTAAGCAGAGCAATGAATCAATATGTTTTCAAATCAGTATAATTGCTTTTCTTTGATTTGCATAGTACTATCATTTGAGCTTTTTTGAACTGCTTCAAATGATATCTGTGTGTTACACATGCATTGAATAAACTCATCAATATTGAGATCAGTTCTGCAAGATTTGTCTGCAGTGCTCTGTTCAAAATGTCTGAAACATCTGATGCTTTGTCTGCTTTTACTCTTTTGATTATCTGTCTCACTTCATTTTTTGAAATGTGTAAGTCAGATGACATTGTCAAGAATATAAATGAGTTTGCGATGTTGCTGATGTTTGTCTGAAAAAAAGAAAGAAAGAATTTTTCTTGCAATATCTCGATTTTTTTCTCGAATGTCATTGTCATTTGATCAGTGTCACTTCACTTTAATGACAAAAACTGAGAAAGTTTTTTAAATAGCTGACTTTCAATTCTGACTCATTTTGCGAAGCATCATATCAACTTGAATGCATCACTCAGCTCATGCATTTGTGATCTGAAATGTGCACACTTTGCTTGTCAAATGATCTTGTTTTTATGATCATTGTGTTTCAGATATTTATTTCACGCATCTAATGTACTCTGTGTTTTTCATACAATTCATAATCATTTTGATTTCGTTACTATCTTTGAGCAATTCAAATTTCAGAAGTTCTTTGCTTAACTTGATGACTTTGTCATAAAAGTAAATTTCTCAATGATCTTCTGTAGCATCTTGATAACTTCACACACTCTTTCGTTCATCATCATCTTGCTGTTCAAAGAACGATTCGACGAAAGATGCATATGCAGATACACACTCAATGCTTCTGTGTTCATTTTCTTTCATAATCATTAAGTTGAAGACTGTACTGAAGTTGTTTATAGACACAGTTTTATGACAATTGAAAGATAATTCAACTCTTGATGCAGATCAATGTGTACTTTGCACTTGCGTGTCATGAACTGTATTTTCTCGCTGCTAAAGACTAAATCAATAGTTGTAAACTGATTGTGAGTCTTGCAAGTAATAGTGTCTGATTTCAGCAATAATTTCAGCTTAACATTAGTAATAATGTCAAGTAAATTGTTGACTGCTGCATATCAAGTGAAGCATCTTCATTCTTCTCAATGAGAGTGATGTAGATTGAAATCTTTCATGATCAGTTGTTTGCAGTTGTTTTTGAGTAACTCGCTCAAGCAAGAAATGATTGAAGATCTTTTTGTAAATGTAGAGAACAATGAACATGAATTGTAAATGTTTATAAGTTGCAACGTCTACATTTCATTGTCTGTGTTGTGAGTTAATATTCTGATTAAACAGATGTCTGACTCAGCTGTTTCTATCATTCTGTCAGAATCATGTCTAGATGATACAATCAATGAAGGTCAGAGTTGATAGTGCTTGATCTTTAGAGATAGCTATAACTGAATATTAAGAATACAGAAGAAGATTGATACAAGAGCTTCTATTTATGTAATGTTCAGTGACTGCGCTAGGCTCGAAAGAAATGTGTTTGTGACACGAAAAGAAGATGATGTAGATGAACAAGATGTTGATGAAAGAAAAGAGTGTTGAGAAAGAAAAAGAATGTTGAGTCATATCTGAGTCAAATCTGGGTCAGATCTAGATCAGATCTCGACTAGTTCTAATCAGTCTTGATACGCTTGTAACATTATTCTCTTCTTCGAAAATTCATGTTTGCATGAATGTAGTTCATTTGCTCGTTTCTGTTGATAGTTATTTCGATATTTAGCGCGGTTTGTTTGAATATAGCTTATGAAATTCTTTCAAAACTTTCTCTGAGTCATTGAATTTCCCTTTATCGACATAGTATCATTCGTCATCTCTATCTAGATCTTTTCATTTGACTTTGTACTGTATTCGACCTCGATAGCGTCTGAAGTTCAATATATTGTCTATCTTTCAGTATTCATCGTCTTCGATAGTGATTGATCTGAGTGATTCTGAATGCTGTTCTGATAGAGAGTCTTCTGAATACGATCGTAGTAGCTTCGAGCTGAACATCGAATGCAGATGCTTCATGCTGACTGATAGACGAAGGTTATAGAATGTACTCACTTTAGCAGTGATTTGATAGAGATCTAGCTGTTTGTCTTTCAAATCTTTACAGAGTCTCGTTGTCTTGACGTTTCTGAAAGATAGTCAAACTCAGTCATCTACTTTATATGTGACGTTTCGTCTATGTTTATTGACCTGAACTTCGATGATCAGCTTCGTCTTTTTCAATTGTTGACGGTCGAAGCTCAGTAGCTCTTTCATTCAAATGACAATATCATCTGCCTTTCTAGCTTTAAGTCGTTCATGAGTCGTTTCGTAGTCAGTCGTATCTGAATCGAAACTCATTCGAGAGTGAAATTCTTTATTGAAGTAGAAGAGAGTCATTGAAGTGATCGAGAAGATATTTAAATTGTCACTGAATTTCATCATAGATATTCATTTAGCTCAGTCGTTCTGCATGTAATTGCAGTAGATTCTAAGTTCGCGTTCGACGTCTTAATTGACTCGTTTCGATTGATCGTCGATCTCAGAATAGTAGACTGTGAATAGACTAGCTGTGATTCTCAGTCGTTTGCAAAGACTCTTTCACATAGTCGATATGAATTGAAAGTCTCTGTTCGAAACAATAGAACTGAGTAGATCATGCAGTCGATAGACGTTTCATAGCATGATTCAAATCGTTTCTTCAACTGAGATGTCATCGTCTCTTCAATGACAAGAGACATAGTGACGTTCTTTGATGAGACGACATATGATTGTGCAAATGACGTTATAGCCTTCTGACAGAGATAGTTCAGTGATGAAGTTCATAGCTATATCTTTTCAGCGTTTCTGTGAAATCGAGAGAGAATGATGAAGTTCATTGATGCTATTTCTAGAAGCTTTGCTTCGCTGACAAGCATGACAGTTTCGAATGTATCATCGAATAGTAGCTCGATGATCTGATCAATAGTAGAAACGCTGAACTAGATCGATGATTTGTTTATTGTCGAGGTGAGAGATTGAAGATTGATTATGCACTTCTTGTAGTAATTTCGTGTGCATGTTCTCAGAGACTCACAGTAGATCTTTTCTAAATAGAACGTCGTTAATGATTTCGCAGTTCTTCAGTTTAGTGATATGAAATTTGAGCTTGTTGTCGTTCATAGCTTGCCTATATTCGCTGCATAGCTCATCTGTTTGATTGATCATATGTACTCGTTGATAGAGATTTGCTTCGAGTTCAACAGGTAGAACATCGACTCTATCAGAGATCAGAATAGTCTGAAAACGATCTTCAAGACGCTGAGCTGATTCAGAGACGTTTGCTAGAAACATTTTGATTAGAGCATTGACTTTAGTGTTTGTTTTGCCTGATCTAAAGATGATCTGAAAGTTGAACTTCAATAGAATGTTCAGATAGTTGACTTGTCATCGACTCAACTGCTTGTTTTTCATGAAGATCTTCAAAGTCTGATGATCGATGAACATCTGAATGAGTAGTTCAGTGCATTTTAGCTCGAATCGTCAGTGTTTGAAGCATCGAATAATGACTAGTAGTTTCTTGTCATAGATGTGATAATTGATTTTAGCGAGAATCATGCTCTTGCTGTAGAAAGTCATCGAATGAAGAACTTTCTCGTCATCGTACTGAGATAGTATTTCACCTTTTACATAGTTTGAAGCATCGATTTTCAGAATAGCTTGTCGTTTAGAGTCGAAATGACGAAGTACTGAGATTGAGCTGACTTGTTTCTTTAGATTGTCAAAGACTTGAACACAGATCTTGTTTCATACAAAAGATGTGTTCTTTCTAGTCAGCTGAGTGAACGATTTGACTAACTTTGAGAAGTTCTTAATGAAACGACGGTAGAAGTTAACAAATCTCACGAAGCTCTGAATTTCTTTTAGGTTGGTCGAAGTGATTCAGCTGACTATGACTGTCACCTTGCTGAGATTCATACGAAGGCCTAGTTCTGATACGATAACTTCTAGAAAGATAGTCTCTTCTACATCAAATTTGCACTTTCGAAAATTCATCTGCAGTTCAGCTTCGCGTAGTCGTTTCAATACTAGTTTGACGTGATCTCTATGTTTCTTTCTTGTTTTGCTATAGATGAGAATGTCATCTAGATAGACTTGGCAAAAGTCGTTCAGAAAATCTCATAGAACATCATTCATATATTGCTGAAAGAAGATCGGTTCGTTAGTCAGTTCAAATGATAGCATCTTGTATTTATATGCTTCTAAAGCAGTGATAAAAGTGATGTAATTCTCGCTATCAAAGTGCATTCAAAGTTTGTTGAACGCTGATATAATGTTCAATCTAGTCAGATGCTTGCAATTCACTATTTTATCAATGATCTCGTCTATCAGCGATAGAAAATATCTATTTCTTTTGAAAATGACATTTAGCTTTCGATAGTTCACGCAGAATCGAAGATCTTCATTTGCTTTGAGAATGAATAGAACGAGAAAGAAATAGAGAGTCTGACTAGAAGTGATGAATTTCTTCGACAGATTCTCGTTTAAGTACTTCTTTACTTTCAGAAGTTTGGCAGAGAACATTCAATAGACTCGACAGCGAGAAGGCGTTGAATCACTGATGAGCTCGATTTTATGGTCGTAGAAGCGAGAAGAGGGTAGTTTATTCGATTGAGCTCGATCAAAAACATCTAGAAACTCATGATATTCTGATGACAGCTTGACTTTAATATCTTTCAAATTCTGAGTCGTTTCATCGATTGAAGAGACGTTTAGAACGTTCAAATCGCACTGAGTATTGTACGTGATTTCTCTATCAATATCAGTCATGAATAGAGCAAAGACTTCAGTCTGATTCTTCTTTGATCAATTCAGTAGAGTTTTGAACAAAGCTGCATTTATGCTTCGAATCGAGAATGATTCTTTCTTAGTCGTAGTTGAAACAGGTCGTTTGAGCATAATAGAGGCCTTAGTCTGAATGGTAGAAGAGAGCGAAGTTGATCGCGATCAACTTGAGTGCTTTGAATTGAGAGAGATCGAAAAAACCGAAATAGAAGTATTTAATTGATTCGGAAAAACAATGACGTCGTTTCGCATATTCAATAATATTTCGTTTTTGTTCATTCAGAACTTACTCAATATGACTTCATAATGATCAATATCAGCTATCAGCATTGATACAGTCAATTTCTTATGACTTTCGATGATGAGGTTGAGTAGAATTTTATGAGTGATTGTCTTCTTAAATATCTTCCCATCATAACCTCTTATTAGCTTCTCTTTTGTCAGTGATATAGGTTGAATTTTTAGTTTCTCGCATACTTTATTGACTAGGTTAGAATGTATGATAGTGTAGACGGCTGAATCACTGTCTATTAGAGAACGAAGGCTGAAAGATCGTTTCTGAGAGATGAGATGAGCGTCAATTAGAAACGACTTTTCAAAGTAATTCTCTTTCGATAGAATTTCATCTAGTTTGCACAAAGATATAATCTCTATCCCTTCAATGACTTTTGAAGAGATGACTAGTTTTTTGAATCGAAATTCGAATCGAAATCGAAGCGATCATATTCTTTGTTCTCTGCATTGATTCTAGTAGATCGATCGAGACATTTCTTAGAGCTATGACCTGATTTATGACATACAAAACAGCTTTCGACTAGAATGTCTGCTTCTTTGACGCTAGTTAAAACCGCGTCGCGCGACTTTAGATGATCAGGCTTCGAATGATTGAATGACTGCTGAGTGATCACAGTTGCTCTATGAAAGATAGTCTTTGAAACGTCGTTGACGCGTTTGAGCTTGTTCTTGATCTTTCGAATGACTCGCTGATCATTATTCAAATGAATCAGATAGAAACGAATTTCTTTTAGAAAATCAGGTTGAACTAGTTGACCTACTCAAACGAATTGAAGACGAGAATGTATTTTATCTTTTAGATCGACAATCAGTTGCTTTTCGTGATAGTCTAGATAGGAAGATAGTCGTTGAAACTGAGTATAGAACTCGCTGAATTTCTTTGATTCTTGAATCAAGTTGTAGTATTTTCTACGAAAATTGACTTTCTTATTCGAATCATTGAACAACTGAGCTAGCTCTTTCAAAAGATCTTCGACGATTCTATAGAGATTGACACAATCACGTTCGCATCTAGCTTGAGTGATCTCTGCTGCGTCATCGAATAATCTAGAATGTACATAGCTCAATTTGACTCGTTCATTAGAAAAGAGATCGACGTTGATCTCTAGTTTATTCTGAATTTTTCCGTATCAGTTCTCTTAAGTAGAGTTTTTTTCATCAGTAAACAGCGAAGAATCAGGTATTTTTTGAGATCTAGAACGCTCAGAGTAGATGAAATCAGAAGAAGTGTTTTCTTTAGCTTGAAGCCTTGTCTTCAACTCTTTGATTTCGTCTTCTTGTTGTTTATCTAACTCGTAGAGTTGATCTGTTTCTTTATCAAGGGCTAGGCTTCGAGCCTTTCAGGTTTCGTAGAACACGAAGAATATTATCGTTTTCGCGAATGATTCGTCATCTTCATGAAGAAATGACGCAGCACTTGATGATTTCAATGAATCAGCATCAGAGGTTTAAGAGAAACGATTTTGAAATTCTTCAGAACGCTCTTCAGTAGGCGAACGACTAGGCATGATGAGATTTATTTGAAAGAAGGTTGAACGAATGACGATGCTCGACGATTGAAGAAGAAAGACGTATGAAATGATGTTTAATCTTCAACAAAAAAGATGAGATTTGTTTGTTGATTGATTTGATTTGATTCTTGAGCAATTCACGAAGATTCTTTATCGTGATTCTCATAATCGAGTGAACTTTACGTACTTAATGAGCAATAAGTAGTCTAGCAATTCAAACAGCCTCGCCGTTGATTTTATTCAACCCTCTAGTGTTGTTCTGTCTTTCGATTGTCGTCGATCATCAGGTAAATGAATTTCTTTAGACTCGTTCTGTCTGTACAAGTATGTTGAATGAGTAATGAAATCAGTATCGTGTGATTAACGAATTCTTAATATAATGTCAGAATCATGCCTAGATGATACAATCGATGAAGATCAGAATTGATAGTGCTTGATCTTTAGAGATAGCTATAACTGAATATTAAGAATACAGAAGAAGATTGATACAAGAGCTTCTATTTATGTAATGTTCAGTGACTGCGCTAGACTCGAAAGAAATGTGTTTGTGACACGAAAAGAAGATGATGTAGATGAACAAGATGTTGATGAAAGAAAAGAGTATTGAGAAAGAAAAAGAATGTTGAATCATATCTGAGTCAAATCTGAGTCAGATCTAGATCAGATCTCGACTAGTTCTAATCAGTCTTGATACGCTCGTAACACATTCATTGATTGAATTTTAAGCGTTTGTTCACATATATGCATGTTCTTGACTGTGATGACGTGTTTTTCACTAGATAGAAGAAGTTGTGAGCTGAGTTAAATGATTGAGTGTCGTTAATGTTGCAACTCTGCTTCTGTATGACTACGATGTCAAATTCGCGAACTTCTCTGTCAATTAGAAATGATTTCTGAATTTTCAATGATTTTCTGATGTTGTACTGCAGTATTCATAGAAAAGATTGTTTTATCATAAAGTTATTTGTAGCTGTTGTTGACTTTGCAAAGAGAAGACTCTCTGAATACTTTCAATCATCATGAGTCTGTCTCGTCTTCTGATTTGTCGTTTCTGACTCTGCTTGAGCGACGTCTCATCTGAGTCGCTATTCACGCAAGAGAAATGATTGACGCATCTCTTCTTGACTTCTATCATCTGTCATGTCAATTCATAAGCGACTAAACTGCGTGTTTTCAGCACAACTGTCGTTGAGCTCGATGAGTTCGCTGAACTGAAAGAGTTTGTGAACTTCAAAGAATTCATTGAATTCAAAGAGTTCATTGAATCTGCAAAGCTTGAAGACAGCGAAGAGCTTGAGAATTGCAAGAATGTGCAATTGTATCTGAGTGCTTCTGAATATTTGAATGATCTGTTTCTATAGATTTCAAATGCTTGTTTCATCTGCTGTTGTCATTTGAGATCGATGCATCTTCAGAGTTCATGATTTTCATTGCAGTTAGTGCAACATCTTTTATTCAAAGACGTCATGCATTTCTCAATGTGATGTTTGTCTGCACACTTGACGCAGCGTTGATTCTTTCTGCAGAATTTGATCATGTGATCAAATTTCTGACATTCGAAGCACTGTATGATGCAACAGTTCTTCTTGAACAACTTACATGCACATTCATAATATGCATTTAACATACTTACGTTCATCAGTTGATTTATCATCGCTTTGATTGCTATCTTCATGATGAGCGACGAATGAATCTTTTCGCTCTCTGCTACTTTTTTGAGTCAGACTATTCTTAAAATCTTCAGATTCTCATGAAGTTTTACATTATTCTTTATCAGCTTTCTAATGACTTCATTCTAATTGCTCATGTCGATTGTAATGTGCATCTCATGTGTCAGCATTGCGAAGATTTGTTGCAATATGCGCGTCAAGTTCGCAATTTCTTTTGCTCATTCTTGAGTCTTTTTCAGATTTGCTCATGCATCTGAGCTGACTGCATGAAGAAAGATGTCTTTGCTACTCAACTTGCAAAGAGACATGATCAGATTTTATTAACTTGTTGACACGTCTGCTATTCTTTGAAGAATCTGCTCAATGATTTTCTTCTGCATCTTTTCTATTTCTTCTCTGTCTGCTATCTTTATCATGACTTCGCATTTCTTGCGAAGTAACGATGATCTCTCTTTGAGATGTTGCTTTCTCGTTGATAATTCTTCTCTTGTCACATTTGCTCATGACATGATTTTCGATGAGAAACGCGTATTTTTCTGCGTTTGTAACTGCTTGCTTAGCAGTTGAACTGATGTCTTCAATTTCTGCACTGTCATGATGTCAGATCATCATCTCAGTTCAGAGCATAAAATATGTTGTCAACTCAATTTAGTATCATTGATATCTTAGAAAGTCTTGATTCATTGAACTAAGTTACTAATCTAGTCATCATTATCTTAGTCTAGTCACATCAAAATTTGTTTCGTGTCTTTGCAATCTTAAGTCATAAAACTGCTTTTCAGTTCTGACATTACTTGATTCATGTATATAGAAGTTGAGTTCTCGTTCTGTTCTTTCATTTCTTGTCTTTCATCTTGTACATTATTTGATGTATTGTTCTGTATCTAGTTCAAGTAATATAATAATCAATTTTTTATATTGATAGAATCTTTAGTTTAGTCTAGTCTTTGACATTATGAAAGATCTACACTTTCTGCAACGTTTTCATATGTTGAAATCTCGTCTAGTTATTCTTTCACTCAAATGAAGTTATCTCACAATTTCTTGATCGACAATGAGCGTGCTGTTGAACAGTTCACTCAAAGTATGATCGAAAATTCAGTCGAGATCTTTCATGCAATGCAAGAGCTTCAAAATCAAGTTTAACAACATGATGTTATCATCTTGTTTTCGTTCATCGTTCTCAGTTCTTCAGTTTATATAGAATTGAATTCTCAGTCTCTTGCAACAATAGCTCAGATCATCGCACAAATCTTGAACAATCAATCTTCTCTCATCGTTCATTCTTTTGCGAACTTTGTTGCTGTCATCATCACTTCTCGATTCAAGAAGCTTCTTGACATATCTGAGTATGAAAAGAACAAAGATTGATTGAATGCATGAAAGCAGAGTCTGATACAGCGCATGAACATGAACAACGATCATTATCTCTCTCATCGAGCTAAAATTATCTATGTCAAGTCACGACTTATCATAGATAAGAAGACTCACAATCTAATGAGTCAATATCAAGTCAATGATCTCTGTATCATTTTTATCTTTGCAGATTGATGACACAAGTTGCATTATTGCTGCAACAATTCTTTCAAGGCAGAAGATGCTCATTTATATCTTCGCGAAATTCTAAAGCAAGACATGAATAACTTTGCTGACTACTACAATCTCTTTTATCAAAAGAAAAAACATTCTTTGATGAAAGATTTCTTGTTGATTGACTGTCTGAAGCGCAATGTCAATTATTTCACTCAAGTCGTCGCTCTCTTCTGATGAAATTTCAATGAAACTTGATCATTCATCTTTCATCAATGAGTTCAAGCATTCTCTGACATCGACGAAGAGCTTCAGCAGCTTAAGCATCGTTAATCTCGCTTTATCTTCATCATCGTTTCATTTATCAAAGTCAAGAACGTCTCTGCATCAACTAATAACTCTTTGAGTTCAAAGATCATCATCTCTATGACTGTTATTTCAATAGTATCTTTATCTCTTTCTTTCTCATTTCTCAATGAGTCAATGAATCTAAGCTTCGTCATTATCATCATTCAAGATAAGACTCTGATCATTTCTGAAATCAAGAAAATCTGCAACAAGTGAAAGCTGTGCTACTACTGCAAGTTGCAACATTCAAGCAAAATCATTAAAGAATGCTCAAATAAGAAGCTCTTCACTTTGCGTATCATGAACGTCTACGACAGTGACGTCGTCAGTATAAATGAAGAAGTCTCGCTGTTTGCAAGAAAAGTTTAGTCTCTGAGCTAAGTCACGCTCAGAGATCTGTATATATATCATCTTGTCTACTAGTTTCAATCTTTTTATTCTCACTTCAATTATATAGAAAGTTTTCTGCTAAATCTGTCTTGAAACTCTTTGAATTCAATTTGACATTCAAAGATAGTCATATGATAGTATTTTATATTCTACGTCAAGCTCAATCTAGAGTTTTCGTTCTCGTTCTGATTGATAGTGAAGTCTTCGCTTATGTCTTTATGAATAAATTCTTCGCGCAACAACATCATCTTTTCTTGCATCAATTAACTCATTCTTGCAGACTTCAAGAATTTGATGATCAAGTCGCTTTAATTGATGACATTACTCATGTCGTTGAAATCACAATGATTCTTGATGAACACATCGAAAGACTATTCTTTTATGTCACTGAATTAAATCAGTATCTCATCATCATGAGTCTGTCATGACTTCGTCATCACGTCATTAATGTCAATTTTGAGCACAATATTCTCATCTTGTCTTTCTTTTTCTGTCTTAATCATTGTTGCTCATTTCTCGTCAAGATCTATGATCTTAATCAACAAGAAGAAAATTTCTCGTTTGAAGTTAACAAAGTAGCTTTCTTTCAGTCTCGTTCTCAATTCGCTCATAAGAAGCAATTCAGTTCACGAATCATTCACAAGAAGCAATTCAGTCTACAGATTACTCACAAGAAGCAACTCAGCACTCAGTTCGCTTGCAAGAAGCAATCTAGTTTCTCATTCACTTGAAAGAAGCAATTCAGTTTTCAGTTCGCTCGCAAAAAGCAATTCAGTTTTCAATTCATTCATAAAAAGCAACTCAGTTTCTCGTCTACTCACAAGAAGCAATATAATCTCTCGTTCATTCACAAGAAGTCAATTAATACTCAGCTCGTTCACAAGAAACAAATCTCGCTCAGTCTTGTCTCTTGTCTGAAACAAGAAGCTTCTAGTTGTATTCTTCAAGTCATTCAAAAAGAATATTCATCAAGAATTAAGTGTTGAAATTCTTTCTTCTTTAGAACTTCTGTTGTTTTTCAAGCAGATCAATTCGATCAATCTTTTATACAACTTGACATAGTTGAGTTGAAAGCTTAAAGCTTTGATCATGCTGCTCATGTCAAAGACATTGAAGTGTTTAGCATCATTCTAAAGAAAATCGATGTCTTCTTGAATCTTAAGTCAATCTCGTCTTCTAGTCTAGATTCTGATGAGTCAAAATCGCGTCATGAAACTTTGACTATTCATTTAAAGAACAGTTCAACTCTTGCTCAGTTCTCGTCTCGTTCTCAAGACAGTATGTATGATAAGAATCATCATCTGAATCTTCATCAAATGAAAAAGAAATTTCATTTGACTGCATTCACGACACAAGAAGATCTTGAAGTCTATTGACAAAGTAAGAACGTTGATTCAGTCATAATTCTATCGTTCAGATATTTCAAGTTTCTAAACGTTTTCTTCAAGAAGAACGTCGATATCTTGTCTTTGCATCAAACTCATGATCATGTCATACATCTTAAAGAAGATGCTCAACTCTCAGTCTTCGCTTTGTACAACATGAGTCGTGATGAAATTCTAGAACTTCGTCGTTATCTGAATGAGAATCTGAGCAAAGATTTCATTCAAGTCAGTCACTTTCAGACGATTATCTCTGTTCTCTTCATCAAGAAACTCGAAGAAGAACTTTGTTTCTGCGTGAACTATCGAGATCTGAACGCTATCACAGTCAAGAATTGATATTCTCTGCCTCTGATCTCAGAAACGCTGAATCATCTAAGTTGAGCTAAAATCTTTATTAAGCTGAATATCATCTCTGCGTTCAATCAACTTTGAATCAAAGAAGAAGATAAAGCTCTCATCGTCTTTTGCACTCAATTTGAATTATTCAAGTATCTAGTCATGCTCTTTGATTTATGTAATGAGTCTGTCTCGTTTCAGAAGTATATCAACAATACTTTTTGTGAACATCTAGATAAGTTCTGTACAGCTTATCTGAATGACATCTTGATCTATTTTGACAATGAACTCAAGCACAAGATTCATGTCAAGCTCATTCTGCAAAAGCTGCAAGAAGCAGATCTTCAAATGAATATAATTAAGTGCAAGTTTCACGTCACTCAAGTCTTGTATCTAGAATTGATAATCATCATTGAAGAGATCAAGATGAATTCTTCTAAGATAAACATCATTGTCAATTGATTCATCTTGATCAACGTTAAGAATGTTCAAAGTTTTTTAAATTTCGCGAACTTTTATAAAAGATTCATTTATGACTATAGTAGAATAGCTATTTCGCTCATTCATCTCATCAGAAAAGATGTACTCTTTGTCTGAACTCAGAAATGTCAGATTGCATTCAACATTCTTAAGAAAGTCTTCACTTTCAAGATTATTCTTCATCACTATAATTCAGATCACAAGATTGTGATAGAAATCAATGCTTCAAACTATGTATTCAAAAACATTCTTTCTCAGTATGATGAGAACGAAGTTCTTCATTCAGTCGCTTACTTTTTCAAGAAGCATAATTCAGTCGAGTGTAACTACGAGATCTATGATAAAGAATTCATGATCATTGTTCATGCATTCAAAGAATGACGCTCAGAGCTCAAAGACTTTATCTGTTCTGTCAAGATGATCATAGATCACAAAAACCTTGAGTATTTTATGTCAACTAAGCAGTTGAGTCATTGTTAAGCTCGTTGAAGTGAGTTTCTGTCTAGATTCAACTATTGCATCACATATTGCTTCGACAAGATTGATGACAAATCAAATGCTTTGACACGTCGCTCAGAAGATCTTTCTAAGAAGAAGAATACATTCGATTCTTGATATCAATATCAACATCAGACAATTCTGAAAATTCATGTTTTAAATCTTAAGATTGTTGAGAATCTCGTCTTTGATGCTCTTGACATTAAAGTCATGATGCTTCAGTCACAAATCATCATCTTAGATTCAGTTCAGTTACATCTGTTCTCAGTCTTTTCAATCTTCTTGCTGACTTTAGCTCTCATGAATCTAGAAGTCGAAGAATTCGACGTTGAAGATGTTGAATCTCAGCTAGATCAAGACATTTCAAATCTTAATGAAGATTCTGCTGATACTTTCACTCAGACACTGTGAAAACAGATTGAAGTCAATGACATGTTTGCAATTCAGATAATCAAAGCGCTTTGCAGTGAAGCACGTCATCATAACAAGATTTCTCTAGTTGAGTGTGAAGAACATGAGAATTATCTGTACTTTCAAGAGAGAAGATATGTATTCAACTTCAATAAACTACGTCTTCGTATTATTCAGCTCGCTCACGACAATGTCATCAATGATCATTCAGAAAGAATCAAGAGTTATGAACTGATCAGTCGAGTCTATTGATGACTCAACATATATAAGTATGTTCAGCGTTTCATACAAAACTGTCACGTGTGCACATGTTTCAAGCTCTTTAGACAATGAACTCAAGAATGATTGCATTCTCTTTCAGTTTTCAAACGTTGTTGATGTGATGTCTTCATGAGTATCATATATAAATATGTTCTAGTCTTCATTGATCATTTTATCAAAATGAAACATTTAGTTCTCATCACTTTTATGAAAGTTGAAGAAGCTATCAACTGCTTTTATGCTCATGTTTGAAAACATCATGATTTACTTTAGTTCTTCATGTCTGATCGAGACACACAATTCATCTTCGATGTCTGAAAGCATATGTGTAAAATGCTGAAGATAAACGTTAAGTTATCAACGACGTATCACTCTGAAATCGATAATCAAATCGAGAGAATCAATGCTGTCATGAAGCATTATCTTCGAGTCTTCGTCAACTACATGCAGAATGACTGAGCTAAGTGACTTTCTGAAGTTGAATTCGTCGTCAATAACGCATCGTCATTAATCACTTTAGCATCATTCTTCTTGATCAATTTGAATCAAAACTCACGTTTAAACTTCAAGCTTTCTGAATCTCTGTTCAAGAATTTTACGTTTCAAGCTTGAGACAAGTTAATCAATGTCAAAGAGTTCATTAAGAAGATGAAGAAACTAATCGAGCATTTACGTGATGAGATGCTTATAGCTCAGATCATTTACGAATTTCATGTCAATCTCTTTCGTCGTTCTTGTTTTAAATACTTCGTCGAAGATGAAGTCTGATTGAATGCTTGCAATCTCAGCATCGCTTGCTTTGCTGTCAAGTTAGATGATCATAATGTTGATCTTTTCAAGATTAAACGTGTCTTCAAGAACAATTCTCTAGTTATTGAGTTAAATCTTTCAATATTCATGAAGATTCACTCAGTCTTTCATGTCACTCTTCTGAGTCATATTGCAAATGACTTTCTTTCAAATCAACATCAGAAATTTTGAGAACTCATTATTGTTGAGAATGACGAAAGATTCTGATATGTAAACAGCATACTAAACTTCAAGCGTGATAGACATTATAATTCATCTCTGCTTAAGTATTACGTTGATTGAGAAGATCACTTTTCTACTTGAGAGTCTTTCAATCTTCTGAATAATTGTAAGCAAGCGCTTGATGAATATCATCTCGTCAACTCTGTTGTCGAAGAATCACATGTACTGTCATGTGTGATGTCTCAATGTCAATGTCAAGAACTCTAAGTTCAATCTTCATCATCTCAATTCAGCTCAAATCTGACTCAGATCTTGTTTAGATCTGACTTGAACATCTTGTTTAAATCTGACTCAGATGTGACTCAGATGTATTCTAGTTTCGTCTGTGCATCATCACATTAAACTGCGTTTCGTCTTTCTCTTGCTCAGATCTGACTCAGACATCTTGTTTAAATCTGACTCAGATGTGATTCAGATGTGTTTCAATTCTCATGCATCATCACGTTAAAATGCATCTCATCTTGTCTCGCTTTTCAGACATCTTGCTCAGATTTAACTCAGATGTGACTCAAATCTATTCTAGTCTCATCTGTGCTTCATCACATTAAAATGCGTTCACATCAATTCTTATCTCATTTCAGTCTTCATCTTTGATTCTTTCTCATCTCGTCTCGTCTTCATCTTGTTCTCTTCATCGTCTTGTAGAAGCTCAGCCTTTGAGAGAAAAGCTACTGTCATGATGTCAGATCATCATTTCAGCTCAGAGCATAAAATATGTTGTCAATTCAATCTAGTATCATCAATATTTTAGAAAGTCTTGATTCATTGAACTAAGTCATTAATCTAGTCATCATCATCTTAGTCTAGTCACATCAAAATCTGTTTCGTGTCTTTGCAATCTTAAGTCATAGAACTGCTTCTCAGTTCTGACATTACTCAATTCATGTATATAGAAGTTGAGTTCTCATTCTGTTCTTTCGTTTCTTGTCTTTCGTCTTGTACATTATCTGATGTATTGTTCTGTATCTAGTTCAAGTAATATAATAATCAATTCTCTATATTGATAGAATCTCTAGTTCAACCTAGTTTCTGACATGCACATTCTTCGTGATGAACGCATTCTGAGTCATGTGATGTTTTTCTTCTGAATTGAGTCGAAGATGATGCATCAGCTTCAATGCTATTTTCTTTCACAAGTAATCTTTGCTCATCTCTTTCTCTAACGTTGATGTCTTTATTAGTAGATCAATAATGTCAGCTATCTTTTCTTCATCATTGCGTGAACGTTGCAATCTTGCGTCGCTGTTTTCTTGCAACATGTCAACGTTGCTTGCAATCATCTTCGAACTTGCATTGCTGCAACTCGTGTGATTCATCGTCGTTTGATCATTCTCTAGATTCGCTCTGCCTTGCATGTAGTGCTCTTTTTCAAGATTTGTTGTGCGTGTGTTGTGATTGTTTTTTTCTATATAAGACATGATACTATCGTATTTTCTGATCAATTAAATATTTATATTTCGATTTTTTCAATTTTGTCAAATACAAAGCACTCAAGTTGATTACAATCAACTTTGATCTCTTCAGCAGCTCACAGCAAGATCTTTAAAATGCTCAAGCACTCAGTTTCATTCATTCAGAAAGAGTCATTCTTGATTCAAAACATAAACATTGTTTCTTTTTAAGCACTAGTAAAACGAAAAAAGAAGAATCAGACAGAGATTTTTGCTATGTTCATTGAAGACATTGATAGAGAAATCATCTACAATACTTAATGCAAACTAGATGTCATAAACATCTTTTCAGTCAATGAAATGACTCAGAATCTAGAAGATATTAAAGTCAAGCTATCATTGAAATATCAGAATTTTCTAGATGTCTTTGATTGAGCTCAAGCAGACAAGCTATTATCTCATCGTTCATATGATCATAAGATAAAACTTACTAGTGACGTAACATCATCTCGTTGTCAAGCATATTGAATGTCTTTCTACAAGCTTCAGAAAGTAAAGAAATATTTGAACGAGAATCTTTTCAAAGAATTTATAATCTTTAGCAAAGCTTCATATTTCTCATTTGTTCTGTTCGCTTTAAAAGCAAATAAAGATCTACGATTCTGCGTTAACTATTGAAAGCTCAATGCTATTATCAAAAGAAATCGCTATTTTCTATCACTTATAGATGAGATGATTGACAAAATAGTTGATTGCAAGCATCTGACTTGATTAAATATCATTTCAACTTTCAACAAACTGCAAATGCATTCTGATAGTGAGAACTACACTATCTTTATCATTGCTTTAGAAGCATACAAATCAAAGATGCTATCTTTCAAACTTATTAATAATTCTATCTTATTTCAGCAGTATATGAATGACGTTTGTCAAGTTTATCTAGACGATATTCTGATCTACAGCAAAACTCAACGAGAACATTAACAACATGTCAAGATGATATTAAATCATCTATGAGAAGCTGATCTACAAGTAAATATTCGAAAGTGCGAATTCAACGTAGAAGAAACTGTCTTTTTAGAAGTCATAGTTTCAAAACAAGATCTTTGTATGAATTCTATCAAAGTGAAAGTCATAGTTAACTGAACTACATTGATTAACCTAAAAGAAATTCAGAGCTTCGTGAAATTCATTAACTTTTATCATCATTTCATTAAAGACTTTTCGAAATTAGTCAAATCATTCACTCAGCTGACTAGAAAAAACACGTCTTTTGTTTGAAATGAAGTCTGTGTTCAAGCTTTTGATGATCTAAAAAAACAAGTCAGCTCAATCTCAGTCTTACAACATTTCAATTCAAAACAACAGATCATTCTGAAAATCAATGCATCTGACTACGTCAAAGATGAAATACTTTCATAGTACGATGATGAGAATGTTCTTCATTCAGTAACATTCTACAGCAAGAGCATGATTCTTGCTGAATGCAATTATCACATTTATGACAAGAAATTGCTAGTCATTATTCAATGTTTTGAACATTGAAGACTCAAGCTAGAATGCACAAAGCTGCTCATTCAGATGTTTATTGATCATCAGACTTTGAAGATCTTTATGAAAAACAAACAGTTAACTTGATGTCAAGTCAATTATCTAGACATTTTATTCAAGTTTAACTTTCAGATCATTTTTCAATCAGGCAAAATAAACATTAAAGTCAATGCTTTAATCAGAATGTTTCTGATTGACGTCTTTGAATTAACTCAGTGTATCAAAGATTGCTATCAGATTATTCTGACATTCAATAAAGTAAATATTCTAGCTATTGAATTTAAAGTTGATTTCTATCAGCGAGTAAAAGTTGTCAATAAGACGAATGAGCTTTGCAATGAGTATAAACAAGCTATAAGCGAAAACAAGCTCAAGCTACATAGCACTGAATTGAAGCACTGCAAGATCATTGACAACGTTCTGTTCAGAAAAGATCTACTGTGAGTTTCTGAGAAAATGCATACAAAATTGTTAAAGAAAATTCATGATCAGTCTTTCATCTTTCACTCTGACAATCAAAGAACTATTGATCTAGTTCAACGTTTCTACTATTGATCAGATCATTGAGCAATAATTAAACGTTACATTTGAAACTATCATGTTTATCAACGAAGCAAGACATTTAGAAATAGCATCAATGAACTTCTTCATTCTTTTTCAATTTCACAGAAACGCTGAAAAGATATAGTTATGAACTTCATCACTGAGTTATCTTTATCAGAAGATTATAACGTCATTTGCATAATCATATGTCAATTCATCAAGAAACATCACTATGTCTTCTGTCATTGAGAAGATGAAAACATTTCAGTCGAAGAAATGATTTGAATCATGCTATGAAACGTTTATCAACTTCATGATCTATTTAATTCTATTGTTTCAAACAAAGACTTTCAGTTCATATCAATCATGTGACAAAGTCTTTGCAAGTGACTAAGAATCACGACTAATTTATCAACAGTCTATCATTCTGAGATCAACAATTAATCAAAATGAGTTAATCAGAATGTTGAATGCAAATTAAGAACTTACTGTAATTACATGCAGAATGACTGAGCAAAATGATTATCAATAATGAAATTCAGCGAGAATTTCAATATCTTTTCGATTATCTCAATGACTTTATTCTACTTCAATAAGAATTTTCACTCACGAATGAGTTTCAATTCAAATACAATTAACTATGAAACTACTCATAAGTGTCTTGAAATTAGAAAAGCAGATGATATTATCATTTGAATAAAAGAGCTTCTTATCTTCAATCATCAGCAATTAAAAAAGACGAAGCAGATCATCAAAGCTCAAATCAATAAACATAAACAAAACATCATTTATGAAGTAAATGACTGAGTTTGATTATTCTTTAGAAACATAAAGACAATTAAATCATGTAAGAATCTAAAAGACAAACAGCTAAAATCTTATCAAATCACTGTCAAAGTTGAGATTTTCTATCATTTTCATCTATTGATAAGCATGAAGCAGCTGCATTCAATGTTCAGTTCAAAGCTATTACATTCTTGTTTTGATGATCTTTTATCAGAACAGCATTCAGAATCATCTAAATCTTTCACTATTAAAGATGATGAGCATTGAAAAATAGATAATATTTTGAACTCTAGACGCTATCGAGATCAAATATAATACAAAGTCAAATAAACGAGATTAGATTGAAACAATGAATGATACTATGTCAACAAAGAAGAATTCAAAAGTTCAAAAGAAGTTTTAGTTGAATTTCATAAGCTCTATTCAGACAAGTCACACTAAATTGAAAAACAGTGAAAATTTGTGTTTCATTTTGTTCTATTCATGCAAACATAAATTTTCAAAGAGAAGAGTAATGTTACGAATGTGTCAGAATTAATTAAAACTAGTCAATGATCTAGTCAAGATTTGATCTAGATCTGACTCAGGTTTGACTCAGATATGACTCAGCATCTTTTTTCTTTTTTAGCATCTTCTAATCAGCTTTTATTATCTTCTTAACAAACACACTTCTTTGTGTTACAAGTAATCAACAGATTTCTATGACAAACACATTTCTTTGTATCATAAACATCTTTCAAATCAACATCTTTCTTGTGTTTCAACACATTTTCTTTGAGACTAGCGTCAATCTGAGTAACTACTATATAAAGTGTGTTCTTCTTGTTTTTTGTATCTTCTTTCTTCTATATTCTTAAAGTCTTAGTTATAACTATCTTTATAGATTAAACATTCTAGTCATGCATGCACTCTGATTAGTTTCTAAACATGATGTCAACATTTCTCTCATGCAGATTGATTATGTTTTGCAAAAATGTTCATATGTTATACTTTGAATCAGACAGCGTAATTTAATCATTCTTTATTAAATCACTTATGTTTCTCTTCTTTTAACAAAGTCTTTTCATTAGCATATTATTTATATATAAAATGTTTATGTTTGAACATTTATTAAATGATATTAATGAAACTCTTGAGTTTACTTATGTTGAACTTAACAAGTCTTGTGAGTTATTCATGTCATAGTAACAGACATACAGTCTTAACAAGATTTATACATAGTTAGCATGTAAATTTAAAGAATGTTCATGATTTAAGTTCTTTCTGCTAATCATTTTCAACAAATCAAACACAAGAATATTTTGTCTTAATTCTTATTATCATGATGATAAGATATTGAATTGAATGATTTTCATAAGCGATTTTTCTTATAGTTTTGCATTTTATTTGACTTTTTCATTTGCATGCAAATTGTTTATAACATGTGCATTGAGATTATTAAAGTCTGTGCAATTGCAAAAACTTTGCATGCAATCAATATATAATGCTTCATCATCATGTAATGTCTTGATATCATTCAAACTTTTGATAATTTTTAAACTTTACTATAGTTAAACAATAAATTTATTGAAAATATGTTGCATACATTGCATGCAACATACATAAAACATGATTTCTATGCTGATTTTTCTCTTAACAAGAGATAGTCTTTTCTCTTGCAGCAGATTTACAGTTCAAGATGAGTGAAATCTTTCATTACTCAGATTTCAACAATTTACTTCTTAAGCATGAGTTGCAAATGTTTCGTCAGCAATATGCATGCATATCATAGTTGATTTCTTCTTTAATCACATCAACATGTGTTACTGTTTTTTCAAGTTATACAAATGATGTTTTCAACTAAAGATTAACTTTATCATTAAGATATTCAAGAGTTAAAACTCAGTGAAGAAATGAAATTCTTAAAATTGACAATCATCATCATTGTATATCACATCTTGCAAGCATTCACTTTGCTTGTAAAATGTGTAACTCATTTATTTTGTATTATCTGTAAAGATCTTTCTCATGCAGATCAATCATGTCTTGCAGAAATATTCATATATTATACTTTTAATCAAATAGTGTAGTTCAATTATTCTTTACTAATTCACTTATGTTTCTCTTCTTTTAACAAAGTCTTCTCATCAACATATTATTCATGTATAAAATGTTTATGTCTGAACATTTGTTAAATAATATTAATGAGATTCTTGAGTTTATTCATGTTGAACTTAATAAATTTCATGAGTTGCTTATGTTGTAGTAACAGACATGCAGTCTTAACAAGATTTATACATAGTTAGCACATAAATTTAAAGAATGTTCATGATTTAAGTTTTTTCTGCTAATCATTCTCAACAAATTAAATATAAGAATGTTCTGTTTCAGTTCTTGTCATTGCAATGACAAGATATTGAATCAAATGATTTTCATAAGCGATTTTTCTTGTAGTTCTGCATTCTATTTGATTTTCTCATCTGCATGCAGATTGCTTGTAACATGCACATTGAGATTATTAAAGTTTGCATGATCGCGAAAACTTTGCATGTGATCAATGCATAGTACTTCATCATTACGCAGCATCTTGATGTCATTCAAACTTGATGAAGTTCATGATTGTTCTTTTTCTGATGTCAATTGTTGATCTTTTTCATGTTGCATCTTTGATCAATTGATTCACTGCTTTGTTTTTAATAATGTCTTTACAACTCAATACTCACTGTATGCAAATATGACATTAATTTTGTTACAGATTGATCAGATTTTATCATATGTTATTAAATAACTTTAAGTTGACATTGCTTTTTGATTTTAATCTTTGCAGCGTCATTTAACTGTTTATGTACACTCAAATTTCACTATCTTCAAATGATTCTTCGCTGCATATTGCAATTGCATCGTTGATAACTTGCAATTTCACTTTCGTTATGATTATTTCATTAATCACGCTTGTCATCTTGCTGCATCTAACAGACTCATGTGTAAATATCATTGCAGTTTCGATTTTTGTTTTGAATTCTGCTATCTTTTTTCAAGTTTGCAATGCATTGATGTACATCACTATGTTTTTCGTCTTTTTGACTATTGTTTTCAGTTCTCTATAGTGTGTATTTATTGTTTCACATATTTCATCTTTTGCGAATTTAATTTGCATCTTTGTCAGATATTCAATTTTCTGATCTCACAATTTCTTAAAATGAGAAATTTCAATTTCTTTTATTGAATTCAATGTTTTTTGCACTTTGTTCAATATTTGATATATTTGCATAAGTCTGTCTTTGCACTTCTTGACTTTTCAAGATAAATTCATCTTTGTTTCGTTTCAGTTCAAATATTTCAATGCATTCAAATTCAGATTCAATTCAATAAAATATTAAAATGAGTATGAAATAAATGTTCTTTTTCTGATAGAGTGTTTTTTCAATAATTCAACTATTCAAATTGCATAATTCTTGCACTTTTAATCTAATTGCATCTTCATTGACGAGATTTCAACTTTTATTTGCATAGCATTTATTAATGATGTTTGAAACACACTCAGAATTTTTTGTAATGCAGCATTTTGCAGTTTACGAAATTTGACTAAGTAGCTTTTTGATTATTTCATCATATTTTGACGTCATAATCACTAATAAACGTGATGCATGTCAGATATAACTGCTTTTCTGATTTAACATTTAATTCTCACTCACTATTCATTAATTTAAACAACGAGTGTAGCATTTTTATAACTGTCATGATTTTCATTTGCATATGAACTTTGAAGTTGAGCTTTTGATTCAGTCAGACTTTTAGTCATCATACATATATCTTTGATTTTATGATCATGTTATTGAGTAGAATAATCATTTGATTGAATGTCATCTTGTAACTTTCAAAGTGTATCAGTTCAGATTTTGAGTCATCGAATTGCATTGCGTTGTTCTCAGCTCATGTAAAAGCGATTTTTGCTGCATTTTTCAGTATTTTCACATTCTTATCAATATTTCTTTTCTCAATGTATAGCATCACGTCATCAATATAGCTGAGTGATTGTAAATTTTTGAACTTTGCGCGAATCTTTGAAAACAGATATCAAATATAAATTAGAAATAAAATGAGTGAAATAAATGAGTCTTGTGATATTTCTGTGCTTATTTTCTTTGATTTCTGACGTTCGTCGTTAAATGCTAAGTCAATAACTCAATTTTGTAAGAAACATTTTACTCAATTGATTAAATTGACTGATATTTTCAATTTAATTAATATTTTGATCAACTGTTTCAATGCAACATGATTAAAGATCTCTTTAACATCTAGAAGTAGACAGATAAGCGTGTTTTCTCAACTTTTTGTCATTTGCGCATCATGTACTAAATTTAGTACTGCGTCTATAGCTGATCTTTGTTTTCTATTTCTCATTTCTATTTCTCATTTGATCAAAATTCAGATGCATGCATGCATATGCAGCGTAATCACACACAGAGCAGTAACAACGCTTTATTCACATGTTAAACTCATATACAACATAAGATTTTTTTTATATTTCTTCATTAAGTGCATGCAGTCTATGACTATGACATTGTCTAGACGCTGTATGTATGCTAAGTTACATGTACTCTGATCAAAGTCGCTGCTTTATATCTTCTCATTGATTAATCACATCGATAGTTTGCGCATACAAGCGCTCTTTCTCAATTCTCGTCATCGTACTTTCATTTTTCTTTGTTTCTTCGCACTCTTGACATTCTACTCTTTCGTTTCTAATAATCATTTTCTCGTCGCAATTCAAGTATTTTTCAAATACTCTAGTGTTGCAATTCTTTCAATTTTGATGATGAACAGTGTCAATATAGTGTTTGTGTTTTTGAGCTGAGTTTTTTCCTTAAGCTTTATCTGCTCTGCTCTATAATGTCTGCAGTTCAGCAGTAAATGCTTCAACGTTTGTCTTGCATTGCATATTTCATAGCATTTGTTCAAATTATTCTCTGATAATCGATGCAAATAGCTCTTGAAATAGTCATGTTTCATTTTCAGCTGAATAAAGATTGAAAACGTTAGTCTATCGATTTTTCTCATCTCTTTTAGTGATTTATGACTTAAATTCACATTCAATATGTGCTTTTGATATTGATTTTCCTTCTTGATGCTGCTTTTTCAGACATTTAATCATTGTAATTTCGTCTCTTTGCAAATTTGCTTTTTGACGAAGCTTATAATGATTGCTTTCATGTTGTCAATAACTGATAATTCTTGAGCAGCGCTTTTGATCAATTGATTTGCTTTTTCGTTTTCAATAATGCTTTTGCAACTTGATATTCACTGTATGCAAATTTGACACTGATTCTGACGTAAATTGATCAAGTTTTGTCGTATGTCATTGAATAACTTCGCATTGACGTTGCTCTTTGCATTTAGTCTTTGCAAAGTCATTTGACTGTTCATGTACACTCAAATTTCGCTGTTTTTGAGTGCTTTTTCGCTGCATATTGCAATTGCATCGCTAATAGCTTGCAGTTTCACTTTCGTTGTGATTATTTTGTCGTAAACGCTTGTTGCTTTGCTGTATCTGATGAGTTCATGCATGAATATCACTGTTGTTTCAGTTTCAGTTTTGATCTCTGCTATCTTTTTTCGAATTTGCAATGCATTGATATACATCACTATGTTTTTCGCCTTTTTGATAATTCTTTCTAATTTTCTGTAGTGTGAATTGATTGTTTCGCGAGTTTCGCTTTTTGCAAATTCGGTTTGAATTCTTGCTAAATGCTCGATTTCTTGATCTCATGATTTCTTGAAGTGAGAAATTTCAATTTCTTTTATTAAATTCAGTGTTTTTTGCACTTTGTTCAATATTCAATATATCTGCGTGAGTCTGTCTTTGCATTTCTTGACTTTTCAAGATAAATTCATCTTCATTTCATTTCAGTTCAGATATTTTGATGCGTTCAGATCTAGATTCAATTCAATAGAGTATTGAGATGAGTATGAAATAAACATTCTTTTTCTGATAAAGTGTTTTTTCAATAATTCAGCTATTTGAATTGTATAGTTCTTGCACTTTTGATCTAATTGCATCTTCATCAACGAGATTTCTGCTTTTATTTGCATAGCATCTATCGATGATGTTTGAAACACACTCAGAATTTTTTGTAATGCAGCGTTTTGCAGTTTGCAAAATTTGACTAAGTAGCTTTTTTGATTATTTCATCATATTTCGACGTCATAATCACTAATAGACGTGATGCATATCAGATATAACTGCTTTTCTGATTTGACATTTAGTTCTCACTCGCTATTCATTAATCTAAATAATGAGTGTAGCGTTCTTGTGACTGTCGCGATTTTCGTTTGCACATGAACTTTGAAGTTAAGCTTTCGATTCAGTCAGACTTCTAATCATCGTACATATGTTTTTGATTTTATGATCATGTTGTTAAGTAGAATAATCATTTGATTGAGTGTTGTCTTATGACTTTCAAATTGTATTAATTCAAATTTCGAGTCATCGAATTGCACTGCGTTGTTCTCAGCTCATGTGAAAGCGATTTTTGCTGCGTTTTCCAGTATTTTCACATTCTTGTCAATATTTCTTCTCTCAACGTATAGCGTCACGTCATCAATATAGCTGAGTAACTGTAAATTTTCAAACTTTGCGTAAATCTTTGAAAACAGATATCAAATATAAATTAGAAATAAAATGAGCAAGATAAATGAATCTTGTGATATTTCTGTGCTTATTTTCTTTGATTTCTGACATTCATCGTCAAATGCTAAGTCAATAATTCGATTTTGTAAGAAACATTTTATTCAATTGATTAAATTGACTGATATTTTCAATTTAATCAATATTTTGATTAACTGTTTCAATGCAACATGATCAAAGACTTCTTTGATATCTAGAAGTAGACAGATAAGCGTGTTTTCTTGACTTTTCGTCATTTGCGCATCATGTACTAGATTTAGTACTGCATTTATAGCTGATCTTTGTTTTCTGTCTTTCATTTGATCAAAGTTCAGCAGCTTATCATTAATTTCAACTGTGTAAGACAGTTGCACTGCTATTATTTTTTCTGCTACTTTGTCTAAACAGTTTAGCAGCATAATAATTCTGTATGTCTTCAAAATTGAATAATTCGATTCGTTTGATTTTTTCAGAATAATTATCGTGTTTTCGCATCATATCTTCGAATGATAGTTGTTTTTGATCAAATCTGAGTATACTAAATTGAAGATTTTCAATATAGTTTTGTACGCTCGCTGTATGATTGCGAATGACATATCATTTGATTTGAATGCTTTTCTGAGTGCTGAGAAGTTAATAGCGTGCTTGATTTTCTCTTTGATAACTTTTAATCACTGTATACTTTCGTTTGATAGTAATTCTTCATTGATTTGAATTTTTGATGATGATAAGTACATTGCTTTCAGAAATGTCTTGCACTTTTCATTAAATTTGATCTTCAATTCTTTTTGCAAGTTTTGTATCAAGAGTAGCTTCTCGATTAGACGTGATTTAGTGAACTTGTAGATCTGAAACACTTCTTTCTCTTCAACGTTGTTCAAAAAATTGATTCAGAATTGATTTTTGATCAGCTTTATTGCATCATGATATGAATTTCGCATTTGTACTATCTCTGCTCATGCGTCGTCATTTCTGCATCTTTTTCAGATTCGCTTTTTTGACGACAACGTCTTTTGCATTTCGATGAACTCATTGTTTCACCAGAATTTAGATTTTGCGCATATTCGCTGTTTAAATATGAATAATTTCACTGTATTCTTGATGCATTCAGTCAAATAAATGACTTTTGCTTCTAAACTCATGATTCTTTGCATCTTGACAATTATTTTGTCTTTCGTCTTTTGCAAATGCTCATCAAAGTCTTTTCAGTCAACTTTTTGCAAATTGTATAATGCGTTCAGCGAATTTTCAATCAACTTCACTTTTTTCATAACTATTGTAAATAAAATTACTTCATGATTGAATTCTGTGTTTGCATTCTCATTTATATATCAATTCTTAATGTGATTGTGCATATTCTTTGATGCAAATGCTAAATCAAGTACTGAGTTTAACTGATCTGAATAACTGTGATATGTATTTATATCAGAAGTGTTAATCAGATTGCATTTATGTAAATTTACTCACTTTATTAATGCTTTCGTTTTAATAGAGTTTGAAATTTTTGCGTTTCATCAGCTATGATGTGCATTAAAGTCTTCGACAATAATAACTTTTTGCTCAGAATTTAGCATAACTTTTGCTAATTCTCGCTCAATCGTGTATAATTGCTCATCATCTGCATTTTGTGACTTTTCGTTGTAAACATTGAACAGTAAAATTTCTCTCTGAATTTTATTGTTCGCTATTAATATTGCTTGCATATCTTCGCTGTTGACTATGTCTGATCTTGATGTGCATGTAAATTTCTTTGCGTTTTTTGCAACAAATATCAGTACTCTGACATGAGTATTCTGAACATTTGATTTGATGCAGATAAATGATGAATGCAAAATTGTTATATTTTCGTCTTTCATTCACAATTCTTGTAGTATAACAATGTCTGTCTTGTTTTTCGCAAATTTCATGCATGCATGCATAATTTGCGTTGATCTTACGCAATTGTGCTGTAGAATTCAAATATTCAACGTGTTTGCAAAGCTTTTGTCCTTTGCATTGTTTTGTGACATTTTGAATGCAATATTTATTACAATTTCGTGACTAGATGATCTTTTTGTGAGCTAATAGATTGAGCTGTCTGATATGTTTCACACATTGCGCTATTTGCGAAGTGCGCATTTTGACAGTTGCAACATTTAGAAATCATGTGATTGCATGATTACTCATCTTTGCACATAAATAATTGACATTTATGATTTCAGATCTGATGATTTCGCTTGCAGTACAAGCATCTTGATGATCTGTTGCATTTGTTTTGCAAATGCTTGAATGTTTGACATTTTTGACATTGATCATTTGATCAATAGTCTCAATATTCAACTGTTTGATATGTTGATCTTGCAGCTAAGAGTCATTTTTTCAGATGTCTTTGCGCTTCTGCTTCGATTTTGAACGTCAGTATCGTTGAAGCATGATTCTTTCTTGCTTTATTTTCACCTTTTGATAATCATATTGAATTTATTATCAGCTTCAATTCAGAATTGTACTTCTCTAGCTCGATTCTCAGATATTTCATTTCAATCTTTATGTTGAAGATTTCGATTTTCAGACTGTGTATGACTATTTTGTGTCATTTCTCATCTTTCTTAATGCTTTTAACATCAAAAACATGCTTTCATATTGCTCTTTGCGCTAGTAAGACATCTGCGATGTATTTTTCTGAAATCATCAAAGCAATGTTATTTTTCTTTAGCGTTTTGACTATCGTGACGACTCTTAGATCGATTTTCGCCTTTTTCAATGCATTATTCATCGAATCTCGCATTTTCATCGTCTTCAACGTTCAGTTCTCATTTTTGAAATTGACAATAAGTCTTCTTTCATGATACGATATTTCTTGTGATTTTGACGAGAATTTCTTGATAATCAGGTTTCATTCGTCTGCATTTGCATTCACATTTGCATTTATGTTTGCATTTGCATTTGCATTTGTGACTTGAGCTGCTTTTTGCACATATGTGAGCTTTTGCGTTGATTTTTGCGAATTTTGCATGACTTGCAACGTTTGCAAAACCTGCGTCTTCTGCAAGATTTGTGAATTCTCTGTCATTTGCTTTGCATTGATTTTCTTTTTGATGTCTTCAGCATTTTGTTGAATCAATTGTAGAATGATCTTCAATTTGTTGTTTGTTTGACTTTAAAGTTGATCTATTTGCTTCTGAATCGAGTTTTCTATGCTTTCATTGTATGCTCTTCAAATGTAGATTAAGCTATGACTTATAGTCTCTTTCTGTTCTGATATTGCTTGTCTTAGCTGATTGACTGCATATTCAATTTTTTCGCGTAGTCTCTTTATCTGCATCTCTTTAGAGATGACATTGTAGCACTTGCTCATACTAACTTCAATGCTAGCTTCTTTTTCCAAACTTTTTATTGCTTTTCGCTTTTTCCTTTCTTTGAATTTCACAATCACTCATGTTTGCTCTTTTTGCTGCGAATTTGCATTTTGCAAATTGATTGTATTCTTGTTGTTATGCACATTTGCATGTGAATTTAGCATTAATGCATCGAGTGAACTAAACATGTATTGCGTTTTTCTATTTACTGATGTGAATGATTTTTGTTGACTGCAAAATAAATCAACAATGTCATTCTGCAGTTGTTTGCTTGTTGATGAACTCATGCTAAGTTCATTTCATAAATTTATTTCAATCTTTAACGTTGACTTTTTGATTTCTATCGTCAACATTTTGAGTTCTGACGCTGAGCTATTGCTTCTACTGAGTTTCACATTACTATTCGCGAAACGAAACGAAACGAGAAAGAGCGCATAAAGCGACTTTTTATATTTCTTTTCATAAAGAGTTTTTCCGAGTTTCAAGCTTCAAGCTTCTAGAAAATTCACTTGACATCACTTAAATATCTCTTTAATCTCTTACTCAGAGCATTTCATGTAGACAATAACTCTAGTGTAAAGATTCTTCAATTTCTATCTTGAAATCTTCAATAAATTGTCTTCTATTATTGACTTATGTCAGATGAAAATGATATAAATTTAGTCTGCAAGAATCTAGATTACTCTTTTTGATAGAAAATGCTTGACGCAATTGCTTTATATCTCAGATATCAAAGTAGTCACGTTATCTCGCTCAGAATAGTAACGACTGATCTTGACTTATTGTCTTGCACATCAAGAAAAGATAAAACAGATAGTGATTTGATAAGAAATGCTGTACTTCTCTGAAACAACGTTATTCTCTGTGCAATCTTCAAGTGCAAAAGATTTCAATTTCGATTTTTGCATCAGTACGCAGTCTTTTGTACTGTTCTAAAGTTGATTGACAACTTGTTCTTTTCATGTGAGTTTGCTCTTTGATTTATCAATCAAATTACTGTCTGAATTGATGATTCTTTCTTCTGCATTAATGAACTCTCGTTTCGTCGTCGATTTTGATCTGCGTGAGCGCAGAAAATTTCAAATTTCGATTTTTGACTTGCGACGCAGTCATCTGTGAAGCTATTGAGTCGAATGAGAGCTTGTTTTGATCGTACGATTGTACTCTATAACTTGTCAATTGATTTGATATATCATATGCTTCGATAGGTCGCTGTCGCCAGTTGTTCTCGATGCTCAAGTTTGCAATGCATTTTTTTGACAAAGTCATCAAGTTGAGCAAAGAACTTCTGAAATTTAAACTGCTCAAAGATAGTAATGAAATCAAGATGATTGTGAATTGTATGAAAAATACAAAGCACACTAAATGCATGAAATGCATGAAATGAATATCTGAAACACAATGATCATAAAAACAAGATCATTCAACAAGCGAAGCGTGCACATTTCAGATTATAAATGCATGAGCTGAGTGATGTACTTAAGTCAATATAATGCTTCGCAAAATGAATCAGAATCAAAAGTCAGCTATTTAAAAAACTTTTTCAGTTTTCATCATTAAAGTAAAGTGATACTGATCAAATGACAATGATGTTCAAGAACAAAATTAAGATATTGCAAGAAAAATTCTTTCTTTCACTCTTTTAGACAAACATCAATAACATTGTAGAGTTATTTATACTTTTGACAATGTCATTTGACTTACACATTTCAGAAGATGAAGTGAGATAGACAATCAAAAGAGTAAAAGCAGACAAAGCATCAGATGTTTCAAACATTTTAAACAAAGTGTTGCAAACAAATCTTGCAGAACTGATCTTAATATTAATGAGTTTATTCAATGCATGTGTAACATACAGATATCATTCGAAGCAGTTTAAAAAAGCTTAAATGATAATATTATGCAAATTGAAGAAGAGCAATTATATTGATTCAAAAACATATTAATTCATTGCTTTGTTTAATATCATGAGCAAAGCTTTAAAGTCAATCATGACTAAAAGACTGAACAATATAATTGAGACTCATCACATGTTATCTGATGCTTAAATAAAAGTGAGATGTAAGTAATTCATGATCTTGACATTAAATCTACTAGTAAATCAGATTCACACAGTATGAGACTGCAAAATTAAATATGTAGCGTTCATGCTAAGTTTAAATATCATTGAAGCATTTAATCAAGTTTTGCATGTCAGACTTCTGCATACTCTGAAAATGAAAAGAACTTCAGACTACATAGTTTAATGAGCATGCAGCTTTCTTAAGAATTGAGAAACATTGCTGAGATTCAACGAGCAAATGAGTAACATACGCAAGATAAATGCAAACATATCACAAAAATCTTTCATTTCATCAATTCTCTTTCTATTCTTTAACGCAAGTTTGATTGAGAAGTGCAAAGCACTGAAAATTAAGATTGAAGTGCTTAACTTCATAAATGACATTAACATTCTAACATATGATAAATTCATTGAAGAAATCTGTAAAACACTGAGCAAAGCATACAACATCTGCGCGAAATGAGCTTATATTCATGATGCAACATTTGCATCAGAAAAGTATGAATTTACGCACTTCATCAGAAAATCAAAGAAATTTGACATGATGATTAGCATACAAATAGAAAGCTCAGTTATTAAGTTAAAATCAGACATGCGAGTTCTGAAAGTACAATTGAACACGAAATTGTAATGAAACACGCATCTTCGTCAAATTGAAGTGAATCACGTCACATGAATGCTAGCACTTAGTCAACTTAAGATCTTCACATGAAAGACAATCTTTACAAAAGCAAGACAAATATATTCAGCAGTAGTAAGATCAGAAATTGCATTTAAAGCATCAGTTTGACATCAGCGAGAAAAAGAGAAAAAACTGTCAGACAAAGAATGTAAACTTGAAACATTACAGAATCAGACTCTGCATCATGTTGCAAAAATGTTTAAAAGAGTAAGCATTGAGACTTTGAAAGCAGAAATGTACACAAGTTCGCTGCATGTTCATCTGAACATACTGCAAAACAAGATCATGTTACACAGTTGAATCAATGATTGTATGCAGAAAATCAAACAAGCATGCAAACTGATATGCATTTATTTGATGAATATTAATTGAATCATCTTTCGCTTTCTTATCATCAAGAAAGTGATGCTTCTGAACAAATTAATTCAAGAAGATGTGAAAATACAGTCAAGATGTAAGCAATTAATTCTCACTGCAATGATTTCAATTAATGACAGCATCGCAATAGTGCAATATTACAGAAGTTAGTGAAAGCAATGATGAAAAAAATATAGAAAATGCATTGCAGATGTTCACATTATTTTGACACAAAGATTGCATTTGTTCAACAAAATGATAAAGATGCAAAATGATTTTCAGAAAATTAAAAGCATTCTCATCACTTACATCAGAATTGAATGCATAAATCTGAATGTTTATCTGCACTTCAGAAATGTTTCAGACGCAAATAGCATATGATGCAACTGTGACTGAAATCTTCAAATGATGAAACATGTATTCATGCATTGCTTGAACTGATTGCATTTGCAATCAAGAATGTTATAAAACGTTGACTTTTTAAACTATTGAATAATCATTACTATCACGAAGAGTTTCAGAGCAGCTGCAAGAATGATGATGAAAATAAAGCTTCTGAAACAATTTAAAGTGACTGAGTTACTCATTCTTTAACATGTAATTAACGTGAACTAATTTGATACATAGTCTCATAATGATAGTTTTGACTGCGTGAAGCAGTTGTATGAACAGCGAGTGATTTTCTACCTCAGAGAGTTTTATTCACTCAATATAGATAGCATAAAGTTCTTCATAAGTCAACTTAATCAATGTTACAAAAGTGTATAAATTTATTATTATTGCTGTCTTTAATTCTTTCTACTTTCATACAACATGATATAAAAGTCTGTGCTTTGTGACTTTCTTTATTCTTTCTTTTTCAGCTTGTTGTTTATGACATTGAGAATTAAAGACTCTGTATGTATTTCAACATACTTCACATTTTCACATGTTTTGAGTTTGTTCATAAAAACAATGCTTTAAGCAATGATTCAGCATGCAGTAAATGCATTTTTGCTTGTTTTTGCATTTATATATCTTGTGATCATATTCTTGATACTTTAAACACTGATGCACTCTGCAGCTTAAGTCATAAAACTGTGTGATTTTTATGTTGATTTCATGACATATTCTCTCATCAATCAGCTTGTTTATCATCTCAGCACTGACTACATATATCATCAGCAAGACATATCTCTTCTGCTCACTCTTCTTTGTGAGTCATTCAATCTTCTTGATCATCATTTCTGAATGTATATCTTTATTGATCTTGATGAGTGTTCTCATCTCTTTCTTCTTTATGTTCTTAAACATTTCTTCAACTTTAATTTCATGTATCACTACTTCAAAACTGACTTTGCATAAACATGTATTCAATGATATCTTTTTGATTCAAAAATTGTTTTTCTTTAATGTTCTTTTACTACTCTTCATCTTGATTCAAAATATCAGCAGTCTCAATCATTTCTTTATTGTTTCTATGTTTTTGCACATTGACAGTGTCTCGTTGACATCAATTTCTTTCAATCATCTTACTATATTCTTCATTATTATCATCATGATTCTTTTTACTTCTTCTTCTTCTTTAATGAAAATCTTTACTTCAAATTTCTTACAATGATTTTGCACTGATGATGATATGTTGACATTGAACACAAAATGACTTTCAAATGATGTCATCAACTTCATGCTTGCTCTTTTCGCTCAGCTGTCAACATGTTTTCTCTTCTTCATAAACTTTTTTTCAAGTTTGCTCATTATCTTTTTCAATCTCTTCAGCTGATTCTTCATGCATTGATGCATCAGCTTTTTTATCATCTTTGTCAAACTTCTCATCTTTTCTCAGAGCATTAGCTCATTGTTTCTACATTTGTTGAACTCATAAAGTACTTGCAGCTTGTGTAATTTCTTCTGTATATCTTTCATCTTGACTGAATTTTTCTGCAAGATAGCAATAATTATTTTTTATTCACTCATCAACATCATATTGATGATGCTTCTTATTTGCTCTTGATGATCAGAATGAAGCGCAAGCATCATATCAATAATGTGCTTTATCTTTGAATAGTTTAAGTAATTTGTTTTCATGATTTTGCATGCGTTTTTCAATCTTTATTTCTTTAATCAATATGAAAATATTAAATTAGAAAATTGTTGAGTTCAGAACGAAATACTATATTGAAGTGATTTTCTATGAATTCTCTTCAATGAGTCAATAATATCATTCTTTTATATTAATAGTATTTTTAGTTTAACTCAGTCTTTGACAATTCAAAAAGTCATGATAAATGATTGAAAACTTCTTCTTTAGTTTATTCAATACATGATTAATATTATTTCATTCAGTTCTGTGAAATCTTCAACTGAGCTAAGCACTTTATTGATTTTACTAATAATTAATGAAAAGATCTTAATCTTTTTATTCTTGACTAAAGTTTAATATATAATAACTTCAATCATGATAATATTAATGATTTTCTTTACTTTAATTGATTGAGAAAGTTGAAGTTGATCAAGATCAACTTAAGTGCTTTGCTTTGTTATAAAAGCAGATTTAATGAATTTATTCACTGATTTCTGATTCATGAATCTCTTTAAAATAATCATTGATGTAACAAAAAAATTCAAGTTCTTTCATTTTATTTTGCAAATCTTACTTGACTTAAATTTGTAAAATGCTGATTAACTGCTTACTTTTAAAATAACAAATTTCAATGTTTAAATTAAATTAATTGTTGTGATATACAATAAGATGACATGCTAAATTGAAAACAATCACAACATGCACATAATAAATCTTGAAAAAGAGCATTACATGCAAAACAGAATGAATCTAAAAAATGATCAAACGACGATGAATTGCATGAGTCACAGCAATGCAAGTTTGAAGATGATTGCAAGCAACGTTGACATGTCACAAAAAAACAGCGATGCAAAGTCACAACGCTCATGCAATGATGAAGAGAAAATAGTTGACATTATCAATTTACTAATAAAAATATCAACATTAAAGAAAGAAATGAGCAAAAATTATTCATGAAAAGAAATAGCACTAAAGCTGATGCATCATTTTCAACTTAATTCAGAAGAAAAACATCATATGATTCAAAATGCATTCATCACGAAGAATGTATAGAAATTGAAAACATCAATTCAATTGCTAAGCAAGCAGTTATAAATGCAGAGAAATACGCGTTTCTCATTGAAAATCATGTCATAAGCAAACATGACAAGAGAAGAATTATCAATAAGAAAGTAACATTTCAAAGAGAGATTATCATCACTTTGCAAAAGATGTAAAGTCATGATAAAGATAGCAAACAAAGAAGAAATAAAGAAGATGCAGAAGAAGATCATCAAGCAGATTTTTCAGAAAATAGCAGACGTGTCAACAAGTCAACGAAATTTGATCATGTCTTTTTGCAAGCTGAATAACAAAGACATTTCTCTTCATGCAGTCAGCTCAAATGCATGAGCAAATCTGAAAAAAACTCAAGAATGAGCAAAAGAAATTGCAAACTCAACATGCATATTGCAATGAACATTCTTTTTTTTTATTTTTATTTTTTATTTCTTCATTAAGTGCATGCAGCCTATGACTATGACACTGTCTAGGCGCTGTATGTATGCTAAGTTACATGTAACCTGGCCAAAGTCGCTGCTTTATATCTTCTCGTTGGTCAATCACATCGATAGTTTGCGCATACAAGCGCTTCAATGAACATTTGCAATGCTGACACATGAAGTACATACTACAATCAACATGAATAATCAGAAGAAAGTCATTAGAAAGTTGATAAAGAATAACACAAGACTTTATGAGAATCTGAAGATTCTAAGAATAGTCTGACTTAAGAAAGTAGCAAAAAGTAAAAAGACTCATTCATTACTCATTATGAAGATAGCAATTGAAGCAATAATAAATCAACTGATGAATGTAAATATGCTAAATACATATCATGAATATGCATGTGAGCTGTTTAAGAAGAACTGTTGCATTACACAATGCTTCAGATGTCAAGAATTTGATTACATGATCAGATTTTGTAGAAAGAATCAATGCTGTGTCAAGTGTGCAAACAAACATTACATTAAAAAGTGCATGATGTTTTTGAATAAAAGATGTTGCATTAACTGCAATGAAAATCATGAATTTTGAAGATGCATCTGTTTCAAATGATGACAGCAGATGAAACAAGCATCTGAAATTTATAGAAACAGATCATTCAGATATTCAGAAGCATCTAAATACAATTGCACATTCTTGCAATTCTTGAGCTCTTCATTGTCTTTAAGCTCTGCAGATTCAATGAACTCTTCAAGTTTAATGAACTTTTTGAATTCAATGAATTCTTCAAAGTTCACAAACTCTTTCAGTTCAATGAACTCGTCAAGCTCAACAACAGTTGTGCTAAAAACACGCAGTCTAGTTGCTCATGAATCAACATGACAAATGATAGAAGTCAAGAAGAGACGTGTTAATCATTTCTCTTATGTGAGTAGTGACTCAGAAAAGACGTCGCTCAAGCAGAGTCAGAAATGATAAATCAGAAAATGATATAAACTTTTAATGATTGAGAGCATTTAAAGAGTCTTCTCTTTGCAGAGTCAACAACAGTTACAAATAACTTTATGATAAAATAATCTTTTCTACAAATACTGCAGTATAACATCAGAAAATCATTAAAAATTCAGAAATCATTTCTAATCAACAAAGAAGTTCATGACTTTGACATCATAGTCAATTTCTAAGTCATTTCATTGATTAAAAAGATGTTTAAAACGTTCAAATTGCATCAAGTATTATACGTGATTTTTCTATTGATGTTCATCATAAATAAAGCAAAGACTTTGATCTTGTTCTTCTTTAAATGATTCAACAATGTTTTAAATGAGATGATGTTTATGCTTTGAATCAAGAATGACTCTTTCTGAGCAGTGATTGAAATGAGTCATTTGAGCATCATAAAGATCTTAGTTTAAGTGATTAAAGAAAACGAAGTTGATCGCGATCAACTTGAGTACTTTGAATTGAGCGAGATCGAAAAAATCGAAATAGAAGTATTCAATTGATTTAAAAAAACAATGACGTCGTTTTGCATATTCAGTAATATTTCGTTTTTATTCATTCAGAGCTTACTCAATATGACTTCATGATGATTGATATCAGCTATCAACATTAATACAGTCAATTTCTTATAACTTTCGATAATGAGATTGAGTAGAATTTTATGAGTGATTGTTTTCTTAAATATTTTTTCATCATAATCTCTTATTAGCTTCTCTTTTGTCAGTGATATAGATTGAATTTCTAGTTTCTTGCATACTTTATTGACTAGATTGAAATGTATGATCATGTAAATGACTGAATCACTGTCTATTAGAAAACGAAGATTGAAAGATCATTTCTGAAAGATGAGATAAATGTCAATTAAAAATGACTTTTCAAAGTAATTCTCTTTTGATAGAATTTCGTCTAGTTTGCACAAAGATATAATCTTTATTTCTTTAATGACTTTTGAAAAAATGACTAGTTTTTTGAATTGAAATTCAAATTCGAATTGAATTGATTATATTCTTTGTTCACTGCATTAATTCTAGTAGATTAATCAAAGCACTTTTTAGAGCTATGATCTGATTTATGATATATGAAACAGCTTTCAACTAGAATGTTTGCTTCTTTGACGTTAGTTAAAATCGCGTCACGCGACTTTAAATGATCAAACTTCAAGTGATCAATTGATTGAGTGATAACAGTCACTTTATGAAAAATAGTCTTTGAAATGTTGTTGATGCATTTGAGCTTGTTCTTGATCTCTTGAATAACTCGCTGATCATTATTCAAATGAATCAGATAGAAATGAATTTCTTTTAAAGAATCAGATTGAATTAGTTGATTTACTCAAATGAATCAAAGACAAGAGTTGATTTTATCTTTCAGATTAACGATCAGTTGCTTTTCGTGATAGTTTAAATAGAAAGATAAACGTTGAAACTGAGTATAAAATTCACTGAATTTCTTGAATTCTTGAATCAAGTTGTAGTATTTTCTACGAAAGTTGACTTTCTTATTTGAATCATCAAACAACTGAGCTAGCTCTTTCAAAAGATCTTCAATGATTCTATAAAGATTGACACAGTTACGTTTGCATTTAGTCTGAGTGATCTCAGCTGCGTCATTGAATAATCTAGAATGTATATAGCTCAATTTGACTCGTTCATTAGAAAAGAGATTGACGTTGATCTCTAGTTTATTCTGAATTTTTCCGTATCAATTCTTTCAAGTAGAGTTCTTTTCATCAGTAAACAGCGAAGAATCAGGTATTTTTTGAGATCTAGAACGCTCAGAGTAGATGAAATCAAAAGAAGTGTTTTCTTTAGCTTAAAGTCTTGTTTTCAACTCTTTGATTTCGTCTTCTTGTTGTTTATTTAACTCATAGAGTCAATCTGTTTCTTTATCAAGAGCTAGACTTTGAGCTTTTCAAATTTTGTAAAACATGAAAGATATTATCATTTCAGCGAATGATTCATCATCTTCATGAAGAAATGACGCAGCACTTGATGATTTCGTTCGTGATTTCAATGAATTAGCATCAGAGATTTGAGAGAAACGAGTTCAAAATTTCTCAGAACACTCTTCAGTAAATGAATGATTAAACATGATGAGATTTATTTGAAAGAAAATCAAACGAATGATGATGCTTGATGATTTGAAGAAGAAAGATGTATGAAATGATGTTTAATCTTCAACAAAGAAGATGAGATTTGTTTGTTGATTGATTTCATTAATTCTTTAGCAAACAACGAAGATTCTTTATCATTGAATTTATCAATCGATTTGATTCTTGAGCAATTCACGAAGATTCTTTATCATGATTCTTGTAATTGAATGAACTTTACATACTTAATGAGCAATAAGTAGTCTAGCAATTCAAACAGTCTTGTCGTTGATTCTATTCAATTCTTTAATGTTGTTCTATCTTTCAATTACGTTGATCATCAGGTAAACGAATTTCTTTAGACTCATTCTGTCTAGATGAGTATGTTGAATGAGTAGTGAGATCAGTATCATGTGATTAACGAATTCTTAATATAATGTCAGAATCATGTTTAAATGATACAATCAATGAAGATCAGAATTGATAGTGCTTGATCTTTAGAAATAGCTATAACTGAATATTAAGAATACAGAAGAAGATTGATACAAAAGCTTCTATTTATGTAATGTTCAGAGACTGCGCTAGACTCAAAAGAGATGTGTTTGTGACATGAAAAGAAAATAATGTAAATGAACAAGATGTTGATGAAAGAAAAGAATGTTGAGAAAGAAAAAAGAGTGTTGAGAAAGAAAAAGAGTGTTGAGTCATATCTGAGTCAAATCTGAGTTAAATCTAGATCAGACCTCGACTAGATTGTTGACTAGTTCTAATCATTACACAGAGTACTTGCTAATGTGCACTGCGAATTGATTAAAGCTTCAGTCTTGTTCAGTCTTATCAATCTTGATATGCTCATAACACTATCTTTGAGCAGTTTGAATTTCAGAAGTTTTTTGCTTAACTTGATGATTTTGTCAAGAAGATAAATTTCTTAATGATTTTCTATAACATCTTGATAGCTTTGCACACTCTTTCATTCATCATCATTTTGCTGTTCAAAGAACGATTCAACGAAAGATGCATATGCAAATACATGCTCAATGCTTCTGTGTTCATTTTCTTTCATAATCATCAAGTTGAAGATTGTACTGAAGTTATTTGTAAACAAAGTTCTGTAACAATCAAAAGATGATTCAATTCTTAATGCAGATCAATGTGTATCTTGCATTTACATGTCATGAACTGTATTTTCTCGCTGCTAAAAACTAAATCAATAGTTGTAAACTGATTGTGAATCTTGCAAGTAATAATGTTTGATTTCAGCAATAATTTCAGCTTAGCATTAGTAACAATGTCAAGTAAACTGTCAATCACTGCATATTAAGTGAAGCATCTTTATTTCTCTTAATGAGAATGATGTAAATTGAAATCTTTCATGATCAGTTGTTTGCAATCGTCTTTGAATAGCTCGCTCAAGCGAAAAATGATTGAAAATCTCTTTATAAATGTAAAGAACAATGAATATGAATTGTAAATGTTTATAAGTTACAACGTCTGCATTACATCATCTGTATTATAAGTTAATATTCTGATTAAGCAAATGTTTGATTCAACTGTTTCTATCATTCATTAATCAAGTTTTAAACATTTGTTCACATATATGCATGTTCTTGACTGTGATGACGTGTTTTTCATTAGATAAAAGAAGTTGTGAGCTGAGTTAAACAATTGAGTATCATTAATGTTGCAACTTTGCTTCTGTATGATTATAATGTTGAAATCATGAACTTCTCTGTTGATTAGAAATGATTTCTGAATTTTCAATGATTTTCTGATGTTGTACTGCAATATTCATAGAAAAGATTATTTTATTATAAAGTTATTTGTAACTGTTGTTAACTTTGCAAAGAGAAGACTCTTTAAATGCTCTTAATCATTGAAAGTTTATCTTATTTTCTGATTTGTCGTTTTTGACTCTGCTTGAGTGACATCTCATCTGAGTCATTACTCACATAAGAGAAATGATTAACACATCTCTTCTTAACTTTTATCATTTGTCATGTTAATTCATAAGCGACTAAACTGCATGTTTTCAGCATAACTATTGTTGAGCTTGATGAGTTTATTGAACTGAAAAAGTTCGTGAACTTCAAAGAGTTCATTGAATCTGCAGAGCTTGAAAACAGCGAAGAGCTTGAAAATTGCAAGAATGTGCAATTTGTATTTAAATGTTTCTAAATATTTGAATGATCTGTTTCTATAAATTTCAAATGCTTGTTTCATCTGCTGTTAAGTCTGTCATCATTTGAAACAAATATATCTTCAAAGTTTGTGATTTTTGTTGCAGTTAACACAACATCTTTTATTCAAAAATGTCATGCATCTTTTAATATGATGTTTATTTATGCACTTGACATAATGTTGATTCTTTTTGCAAAATCTGATCATGTGATCAAATTCTTGACATCTGAAGCATTGTGTGATGTGACAGTTCTTCTTGAACAGTTCACATGCACATTTATGATATGCATTTAACATACTTATGTTCATCAGTTAATTCATCATCACTTTGATTACTATCTTCACAATAAGTGATGAATGAGTCTTTTTGCTCTTTATTACTTTCTTGAGTCAGACTATTCTTAAAATCTTCAGATTCTCATGAAGTCTTATGTTATTCTTTATCAGCTTTTTAATAACTTTCTTCTGATTGTTCATGTTGATTGTAATGTGCATCTCATATGTCAGCACTGTGAAGATTCATTGCAATATATGCATTAAGTTCACAATTTCTTTTGCTCATTCTTGAATTCTTTTCAGATTTGCTTAAGTGTTTGAGCTGACTGCGTGAAGAAAGATGTCTTTGCTACTCAGCTTGCAAAGAAACATGATCAGATTTTGTTGACTTGTTGACATGTTTGCTATTTTCTGAAGAATCTGCTTGATGATCTTCTTCTGCATCTTCTTTATTTCTTCTTTGTTTGCTATCTTTATCATGACTTTACATCTTTTGCAAAGTGATGATAATCTCTCTTTGAAATGTTACTTTCTTATTGATAATTCTTCTCTTGTCATGTTTGCTTATGACATGATTTTCAATGAGAAACGCGTATTTCTCTGCATTTGTAACTGCTTGCTTAGCAGTTGAATTGATGTCTTCAGTTTTTGTATATTCTTCGTGATGAATGCATTCTGAATTGTATGATGTTTTTCTTCTGAATTGAGTTGAAGACAACACATCAGCTTCAATGCTATTTCTTTTTACAAGTAATCTTTGCTCATCTTTTTCTTTAACATTAATGTCTTTATTAGTAAATTAATAATGTTAACTATTTTCTCTTTGTTGTTACGTGAGCATTGCAACTTTGCATCGCTGTTTTCTTGCAATATATTAACATCACTTGCAATCATCTTTGAACTTGCATTGCTGCAACTCATGCAATTCATTGTCATTTAATCATTCTTTAGATTTGCTTTGTTTTGCATGTAATGATCTTTTTCAAAATTTGTTATGCATATGTTATGATTGTTTTTATAAAAGTCTTAATATAAGTTATTAATTGCAAATATTGATAAACTTATTCAAATTCATGATTCATTTATTGAGCATTACTTGCTGAAGATTTGAACTGATTTTATGTTGAAAATCATTTAGTAAAATCTCATTATTGTATTTTAGTTTTGCGTTAAATCTCTGAAATTTCATTCAAAATTCATGAAATGAGATCTTGTTCTGATACAGCTTCAAGTACTGTCATTAAGTCATATGATGATGATTGAAATTATTATACATTTTATTAATAATTAATAGCACTTTTTGACTTTTAGAAAGAAATTCAAAGATGTGTTTCTCATTCAAGATGCTATATGTTTAATCACAGCTTCACAAACTCAACTTTTAATGTATACAATCTTTAACTCTTTGATAGAAAAAAGATTTTTATTTATCTTCAACTTATTCTGCATTTAAGATAGTCAATTGTTTACATTTTGCATTGAATTTTCAAACAAAGATGAGTTGAGTAACTTAATTAACTTCAAGAATTAATCTTCAGAAGTTGAAATGCTTTATTAACTTCAGATGCAGCTTTTAAATGATGTATAATTATTGTCATAATTCTAGTCTTGTCAGACTCAGTCTTCTAGTCTTGTCAAATTTATTCTCGCTTCATTATCTTGACTAGTCTTTATTGAGTCTAGCGTCGACTGAGAAACACACATATGTAGTCAGCTTCTTTTCTGTAGCTGTCTTTCTTTCTTAGCATTTATCTTCTAGTTAAATGACACTCATATTGACTCGCTTTATGCTGATTTCTAACATTAGATAAATGCTCATCATCTACTACTCTGCTATCGATAAATAAATGATACAAAACAATTTATTCAGTAAGAAAAATTTGCAAGAAATTCTTCAAATTTGCATCATCATCATTTTAGATTGCAAGAAATTCTTCGATTCTACACTCATTTTCATCATTCTATTTGCAAGAAATTCTTTGAATAAAGCACTCAATTATTACCTGAAATTCACAAGAAATTCTTTGAATTTTCACTCATCAAAAAACATCAATTCAAAACATCAATTTCTCATTTACTTTTATCTTAACAACTTCTATCTTCTTTCATCATGACATACAACGTCAAGTTAGTTGAGTCTTGAACAACTCATCTGCTTAGAAGCACTGTCAGTAGAAGAATTTCACTTCTACTCATCGATGCTTCAGTCAAAGCTGAGAAAGCTGTCATTGCATGAAACATAAACATTGAAGAACAACTGCTTCATTGAATTAGCAATCAACTTAACAAAGTTATCAATATGCTGAATGAGCTTCAAAGTCAGCGAAACTTGACTTTACAACTCAATGAACACTGACTTCTTGTACAAGAAGATCACAAAAAGAGAGCGAAACAACTAGAAGTCGCTTTTGATAAAAACGATGAGCTAGAGAAAAAGATCAGTCAGTTACAAGATAAGCGATTGAACTTCAGAGCAAAACAACATCAAGTCGATCAATTTATGTCTTGTCAAGATACTCAGTCAGTTGAACAATGAGTCAATCAGAAAGAAGCTTCTATGATCTCAGTTTCAATTCATTGCTTTGAAGTTGAACGAAGCTCAACTTTCAAAGCTCACTTTCAATGAGAATCTTCTACTCTATCTGATAATGAGAACAATCATCACAAGTTCATTAAGCTTTCGAATTCACTCATCTTCATTGAAACAGATGACTTTATCTGAAAGACATGAAACATCAAGATAATTGATAAGCTCGATGTCAACGTGAATCATTATCTTACTGAAAAGATTCATATTGTCTATGTGATTTTCAGACTAGAAGATGATGCTGATCAGCAAATTTATGCAAAGCATTGTGTTGATGCTTTCTCATTCTATCAGTCACTATCAGAGCTACTGAAACATCTGAAAGAAATTTACGAAGATCAGAATCTTATTCGAAAGTGTCATCATGAATACATTGCTTTGAAGCAGCTCAACAAGCTCTTCAGCTCTTTCTATTCAGAATTCATTAAAATATTCAGCTTTCTGAACTATGATGATATCACTCTGATGAACAACATTCAGAATAAAATCAACAATCATCTTCAGAATGCGTTGTCAGTTTGTCTCATAAAGTTTAGCTTGCTTGACAAGCTCAAAATCTTTCTTCAAGATGTGAATAACAAACAACAAGTCAATTATCAGCTACGTGATGAGCAATGAACAGTCAAATTGATAGCAGCTTCAAAAAAACGTTTTGTTTCTTCGTTGACATTAGCTTCAGCCTTGACTACTAGCTATGTTCAACTCGCTACTTTTTTCATTCTCAAATCTGAATGATCAAGAATGTCAATCATCTGCTTTAACTGCAAAGTATCGAGTCATCTTTCAAAGAATTGCTCTCAACTGAAGACTAGTACTTCAACATTTCATGCATTCATCTTTTGTCTCAATGAGATCATCATGTCAAAAGAAGAGAAGAAATTATTTACAGAGAAATTGAAGAATGAGACAAAAAACTTGTGACTTTCATCAAAGACATGATGAAAGATGTGTTAATTTCTTCAACAACGAGCAGCTCAAATGATTTCTTTGCTTCGAAATCTTTGACTACTGAATGTGTACTATCTAGCAATGAAATTAGTTACTCATTAAAGTCATTGATTGACATTGAAGCAGCTGACTATTCATTCATTGATGAATTAATCGCGCAGAATGTTTGTGATCATTTGCAAATTGAATCTTTATCTTTAATCAAGTTCAAGTCAATAAGAAAATTCGATGATCATTATGCAAAAAAGCTCATTACTCATGCAATTTATTTGAATCTGACTGTTCAAGATCATATGAAACGTTTCGTCTTTATGTCAATTATTCGATTGAGTCAACATCAGATGATTCTTGAAAAAACATGAATGAACAAGATCAAAATGACTATTGATATGAAAGATGATTGTCTTCAATTTTCTAGTTTTGAAGCTTTTATCAAAGCTCATTCGACTGTTCTTTCGAGCAAGAAAATCGTGATAAAACAGAAGAGTTCAATCTCTACTCAAATATTAAAGAGATCTATCTCTTCAGTTGTCACTTGACTCAGCGAGAAGTCATCTTCATTCAATAAAATCATGAAATCATTTAATTTAATTAACTTCGCTTCATCTTTCAATTCAATGAACATAGCAATGATAGAGACTGCAGCATATAAATCACTAGTCAAACGGTCGAATGTGAATACTTTCATGATCATCATCACGAAAATCGATCGACTTCTAAAAACAGCTAGAAATAAATCAGAAGACGTAAATCTACAAAAGCTTTCACATGAAGAGATCTTGAAAGAAGTCAAAGCTAAGCTTTCTTCGAAATATCATGACTATCTAGACGTGTTTGATCAAGCGATGACTGATCAACTATCTTCTCATCGTTTCTATGATCATAAAATAGAGTTGATCAACGAGAAAACATCTTCTCAAAGTCGTCTCTATCATATGTCTGATTACAAGCTTCAAAAGATGAAGAATTATCTGATCAAGCATTTAAATAAAGACTTTATATCTTCTAGCTCGATCTCATACACTTCGCTCATACTATTCATCAAAAAGAAAGACGATAGTCTGCGTTTCTGAGTCGATTATAGAAAGCTCAATGCTTTGATCAAACGAGATCACTATCTTCTATTCTTAATAGACGAAACTCTCGCTTGTATTCAAGATAGCAAGTATCTGACTCGATTGAATATAATAGTCGTCTTCAACAAACTACGCATGCATTCAAGCAGCGAAGATTTGACTATCTTTATCATCTCTTTTGATTTCTACAAATATCACATGATGTCTTTCAAATTAATCAACGACTTGACTTTCTATCAACACTATATAAACGACGTGCTGTTTGATTATCTACATCAGTTTTGTCAGATCTATCTAAATGACATTATCATTTACAGCAAAACACTGAAGAAACATAAGAAACATGTACGACTAGTTCTACATAGACTACGAGAGATCAATTTACAGATGAATATAAACAAATGTAAGTTTCATGTTCAAGAGATCAGCTTTTTAAAACTATTGCTATTCATTGAGAAACTGAAGATGAATTTTTGAAAGATACAAGCAGTTGTTGAATGATTTACTTCTACAAATCTCACTCAGATGCAGTTTTTCGTCAACTTCTGCAACTTCTATCAACGTTTTATAAAGAACTTTTCGAAGATTGTTCATTCTCTGATTCAACTAACTCAAAAAGAGATGATATTTGAATGAGATCAAGCTTGTCAAATGATCTTTGATCATATGAAGAAATGAAT
>JAABUT010000341.1_pt1 | contig 81214 bp, 79 predicted proteins | sample 5559281 | NCBI WGS metagenome assembly JAABUT01 (sample SAMN10711880, study PRJNA513359) | rock metagenome | isolation source: Antarctica rocks | place: Antarctica: Victoria Land, Ricker Hills nord | collected 2016-01-04 | reverse complement strand
TTCGACATTTTCGTGTTTCGATCCACGCCCCCACGCGGGGGGCGACTCTTGCCACAGAGATGGAAAGGGGCCGCTTCATCGTTTCGATCCACGCCCCCACGCGGGGGGCGACGGGCGCGACCGGTAACGATATCTCGATCATCCCGTTTCGATCCACGCCCCCACGCGGGGGGCGACATGCGGGTCGTGGCGGTTCCCGTCGCCTTGTCGAGTTTCGATCCACGCCCCCACGCGGGGGGCGACCGCTCACGACATGGTGGAGTGGCACAGTGGGAATGTTTCGATCCACGCCCCCACGCGGGGGGCGACGATAGACTATTACGGTCACGATCTAATCCTCCGTTGTTTCGATCCACGCCCCCACGCGGGGGGCGACTTGTGGATCCTCGCGATGGCGAGGCACCATCGATGTTTCGATCCACGCCCCCACGCGGGGGGCGACCGTATCGTCGGCCTTCTTGTCGAGGCCCATCAACCGTTTCGATCCACGCCCCCACGCGGGGGGCGACCTTCTCGGGCTTCAAGCGCGTCGCGGAACAGTTGTTTCGATCCACGCCCCCACGCGGGGGGCGACGGCTTACGTTACAGAGAAGCAAGGCGATCTCCTCGTTTCGATCCACGCCCCCACGCGGGGGGCGACCAGACACCTTCGTTAACCCGAAGGGCGCTGTATCGTTTCGATCCACGCCCCCACGCGGGGGGCGACTTGCACGACAAGCACACCGCCGAACTCAACCGGGTTTCGATCCACGCCCCCACGCGGGGGGCGACCGGCCAGCGAGGTCGATGTTGCCGCTCGTCTGCCGGTTTCGATCCACGCCCCCACGCGGGGGGCGACGGCGGTCAGTGGGATCGACGACGCCGCGAAGCGGTTTCGATCCACGCCCCCACGCGGGGGGCGACCTCGCTAACGGGGGCGTGTCGATCACCGATGGGCCGTTTCGATCCACGCCCCCACGCGGGGGGCGACTCCCGCTTGGCGATCCGGACCGAGCCGCAGCCGTTTCGATCCACGCCCCCACGCGGGGGGCGACTCCACACCGCGCCATCACGCACATCGATGGTACAGTTTCGATCCACGCCCCCACGCGGGGGGCGACGTCGCGCCGTTCATCGGAGCGGGTGGCAGGCCGGCGTTTCGATCCACGCCCCCACGCGGGGGGCGACCAGGAAGACAGGCTACGCCAATTGCTACTACAGCGTTTCGATCCACGCCCCCACGCGGGGGGCGACCACTGAGGGTCGGCGAAGAATGATTTGCATCCAGTTTCGATCCACGCCCCCACGCGGGGGGCGACTTGCGCCATGCGGATTTTTCCGTGTATGGTCGCGGTTTCGATCCACGCCCCCACGCGGGGGGCGACTCGACCCGGAGGAGATCCCGGACGCTCGGCTGTCGTTTCGATCCACGCCCCCACGCGGGGGGCGACGGGCGAGGTGGATGCCGTCGCATTCGGTGCACAGGTTTCGATCCACGCCCCCACGCGGGGGGCGACGATAGCTGCGCCAGCGAGATGGATCATGGCACCGAGTTTCGATCCACGCCCCCACGCGGGGGGCGACGAGATGAACGTCGAAAGCTACCGGCGACGCGTCGCGTTTCGATCCACGCCCCCACGCGGGGGGCGACGGCGCCGTCATAAGTCATTGCCGCCGAGGGATAAAGCGCGCCGATGGCGCGAACCTCGGCATCGACGGGGAAGGCCGGGCGCGCGGCGCAGGTCATCGTTCCGCAAGACGTTGATCGGTCGGGCGGTTCGGGCCGCGCGATCGTGCCCTCGACGGCATGTGGGCTGGAGGATCGCGCAGAAGCTGATGACGCCGGGTCGCGTCTCCCGCCCCGAGTGCCGTGCCTTTGCCGGCCGACCACCGGGATCGTCTGACGGCCCGGCGCTCAGAACAGCAGCGGCCCGCCGAGGTCGAGCACCGGCTTCGCGCCGACGTGCTCGACACGGCGAGCGGCATCGGCGCCGAGGCGGTAGAAGCGCAGGCTGTCGGTCGCAGGGTCGATCTCGGCGAGCAGCCGCCGCCGCAGTTCGGCCCACTGGGCCGCGTCGACCTCGCATTCGAAGACGGAATTCTGCACCCGCTGGCCCCAGTCGAGGCAGGCGCGCGCCACGCGGCGCAAGCGGCGCTTACCCCCGGGCGCCTCGGTGCTGACGTCGTAGGCCACCAGCATCAGCATGGCGCGGCTTTCACTTCCACACGAAGGCCGGATAGCCGTCGAGGTCGCCGCGCAGATGGCGGGCCAGGAGTTGCGCCTGCAGGAACGGCACGAGCCCGAGCATCACGGTCTCGCCCAGGAAGGGGTGGCGCAATTCGTCGCGCTTGCGCTCCTGCCAGGCCACCAGCACCCGCTTTCGTGCGTCCTCGGTGAGGCGGACGCCGCCCGCCTCCTCCATCACGAAATCCTCCGGCGCGACCTGCCGGCGGTTGACGAGGCTCAGGGCGAGGCGGTCCGCCAGAACGGGGCGAAGCTCCTCCATCAGATCGAGGGCCAGGCTGGCGCGGCCGGGCTTGTCGGCGTGGAGGAAGCCGACCTGCGGGTCGAGCCCGTGCGCTTCGAGCGCCGAGCGGCAGTCGTGCCCCAGCATGGCATAGAGGAACGACAGCAGCGCGTTGATGCGGTCGAGCGGCGGGCGCCGCGACCGGGTGCCGAAGCGGAACCCGGGGTCGTCGACGCGGACGAGGCCGCCGAAGCTGCCGAAATAGACCTGCGCGGCCTCGCCCTCGAGTCCACGCAGGGCGTCGACCTCCGCCGTGGCGATCGTGCGCCGGGCGACGTCGGTGAGCCGTCGCTCGGCCGCGACGAGCCGGTCCCGCGCCGGCTCCGGCATGGTGTCGCCGTGGTCGCGCAGCGCGCGGCGCACCACGGCGCGCTGGTTGGCGGCCTTGGCCGCCACGATGCCGCGGACGATCGCGACCTGACGCCGGGGATCGTCGGCGACCCGGTACTGCGTGCGCCGCAGCAGGACGTTTCCGGTGCGCCGACCCTCGATACGGGCGAGAAAGCGGCCGTTCGGTTCGAGGTAGGAGACGGCGATGCCGGCCTCGGCGCAGGCTGCCAGAAGGGCGGGCGAGGCGCCGGCGCGACCGAAGCCGATCACGCCCTCCAGCATGTGGAGCGGCGCCCGGCCGCGCTCGGCGCCATCGACCTCGACGACGAGGTTGGCGCCATCCTTGCGCAGCCAGGCGTCTTCGCTGGTGACGTAGATGATTGAGCATCCGGCGCATGGCGGCTCGCCCTCACTCCTCGATCTGCGCGGCGAGCCACCCGGCCACCGGCCGCGGGCGCTCGAGCCGTGACGGCCAGCACAATGGTTCCATCGAGCAGCGTCGACACCCGGGGATTTTCACGGGCGCCGGGGTCCGGCCCGCCGCCAACATGGCGCGCGCCTCCGCCGCCACCCTGGCCGTCAGGGCGCGGAGCTCCGCATCGAAGGGCACGGGCATGCGGCGCCGCGTCTCGCCATAGAACAGCGCACCCTCGGGCACCGCGCAACCGAGCATCTCTTCGAGGCAGATGGCCTGGGCGCAGAGCTGCACCTCGTCGGCCCGGTGGGGCTTGGGCTTGCCCCGCTTGTACTCGACCGGGAACGGCCGCGGCGGGCGCCCTCCGGTCGCTTCCCCAGGATCCCTTGGATCCCGTGGGCCCAAGCTCCCCCCGCCGGAAAACTCGACCGCGTCGGCCCGGCCGGAGACGCCGAGGCGCGTCGAGCGCAGCGCAATGCCGCGCGCCACCCGAACCCCGGGCCGCGTCTCGCCCGCCCCCGCGTCGACCCTCTCGTGCAGGATCCGCCCCTCCGCCGTCGCCCCGTCCTCGGCCCAGAGCTGCTCCACATGGATCAGCGCGCATTGCCGCGGGCAGAACAGATGATGCTGCAGCGCGGAGAGCGGGATGAGCGCGTCTTCGGCGATGGGGTCGGGAGGGATGGGCGGCATGGCAGATGCCTACCGTTCGATGACCTCGACCCCCTCGGGAACGTTCTCGCGATCCACGGTGATCGCGTAATCCGTGAAAGAGCGGGCGGGCGGCCAGTTATGCGTCTCGCGGGCGTCGATCGCGTGCTGCGAGCCCTGATGGACCCGCCAAGTCTGCACGCGGTCGAACAACTCGTGCGCGGGCGCATTGCCGAGGGCCGTCGCGTGGCGAAAGACCACGACCTTGCGCTTGTTCATCTCGCCGCGCGCCGCCGAGCGATCGTGCTCGAACATGTTGTCCAGCGCTTCCCAGAGCAGGTCGAGGTCGGCATCGGTGAAGCCCGTGCCTTTCTTCTCGTGGGAGGCGAGCGGCGCCGACACGAAGCCGTGGGCGCGGTAGAGCCCATAGGGCACGATGTGCTTGCGGCCCATGGTCCGGTTGTCGCCTCGCTTTTCCTCCCTCTCGTCCGAACCCTCCTGCCGCTGCTTTTTTTCCGCCTCGTTGGTGGCGGCCATGCGGGTGATCGAGATTTCGAGCGGCAGGATGGGTTCGATCGAACGCGCGAAGGCGATCTGCACGGGGCCTCGCACCTGGCCGGCATTGATGCCGGTGGACAGCACGCCGCCGAAGGCGCGGATGTCATAGAAGTTGTCGCACATGAACTGCCGGATGCGGCGCGCTTCCTCGTCCGAGTTGGGCGTCAGCTTCTTGGCGCCTTTCACCGACCCGTCATTCGGGCGTTCGGCGAAATAGGCCTCCCGATGCTTCTCGTTGAGAATGGCGCCCTCGGTCACGTAGATGCGGTTCTTTGGCCCGTCCTTGAAGTTCTCGACGAAGTTGCGGACCTTGCGCTTGAGGCAGACGTCACTGACGAGGCCGTGCGCGGTTTCGGGGTCCATGCGCGGCATGTTGCCGGCGTCGGGGTCACCGTTGGGGTTCCCGTTCGTCACGTCGAAGTAGAGGACGAACTCGTGCCGCCGGGTGAGCTTGCCGTTGCCGTTCATTCTCCATCTCCCTTGTCGCCGGCCTCGGCCGCTTCAGCCTCTTTGGCGGGCCGCGTCCCGCGCTCGTGGTAATAGCCGACCGCGAACCGCCCCTGGTCTTCCAGACTCAGCGTCTTGGGAAGATCGGGCGGCAGGTGCGACATGATCTCGGCCACGCGTGGCTCGATCCAGCCGCCGAAATTGCGCTTGCGGGCGTCTGATATGTGGTTACGGAGACCGCGGAGTAGCGGGCCGAAGATCCGCGCTGGGGTCGACGATGCGGCGCCGTAGTAGCGGTCGGCGATGCTGGCGTTGACGCGCCCCAGCGCGGCACGTTGCGCCGCTTCGAGGATGTAGAACAGGCGGCCGAGCTGGTAGGCCTCACTCGTGTTGTCGGGATCACGTGCCACGGGCAGAGGTTCCTGTGAGGGACGGAGGGAACGGTTGATGCAGGCCTTGACGACGGCCGCGTGCCAGCCCCAGCCCGGGTCGTCGCCGGCCCGGAGGCGAATGATCGCGGCCGCGAGCAGCGTGCGGGGATAGGCGGAGCCGCTGAGCACGGCGCGGGCGACTTCGCCAGCGAGCAGCGGCGGGATGTTGTCGAACTTCTGCAAGAGCCCCGTGGTGCGGACGAGCAGGCGCTGCACGGACGGTTCAGACTTCCACGGCAACGGCTCGATGTGGAGATCCTGGTAATGCCTGGCGAGCCGGCCGGCGAAAGCTTCGAAACTGTCCGTGAGCCAGAAGCGGACCGACAGGCGCGCAGCATTGGGCGCGAGGCCGAGGACTTGAAAGCGCGTACCCGCGACGAGTTTCGGCCCGAGCTCCCGCACCGGGCGGCCCGCCCGCACCTTGTCGAGCACGTCCCGCATCTTGGCGGCTTCGGATGCGTCGTCGGGCGGTTCGACCAGGAAAGCGAAGGTCGCTTCGGCGGCTGCCGCCGCCTCTTCGTCGACGCCCGACGTATCCGCCCAGAAGGCGACCGTCGCGTCGCCGATCTTGATCCGGTTCTTGATCGCGGCGTTGCGGTCGAGCAGCCGGTTCAGCGCCGCACCGTAGCGGAACGCGGCGGCCTCGGAGGTCGGCGCGTTGGCGCCCTGGGACTGCCTATAGGACGTGAAAGCGTCGAGGTTGAAAGAAACTAACGCCGCTCCCGAGCTTTGTGCCCGTCGACGCCCTTGATGGTTGGATGAAGCCGGCGAGTGGGTGCGTGGACGCCCGTGATGAGGCAGAATCCGACAGGTCCGTCACCGCCTACTCGTGCCTGGATCAATCGCTTCGGCGCGTCCCGTTCGTGGATGTAGCCCCGCTCGCCGTCAAGCGCGAAAACCAGGTTGGCATCGAGCATTTCGGGGATGAACGGCGGCGCGTCGAACCGCTCGGGACTCCAGGCTTCGAGGAAACGCCGGAGCGCCGACAAGCCCTCGTCCTTAGCCTCCCCCAGCAAATCGAACTGAGCTTGTTTGAAGGCTGCGTGCTCGTCGGCCGTTCGCTTTCCTTCCCCGGCCGTGCGGCCCAGAACATAGGAGGTTTTGTCCCAAAGGAGGTTCGATGAAATTCCGGCCGTTCGTTTGACAGCGGCGGGAACTTCGAGTTGAGCGGGCTGTAGCTTGCGGCCACTTTGGGTCCTGAGATCAAGCACGTCCACCGGTTCGCCATCGGATGAAAGCACGATCGCGAAGCTGATCTTTTCGCGGGAGAAGCCGGGCGGCTCCGCCTCCTTCCGCTGCTCCATCCGCTCATAATAGCCATCGAGGGCTAGGAGCACGGTCACGCGGCGACCCCTTCGGCGAGGCAGCGGTTCACGTCGAGAACACCGGCAGCGAGCCGGGCGCGGAAGAAGCGCGATGTGTGATCGTTGGCGAAGTCGATGTCGTGCAGCATCCAGCCGAGATCGCGGTCCCGCTGGGCCGGCGGAAGTTCGGAGGTCGGCAGATCAGCGCCTTCCGGGATCATTGTGAAACGGGCGGGAAACTCGCGCGTGCCGAGACAAGGCTGGTGAAAACACTGGCCGCTAGCAGCGCGGCGGGTGAACATCGACGCGTGTTTCGCGGGGGTGTCGTCGTCCCCTGCCCTCTCGGTCATCTCGAAATGCGCCTCGATGACGTAATCGACGTTTCGCAGCAGGGTCGAAGCACGCTGCTGCCGGTTGTCCTCGACCGCAAGCGCGAGGCCGACAAGGGAGCCTACTTCCATCGCACTCTTGGCGTTGCGAGCACTGATCTTGGCCCCGACCTCGTTACGCCGGAACGACTGGAACCGGATCTCCTTCAGCACGTGGATGCGGTCCACCACCCAGCGGATCGCCGGCTTCCAATGCACGGCTTCGAGGATGCCGCGCGCCGCCGAAGGGGTCATCACGTCATAGGAGACGCGTTCGACCTTCATCTCGGGGCGGGTAAAGCAGGCGTAGTCGCCCGACACGCGCAGTCGCACACCGTAAGCCATTCAGCCTCTCCACATCCGAACCGATGCAGAACATTACAAGAACATTTGCACCAGCGAGAGTTGAATGCAATAGGCCTCTGCACCGAATGTCCGGAAATCATCTGAATGACATCGTCCCGATCTCCCAGCGAGGGCGGGTTCAAATTACGTTGCCCTCCGCCGAGCGGTACGTCGGGTCATCGAGGCGGACACCTGTGAGGGCATCGTAAAGCGACAGGTCATCGAAACGCAGGATCCCGTCGCCGAGCCCCAGGTGAACTGGTCGCAACACGCCCTTAGCGAGCCAGTCTTGCCGCGCCATCGGCGGGATCGACACTGTATAGAGCTGAAGCCGGCGTAGGTCGGCGACGCGGGGCTTGTGGCTCGCGGCGATGCGGGCCAGCAAGTCCGGGGCGTCCGTGTCGCCCGCGTCTGCCTGCCACGGTACGACCACCGGCTCCATGATGTCGTCGATCATCCGAAACGCCCTGGCGATACTGTCGAACGGAAACGTCCAGTAAGGCGCGCGCTCGGCGATGTGCGGCAGGATGGGCCAGTCCTGCTTGTTGAGCTTGGCAGCGTCGAAGGCCCGCTCGCCCTTGTGCCAATAGAGGTCCTTGAAGAAGCTCCGCACGGCGTCGAGCGAGAGTGGGTCCTGGTGGTTGCGCAGGACTCCACGTGCGGCCTGCCAGAACTCTTGAATCGACCGCGGCGAGCCCGCCTCTGCCGGCTCGAAAACGACGACGCGGCCGAGCACCGGCCCGCCCTCGCGATTGCAGCGGCCGGCCGCCTGCGCGATGGAATCGACGCCCGCCACCGCGCGCCACACTTCGGGGAAGCTGATGTCGACGCCCGCCTCGATCAGACTGGTGCTGACGAGGCGCACCGGCTCGCCCGCCTTGAGCTTCCGCCGCAACTCTTCGAGCACGGTGCGGCGATGTAGAGGGCACATCAGCGTGGTCAGGTGCACGGCGCCGGGAAGGGCCTTAATGGTCGCGAATAGCGAGCGAGCATGCTTGCGGCTGTTGACGATGCAGAGCATCTGGGGTTGCTCGGTGAAACGGGCCGCGATCGCGGCGTCGGTCACCGGCTCGCGCAACCATTCGACACCGACCCGCTTGAGCCTCCGGTAGAGTTCCGTCGGGTTCGGTGCGAGTTCCCGAGCCTCGTCGATGTCGAAGCCGCGCGTGAATCCGTCGACGTTGCGTAAGGCCGGCTGGGTTGCGGTGCAGAGCACGACGCTGCTGCCGTAGTTCCGAGTCAATTCCTCCAAGGCCGCCATGCAGGGGCGCAGCAAGGGTAGTGGCAGGGTCTGCGCCTCGTCGAGTACGATCACGCTGTTGGCGATGTTGTGGAGCTTGCGGCAGCGCGAGCGTCTCGCGGCGAACAGGCTCTCGAAGAACTGCACTGCCGTCGTGACGACGATCGGGACGTCCCAGTTCTCGGCCGCCCGGTGCAGCTTTGCCACGGGGTCGCCGCCCTCGTCGTCGCGGGGTCGATCCTTGAACATGCGGCGAGCCGCCTCGTCCCAGTCGAAGCTGGCGTGGTGTTCGAGGATGTCGTCGCCCGAACCGAGCGCATCGCGAAAGACCTTGGCGGTCTGTTCGATGATGGCCGTGAACGGGCTCACGTAGATGACCCGCCGCATGCCTCGATCTGCGTTGGCGACCGCATGATCGAGCGCGAAGGAGAGCGAGGTCAGCGTCTTGCCGCCGCCGGTCGGCACCGTCAGCGTGAACAGGCCGGGCGGCGTCGTGGCGCGTCCGGTCACGTGCCGAAGCACCTCGGCCCGCAACGCGTTGAGCTCGGTGTGTTCGGCTTCGGCTGCGACATTCACCATGTGGGCGCGCAGCCGGTCGCGCAGGGTCGCGAGGTATCGGAAGTTGCCGCGCTCGACCCGCCCCCCTTCCGCTTCGGCGTAGAACCGCTCGGTCTCGAGCGAATCCGCGTCCACGAGACAGGAGAACAGCATGCGGACCAGGAAGGCGCCCGCGAATCCCTGATCACGCGATCGGATGGGCGCGCGGCTCGGGCTTAGGGCCGCGACGGGCGGCAGCGGGCCGCTGTGCTGAGGCCAGCCCGGGTAGGCGGGAATCTTGCCCTTCAGCCGCGCGTCGAGGTCGGAGGCATCCGCCAAACCCGCGTGGTGGCCGGCGATGACGAAAGCGAGCAGCTGCCCGATCTGCTTGGGGTAGCCGGCCCTCAAGGCCTCAATCGCGCCAGCGCTCGAATGGTCGCCGCCGCGCGACCGCTCCTTGCGGATATAGGCCTGGAACTCCGCCGAACATTTGCCGATGTCGTGTAGCCGGCCCGCAAGCTCGGCAAGGGCAGCCCAGCCGAAGACCCCGGCGAATTCAGCCGCCCGAGAGCCTACGCTCGCGAGATGGCCGGACAGCGTCTCCCAGCGACGCTGGTCGGGGTCGGCCAGCGAATGAGCATAGGCCACCGATCGATGACGATCATGCTCGCTGTGCGAAGGGTACATCATCTTCGGTCCGCGCCCTGGTCGAGGAGAGTCCGCCTCAGTCTTGTTGTATTACACCGACCCGTTACGGCCGCTCCAGGTGGACGTGCGGGTCACGTTGGGCCGCGAATCTGGCGCGGACGGCTGGCGCGGGGGACGAGTGATGGGGTCGCGCGCGAGGCGCTTGCGTGGCGAGTGAAGTTGGTTGCGGGGGCCCGCAACCAACTTCAATTGCTGATGCGTGGGTAGAGGAACAGCCGACGGCAGGGGGCTGTCGCAACCAGAGGCTACAGCGCGCTCGTGCGACCGTGAATGCGGAGGGGGGCGGGAGCGCGGCGTGCAGCCCCGATCGAAGGTCTCGCTCACAAGCATGCGGCCGCCACAGCACGGGCATGGACGAAGCTCCCGCGGCCCGTCCCGGTCTCGTCCTGCGCTCCACCGCCGCCGCGGTCCGGCTGAGGTATTGCGGCGAGGAGTTCACGGGTGCGGGCGACATTGGCCCTGCGGCCGGCGCTGGCCAGCAGGCCGTAGTGCCGGATGCGGTGAAAGCCGCTCGGCAGCACGTGGATCAGGAAGCGGCGGATGAACTCGTCCGCTTCCAGCGTCATGGTCTTGATCCAGTCCTGGCCTCCGGCCTTGCCGCGGGCGCGATAGTCCTTCCAGCGAAATGTGACGCCCTGATCGTCGGCGGCGATCAGGCGGCTGTTGGAGATGGCGACGCGGTGGGTGTCATGCGACAGGTAGGCCAGCACTGCCTCCGGACCACCTAAGGGTCGCTTGGCGTAGACGACCCATTCCGTCTTGCGCAGGGAAGCCAGATGGGCCGCGAAGGCGTCGGGTCTCGCCAGCCCGACGGCCTCGCCGAAGAAGGCGAGACGGCCGGCCTCGTGCAGGGCCAGCAGCCCGTCGAGGAACAGCCGGCGGAACAGGCGCGACAGCACCCGCACGGGCAGGAAGAAGTCGGGCCGGCAGGCGATCCAGCGTGTCCCGTCGGCCGACAGGCCCGCCGCCGGGCACGATCATGTGCACGTGCGGATGGTGAGTGAGCGCCGATCCCCAGGTGTGCAGCACGACGGTGACCCTCCGCCTGCCACTCCATCTCAGCTACGCTGAGCGGAGCCTCTGGCAGGCTCCGCCCGACGCGGGCGCCGAGGTGCTTCGGATCCGCCGCCACCGTGGTGATCGTCTCGGCCGCGGCCCTGAACAGCAGATCGTAGACCGCGGCCTTGTTGGCGAACGCGATGGCGGCGATCGGCGACGGCAACGTGAACACCACGTGGAAGTACGGCACGGGCAGCAGATCGGCTTCGCGCTCGGCCAGCCAGCGCTTGGCCGCCGCGCCCTGGCACTTCGGGCAGTGCCGGTTTCGGCAGGAATTGTAGGCGATGGCCGTGTGGGCGCAGGCGGTGCAGCGTGCGACGTGGCGGCCGAGCGCCGCCGTGCGGCAGCCCTCCGCCTCGCCACTCCATCTCAGCTTCGCTGAGCGGAGCCTCTGGCAGGCTCCGCCCGGATGGCCGACATCACCTTGAGCTGGCCGAGGCTCAGGTGTCCTGCGTGACGGCGCAGGTAGGCGTCGCCGTGCCGGTTCAGGATATCGGCGATCTCGAGGCGCCATGTGCAGCTGGAAGCGACGCAGATCCTCGGGCTCGGCCAGATCGGGCGACCGGCGCAGGAAAACCGCGAAGGCCCTGACATGGCGGATGTAGACGCCCTGCGTCTTCGCCGTGAGATGCCGGATCGTCATGTCCTCGATCATGCGGCGGCGCAGCGGGCTGACGGCGTCTTGGTTGGTGCTCATGGGGTGCTCCTGTCTGGAACGGGGTTGACCCCAGATCTTCAGACAGGCCCCACGGACCCGATAACTCAGCCTCGCAGCTGCAGGAGGACCCTACCGCGGGAGCGGTTTAGTTCTTCGACCCAACGCAGACCTTGACGATGTCTGCTTCCCGGCACCCAGCTGCTCACCCGAGATGGTTCGCTTTGGAGAGGTCGCGACCGAAAAGCCAGCGAACAGCGGGCCGGATGCGAGCTGCCGTGTGTCCGACCACCCAGGCTTCCGGCTTTGGGCTAATGGACGTCAGCCCCTCACCTCCTTTGCCCGGCCTCGCGCTTGCGCCTTGTCGATTTCTTTCTGCAGGAAGTAGTTCAAGGCTGTCCGGACCCCGGCAATCGCGGCTGGTTGGCCGATCTCCGACCAGGTCGGCGCCACGGCTGTCCGCAGAATATCCGCGCCGAGTTCGAACTCCAGCGCGACGGCAAGCTAACGGCCGAGGTGAAGCCGGACGTTCTCCTTGGCTTCCTGGCGGTCTCCCCCTGGCTCATTTGCGCCTCGCCGAGCGATGAAAACCAAAAGGACGCGGACAGCGCCTTCGATCACGCCCAAGCCGATGATCGCCGCGCCGATGGCTTCGGCGCCCGTGGCGAGCCAAATCGTGGCTTCCTTGATCAGATCCAAGGTCAGCCGCCATGCACCGAGGCGATGGCGAACAGCCCGCCGGTGCCGATCCCGTAGAGGACGAGAACAACGAACGAGTCGATGCCCATGCCCACGACCTTCGTCTTCGGCCGAAAGATGAGGCCATACAGGTAGACGCAGGTCAGCAGCACGCCCAGGCCCGCGAGGTAGATGTCCGTATCCTGGGCCTGGGGCAGCGTGGAGCGTCCAGAAATCAACGTCGCCAGGAGAAAGAGCACAGGCAGGAACGCGTTTCCGCCGAAAATGTCGCTGATCGCGAGCTTGTAGTCCCCGAGCTTGATGGAGGCCAACCCGGTCGAGAGTTCCGGAAGGGAGGTCGCGGCGGCGAGCACCGTAGCCCCGAACAGCACGCCGGTCATGCCGATGTGACTGGCAATGGCCTCGCCACTGGCCTCCAGCACCATGCCGCAGATCAGGGTGGCCAGTGCTGAAATCGAGAACACAACAGCGGCCCGCCCGGTGCTGACGGTCTTGCTTCCGTTCCCCTCAGCCTTCTTGGTCTGGCTGTGGCCTTGCGGCTCATCTTGCGCGCCGGGCGCGGTTCCGCCTTCATGCCATGGCAAGTCCCTGCCGGACTTTCCAATGAGCCAAATCCCAACGACCCACAGGAGCGCGATCAACAAATCGCCGGGCGCCATGCGAGCTACGATCAGGTCCTTGGGAAGCCGGCTGCCCATGATGGAGATAATCAGGACGGCCACGACCAGCACACCTTCGAGCACCAGCGACAGGCTCGCCGCCTTGAAGGTCAGCGGCTCGCGACCCTTCACTCCGAACAGGTCCAGCAAGACCAGAACGACCGTCTGGATCGCGATGCCGCCCAGAATGTTTCCGATTGCGACCCCGAGATCGCCGCGAAAGGCCGCCGTCGCGGTGATCGCGAGTTCCGGCAGGTTGGTCGCGATCGCAAGCAGGATCAGGCCGCCCAACGCCTGCCCGAGCCCCAACCGGCTCGCCAGAACATCAGTCGTATCGGAAAGCTTGATGCCGGCCCACCAGACGATCCCGGCGGCTACCACGAAGCCTCCGATGAGCCCCCATAACGGCAGATGTTCGAACATTGGCGGCTCCGCTTGACCATTCCCTAACTTCTTGTTCCCGCCTTTGTTCGTGCCTGCGCTGTGCCCAGGGCATGTCGCGCATGGTCGTCCAACACTGGTCGGCAATGCTCGTTGTCAGGCCTTCCCGGTTGCCAACGAGCTGAGGCAGAAAAACATCCGATTGGTCCTCACAGGTTGTGATCATTCGGCGATCCCAACCCGCTTTTCTCGACGTGAGCCTGTGGGAGAAGTCCTTTGAGGGGCCGAAGGCCGGCGCGATAACGCAAGCCGGTCTAGCCGCGAAAACTTGTCCGCCCGGATAATGCTTCCGCTCGGTCACATGGGTACACTCGAAGCGAACCATCGCAGTAGTGCATCACGCGTCCGCTTTCGGCATCGAAGGTGAGGACCGCTGTCCACCCTTCTCGGTCGATCGCGGCGGCGCCGGGCCGCCGCAACTCGCCTCACAGGTCAGTCTGCTCGGACAGAACCAGGGCGTCATCGACCTCGATGCCGAGGTAGCGGACGGTGCTCTCCAGCTTTGAGTGACCGAGTAGGAGCTGGCAGGCCCGTATATTGCCAGTCCGCTTGTAGACGAGCGCCACCTTGGTCCGGCGCAGGCTGTGTGTCCCGTAGCCCGCAGGGTCCAGGCCCGCCAGGGTGACCCAATCATCGACAAGGCGGCTGTACTGCCGCGTCGTGACGTGGTCGCCGGCATGGCTCCGGCTCGGGAACAGCCAGTCGCCTGATCGCAGGCAGCGCTTCTTCAACCACGCAGCGAGCGCTTCGCGGGTCGGTTCGGTCAGTTCGAACGGTACGGGCCGACCGGTCTTTTGCTCGACGACCGTGGTGCGCAGGCGCACGCTTTCGCCGAGGCGAATGTCGGCCACACGCAGCCGGACGACGTCACACCCGCGCAGCTTGCTGTCGATTGCGACGTTGAACATGGCGAGGTCGCGAACCCGACCATCATGCTGAAGGCGGGTGCGAATGGCCCAAATGTGCTTGGGCTTGAGCGGTGGCTTCGGCCCGATGATCCGGCCGTGGTTCCACGGGACGCGGGTGGTGGTCGGTTGCGCGATTGCCATGGTGAGCTCCTTTGAGGAGCCCATCACGTTCGTCCCGTTCGTGCTCGGCCGCGAATCCCTGTCCCGCGCCATGAGCAGAAGTTGGCCTGCTACTAGCTAGTGGGCGCGGGCACGGTCGGTCGAGAGTCCCGCGGTTTTCGGCTCCTCGCCTACGTGGGCACGCCAGTCCTCTCCATGGTCTTCGTCCGTCACGGTCGGGACATTTGCTAGGGGGCCACCTCCACGAGACTTAGCCACAGGTCAGGTTCCTGTCGACGGGCATGACGGCCACCAAGCGCAGAGCTGCAAGGAACCCAGAGGATGAAGGCGGACCATTTTCCGCCCGTCGTTGACCGCGGCGTCCGAAGGTGCCCCACTGCTTGGAACTGGAGTCGGATCTTCCGAGGCCTTGGGACCGGTGCCACCACCGCGCAGTAAGGAGGCTTTTTCATGGGCGGCTCGGTTGCGGCGGTGTCGACGCCTGCGGTCGCGAGGCATCCCGCCCGGGCGGCTCTGCTCCTCGGGGCGTTGGGTGTCGTGTTCGGCGACATCGGGACCAGCCCGATCTACGCACTCCGCGAGTCGCTGAAGGCGGCCGGTGACGCCTCCACTCAGGCGACGGTGCTCGGCGTCCTGTCGATGATGTTCTGGGCCATCATCCTGATCGTCGCGCTCAAGTACGTCGTCTTCGTCATGCGGGCCGACAACCAAGGCGAGGGCGGGACGATGTCGCTCGTGTCGCTCGCCCTTCCGGTTGCGGGCCGCCTTCAGGGCGTCTTGCTCGTCGTCGGGCTCGCGGGCGCGTCGCTGTTCTTCGGCGACGCCATGATCACGCCGGCCATCTCGGTGCTGAGCGCGGTCGAGGGACTGGAGATCGCGCTTCCCGCCGTCACGCCGTACGTCGTCCCGTCGGCGGCAGTGATCCTCGTGGCATTGTTCGCGATCCAGAGAAAGGGCAGCGGCGCGGTGGGGTTCCTGTTCGGGCCGGTGATGGCGGCATGGTTTGCCATGCTCGCCGTCTCGGGACTGGTACACCTATTGCGCCATCCGACAGTGGTGTGGGCGCTCGACCCACGGTATGCCATGGCCTACGTCGGCCATGCGGGCGGGGCGACCTCGTTCCTGGTCCTCGGCTCCGTGTTCCTGGCCCTCACCGGCGGCGAGGCCCTCTATGCCGACATGGGGCACTTCGGCAAGTCTCCCATCCGCCTCGACTGGTTCGCCCTGGTCATGCCTGCCCTGATGCTGAACTACCTTGGCCAGGGCGCATCCGTCCTGACCGATCCGGCTGCCGCCGCCAATCCCTTCTTCCTGCTCTTCCCCGGCTGGCTCCTGATCCCGGCGCTGCTGCTCACCACAGCCGCCACGATCATCGCCAGCCAAGCCGTGCTGTCCGGCGCCTTCGCCCTGGTCCAGCAGGCCATCCAACTGGGCGCCGTCCCGCGCCTCGAAGTGCGGCAGACCTCGGACGAGTCCGCCGGCCAGGTCTACGTGCCACAGATCAACTGGCTGCTCGCCATCGTGGTCCTCGGCCTCGTCTTCGGGTTCCGGTCCTCGGACGCCCTCGCCAACGCTTACGGCATCGCAGTCGCGGGCGACATGCTCGCCACGACGCTGCTCGTTACGACGGTCGCTATCGGGCTGTGGCGCTGGCCCGCCTTTCTGGTCTACCCCGTCGCCGGCGCCATCCTCGCGCTGGACGTGACCTTCGTTTCCGCGAACGTGCACAAGATCCCGGCCGGGGGGTGGTTCCCGATCCTGGTCGGGACGGTGACCCTCACGGTCATGCTGGTGTGGCGCAAGGGTCGACAGGCGGTCCTGATCCAGCGCGACCAGGACGCCGCCAAGCTGAAGGACTTCATCGCCAGCCTGGCCGAGCCGGACGCACCCGTGCGGATGCGGGGCACGGCGGTGTATCTGACCAAACAATCCGACATCGTGCCGGCGGCACTCGCCCTCAACGTCAAGCACAACGGCGTGGTCCATCGGCAGGTGGTGTTGCTCAAGGTGCAGACGGAGCGGGCGCCCAGGGTCTCCGAGGATGCCCGGGTTGCCAGGGAAGAAAGGTCGGCCGGGTTCTCCATCCTGGAACTCACCTTCGGCTTCGCCGAGAAGCCCGACGTCATGGCGGCCCTCAGGCGGCACCGGGAGGAGATCGGCTTCGACCCCGACGAGGCGTCGATCTTCATCGGCCGCGAGACCCCAGTACCTTCGATGAAGGGGGATCTCTCACCCTGGCAGGAAAGCCTGTTCGGGTTCCTGACCCGCAACTCGGCGACAGCCTCGGACTATTTCCTCATCCCGGCGCCGCGCGTGGTCGAACTGGGCACGCGGATAGAGCTATAGCCTGCACGACAATTCAGGTCGTGTTCTTTGCGAACGGTCGCGGTCAAACCCCTGCTGACCGCGGTGACGCACGAAGGATAACAGGGAACACAAACATCCGAGGCGCACAGCCCTCTCCGGCTCAGATGGTGACTTCCGGCATCTCGCTGCCCTCGGCGCGATGCTGGGCGGGGCCGACGGGACGGCCAAGGTTGTGGGCCGAGTTGATCAGCGCGACATGGGTGAAGGCCTGGGGGAAGTTGCCCACCTGGCGCTTGCGCCGGACATCATACTCCTCGCTGAGGAGCCCGACGTCGTTGCAGAGTCCGACAAGCCGCTCGAACATGGCGTTCGCCTCCGCATCGCGGCCCATCAGCGCAAGATTGTCGACCAGCCAGAACGAGCAGGGCAGGAAGGCGCCCTCCTCGTCGCCGGCCAGCCCGTCGACGCGGCTAGACGTATTGTACCGCAGGACGAAGCCGTCTTTCAGAAGGGTCCTCTCGATGGCCTTCACGGTGCGCACCACGCGCGGGTCCGTGGCGGGCAGAAAGCCGACGAGGGCGATGAGCAGCAGGCTCGCATCGAGTTCCGTCGAGCCGTACGACTGGGTGAAGTAGCCCAGCTTCTCGTCGTACCCCTCGGCGCAGACCTGGGCGTGGATCCTGTCGCGCGTCGCCCGCCACGCCTCGACCGGGCCGTCGAGCGGGTCTTCCTCGACCGAGCGCACCGCACGGTCGTAGGCGACCCAGGCCATGACCTTGGAGTGGGTGAAGTGGCGCGGCTCGCCGCGGATCTCCCAGATGCCGGCGTCGGGCTTGTCCCATACGTCGTCGAGGTGGCCTATCAGCGCACATTGCAGGCGCCAGTAGTTCTGGTCCGGCTCCATCCCGAGACGCCGGGCCTGGTACATGGCGTCCAGCACCTCGCCGAACACATCGAGCTGCAGTTGCGTCGAGGCTGCGTTCCCGATGCGGACCGGTTTCGAGCCCTCGTAGCCGGACAGCCAGGGCAGTTCGCGTTCGTCGAGCTGCCGTTCGCCCGCGACGCCGTACATGATCTGGACCTGCTCGGGAGAGCCCGCGATGGCCCGCGTCATCCAGGTGCGGAACTCGGCCGCCTCCTCGACGAAGCCGGTCGTCATGAGGGCGTACAACGTCAGCGTGGCGTCCCTGAGCCAGCAGAAACGGTAGTCCCAGTTGCGTTCGCCCCCGAGCGACTCAGGTAGCGAGGTGGTCGGGGCGGCCACGATGCCGCCGGTCGCGAAGTGGGTCAGGGCTTTCAGCGTGAGGGCCGAACGCTCGACGAGGTCCTTCCATCGTTCCGGACCGTCGAACTTCGTCCTGCTCGACCACTGGAGGCTCTTCTCGGAGGCCAATGCGACCGCCTCCTGGGCGTCCACGGAGTCCGGCACCGGCCAGTAGGACGGCGCCCAGTTGAGCGCGAATGTGGTCTCCTGACCCTCTGAGAGCGTGAACTTCGCCACTGAGCGCATGTTCTCGCCGCGGATCTCGACGGAGCACGCCAGCGTCAGCCGGTCGGGGCCTGCGACGGCCGTCAGGCGACCGTCGTCGAGCTTCGTCACCCAGGGGACGACGGCGCCGTATCCGAAGCGGATGCAGAGGTCCATGTGGAGGTCGACCGCACCGCTCTCGCAACGGATCAGCCGGACGATGTCGCCGTCGTGGTCGCGGCGGGTCATGGCGTCGGTGAGGACGACCACGCCTGCGGTTGTCTCGAAGCGGGTTTCCAGCACCAGCGTGCCGGGCCGGTAACGACGGGTTACCGTGTAGGTCCCGACGGGGGCGATCTGCCAGCGACCGTTGTCGGTACCTCCGAGCAGGGCCGCGAAGAACGCTGCGTCATCGAAGCGAGGCATCGCCGCCCAGTCGATCGAGCCATCTTTGCCGACCAGCGCCGCACTCGCGCAATTGCCGATCAGCGCATAGTCCTCGATCAGACTCGCCATGACACTCTCCGACCTGCCCGAGCCAATGCGTCCACCCGATGGTGACAGAGAGCGTGACCGTTGGCCATCGGAAGTGCTCGTCACTGGCGTGAAGCGCACGGATGGACTACCCTGCCAAGCTTCGAGGTATCGGCCGCTGATGACCGTGGTGCAGCCGGGCAGCGCAGGGCCAACGAGCTGCATCGGGGGTGGATTTGCCCGCTCGCGGTCACTTGACGGCGTAGAACGGTCCCACAAGTCCCGGAGTGCCCGGAACGTCTTGCCCTCGATGACGAGAGACGTGCGCCTGCCGAGGAAGACCGGGTTGGGCAGTGGATAGGCCAGGTCGACGGGCCTATCGGCCCACCATCGCCTCGGCGAGGGTCAGCGCGAGCCCGAGGTCGCGTCGCTGAGGCCACGCGCGACTTCGCGCAGCTTCGCCTCCTGCTGGACCCTCTCGCGCGACAGGCCGGAGCCGCCAGCGACGCCGTCGAGACCGTCGAGGAAGTCAGGCGGCGGCACCTCGAGCACCCGGCCGAGGTCGACCAGGGTCTCGATCGTGGAAAGCTGCCGTCCGCGCTCGATGTTGGAGACGCTCTCCGGGGTCCGCGCGATCAGCGCCGCCAGGGCCTCCTGGGTCAGCCCGCCCCGCCGCCGCGCCGCCTGCACGGTCAGCCCCAGTCGGTGGTCATCGGTAGCTCGCGCGGGCACCGTTCAGTCGAGGTGTTTATGCCTTCCGCTTATTTTGCGAACTGAAAAGTCGGTGCCGCTTTCAACTGATCCGCGGTCATGTCGATCGTTCCGTGATCCGGGTAGGCGGTGCTGCGATTTGCGGCGGCGGAAGCTCCGGTCGGCGCTGCTGCCATTCCGGTTGCTCCCGATGCGTTAGCGCCAGTGCTGGTCCCTACCGGGCCGCCCAGACCGACGGCTGTATTAGGCGCTATGCCGACACCACCGGCCGCACCCGGCGCGACAGCGGTGCCGCTCGCAGCGCCACCATTACCGCCGTTCGACAACGGACGCGGCTCATCGGTGAAATGCACCTGGTCGAAGGGCAACGCCACATCCTTCTGGCCGAGTCCGAGAAAACCACCGACGCCGATGACGATATATTCCGCCTTTCCGTCCTTGCCCATCAGGACGTCCGTCACGCCCCCGACCTTCTGGTTGTTAGGACCGTAGACGTTGACGCCCGACAGCTTCGACGCGCGCCACATGTCAGGCCCTTCCTGGGCCAGTGCACTGGCCATGGTCTGGGAGGAGCTGGTCGAGGCAGATCCAGAGGTCGCGATCGCCTCGGCCATTTGCAGGTGCTGCTTCAGAACGGGAATCTGTTTGGCCGCCAGCGCACTGGCTGAGCCGCTATTGGCCGAAGCTTGGTCCTGAAATTCCGCGATGTCCTTCTTGTGATCCGTGACCATGTAGGCGGCGAACTCACGATCGAAATCTTTCCCCGACATCCTCGAGAGCTTTGCCTGTTCGTCCTTTGCTTCCGTCATCGGATCGGATGGCGGCGCGACGCCAAGGGTTTTTGCGACATCGCCGGCCTGCTGTTTCGCAAGCGTGTGATCGGTGACGAGCGTCTGGCCGAAGGTCTTGACCTTCTCGCCGCCCTTTTGCTGGGCGAGTTGGCCGAGCATGATCTCGGAATTATCGCCCTGGATCGCGTCCTTGATGAACTCCTGCGGGCTCTTGGCCGCAAAGGCCACCTGGGTTGACGAGGTCAAGAAAGCAGCAACGCCCAGTGCTGCAAGGGTTGTCCGTTTCATGATGATCTCACTGTGTATGACATTTCGTAGAGGCTGGTGTGACTCAACGCACTCGCATCGATCGAGGTTACCGAGAAAACAACACTACTGAGCGCGACAGGACCGCGGAGTGGTCAAAGCCCCGACACAGAACCCTAGTGCGCATGTCGCCGTGAGTTTCGGATTATGCGGTGGTGATCTCGCCGGTGTCGGAATCGACGATCTCGGTGGTGGCCTGGTTTTGCTCCGCCCTACGGCGAGTCCGTCCATGCCTCTGCGGAAGTCGACCGGCCGCGTGGCCAGCAGGATGCGCACAGCGCCTGAGGGGCCGATCACGATCTGGCCTTCAAGGCACCGATCACCGCCGCGATCGCGCCCGCGTCGGCATCGCGGCCGACCCGCACCACGACGCCACCCACCTCGAGCTCGATACCGGCCGCACCCGTCCGGCGCCGACGCCCTCGTGAGCCCTGGCCCTTCGGCCGCCCTTCGTTGGGCGACGCCGCAGCGCTGGGCGACACGATGACAGGCACGAACAGCGGCCGCTCGGCGGAACGGGACGGCGGGGCACGCGCCAGCCGCCGCCAGGTAAACAGTTGCCTGGGGGTGAGGCCGTGACGGCGCGCGACGCCGCAGACCGAGTCCTCGCCCGCGTAGCTTTCCGCCACAATCGCGGCCTTCTCGGCCGCCGTGAAACTGCGCCGGCGATCCGTGCCGGTGAACACGTCGAAGCGCCGCGGCGGCTCCGACATGGCTGTAAACCCTGACATCGACATGGCTCGAGGCCCTCCCGGGGCTTCGTCATCCCACTCCAAGTGGCCGTTCAAAGGGTGAGCGCCGGACGACGCTTACGACCGAAGCTCACCGGACATTTTTGAAGGGCCTGGGCTTCGGCGGCGAATGGCGTAGCACAGCACAAGACAGCGACGGTCAGCAGCAATGGGTGCGTCTGGTGGACATAGGCAGTCCTTGCACATGGAGCGACACGCAAGCCGTGCGTATGATTTATGGCTGCTGGCCGTTGTGGAATCCTTCCGTGTAGTCCCAAGGCTTCGCAGTCTTGATTTTTTCGGCTGGAACCTGCTCGAAGGCGGGTGATTGCGGCGACAACGAGAGGGTTTTCCCGAACGTGTTGGACGGGTCCTTGCTGATGCTCTGGACGTAGGCGACGAGTTCCCAGAGCGTCTGCTCCGGCAGCACCTGGCCGAACGCCGGCATACCGTTAGGGCGGCCTTGCACGAGCGTCATGTAGATCTGCGCCGGCCTGTCGCCGTAGATCCAGGTGTTGTCGCTGAGCGATGGACCCATCCCGCCGGCTCCGTTGGGAGCGTGGCAGCCCACGCAGTTGAATTGGATGAAGTCCCTCATGCCATGCTCGACGGCGGAGGGATCACCGGCCAGCGGATTCCGGATGTCGGGTGCGATCGCGTGACCGCCCGGCACCAGATGCGACACCGGAACCTGCAGCAGCGTGCCGCGCGCGGCATCGCTCTCGCCTGTGTCGGTCGATGCGGCAGGCGGCGAGATGGTGGCCTGAGCCCAGCTCATTCGAGGAACCGTCAACGCTGCCCCTTCACACACGCCAACAACCAGCAGGGTCAGGAACCGCGAGACTGTCGGGAGAGCATGCACGGCTGGGATCTCTCTGTGCTGATCAGGACGTCACTGAACCGGGGGGTCTTTGGGCGCCGGCTCTGGATTGGTATTGGCGTGCGCCGTGAGTCCCTTGCCGTCCAGGGCAAAGACCAGCAACGTGCTGCCGCCCTGGGTGTACATCGGCAGGTCCTGCATGGCGCCGGCAAAGCCGAGGGCACCGTTCCTGACGCGGGGGTCGAGATGGGCGCTCGCAATCGCGCCGGGCCAGCCTCCGACGCCCGACAGGATCGCGACATATTGCACGCCGTCCTTGCCCTCGAAGGTCGTGGGCTGGCCGATGAAGCCGCTCGGACCCTGGAACTGCCAGAGAATCTTGCCGTCCCGCGCATCCACGGCTTTGAACCATCGGTCCATGGTGCCATAGAACGCCACGTCGCCGGCGGTGACGAGGGTCCCGGTCCAGACGGGGAAATTCTCCTTGATGGCCCAGGCGCGCTTACGTTCGATCGGGTCCCAAGCCAAGAACTCGCCCCGATAATGCCCCGGCCCGGCATACATGTCGACCGTCGCCCCGACATAGGGCGTGCCGGCGATATAGCCGACCTCGCCGACCTGGAAATCCATGCACAGGTGTTGGTGCGGGACGTACATGAGCTTGGTTCGCGGCGAGTAGGCGGTCGGCATCCAGTCCTTGGCGCCCGGTGCCGCCGGGCAGACGTTCTTGATCGTCTTGTTCAGTTCCGGGGTCAGCGCGTTGTTCAGGATCGGGTACCCGGTCTTCAGGTCCACCCCGGTCGCCGAGTTCACGTAGTCGTAGGCGTCGGCCGACAAGACTTCGCCGCTGGTCCGATCAATCGCATACATGAAGCCGTTGCGGCCTGGATGCAGGGCGATCTTGCGGGCTTGGCCGTTGATGGTGAGGTCGAGCAGGATGCTCTCGTTGATGTCATCATAGTCCCACAGATCGTGCGGGGTTTCCTGGTAGGCCCACAGAGCCGCGCCGGTGTCCGGATTGCGGGCGAACATGGTCGTCGACCAAAGATTGTCTCCGGGCCGCTGCATGGAGTTCCAGGGCCCGGGATTGCCGGTCCCGTAGATGATTTCATTCAGTTGCGGGTCATAGGAGATCCAGCCCCACATGGTGGCGCCACCGATCTTGTAGGCATCCGGTGGCCAGCTCGAAACGCCGAGGTCCTTGCCCTTGTATTGCGGGTAGAATGGCTTGAACTCGGGTCCGATGAGCACATCCTTGTCGGGTCCGGCTCCATAGGCCCGCCAGGCGATCTGGCCGGTGTTTTCGTCCACGGCCGTGACCCAGCCCCGCACCCCGAGTTCCCCACCGGAATTGCCGGCCAGAACCTTCCCCTTCACCACCAAGGGGGCCATCGTCATGGTCTCGCCCTTGTTGATATCTCCGAGCTTGGTGACCCAGAGTTCCTTGCCGGTCGCCGCGTCGAGCGCCACCATATGCATATCGAGGGTGTTGAAGAAGATCTTTCCGTTGTCGTAGGCCGCGCCCCGGTTGACCGTGTCGCAGCAGGCCACGCCTTGGGAGGCCGGGTCCGTGTTGGGCGTATAGCTCCACTTCACCTGGCCGCTGGCGACATCGAAAGCGAACACTCGGTTGGGATAGGGACCCACTACATACATGGTGCCGTCCACCACGATGGGGGCCGCTTCCTGGCCCCGGTCCGTGCCGAGCGAGAAGCTCCAGGCCAACTTCATCTGTCCGACATTGCCGGCGTTGATCTGGTCGAGCGGGCTGAAGCGGGTCGATGCGTAATCACGCGGCGCCATCGGCCAGTTCTTCGGGTCCTGGCTGAGCGCCTGGAGGTCTTGCGCCAAAGCGCTCCCGAGGGAGAGGAGTACGCAGCCCAGAGCTGCGGCTCCAGTCACGGCCCGCCTGGTTGGAGGACTATTGAGGTCAAACGAAAGCTTCGGCAGCGAAGCGCTCCTGTAATCGAGATTCCACACTCTCAGCTTCCGTTCGACCGATCCCATGTGTCAACCGATCATGGATCCGAAGGAACTGCCATCAAGTCCGGCAGTTCCACCCATGCCTTCGGTTCGCACAGGATTCGAAGCAGACCCCTGTCGATGCAAGCGTTTTGATCATGAACTATCGCAACGCCTTCGTGCCTTGACCCGAACGCCCGGATGGCTAGCGTAGCGACCTCCTGGCGTTGCCGAACGCTTCGTGTCACCTTCGCGGTTTTGGTCGGAGCCCGACGTCATGAGCCATGCGCCGAGTTCCGCATGAATGGGTTCAACATCCTGCGCTTGCTGGGCGCGTTCGTCATGATCGTGTCGGCGCCGAGCCTTGCCGGAGCCGGCTGGCGTGAAGCGCCGCTCCAGTATCTGACCGGCGCCGGCACCCGAGCCTATCCGGTCGTCCATCTCACATGGGGCGTGATCATCATCTCGGCTGCCGTGGTGGCGATCATCGCGACGCTCGTCCTGATCGCCTGCCTGAAGCGCAACGCGCCGCTCACGCCGGACGCTGACGGCAGGCTGCCTGTCGAACGCGCGGGCGCGGGCGTCGCCTGGATCTATGTCGGGACAGGCATCTCGACCCTGGTCCTGCTTGCGACCTCCGTCTGGACCATGATGGCGCTCGCCGATGTCGCCCAACCACCGAGCGAGCCCGCGATGACGATCGAGGTTCACGGGCATCAATGGTGGTGGGAGGTTCTGTATGTCAGCAAGGAACCATCCCGGATGTTCAGGACCGCGAACGACATCCACATCCCGGTCGGCGTGCCGGTGCGGTTCAACCTCACGGGCGACGACGTGATCCACTCGTTCTGGGTGCCGGCGCTTTCGGGCAAGATGGACACGATCCCGGGCCAGACCAACAGCATGTGGCTCGAAGCCGACAAGCCGGGCACCTACCGGGGGCAATGCACCGAATACTGTGGCCAGCAGCACGCCCATATGGCGTTCACCGTCACGGCCGATCCGCCTGAGGCCTTCGAAGGCTGGTGGGCGCACCAATTAGAGCCGGCGCCGGCGCCCGCGAATGACAGCATCACGAAGGGCGAGGCGGTATTCGTCACCCGCTGCGGAGCCTGCCATGCGGTCGGCGGAACCGACGCCGGAGGGCGTGTCGGACCCAACCTCAGCCACCTGATGCTCCGCAAGAGCATCGCGGCCGGCACGCTGAACAACAACCCGGTCCAGCTATCCGCCTGGATCGCCGATCCGCAGCACATCAAGCCCGGCAATTTCATGCCCCGCCTGGACATTTCCGGACCGGATCTCGCCGCAATCCGAACCTTTCTCCAAACCCTGAACTGAGGGAGCGGCCGTGACGACCGTCGACTACAGCCGCGTCCCGCAAACGCTCGAAGCCGGCCAGGAAAGCCCGCTGGGCAAGAAGCTGGAGAAACTCTGGGAAACCAAACCCGGCCTCATCGGGGCTCTCGGTTCCGTCGACCACAAGGAGATCGGAATCCGGTATCTCGTGACGGCGCTCGTCTTCCTGGTTTTGGGAGGCCTGGAAGCGCTCGTCATGCGCCTGCAACTCGCCCGCCCCAATCAGCATCTGCTGACGCCGGAACAGTACGACCAGCTGTTCTCGACGCATGGCATGACGATGATATTCCTTTATGCGTTGCCGATCCTATCGGGCTTCAGCAACTATCTGTTTCCCCTCGTGCTCGGCTCGCGCGACATGGCCTTCCCGCGCGTCAACGCCTTGTCCTATTGGGTCTATTTGGCGGCCGGCCTGTTCATGTATTCGGGCGTTTTTATCGGCGCCATGCCCAATGATGGCTGGTTCAACTACGTGCCCTACGCGAGCAAGCCGTACAATCCCGGCCCCAACGAGGACATCTATTCCCTCGGCATGATCCTGCTCGGTATCTCGACCACGGTGGGAGCGATCAATTTCGTGGTGACCTTCCTGCGCCACCGCTGCCCCGGTATGTCGATCAACCGTGTGCCGGTGATCATCTGGGGGACCGTGACGGCCAATACGGCCAACATCTTCGCGATCCCGGCCGTCAGCCTCGCCTTCTTCCTGCTCTGGATGGACCGCAATTTCGGAACGCACTTCTATGACGTGGCGGGAGAGGGGCAGCCGTTGCTGTGGCAGCACCTCTTCTGGATGTTCGCCCATCCCTGGGTCTACGCCATCGTGCTTCCCGCGATGGGCTTGGTCTCGGATGCCTTGCCGATCTTTTGCCGGCGGCCGCTGGTGGGCTACACCTTCGTGGTCCTCGGCACGGTGACCACCATGATCATCGGCTTCGGCGTCTGGGTGCATCACATGTTCGCCACCGGACTGCCGAACGGGTCTTTGTCGTTCTTCAGCGTGGCCTCCATCCTCATCACCATTCCGAGCGCGGTCGCGGTCTTTTCCTGGGTCGCCACGATCTGGACCGGACGCCCCATATTCAAGACGCCGATGCTGTTCTTCGCCGGCTTCGTCGTTCTGTTCGTGATCGGCGGCGTATCGGGTTTCATGACGGGGGTCGTCCCGGTCGATTGGCAGCTTACCGACACCTATTTCGTCGTGGCGCACCTGCACTACGTACTGCTCGGCATCAACCTGTTCCCGGTGGTGGGCGCCCTCTACGTGTGGTTCCCGAAGATGACCGGCCGCATGCTGAGCGAGAGGCTCGGCAAGTGGAACTTCTGGCTGATGTTCGTCGGCTTCAACCTGGGCTTCTTCCCCATGCACATCCTGGGGCTGCTCGGCATGCCGCGGCGTATCTACACCTACCCGGAAGGCGTCGGCTGGGACACGCTCAATATGACCACCAGCATCGGGTCGTTCATCCTGGCGGTCGGCATCCTGCTGCTGTTCGTCAACATTTTCGTGAGCAGGAAACGCGGCGCGATCGCCGGCGACAACCCTTGGGACGCACCGACACTCGAATGGTCGATGTCCTCACCCCCGCCGCCCTACAACTTCGCCGTGATCCCGGTCGTGGCGACCCGCCATCCCCTCTGGGAGGACAGGCTCAAGGAGTCGGAAGAACATTCCCGGGTGCACCAGGGACCTATGCTCGACCATGGCAAGGAAACGCTGGGCACCTCGGCGCTCGACGGCGAACCGGAGGTGATCCTCAAGATGCCCGAGGATTCGCACGCGCCGCTGCTCCTGACCATAGCCCTGGCGGCCTTGTTCGCGGGGCTGGCGGTGCATTCCTGGTGGCTGATCGGCTCGGCTGTCCTCGGCTGCGCGGCCGCCATCCTGGTTTGGATGTGGCCGGAACGCGCGTTGGGCCAGCGCGGCGGGAGCCCCGCTCATGTCTGACGCGGCCGTCTCCGACATGCGGCTCGACCGGCCCTTGCCGGTCGGTGCCGCCGGCCGGCAGTCGAACGGTTATTGGGGCATGGTCTTCGTGATACTCACGGAGGCCTCGCTCTTCGCCTATCTCCTGTTCAGCTATTATTACCTTGCGGTCCAGCCCCATCAGGACTGGCCACCCGGCGGGCTGCCAAGTCTCAAACTGGCCTTGCCGGACACGGTCATCCTGCTCGTCAGCAGTGTCGTGGTCTGGTGGGGCGAGCACAGCGTCGAAAAGGGAAACAGAGCCCAGGCGGTGCTCGGACTGGCGGGAGGGTTCCTGCTCGGTGTCATCTTCGTCGTGATCCAGCTGAAGGAATGGGGCGATAAGCCATTTGCCCTGTCATCGAACCCCTATGGCTCGATGTTCTTCATCACTACGGGGTTCCACTTGGCCCATGTGATCGTGGGGGTGGTGGGGCTCGCGGCCCTGGCCCTGTGGACAGGGCTCGGCTATTTCGACCGGGGCCGGCATGTCCCCGTTTCGATCGGTGCGATCTATTGGCACTTCGTCGACGGGGTCTGGCTGACGGTGTTCTTCAGCTTCTATCTGACCCCGTATCTGGGGTGCTGCCATGTCTGAGGTCTCGGCGTCCCTCGCGCATCCCGCACCGCACAGGCACAAGATCGGCTTGTCGAGCCTCTTGTTCGGCTTCTGGGGCGGGCCGATCGCCTGGATCGGGCAATTGGTCGTCAACTACGGCCTGTCGAGCCAGGTCTGTTTCCCCGGCAGGACTCCCCTGACAGCGGTTCCGGTCGGGGCAAGGTGGATCACGCCGGCTCTGCTGACCCTCGATGCCGCCGCGATCCTCATCGGTGTAGTAGCAGCCGTGGTGGCCTCTCGGACCTTCGCGGCCACGCGCGACGAAATGGAGGGCGACCACCATCATTTGTTGGAGGTGGGCGAGGGCCGCAGCCGCTTTCTGGCCCTGTGTGGCTTGATCACGGCGGGCGGGTTCGTGCTAATCATGCTGTTCAACACACTCTCACTCATCCTGGTGCCGTTATGCGCGCGCTGATGCTCGGCATCCTCCTGTGCTGGGGAGCCGCGTCGGCCGCGACGGCTCACGGTCTGGACGTGCCCGACGGATCGCCCTGGCTCGCCTGGAGCTTCGAGCCCTGGGCGGTGCTGTGCCTCGCCACGGCCTGGATCTGGTATGGCCTCGGTGTGTGGCGGGCCGCGACGGAAAGCGGCCTTCGCCGGGTGACGAGCGGGTGGCGTATCGTCTCCTTCGCGTCGGGCATGGCCCTGCTCGTGGTCGCTCTGTTGTCGCCCGTCGACACGGTCGGCGACAGCCTGTTCTGGCTTCACATGGTTCAGCATCTCCTGCTCACATTGGCTGCGCCGCCTCTCCTGGTCTGGAGTCGGCCCGCCGTGATGTTGGTCTGGGCCTTTCCCAAGCCTGTGCGCAAGCGGGTGGCCCGGATCTGGAACGGCGCCGGACTGAGCCCGGCCGTGTCCTGGCTGATGAAACCGGCCGTGGCCTGGATGCTGTTCACGGGCATGTTTCTGGTCTGGCATTTGCCAGGCCCCTTCCAGTACGCACTCGATCACGAGAGCGTGCATGACGGCGAGCACATCAGCTTTTTCGTGACCGCGTTGCTGTTCTGGTCGGTGGTCATCGCGCCTTCGTCGCGCCAGCGACTCGGCCACGGTGCCCGCCTCCTGTTCCTCGCCACCAACGGCGTCCTGACCGGCTTTCCAGGTGCCCTCATGGTCCTGGCCCCGCGCGCGCTCTATCCGATCCAAGCTTTGCGATCGGCGGATTGGGGCCTGACGGGGCTCGACGACCAGCAGATCGCAGGTTCGATCATGTGGGTCGTGGGCGGGTTCGTCTACCTCGTCGCCGGCAGCGTACTGTTCGTGCAATGGTTCAACGCGGCCGACGAGCCCGGCAGGGCACGAGCCTATCGGATCGCCGCGGTTCTTCCGCCTCTCCTCCTGCTGCCGCTGCTCCTCGCAGGCTGCGACGAGCAGCCTCGGCAACCGACGCGCGGCCTGCTTGCGGCGCAAGGGGACGCCAAGAATGGCGTGCAAGTCGTCCGCGATATCGGATGTGGCAATTGCCACATCATTCCCGGGATCGGCGGTGCCGACGGGGTGGTGGGGCCCTCGCTGGCTGGCATCGGGCGGCGTGTCTATCTGGCGGGGGTCCTGCGCAATACACCCCAGAACATGATCCTGTGGCTGCGCACACCACAGGCCGTGATCCACGGCAACGCCATGCCGGACTCTGGGCTCAGCGAAGGGGATGCGCGGGACATCGCCGCCTATCTGGCTTCGGTGAACTGAGATGGGCCGGATGGGCCGGTTCGTCTTCGCATCCATGCTGGCCTGCATTTCTTCGGCCGTGGAGGGGCGACAACTCGGCGTCTGCGATGATCCCAACAACCTGCCGTTCTCGAACGACAAGCTGCAAGGGTTCGAGAACAAGATCGTCGACCTCATCGCCGGGGACCTCGGCGCGACCGTGACCTATACTTGGTGGGCCGAGCGACGCGGTTTCATCCGCAACACCCTGAAGGCGGGCAGCTGCGACCTGATCCCGGGCATTCCCAGCAACATGGATATGGTCCGGGCCACGACGCCCTATTATCGATCGACTTACGTGTTCGTCACCCGACAGGATGGTCCCGACATCAAGTCCTTCGACGACCCGGCGTTGCGCACCCTGAAAGTGGGGGTGCAGATCATCGGCAACGATCACTTCAGCACGCCGCCCGCGCACGCGCTCGCCCGCCGCGGCATGACCGAGAATGTGCACGGGTTCTCGGTCTACGGCGACTACAGCAGGCCCAATCCGCCGGCCCGCATCCTCGATGCAGTGGTGGACCGCGACGTCGACATCGCCGCTGTCTGGGGTCCACTCGCGGGCTACTTCGTCAAGCAGGACAAGCTGCCCCTGCGCCTCACCCCAGTGTCGCCCGCCATAGACGGGCCGAACCTGCCCATGATCTTCGATATCTCCATGGGGGTCCGGCGCGAAGACGGCGTCCTGCTGCGAGACGTCAATGCCTCCCTGGCCAAGCACCGGCCGGAGATCGCGGCCATTCTGGCTGATTACGGCATACCGGGCACCGCCATGGCGCCCGCGGCCCGATGAGACCAGTCATCACGCCCACATCCCTTCTCTTCTGCCTCGCGTTGCTGCCACCCGGGGCCGCTGCAGCCGACAAGGGCACGCAGTTCTGGAACCTGACCAGAGGACGGTCACACATCTGCAACTTGCCGCGGCCTTCTGTTCGGCGACGAAGAGTTCGACATCGTCGTGCAGTGTGCCCTGGTTGCCCTTCAAGGCGAGAACGTAATCTTTTCTTGTCGGATCTTCCGGGCGATCTCGCGCTGACACCCTCCGCCGGCCATTCCAACTGGCTTCGCCAGTCGGAACCTTTGACCCGCTGCACCCATGGTGTCGATGGTGACGGTCTCGGGCGCGGCCTGGGAAGCGGCGCGCCCAGCGGTCTGCCGCACGGTCGGCGTCTCCGCCTCGCCCGACGAGGAGCTCGGCCGCCTTGCGGCGCGCCTCGACCTCGCCTACCATGAAACCGCCGCTCGCGTTCCCCGCAACCCCGCGGTGACGATCGTCGGTACCGCGAGCGGTCCGGACCTCTCGGTCGAGGCACTCGAGAAGGTCGACGAACCCCAAAGCCTTCTCAATCTCCACGTCGCCATTGGTCGCTTCACAGTGACCCGCACGCGGCTCAGACCGTTCCGCCCCGTTCTGCTGCTCAATGCTGGGAGAACGGGTCGATCCCGAAGACAAGCGCCGGCGCGCGAGCGATGGCCCGTCAGTCAGGAGATTGGTGGCCCGAACGCGCTTGAGTCCCAACAGCCGAATAGACAATAGCCCCGCTTCGATGCAACGACAGGGTGGCCTCAGCCGGTCCATCATGTGGAACGGCTCCGGAAGGTGATACGAATCACACATGGTTATATCCATACAAATTTTGCGCGGCATCGCCGCGCTGCTAGTTGCCATCTCACATTTGCCCATCAGGTTCACGGTGGGATTTTTCGGTGTGGATCTGTTCTTTGTGGTCTCCGGCTTTGTAATGACCTACACCACAGGCAGTGGCTATCAGACTGCGCGCAATTTTCTGTTCCGTCGCGCGGTGAGAGTTATCCCTCTATATTGGATTGTCACAAGTATAGGTCTCGTATCCCTGCTTCACGAGTATCGGCACGTTCCGCTATGGGATTTGCCTCAGAGCTTCATAGTCGCCTCATACATGCTATTTCCACTGGCTACTGGCGATGACAGAATGGATTTCTATCCCTTGATTTCCCAAGGTTGGACACTCGAATATGAAATGTTCTTTTACATTTGCTTCGCTATTACGTTGTGGCTTAACCCCCGACGCGTAACGCTGACACTAGGTCCGGTTCTCTGTGCCTTCTGTGCCTTTGGAGCCGTCGTGGACTTGCCGGTGCCGCTGTTCTACTACGCGCGAACGAACACCCTTGAGTTCGTGTACGGCATGGGCATCGCACGCCTGTTTACATCCGGAATAAGATTGCCGTTTCCTGTCTCCGTTCTCATGCTGGTGTGCGCTTCTGGCGCGGCCTACGCCTTTGCCCCGTACAGCGATGAGTGGGACATTCTGCGCGGCTTCGGCTGGGGTATACCTGCAGCGGGGATCATAACGGCTGCAACTTTGTCCCAATCTTTTCCTCGCAATGGTTTCTCACGATGCCTTGAGGCGCTCGGGCAAGCATCTTACTCCCTCTATCTCACCCATGAGTATGCATATGACGCTGTACGCGCGCTCATTCCGGCCTCGGCCATCAAGGAGCCCGTCTCGCTGTGGGTGCCTGGGGTCATGTTGGTCTGCGCCGTCGCGCTCGGTTTCCTTACCTACGTCTCGCTCGAACGACCGCTGACCCGGTTCTTGCAGGCTTGCTTTGGTCGCCACCTTGGGACAGTGCCTTCTGCCTTGCCAGTTCGGTAATTAGGGAGCGCGATTTCCGAAGTGTGAATCGGCGAGGGATCTCGAGGCCCATTGACCGATTGGCGTCGCAAGTGCTTGATCTGCTCATTCGGGGGGGTCAGGAGGTCGCGCCTATCAACAGCAGCCTCGTCCCGGTGCGGCCCGCAAGCTGGTGAGCCGGATCCTCCAAGAGCACTGGCGGGTGACCGACGTTGCCGAGGCTGCGCGGGTTCCGGCACGCACAGCCCCAAGTGTCTGGCGCACTTCCGGGCGGGCGGAGAGGCTATGCATCATGACAGAAGCTCGGATCCTGCTCGAAAGCCCCGCACCACGCCGGCCGGGACCATCGCGCCGATCGAATGAGTGAGCCCAGCTATCGCCGGCCGGCTCGGAGCAGTGCTGCGCGTCGGCCTTGGACGGCTGTCCGCCCTCGAACCTAAGCCGATAATGCGCTATGAACGCCAGCGGCCCGGCGAACTGATCCATGTCGATACAATGCCCCGCACCCGAGGTCCACATATGGCACCTCGACGGAATGGTCGTGAAGATCGCGCCTTTGCGCAGGGCCGCGCTCGATCTGCATTGGACGCGCGCATGGGCGAGGAACTTTCTACCAGCCTGCGCGATTTTATTTCTATGGGGAGGACGCAGGGGGCCAGAGCGGCTTTGCGTCCGCGCCGGCCGGCCAGCACCCCGGTTACGCCTTTAACTTCGGAGCTTGCTATGCGTGACTTGATCTTCGTGCGCCGGGTGGTCCTGGCCAGCGCCGTGGCCCTCTCGCTCACCAGCCTTTCTGCCGGCGTCGAGAGCGCCGCAGCGCTCACGATCACGGCTCCGGTTGCACAGGTGTCGGATGGTGAGACCCTGAGGGCCATTCAAATTGCTTACGGCCACCGCAGCCATCGCTCTGCTCACGCGGGGCTCTATGGTTGCGGCCGCGGCAGCCAGGGCACGCACTTGTCTCGCATGGCTTGCGGCGGTCGTTTTTCACGGCAGATGATGCGCCATCACCGCTGAGCATTTTGTCGCGGCACCCGGGTCGGGGGTGCTGATGGTGTCGGTCGTCTCAGACTACACGCCGTGATCCTCCCCCGTTTTGATATTGCTGGCGAATGCAGGAATCCGATGGGGCTGGGTAGGAATTCCCGATGATGCGCCGAATGCGCGATCATCGCGAAGCCGTTTTGTCGCTTCATCCGACCCCCGTTGATGCCGCGCCGCCCGACACCACGGCCATGGCTCGGGCGGTCTCCCTGCAGGGCGATCCTTGCGGCTCCGCGGCAGGCTCGCTCCCGTCTTTGCCGACGAGCAGTTCGCCCGGCTGTTTCCCAAGACCGGACAGCGGGCCGGTTGCTCATGGCGCCTAGCTTTCGCGACGATGCTGCAGTTCACGGAAAACCTGTCGGACCGATGGGCGGGCGACGCCGTTCGCAGCCGGATCGACTAGAAATACCTGCTTGGCCTCCCCCTATCCGATGCGGGCTTCGACGCCTCCGTGCTGTGCGAGTTCGGTAGTCGGCTTGTGAAGGGGAAAGCCGAAGCCCTGCTGTTCGACAGGCTCCTCGCCCTTTGCCGCGAGCATGGCTCCTGGTCCAACACGGCCGGCAGCGAACGGATGAGGCGCAGCAAACCATCCGGTACGACGCAGTCCGGTTTGGCGGTGGGTTCATGCCAGCGCGGCGACGATCGACATTGGGGCAACCCTGCAAATGGCCGCGGTGGGTGCGGATCGCTCGGCGGAGCCGGGGCGCAGCTTCGGCACGTTCACGACCGACCTCAGCCGGCTGGCTGGCTGGTTCGCCGAATGCGGTGTGAAGACGGTGGTGATGGAATCGACCGGGGTCTTCAAAGCCTCCGCCTCCGTGTCCGAAGCGGACTTCGGGTTCTTCGGTCGAGGCCGCTGCAGCGACCAGCCGACCGCCCGAAGCGCCTCCCAGCCTCGCTGCACCGCTACCTTCTCCAGGCCGAGTTGCTGGGCCAGATACGCCGCCACCTTGCCGCTCGACCACACGCCGCCATCGGGGGGCGCGTCTGCCAGGCGAACCCGCAGCTTGTCGAGCACGGCAGGCGTCAGGATCGTGGCCGACCGCCCGTTCCGCCGCCGCAAATCTCCCAGAGCATCGGGTCCTTCGGCATTGTAGCGCTCCAGCAACTGGTGCACCCAACGCTCGCCGAAGGCCATCGTGGCCGACACCTGCGCGGCTGTGTGGCCCTGCGCGAGAAGCCAGATCGCCTGCACGTGGCGCGCCGTCGTGGCATCGCTGCAGGCCTTGTAGCGCTCCTCCAACGCCGACACGCTCAGATGATTGCTGACCTTCACCACTCACCGCCTCCTCAGAAGCAGGCCAACCTAGCCCCGGAAGCGACAACTAGGAATCCCACAGACCTTGAAACCCGCCCCCGAGTCAATCAGACGGAAACCGTGTCAGCGTGACCCGCTCAAGCCGTCCAGCCATCCCTGGGCAGCACCATAGCGGACGATGGCAGCACGTGAACGCAGGCCAAGCTTTTCGGCGGCGCGGGCCTTATAGGTCTCGACAGTCTTGACACTGACATCCATGCGCCCCGCAATCTCCTTGTTGCCGAACCCCTGCGCCGTAAATCGCAGCACGTCGGATTCGCGTGGGCTGAGGTCGGCGGCAGCCGCAGCCGCCTCGTGCTCTTGACGAGCGGGAAACGCCTTTTCGGCAATGGCGGGATCGAGGACCATCCCCCCGGCCGCCACGGCACGAACAGCCCGGACAAGGTCCTCGGCGGCCGATCGCTTGAGGAGGAAGCCCCGGGCCCCCGCCTCCATAAGCGGCTGCACGTAGGCGCGATCCTCGTGAACGGTGAGAGCGATGACCTTCACGCTCGCGCATTTTTCGCCGAGCAGTCTCGTGAGCTCGAGCCCGCTGATGCCTGGCATCGACAGATCCAACACGGCGACGTCGGGCATCGTTTGCGTGATGATGGCCAAGGCCGCCGTTCCCGTCGTGGCTTCGCCGACGACTTCGATCTCCGCCGCAGCCTGCAGGAGGGCCTTGATGCCGGCGAGAACGACGGGGTGATCATCTGCGAGGGCTACGCGTATGCGACGCTCGTCTTGCAGGTCGACCATCGCTACGCCGCCGCCAGAGAGGAATGATCGAGGGCTATGGTGACGAACAGCGTCGTGCCGGCGGACGATGACTCGACCTGAAGAGCACCTCCGATCATCGCGAGGCGTTCGCGCATGCCAGAGAGCCCGAGTTGACGGCGCCCTCCAAATGGGGCCGTCCGGTCGCGACCGGCATCATCGACGTCGAACCCTTTACCGTCATCCTCGATGACCATCCGGATATCCTTCAAACGCACATCGAAGACGATGCTCACGTGGTGAGCCTGAGCATGCTTCAGCACGTTCGTGAGCGCCTCCTGAACGACTCGGTAGAGCACGGTCTCGATTTCGACGGTCAAACGCGGTTCTTGGGCGGCGTTGATCTGGACGTCGGCCGTGATGCCGTAACGTCCGCTCCAGTCGCCAACCAGAGCGCCGAGCGCCCGCAGCAGACCGAGGTCGTCCAGCGCCGTCGGGCGAAGGTCGGCAGAGGCTTGGTGGATGTCGCGCCCAATGTCGCTTGTCAGTCCTTGGAGCCAGCGCACGCGTTCTCTCAGCGACTGCCCGCCGCTTTCGGTGCGGTCGTCGATCCCTTCGACAGCGTGTTCCAGGCCCTTGAGCCCCAAGGACAGCCCGGTGACGGTCTGCCCGACCTGGTCATGCAGGTCGTGGGCGATCCGCCGCTGCACGTCTTCCTGTGCGCCCGCGAGCCGCCGCAGCAGATCCATACGATCCGATTCGGCACGTTTTTGCGCCCCGACGTCGAGGATGATCCCGTAGAGCGCCGCGGCACCCTCATCATGCGCTCCGCTCGACCGCCCCCGGGCTCGGAGCCAGCGCAGCCGTCCATCCTTGCCAGGGACGCGGAAATCGACCTCGAAGGGCTCGTCCTCGTCCAGGCAGGCCTGCGCGCCCGTCCGGACACGCTCGACATCGTCGGGGTGAACAGTCCCGAGGAAGACCGCTGAAGACCACTGCAGCGGTTCCTCCCCGCGAAGCGGCAGGTCGAGCAGCGAACGACAGCGCTCCGAGCCTGTGATCCTGTCATGCTCGATATCCCATCTCCAAGTACCGAGATCGGCCGCCTCGATCGCAATGTCGGCGCGGTTCTCGCTTGCCGACAAGGCCGCGGCCGAACGCTGTCCCTCCGTTCTGCGCTGCGCTGCGATGCCGCTGGCCACCATGGCGGTCAAGGCGGCCGCGATCGCCAGGCTGACCAGAACACCAGCCGCGACGGCATAAAGCGCGTGCCGGACCGGCCTGTTCAGGGCATCGCTCGGGATGCCGAGGTGAACGGACCAGGCGCCGACATCCGGCAACGTGCCAAAGATCGTGTCGACGGGAATGCCTTCGAGCGTGCGTCCCTGATAAAACCCGCCCGAGGATTTTACGATTGCCTCGTGCAGCGACGAACCCGCCGAACGTCCGAGGTTTTCCTCCTCCGACAGGTTCCGTGCGACCAGATTACCGCGGCGATCCGCGACCGCACCGATCCAGCCGTACGGGAGGCCGGCATTGCGCAGGATTGCGCTCACGGCGTCCGGGGTCATCTCGATCGTCAGGACGTACCGAAGCGTGTTGTCACGGATGATGGGAATGCGGAGGGACAGCAGGTGTCGGCCCGACACCTGCCCAACCGGACCGATGCCGCCGACGACAGGCTTTTGGCCGTTGAGCACCTCGTCGAAGCTTTCCCGGTCCGCCGTCGGCCCGAGCGGGTCTCCAAGGGGGCGGAGGAGATTGAGAAGTTGCATGCCTTGCAAGTTATCGAGTTCGACCGTGTACCAGAGTGGGCGAGCCGCCTTGAGCCGCTGCGCCTCCCGGTAGAAAGAAGCGAGGTCGGAGGCGTCGAGCGAAGGGGAGAGCGCCAGGGCTTGGGCGACTTGCACCTGATTGGCCATCTCTGCCGTGATCCGTTCTCCAACACGGTCGACCGTGTCTTGAGCGCGAACGAGTGCCGCCGTTCGCTGGCCGTTAGCCGCCTGATAGGCGATCCACGCCGCGAACAAGAGAACAGGGATGCATGCCGCGGCCAGTAAGAGGGCCAGGGACCGCTTCGTTTCGGGCAGACCGAAGGGGAGCTTGCGCGGCGAAGCACCCGAGCGCGGGCCTCGAGGCATATCTCGATACGCGGCCGCGGCGAGGATCGTTTTTCGAGGGCGAAGCATCAACCCGTCGCGTCATGGTCGGAGAGGGCCGGCGAAACGGAGCGCGGCGGCGGGCTCGAGCCACTTCGCGATCCGTCAACCAGTTAGGCTACCCGCTCTGAGGCCCCTACGCGATACAAACCTACGATCACGCTTGTCAGGTTCATCCTGACACGGACGAGGCTCCTCCTGACTTTCGAGGCCGGCCTGTTCGGGCAGACTGAAGCCTGCGCGGCCAGGACGATCAAGCTGTGCACCGATCGGCGTCTGGTGTTCGTTATAGCTGATGATCGGCTTTGGAGACCGCTATGAGCATGAATGTCAGCGAGTTCGTATGGCAGCGCCTTGTCGATTGGGGAATCACGCGTGTCTACGGCTATCCCGGAGACGGCGTAGGCGGTCTCGACGTCGCGCTCGAGAAAGCCAAGGACAAGATGCACTACGTCCAGGTGCGGCATGAGGAGATGGCGGCCTTCATGGCTTCTGCCCATGCCAAGTTTACCGGCGGCGTCGGGCTCTGTTACGCAACCTCGGGGCCAGGCGCGATCCATCTGCTCACCGGGCTGTACGACGCCAAGGCCGATCACGTGCCCGTGGTGGCCATCGTCGGCCAGCAGGCCCGTACCGCGCTCGGTGCCGACTACCAGCAGGAAGTCGACCTGCAGAACCTCTTCAAGGATGTCGCCGGCGACTATGTCCACATGGCCAGCGTGCCAGGACAGGTACGCCAGCTGATCGACCGCGCGGTCCGCATCGCCGCCACCAAGCGAGTCGTCACCTGCGTGATCCTGCCCAACGACCTGCAGTTGCTGAACTACGAGGATCCGCCGCTGATCCATGGCACGACCCATACCGGCATCGGCTATGCCGGCCCGGCGAAGCTGCCCGACAATGCCGTCCTGCAACAGGCGGCAGAGGTTCTGAACGCCGGCGAGAAGGTCGCCATTCTGGTCGGCGCGGGCGCCCTCGGCGCGACGGATGAGGTCATCGCCGTCGCCGAGCGGCTTCAGGCCGGCGTGGCGAAAGCGCTGCTCGGCAAGGCCGTGCTGCCAGACGACCTGCCGTGGGTCACGGGGTCGCTCGGACTGCTCGGCACCAAGCCGAGCTGGGACCTGATGCAGGGCTGCGACACGTTCCTCATGATCGGGTCAGCCTTTCCCTACAGCGAATTCCTGCCCAAGCCGGGCAGCGCACGAGGCGTGCAGATCGACATCGACGGTGGCCGGCTAAGCCTGCGCTACCCTATGGAAATCAACATGGTCGGCGACAGCGCCACCACGCTCGCCGCGCTTCTGCCGATGCTGACGCAAAAGCCGGCCAGCGCGTGGCGCAAGGGCATCGAGGAGGGCGTCGCGAGCTGGTGGACGCTGCTCGAGGAACGCGCCATGCAGCCGGCCGACCCGATCAATCCGCAGCGCATCTTCTGGGAACTCTCCAAGCGCCTACCAGACAACGTCATCATGACGGGCGACTCCGGTTCGGTCGCCAACTGGTATGCCCGCGACATCAAGATCCGGCGCGGCATGATGGGATCGCTGTCCGGCGGCCTCGCATCGCTCGGGGCGGCGACGCCCTACGCTGTGGCGGCCAAGATGGCCTATCCGGATCGTCCGGTGATCGGCTTCATCGGCGACGGCGCCATGCAAATGAACGGGCTGAACGTGATGATCACGGTTTCCAAATACTGGAAGCAGTGGTCCGACCCCCGCTTCATCATCATGGTGCTGAACAACCGCGATCTGAACCAAGTGACCTGGGAGGAGCGCGTTCAGCTCGGCGACGGCAAGACGGAATCGACGCAGAGCATCCCCGATTTCCCCTATCACAAATACGCCGAGCTGATCGGCCTGAAGGGCATTTTCGTCAACGATCCGGAGAAACTCGGGGCGGCTTGGGAGGAGGCGCTGGGTGCCGACCGGCCGGTGATCCTCGAAGTCTATGCCGACCCGAACGTGCCGCCGCTGCCACCCCACATCACGCTGAAAGACGCCGCGCACTTTATGACAATGTTGGTGGACGAGCCTGAACTGGGCAGCGTTCTGAAGAACAGCGCCAAGCAAATGCTGGCCGGCATTCTTCCGAGCAAGGGTTGAGCATACGGCTGGGTCGGCGCTAACCAGTGCCGGCTCGAAGCGAAAGTCTGTCTGCCGGCCGCGCCGCGCGCCGGCGCCGGACACCTGTCATCATCGAAGGAAGCGCCATGCGACGACGCGTGAAGCAAGCCGACCTGACGCGCGCCTTGCAGGCGCTGAACGATTCGTCTGAATGCGCCGAGGCGTTGACGGCCAGGTACGAAGTCGATCGTCTGCAATTTTCTGAACCGGTCCCGCTCGCCCACGAGCGGCCAGCCCGACAGCTTCACGGCGCGGCGGCGATCCTCGGCGCGTCGGTGCTGATGGACAGTGCCGTCGAGCATTACCGCGGCTCGTTCAAGAACACTGCCATGGTGATGCCGCTGATCTCGTCGGCGCTTAATATCGCTTCCAGCCTGCACGGTATGAGCGCGTCGGAAAGCGACAGTCACAAGGGCCGGACACTCGCCTATCTCGGGGCGATCGGCGTGGGCGCCCTCGGCACGGGCTTTCATGTCTACAACGTGTCGAACCGGGTTGGTGGGTTTCGCTGGGAAAACTTCTTCTATGGCGCCCCGCTGGGCGCTCCGGCCGCACTTGCCCTCTCCGGCATGGCCGGCCTGGCGGCAGACCGCCTGGCCGGCAACGCCAAGCGGCACGGAAAGGCCACGCTGTTCGGGCTGCCCGCCGGTCGCGTGCTCGCGGCGTTCACCAGTCTCGGCCTGCTCGGCACCGTGGGCGAAGCCGGGCTGCTCCACTTCCGCGGCAACTTCCAGAACCCCGCCATGTACCTGCCCGTGACCCTGCCGCCTATCGCGGCCGCCGTCATGGCGGAGGCGGCGCTGAGGCCGTCGCACCGCAGGCGTCGGCTTGCCCGTTTGTGGCTCGGCATCACGTCCGTGCTCGGCTTCGCAGGCGTCGGCTTCCACTGCTACGGCGTGTCCCGCGCCATGGGCGGGTGGAAGAACTGGCGCCAGAACGTCGTCGACGGCCCACCGATCCCAGCGCCTCCCAGCTTCGCTGGGCTGGCGCTCGGCGGCATCGCGGCGCTGACGCTGATCGAAAGGGCCGAGCGATGACCGAGCGCTTTCCCGGCTACGACGTCCTCAAGAAGCGCAACACGCTGTCCTGGAACGAGCCCACCCGGCGGGTGCTCGACAGGCGCCTTACCGTGCATCCCGGCCCGCGCTTCTTCGATGCGGCGGAATGGGCGACGCTCGGCGCGGTCTGCGCCCGCATCGTGCCGCAGCCGAAGGACCGGCCGCCCGTGCCGCTACCCGCCTATGTCGACGAGAAGATGTTCGAGAATAAGATCGACGGCTACCGTTTCGCCAAGCTGCTGCCGCAAGGCCAGGCGTGGAAGGCGGCCCTTGCCGCGATCGACGCCGCGGCGCGGGACAAGCACGGCGCCGCGTTCCACGCGCTCCCTGCGCCCGAACAGGACGCCATGCTAAGGCACATGGAGAAGGGCGAACTCGATGGCCCGCTCTGGCAGGGCATGCCCTCTGCCCTGTTCTTCAGCAAGCGCGTGCTGCACGACATTGTCGGCGCCTATTACGCCCATCCGACGGCCTGGAGCGAGATTGGCTGGGCGGGTCCGGCGAGCCCGCGCGGCTTCGTTCGCCTCGACAAGAACATGCGCGATCCCTGGGAGGCCGCAGAAGCCTATCCGGGTCAGGAGGAGAAGGCCCGCAGGGAGAACAACCGTGTCGTCTGAACCCCCGGTCGGTGATCCCTTCGACGGCCCACGCGCCGCCAATGGCCGCGCGCCCGATGTCTTCGAATCCGGCGGCTGGGTTCCCATGCGGGAATACCGGGACGACCAAGCGGTCGATTTCGCCATCGTAGGCACGGGCGCGGGCGGCGGCACGCTGGCCTGCCGGCTCGCCGAGAAGGGGTTTTCCGTCGTGGCGCTCGACGCCGGCCCGTTCTTCCGCCCGCTTGACGACTTCGCTTCCGACGAGACCGCGCAGGAGAAGCTCTACTGGAAGGACAACCGGATCGTCGAAGGCAACGACTGGATGATCATGGGGGGCAAGAACAGCGGCAAGGCGGTGGGCGGCTCGACGGTGCATTTCGCCATGGTGTCGCTGCGCTTTCGACCCGAATGGTTCAAGGCGCGGACGATGCTCGGCTATGGCGCCGACTGGCCGCTCGACTGGCGCGAGATGTGGGGCTACTACCGGCAGGCCGAGCAGGCCCTGTCGATCTCCGGGCCGGTCACCTATCCGTGGGGGCCAAAGCGCCCGCGCTACCCCTATCGAGCGCATCCAGTGAACGCGGCCGGCATGATCCTGGCCAAGGGTGCCGAAGCGATGGGCATGGCTTGGACGCCCACGCCGCTCGCCACCGTTTCGGCCCCGCGTGGAAAATCTCCGCCCTGCGTGTATCGCGGCTTCTGCCGCTTCGGCTGTTCCACCAATGCCAAGCAGAGCGCGCTTGTGGTGTGGATACCGCGCGCCATCGCGGCGGGAGCCGAGATCCGCGACCTCGCCATGGCCGGCAAGGTAGAGACCAACGCCGCGGGCCTGGCAACCGGCGTGCACTACATGCGCGAGGGCCAGTGGCGCTTCCAGAAGGCCCGCAACGTCGTGGTGGCCGGCTATGCCGTCGAGACGCCGCGCCTCCTGCTCATGTCCGCCACCGACAAGTTCCGCGACGGCCTCGCCAATTCGTCGGGGCTGGTGGGCAAGAACCTGATGACGCAGCCCAATCAGGCTGTGTTCGGCGACGTGGAAGAGGAGATCCGCTGGAGCAAGGCGCCGCCCTCCACCACGATCACCGAGCACTGGAACTACGACGACCGCAAGGATTTCCACGGCGGCTATTGCTGGATGGGCCAGGGCCCGCTGCCGATCGAATGGGCCAGCGTGCAAGCCGGTTCGCACGGGCTCTGGGGTGAGGCGCTCGTGCAGGGCATGAAGAACTACAACCACTCGGTGGGTGTGAAGATGGTCGGGGAGGCCATGCCCGATGAGAACAACCGCGTGACGCTTGCGGCAGAGACGGACCAGTACGGCCTGCCGATCACCCGCATCCACTATGCCTGGACCGAGAACGACAAGGCGCTGATCGCCCACGGCCTCGACCAGATGGAGCAGAGCATGCGGGCCGCCGGCGTCCGCAATACTTTCAGGCAGGAACAAGATGCCAACCACCTCGGCGGCACGGCCCGCATGGGAGACGACCCGCGCACCAGCGTGGTCGATGCCGACTGCCGCGCCTGGGACATCAAGAACCTGTGGGTGTGCGACGGATCGGTGTTCCCGACGGTCGGCGGCGTGAACCCGTCGCTCACCATCCAGGCGGTGGCGCTGCGAACCGCCGACCGCATCGAGACGATGGCGCGGCGCGGGGAGTTGTGAGCGTGTCGAAGGCATCGACGAACAATCAGCATCTTCACGGCATTCGGGCGTTCCGGCTGGTTACACCGGACCTGCCGCGCCTGACAGGCTTCTATCGCGACGTTCTCGGCTTTGTGGCCGAGGGAGATGTCCAGCCGATCTCGGCGGAAGAACTGCATTCGCTCGGTGTGCAAGGCGGCGGCTGGCGGCAGATCTTGAGCATCGGTCGCCAGACCGTCGCGATCGATCGGTTCGAGATCGCGGGCAGCTCCTACCCGGCTGGCAGCGATGCCGCCTCGCTCTGGTTCCAACACCTGGCCCTGGTCGTCGTCGACATCGCGGAGGCGCACGGCCGCTTGCGCGATATGGCCCCGATCTCGATCGGCGGGCCGCAACAGTTGCCCCCTTCGTGTGGCGGCGTCCAGGCCTTCAAGTTCCGCGACCCCGACGGACATCCGCTGGAGCTTCTACGGTTTCCACGAAGAGATGTGCCCGCGACATGGCAGGACCGAACCACCTTGCCCGGCCAGATCGCCCTCGGCATCGATCATTCGGCGATCAGCGTGCATGACGCGGAGGCGAGCACCGCCTTCTATGCGGCTCTCGGACTGAAGCAGGGCAAGCGCACCCTCAACGAAGGGCAGGCGCAGCAACGCCTGGATGACCTGAGAATGGTCGAGGTTTCCGTCGTTCCTATGACCCCCCAAGCATCGGAACCGCATCTCGAACTTCTGGCCTATCACCAGCCACAGGGAAATCGGGGTCCGCGGCTGCGGGCCAACGACGTGGCCGCCACCCGGATCGTCTGGCACGGCACCACGGCGGGACTGTTCAGCGACCCGGACGGTCACCTCCAGCAGATCGAGGTTTGAAGCAGGGTTGAGTGCAGTTGGTATAGGACCGAACAGGCCTGAGCGTCGCGATGCATTCGACCGTATCATTCTTTGCAGCCCTGTTTATTCATAGATTCTGCTGTTGAAGACGTGGCCAATATTTAATAAAACGACTGGAACAACGGGAATGTTAGAAAGTTACGTTAAAGAGTAATAAGAGGAGTGGATGTAATGAATAAATTTGTGATGATGACCGGATCTTTGCTTCTCATTGCGGCTGGAGGCCGCAATGCAGAGGCGGCGACAGTAGACTCCGGCCCGGTCGTGCAAAACAGCAACGCCATGGGCGCGGCTGACCAGGTGCCTGCAAAAATGAGCATCCGTCAGCAGATCCAAGACCAACTATCCAAGGCGGGCTATACGGCTGTGGACATCACGCCGTCGTCGTTCCTGATCCGCGCAAAGGACAAGCAGGGCAATCCCGTAGAGATGGTCGTCGGTCCTGACTCTCTCACCGAGATCACCGAAGTGACGCCGAGCAAGGATGCGGCGACATCCGCGCCAAAGACCTCCACACCGGCTGGCGCCACAACGGCACCCAAGGCCGCACAGCCCTGAAGCGCCAGCTAGCCATCGCACAGGACCGGTTAGAACGCCCGGCATGCGCGATGGCTTGGACGAGAGGGTACAGCCGACGGCCCCACGGAAGGTCGTCGACGCACCTGCTCTCGGAGCTGATCAGTGGGCGGCCAGTCGTTTCTCGATCGCCTGATTGACCCACGCGTCCTCGCTCATGCTCGCCTTTTTGGCCGCTTGCTTCAATTGCTCGTATACTGAGGTGGGAACGGGAACATCGACCACGATGTCCTCCTCCTTCTGTCCGGGCGCTGTGTAGACGAAGTTGGCGAGCTTCGACGCGAAACGGCGGACCTGCTTGGCCTTGACGTCGTCCGACAGGTTCGGCTCGAACTCGACGTGGCTGCAATCGGTGACCACGAGCCGGTCGACGATCTCTCCGCTCTTCATGCCCTCCGCCTGCATGCGATGGATGGTCGACTTCAGCGTGGCACTGACCGTCCCATCGTGTCCCGCCATGTCATCGGAACTGAGCGTCGGCTTGTCGCCGACCGCAGTCGGGTCCGCGGCTGGACACCGGAAGGCAGCCAGCGCCGGAACAGGTGCGAGAAAGGTCGCGGTGACGGCGAGCTTAGCCCAGGCTCGGTGCTTCATGACGCTCTTCCTTCATCCGAAAACGTGATCGCAAGGCTGTCGGCGTCTGTGCCGTCACGCAGGACGTGGGTCGCAGGCCTCATTTGAACCGTCCGGGTTGGCCGACGGTCGGGGTGACGTCCAGGGCCGTCACGATCATGGTGCAGGGCTGGTCACCAACGGTTCCGGATCGATGGCCCTTGCTCCCCTTGGTGCCCTGGTCTTCGCCCATCATCAACTCCCCGGGGCCCATCTCCACCCGCATCCCGTCCATCGTCTCGACGAACCAGCGGCCGGTCAGGATAGCGATCCACTGGGGCTTGGGGTTCTCGTGCCACTCGCCCACCCATCCGAGCGGAAGGACCGTGAAGGTCACGCCCGCTTTCGAGGGCTCCATCTTGTCGTTCCACTGCGGCTCGACATTCGGATTGATCCCTTTCAGCTCGAACGCCGAAAGCTCGAAGCGTTCCTGGCGGCTGATGCCGTCCTCATCGACGTAGACGTGCCAATAGGGCATCGTCGGCTTGTTCGTGCTGGTCGCCATTGGTTCTTCCTTCATCGATTGGCCCAAGTCGCCGTTCACTCACCGCAGGTCGATAGCGAGCAGCATGTGCTCGGCGGCGATGAACAGCCGGTGCTTGTCGACCCCACCGAGATCGCAATTGGCGCAGAGGTTCGGCGTCGGGATCCGGCCGAGCGGCGTGCCGTCGGATGCGAAGATCTGAATTCCCGTCTTGGACGTCGTCCACACCCAGCCGCGTTCGTCCACGACGAAGCCGTCGGGGATACCGGGTTCGATCGACCGGAATAGCCGACGGCCGGACAGCGAGCCGTCCGCTGCGACATCGAAGGCAATGATCTCGTGTGTGTCCCCCTCCATCGCGCGCGATGTGTCGGATACGTAAAGGATCCGGCCATCTGGCGAGAACTCCAGCCCGTTGGGCTGTTCGAGGTCGGCCATGCGCCGCGTCTCGCCGCTCGCGGGGTCGTGGCGGTAGACGCTGCGGTGGTCGAGGTCGGGTTCGCGCAGCGAGCCTTGCTTCGGCATATGCAGGCCGAAGGTCGGGTCGGAGAACCACAGGGTTCCGTCCGGCGCGAGCGTGATATCGTTGGGGGTATTGAAGCGCTTCCCTTCGAAGTGCGTGAGGAACGGCACGGCCTCGCCGTCGTGATCGGACCGACTGATGCAGCGCCGGCCGTGTTCGCAGTGGACGAGGTGCCCGTCGCGATCCACCGCGTTGCCGTTGATGAAGGCCGTGGCGTCGACCACCACCTCGACGCGACCGTCAGGATACCATCCGAGCACGCGCCGGCCCACGACATCGGACCAGACGAGGCGTTGGCGTGGCGCATCCCACACGGTGCCTTCGCTGAACGTGGCGTGTTCGTAGAGGCACAGTAGCGGGGCCTCGGGATCGAGGACATCGCTCAATCGCGGGTCCTCGATGACGACCTTCTTGGCATCCGTCAGGATCTTGGGCGGCCCGGGATGCCGCAAAAGCGTGCCCGTCACGCCAGCATGGCTCACGAACGCCCTCCCCCAGCGATCCTCTCGTCGCCCGATCGTTGCAGCGACGACGTCCCGATTCTCCTTTCGTCGAGGGCGATAAACATGAGCCCACCGACCAATCCGAAATTCTTGAGGAACTCCCACAGTTCCTCGCGCCCGGTGCTCTTGCCTTTCGAGAAGAGATCGTCGTGCGTCCAGAAGGGGTGGTAGAGTAAGGCGGTGGAGGCACAGAAGCCGGCCAGCAGCGCCGCCGCCTCCCGGTCCCGCCGGCCCGTCACGATGCAGATTGGCGTGATCGCCTCGACCGCGATCCCCGCGAGCAGCAATTCCGGCGCCGCCTGCGCGAAAGGCGCCGGGCCGGATTTCGCCTGCTTGATGGCCTGTTTCCAGTTGAAGATCTTGTCGGCCGCGCTGAACGGGAACAGCACGACGAGACTGGCCCGTGTCAGCGTGCGGAGAAAGGAATTGCGGATCATAGGGCACCTGCCGTGGCGAAGAGATCGACGGGACGGTGATCGGTCATGCGCCGAGCCTCTCCTTGATGTGATCGGCGACCCGGAGCGCGTTGGCGATGATGGTCAGGGTCGGGTTCACGGCACCGATGGATGGGAAGAAGCTGGCGTCGGTGACGTAGAGGTTGTCGAGCTGGTGGGCCTTGCAGTCGAGGTCGAGCACCGAGGTTTTCGGGTCCGGGCCGAACCGGCAGGTGCCGGCCTGATGCGCGGTTCCATTGATCGGGATGTCCTTGCCGAGGTAAAGGCTGTGTTCCAGCAGGACGGGATGCGCGCCGATCACGCCGAGCAGGCTTTCGAGCTTGTGCCTCAGGCCCTCGGCGGCCAGCTCGTTACCTTCCGTGATCGACAGCACGACCTTGTCGCCGTCGTAGGCGATGCGGTTTTCCGGGCGCGGGAGATCCTCGCTCTGCAGCCAGAAGTTCATCGAATACTCCGAAAGCTTGTCGAACGGCATCTCCGGCACCCATTGAAGGAAGGACGGCACCGCCTCGCCCTTGACCTGTTCGCCGTGCGAGACCGCGCACATCTGGATGAGCCCGAGCGGGTAGTCGAAGTCGTCGGAGCCGAAGTAGAAGTCGCTGACCGCAAGTGTCTTCTGGAAGACCGTGTGGTTCGGCTCCTTCAGCAGCGCCATCAGGATGCTCATATTATGACGCATGTAGTTGCGCCCGACCTGATCCGAGCCATTCGCCAGCCCTGTCGGGTGCTTGTCATTGGCCGAGCGCAGCAGCAGAAGCGCGGAACTGAGGGCGCCGCAGGCCACCACCACGATGTCGGCCGAGTACTCCTCCGCGACGCCGTTGCGGGTGACATGGACCGTGCTGACGCTGCGGCCCGAGGCGTCCGTGTCGAGCCGCGTCACGTAGGCGCCGGTCAGCAAAGTGAAGTTCTCGTGCGCCTTCAAGGTCGGGTCGATGCAGATGACCTGGGCATCCGCCTTGGCGCTGATCGCGCAGGGAAACCCGTCGAAGGTGTCGCAGCGGATGCAGGGGCTTGTCGGGGTGACCTTGCCGTGCTTCTCGTCCATCAGGATGCCGAGCGGCAGATGGAAGGGATGCAGGCCATTCTTGATCAGGCTGTCGCTCAAGGCCTGGATGCGCGGCTCGTGGCTGACGGATTCGTAGGCGTAGGGCGTGCTCGACCACGGCTCGTTGGGGTCCTCGCCCCGCTGGCCATGGACGTGGAACAGGGCCTCGGCCTGCCCGTAATAGGGCTCGAACACGTCGTAGCCGAGCGGCCAGGCCGGCGACACGCCGTCGGTATGCTGCAACGCACCGAAATCCCGCTCGCGCAGCCGGAACAGGGCGGAGCCATAGACCTTCGAGTTGCCGCCGACCCAGTAGTGCAGGCCGGGGCGGAAAGACTCGCCGTTTTTGCCGTACCAGGTGTCGGGCGCCTGGTAGGCGCCGTCGACGAAGACTGTCTTGGCGTCCCAGTTCGCCCGCGAGCGCGGCAGGTAATTGCCGCGCTCGAGCATGAGGATTTGCTTGCCCGTGCGGGCCAGCCGATGCGCGACGGACCCGCCCCCTGGACCGCTGCCAACGATGATGACGTCGTAGTGGTTATCGACCATAGCGACCTCGTGAGCCTGGAAGCGGCGGATCACCCGCCGGCACGGGTAAGGACTGGCCCGGACAGGCCGAGCGCCGTGTTGACCAGCGCGATATGCGTGAGCGCCTGCGGAAAATTGCCGGCGAGGTGCCTGGCCGGCACGTCGTACTCTTCAGACAGCAGGCCGACGTCGTTCGCCAGCGCGATCACCCGCTCGAACTGCGCCTCGGCCTCGTCGCGACGACCCTGGAGCGCGAGACAGTCCGCCATCCAGAACGAGCAGGCCAGGAACGCGCCCTCGTTCGGCCCGTCGACCTTCGCCTTCTTGCGCCGGATCAAGCCCCCCTCCGACAGTTCGCTGTCGATTCTGGAGATCGTCGCCGCAATGCGGGGATCGTTCGCCGGAAGGAACCCGACGAGCGGCAGCAGCAGAAGGCTCGCGTCGAGCACCTGGTTGCCGTAGCTCTGGGTGAAGGTGCCGAGCCCCGGGTTCCAGCCTTCGCGGCAGACGTCCTCATGGATCGTCCGGCGCAGCGTTTCGAGTTGGGATTTCCGCTCGGCCGACAGCGATCCTGCGGCGACACCGTCGCTCAGCACGCGATCGACGCCGACCCAGGCCATGACCTTGGAATAGGTGTATTGCCGGGGCTCCGAACGGGATTCCCAGACGCCTGACCCGGGCGTGTTCCACACCTTCGCGAGGTGGTCCACAATCCGCGCCTCGACCTCCGCCTGATGAGGCGTGACCTCGATGCCGGCGCGCCGCGCCAAACTGAGGCAGTCCAGCACCTCGCCGTAGACGTCGACCTGATGCTGGGTGGATGCGGCGTTGCCGATGCGCACGGGCCGCGCGTCGCGATACCCGGGTAGGCTGTCGATGGTCCACTCGCTCAGGTGACGCGAGCCGTCGACCCGATACATGATCCGCATCTTGTCGGGAGAACCGGCAATCGCTCGCAGCAGCCAGTCCCGCCACGCCTTGGCTTCGTGTTTGAAGCCGGCATTTGCCAGCGCGCCGAGCGTGAAGGTCGAGTCACGCAGCCAGCAGTATCTATAATCCCAGTTGAGCGATCCGCCCGGCAATTCCGGAAGGCCGGTCGTGGGCGCCGCCACCAGCCCGCCAGTCTTGACGTGTGCCATGGCGCGCAGCGTGATCAGCGACCGCTTGACGATGCCCGGCCACTTCGTCCGGCTCGCGTCGAACTCGGCGATCCAGTTTCGCCAGTAAGCGCGCGTTTCGGTGAGGGCGCGCTCGGGCTCGATAGGGGTCAGCGTGGGGCCGTCGGAAGGCACGTAGCTCAGCACGAAGGCCAACCGCTGCCCTTCGGCCACAACGAACTCAGCCGTCGCGGCGTCGTTCACGACGTCGAGCCGTACTGGCGACACGAGCATGACGCGGTCCGGGCCGATCGTGGCCGTCAGCCCCTCGGTTGTCTGCTCGCTCCAGGGCGGCATCGCGCCATAATCGAAGCGCAGCCGCAGGTCCATGCGCATGGCCACCGAACCGGACAGGCCGTCCACAACGCGCACCACCGCCGACAGGTCACCCTCGCGGATCGGCATGAAGTCGGTCACACGGACGACACCCGTGTCCGTCGTCGTCTCGGTTTCGAGGACCAGGGTGTCCTCCTCGTAACGGCGCTGGATCGTTCGCCCGTGTGCTTCCGGCGCCAGCAGCCAGCGGCCGTTTTCATGGGTGCCCAGCAAGGCGCAGAAGCACGCATCGCTATCGAAGCGTGGCCAGCACAGCCAGTCGATCGAGCCGTTGCGGTTGACCAGTGCCGCCGTCTGCCCGTCGCCGATCAGGGCGTAGTCTTCGATGGGTGAACTCATGACAGAACGTCTCGTCTAGGGACGACAGACTCAGAACTTCTCCTTTTTGGCGAGCAGGTGCAGCCCGAGAAGCCCGACGAGGCCGGCGGCCCCGACCCAGAAGGCCGTACGGTGCCGGTCCGTGAACATTGTCCAGGTGGAATCCGTGGCCCGGCTGTCGAAGCGTCCGTGGGCGCCGTAGTCGCCGGGAACGGGCTCGAAGAGGTTGGACGGCGCGTCGGCGGGCAGGCGCTGGTCCGACAGCTGGCCGGAATAGCCGGTCTTGGCAAGGTAGCGGTCGATCAGGCCCGGCGCGATGCGGTTGGCGAGGATCGCCTTGATGGTGGGGATGCCGAGCCAGATGTCCCGGCGATGATGGGTGGCGGCGAACACGATCGCGCGGGCCGGCACCTCCGGCTGAAAGATTGGCGCGACCGGCTTGGCCTTGCGCCCCATCTTGTTCAGCGCCCAGTCGAACTGCGGGGTGTTGATGGCGGGAAGGTCCACCATCGTGATGTGGATGTTGAGCCCGTCGTGGATGATTTCGGAGCGCAACGCGTCGGTGAAGCCCCGGATCGCGAACTTCGCCCCGCAATAGATCGATTGCAGGGGGACGGACCGGTAGGCCAATGCCGAGCCGACATTGATGATCGTCCCGCGATCACGCGTCCGCATCCGCTTCAGCGCCGCCATCATCCCGTGCACCTGACCGAGATAGGTGACCTTGGTCCCCCGCTCGATCTCCTGTGCGGTGAGCTTGCTGACGGGCGCGAAGACGGTCGCCATCGCCACGTTGACCCACACGTCGATCGGCCCGAGCTGCTGCTCGACCTTCTCGGCCGCCGCTTCGACCGCGTCGGCGTCCGCGACGTCGGTGGGAATCGCCAGGGTTCGCCCACCGTAATGCCGGAGGTCTGCCGCTGTCTTGTTCAGTCGATCCGGGTCGCGCGACAGCAGGGCGACGTCGTAGCCCTGCTTGGCGAACTCTTCGACGGTCGCGCGGCCGACACCGGCACCCGCTCCCGTCACCACCACAATCTTGGCCATACTCATCTCCGAAAACAGGACGCGCCGTGAGGAGACCCCCTACGGCGTGGGCGCGACACCCGAGAGCCGCACGGCTTGGGAGGGATGCAGGGCGGCCGCCAGGGCCGCGGCCACGCGATCGGCACCCGGGCTGATGTCAGTCCCGGGCCTGATGATGTGAAGGTCGCCGCCGTCGATGACCTCGACGTCCGTATGACCTGTCGTGTCGCGGCGAAAGGTGAGCGACGCGCGCGAACGACCCACCTGGATGTTGCGGATCGTGATCTCGGGCAGCCAGGCCGGTAGGGCGGGGTCGACGACGAGCGTGCCGCGGGACGCGAGCGGCGTCAGTCCCATCATCGTCTGGACCAGCAGGATCACCGCGCCGGCCGACCAGGCCTGTGGCGAGCACGCGCCGGGATACAGGCCCGGGTTGGGATGGCGGGCATCGCGTGTGTGACCGCCGAACACTTCGGGTAGACGGTCGAGATCGAACACCTGGGTTGCGGCGAACAGGCCCTCAGCCAACCGGTGCATGTGGTCGACGAAGCCGTAGCGCATGAGCCCATAGGCCGTGATCGAGTTCGGCGAGGGCCATACCGAGCCGAGATGATACGCGAAGGGGTTGAATGCGGGGTGACGGCTCGACAGGGTCCGGATGCCCCAGCCCGAGAACATGTCGTCCCTCAGCAGACGATCGGCGACGGCCGCCGCCTTCTCGTCATTCACGATCCCGTAGGCGAGGCAGGACCCCGGGTCCGAGGCCACGGACTTTACCTGCTTGCCGTCGGGATCGAGGGCGATCGCGAAGTAGTTTTCCTCCGGCATCCAGAAACGCGCGTTGAACCGCTGCTTCAGCGCTCTGGCTTCGGATAGGAGCCGGTCGGAACGATCTTGGTCGCCCGCGACCGCGAAGGCGAGCGCGATGGCCTGTTTGCCGGAGTACATCAGGCCCTGGATGTCCGCCATGGCAATCGGGTCCTTCACCATGCGCCCGTCCGGGTAGAGCACGGCGTCGCCCGAATCCTTCCAGCTCTGGTTCTTGAGCCCCTGTTTCGATCGTGTCTGGTAGGGGTAGAAACCGTCCGCGTCGGCGTTCCCCTCCATCCAGGCCAGCGTGCCCAGCAGCTTGTCTTCCAAGGCCCGGAAGGCATCGAGGTCGCCGGTATGGGTGAGGTCGGCCGCCGCCGCCATCAGGAACAGGCCGGGCGTCGATTGGTCACCGTAGTAGTGCAGGAACGGTGTCAGGCCGAGCTGGGCGAGCGGCCCGCGCTGACGCTGGTGCAGGACCTTGCCGGGTTCCGCATCGAGATGGTCGTCGGTCGCCGTCGCGTTCCAGCGGCTCACAGCCTGCAGCGACCCTCGCAAGGTCGCTGGCGTGAGGACCGCGGTCTGCAGCGATGTGACGTAAGCGTCCCGCCCGAACAACCCCGTGTAGTTCGGCACGCCGGCAATGATCATGTAGGGTTCGTCGTCCGGGCCCTTGAGCAACTGCAGTGAGGCGAGGTCGGAGACGGCCTGATCCCAGGCGGCCTGCACGACGGGGTTTCCGGTGGTCATCACCGCGCAGCCTGCAAGCCAACGTTGTCGCGCCAGCGTGGCGCGCGCCTCTTCGTCGAACGTCCCGTCCCGGCCAAAGAAGGGCTCGACGGACTTGCCCTCGAAGACGGGGATGAGATCGACCCCGATGATCCGGGGTTCGTGGGGCTTGAGCGCTAGGGCGCAGGCCATGGCCCCGCCGGTGTCGGTCAAGGCGTCCCCGCCCGCGATCTTGAGGCGCGTTCCGAGTTGCAGCTTCGGGTGCTTGTAGTGGAACGCCAACTCGCCTTGGGCGTCCTCGCCCTCTTGCGTGTCAGCGCTGTCCCACACTCGTTCGACCAGCCCGTTTTGCTGTCGCTTGCCGGCCTGGGCCTCGTTGAGGTCCGCGAAGTCCGCCTTGAAGTCGAGGGAAACCGAAACGGTGGTGGGTGTCAGGGCGTGGTTGGTGACGATGATGTCGAGATGCAGCCCGTCGCCGACAAAGGCATTGATCTGCAATTCGATGCCTTTCTGCACGATCTCGCCGCCGGAACTGCTGTCGTCGTCCGGCGTCGCCCCCGCGGCGTGTCCCGCCGGCGATGGCGCCAGATGATAGGCCGTGAGGAAGTGGTGATCGACCGTGTTGGCGGAGACGAACTTAGGGTCGGTGTGATCGATCTTGATTGCGAAGTGCGAGAGATAGCGTGTCTGGTGGAGGAAGAAACCTTCTTTCCCGCCGCCGATCCACCCGCGCGTATCGGTGACCAGCACGGCGTAGCCGCGGTGCGTGATCAGGTCGGTCGGTCGAACCGAGCATCGATTGACGTCCCGCAACGCCAAGGCAGCGATTTCGGGCTTCTGCGACGTACGCGTTGCGACGGGGCGGTGCTGGCCGACAGTCGAAGCGCGCGTGGGTGAGGCTGGATTCATCGGGCTCACTCACTTTTGGCGCTTCAAGCAAGCCGCTCGAAGCGAGACCGTGGAGGCTGGACATTATGGGCTGCCAGCGACCCCACGCGAAGTCGTGACCTGCCCAGCTACGGTCAGATACCGTGATGAGATCGCCGCCCAAAGTCAGGCGTTGCCGCAACCGACGTCAGGAAAAGCCTGACATGCACCCCTCTGCAAAGTAAGTACCGTCACGCCATCAGCTCTGTCGTTGCCCTCAGGTCATTCAACACCGACGTGCGTCAGCGATCTGCACGGATGGCTCGGGAGCGCCAAGCGCCAGATGTATGGCCGCGGGAAGATCGACCTTCTGCGCGCTCGAATAGCACAGCCAGCGTGAAAGTGGCTGCCGATCAGCACCAAGTCTGCGCCAGAGCCAAATTTCGACGCCGATTGACACTCCGATCCGCAACGTGTTGTCAATCACCGACGATCATGTGCTCAGCGAGCTTGCAGGCTTTCGGAGTTGCCTGCCCGGCGTCGTCGACGAGACTTGGCTTACCCCGCCACACGACAAGTCCTTTGACGCCGCTCACGACCGCTCCATCGATGCCAGGTAGGTTTTTACTCTGCCCCACGGACCAGTAGGATGGGTTCTCCGTGGACCAAACCGGTCTGCTGTCCGGCGACTCGGCCACAAGGTAAGACCAATTCTGACCCGTGGCGGTATCGTCCCCGCCGGCGCTATGGGCCGACACGATGTCGAACAGGGGTCCGACCGACGTGCGTGACGCGAGTTCCAGGATGGAATCGACCACGTGCCCCTTGTCAGGACCCACCAGAAAGACAGCCGCGCCCAGCTTGGGTCGGAGCCTTGTCATGATGTCTCTGATCCGAACATTGTCAAAGCCCGCCTCGTTGAAGGGAGACAAGAAATTGGGCTTGAAAGCAGCCGAGTAGGCGGCGATCCAAGCCGCATACCGTTCGTCGGACCACCCAGTGTAAGCAACTGGACCGTACCCCAGCGGGCTCGCATAGATGAGTAGGCCATTGCGACGGGCGTACCCATAGATTTTACGATACAAGTCAGAGTAGGAGGCCGGCGTCGCATAATCCGGTATGATCGGCACGCGAATGCCGTTTACCCCGACGTTATTGATCAACCCGGATAGGACAGCGCCGAAGTTATCTTCGGTTAAAGCCGTTTCAGGCGAGTAGTCGCCACTCTCAATGAAAGCGGATTTAAGATCAGCAATGTAAGCTCTTAGTGAGCGAACGTAGTGTCGAGGCGACGGAATGTAACATAGAGGGGTAGAAGAGGCATGAACACTGATAACTATCAGCTGCATGCCGCAGACCACAAACCAGAGTTGCCATTTTTTCAATCGCCGCAGGTGATCCATTTCATCCATATCTTTGACACTTGGATTAAGAGCGGGTGCGCCATCGCGAGTGCCCGCCAAATCCGGCGTGGTCTGATACCAAGCGCTGAGATCTCTGACTCTCATCGACGGGTCAGCCGATTCTTGATTCCTTTGCGTACAGCCGTTGGTCAGGAGTCGGCATGGGCGCCAGGATCGCGCGGCCGGATCATACGGCAGAGCCTTTGCCGAACGGCGCGGGCGAGCAAGAGCCTGGCCGAGGGCATCGCCGCATGAACGGGCTCGCCGCCGTCCGACGCACTCTACGCCGGAATGCGCTAACCTACCGAGCGGACCCTCTTCTCATGGCGCGGCCTCCCTGTCCGACGCCACGGTTCGCGAGAACGGTTCCGTGTCCTGCAAGGGCTGCGGCGACAGCGAGGCGGTCGGGCCCGAAGCGCCGAGCGGAGTCGTGGGCTGCGCGCGGACCTGGGCGCGCATCTTCGCATACCCGGCCGGCGACAGGTCCGGCATGGCCTCCAGGAATGCGACGATGTCCCAGATCTGCTGCTGGGGCAGGATCTCGCCCCAGGCCGGCATGGCGGACATCTTCACCCCTTGCTGAACGATGATGTAGAGGTCCTGCCGGGACCAATGGCGTGCCGCATCGATCACGAAGGGCGGCGAGGGAAGCATGGCGCTCGCCCAGGGCGCGCGGGCCACCGCCGCACCCCCATGGCACGCAACGCAGTGCTCCTCGTATTCCTTGGCACCCGACAGAACTTGGTCTTGGGTAAACTGCCCCGGCGCCTCGACGTCCTGCGATCGCCGCCGCACCGAATGGATCATCGTGGTGTGGGCACCCCAAGCGACGAGCCTGAAATGCGGATAGCTGGCGGCCGTGTCGTATATTCCGCCGTAGATGATCCAGGCGCCGACGACAAGTCCGACCGCGCCGGGGACCCCGATCCCGGTCGCCACACCGAGCAGGACTTTGCGGGCCATCAGCCACCGCAGGAGCCGCAGAACGAGTCCGGCGCTTGGAGGCCGGCCGCCATCTGTCGTGCTGGGCCAATTTGCGGGTCCGGCGTGCCCTCGGCTCTCCGCCCGGTCTGCGGCAACTGCAGCTGCGGGGTGAGCTTGGGTGGCACGCCGGCGAGAAAGCCCGCGCCATGCTCGCAATCCCGCAATCGTGGCGGCTGCACCGAGCAGGAAACGCATCGAGAGAAGGGAACGCAGCAGAAATCGCATCACTTCAGCGTATAAAGGTAGGCGGCCACATCGCGCGCTTGCCGCTCACTCAAGCCCATGTCCGGCATGGCGTTCCCCTTCAGTACGGTTTGCGGCGAGCGCAGCCATCGCACGAGGTCCGGTGGCGTATTGGCCAGCAGGCCCGCGACCATGCGCCGGGACCCGAAATGGTCGAGTGACGGACCGACCAGGCCATTCGAGTTCTGGATTCCAGGTATGATGTGGCAGTTGCCGCAAGCCTGCCGCTCGATCGTGATCTCGCCGGCCTTCGCGTCCCCCACCGAGGGTGCCCGATCCGGTCGATCACAACCGCCTAGCGCGGCCACCACTGCGACCGCGAAGATGGGCAGACAGCGCCAGAACGCTTCCGATACTGATCGGCGCATCTCCGAAGTGCGCCGCCCCCCAAGCGGCAGAACGCCACCATCTCGCATGGAACCGCCTCTATCCGGAAGCTGAAGCCGCACCTCAGTCGACGGATTCGATCTCGACCGATTCGTAGCTAGTCACTTCCATGCCGACGCAGATCTCGCGAACGATGGGGGTGGTCCATGTCATGGATTTGCTCCTCATAACTCTGCTTCCCGGCGTGGCGGACCGTAGCCTAATCCAACTGTGCTCTCCGGCCGCGGTTCGCTTCCAGGCACCGGTCCGTGAGCTTTGATGGAGAACCACCAGGAGATAACGGCACAAAGCCTCCCGAGATGGCAGGAGGCCGTCCATCAGGCGCCGTAGGTCAGGCGTACTCATCCGCAGCGCGCTGCCCTCGATCTGAACCATCCAGCGGTAAGGCGTGACCGCGGTGCCGAGCACGACGAGAGCTCCTGCAACCCCGTCATCACCAACGGTCCAGACCTCTGCGGCGGTGTCGGGGCCCGCTTTCGTCAACACCGAAACGAAGCCAGCTTCCAAGAAGAAGACGTGCTCTGTCGGCGTGTTCCAGTGATGCAGGACGCGCCCGGCCTTGGGTGCGAACGTGAAAGATGGCGCCGGAGCCGGTCAAGGATCTGCGGCGGAACGGATTTCAGAATTCGGTTCCTGACCGGAGTGTCTGGGGCAAGCACGCCGTCCTCCCGAGCTGTAGCGGCCGACACCAACTTGGCACGGTGCTCGGGTCCGGGACAGCGCCAACCTCTTGCGCTATCGCAAGCCTCTCGAGTTTCATCTCGCAGGCGAAGTTTGCGGGGGTGGACCGGCCTTTGCTAATCCTGCCGCCCGCGACGCCCCCATTCTTTCAGATAGGCAGGGTCGAAGCCGGCGACCTGGGCCAGCTTCGGAACGTCCATGACCTCGAGGCGCCGCTCCTCTATGCGCACCAGGTCCCCGTCGCGCAACTGCCGAAGGATGCGGTTCACGTAAGGAGGCGTCAGGCCGAGGCAGTCCGCCAGATCCTGTTGGGTTACGGGAAATGGAAAGGACGATCCGTCCAGCAGCCCTCGCAGCCAGGCGCGGCAATGCAACTCGGCAATCAGATGAGCCGTGCGCTGGTAGGCCGATCGACGCCCGAGGCTCAACTCCCACTGATGCAGGATCGCTCCTTCACGAAGACTCATCAGGAACAATCCCGCGGCCAGCTTCGGGAAACGCCCATGTGTCTCCAAGAGAGCCTCCCGAGGAAGACGAGCGACCTCGCATTGGGTCAGCGTCGCGCTCGAGTGAGGCGCAACCGCGTAGGCGAGACTATCAATCCCGACCACTTCGCCTGGCAATTTGAAGTCGAGGATCTGCCGACCCCCGTCACGCAGCATCTTGAACTCGATCATCCACCCCGCTTTCAGGATGAACGCCTGCTCGTGGACCTTACCCGCATCGACCAGCTTGCGCCGTGGCGGAACCTGGATCGATTCCTGCACCAGTTGATGCAGGTGATCCCGTTCGTCTTCGCTGAGATCGAACAGGCGCTCGAAGCCATGGAGGAATGGGGCGGAAGGAGCGGGCGGACTCACGGCCGCTCCTTATTGAACCCGGCGAGGCTAGTCGCGCCCCCACCATGGCACGGGGCGCCCAACGAGCTTAGGTCGTGGCACCTAACGGCTGGGATCCTCGCCGGCCTTGCTCCCACGGCCGGTTGCGGAGCCGTCATCTTCGTCCTTTTCGTCTCGGATCATCGATCCCGATCCCCGCCGCGTTTTTGGCGGCGAGCAGCATCAGCAGATCGATCCATTCCGTTATCGTGTCAACGTTCCCGACGTGGCGATCGCCGAAAGCCGACACTCCGAAAGCATGCTCGGCCACGAACCACTTCAGCGCCTCTCGATCGAGGATGCGGTGCCGGCGATCCCCATGGTCGAGATATTCAAGCGACGCCTCGAACTCAGCGAAGGGGACGCGGATTACCAGCGTGTCGTCTTCCCATCCAGCGCTGTGCATGCTCTAACGCTCCGGCATCGCCTGCCCCCTCAATAACTCCTGAGAGTTGGATTCCCCCCGCTTCTCTCATCTTTCTCTTGTGTCCCAGATGAATGGATTGCCCATTCCTCGACGACAGAAACCTTCCACCGGCTTGATTGTTGTCCAATCGCGCTTTGGTTCGGAAGCAGGCTTACATGAGCGATCCGCTGGTTGATCGATTGCAGGCCGTGGCCCGGCTCTCACCTCCAGAACTCGCCGCAGTGGAAAGCCTCACAGCGTCAACTCGGATGGCAGCGCCCAACGAGGTCCTCCTGGAAAAGGGTCAGCAGCAAGGCTTCGGCATTCTGCCTGGTTGACGGTTTGGCAATGCGCCATTGCCCGCTGCCGACGGGTGACCGCCAGCTGATGCGATTTCTGATCCCCGGGAACCTGTGTGATCCCACCTTCTTTGTGTTCAAACTGGCGATCCATCCCACCACGGCGATCACGTCGGCTAAGGTTGCCACGTTCCAGAGTGAGACCTTGCTCGAAATGTTCGAGCTTTGGCCCAGAATCGGGTGGGCGTTCTGGTCGCTTTCGGGTCACGAGCAAGCTGTTCTTCAGCAGCGGCTGGCAGTCCTCGGGCGATGCAATTCTTATGAGCGCACGGCTCACCTCATCTGGGAGCTTTGGTGTCGGCTCGATCACGCCGGCTACGTATCCGGCCGGACATTTCACTTTCCGATATCCCCTGAACTTCTCGCGGATGTGTTGAGCCTGAACCTGGTGAACACGATCCGTGCGCTGGACCGCTTGGCGGCCGAAGGCTACGTTGAGTTCCCTTCTGGCAAACTCTCGATCCCGAATCCCGAGCGACTTCAAATGCTCGCGATGGCGAGCGGAGGTCCTGTGGTCTCGGATGATCTCTCTGAAGAGCTGAAGGTTCGAGTAACCGCCGGCTGAGTCTCTGGGCAGCCGCTGGTTCGAACCGGACGCCAGCCTCCTTCGGATTTCTTCGTGAATTGTCTTGCCTCCTGCGGTGTAGACCTCCTGCTTCCTCATGGCGAACTCTCCAGCTTTTCGGAGCAAGTCCGGGTTGTGTCAAGGGCACTTGCATTGCTATAGTGGAGGAAGTTGGTGCTGTTCAGGACCCTGTTGCCGTGCCAACCTGGGGCAAGTTGCAGAGCGTTGAAGGTTGCTGTGCTTTCTCGATGGAGTGTGAAGTCCAGCGGGCTGATGTGATCGCGCATCGGGGCGCCGATGAGATAAGTCGTGCGTCGCTTTCAGGGCGCAGACTCGATTGCTTTTGCTCGACGGGAACCGGCCTGGATCTGAATCCCGATGCCGCCCGCCCATCGGGATCAACACCATCGAATCCGGCGCGCTCGTGGCCGACCTGCACCTTTGGAACGAGCATATCCCACCCATGCCGAAGGGCGGTCCGGACCTCGTCTGGGCGCGTCAGGTCTCAACGCAAGTAAGGCGTTCCCTGGACGAACTGGCGCGGAACTTAGCCACACTCCAGAACTCATGGAAGCGCAAGCCTGTCGGGCGCGCTTATCTCGGGCGCGTGGCCTGGAAGGGCCGAACCTATGTGCAGCGTCGGCCGACCTCCGACGAATCCGACGTGCTCCGGTAATCATGAGCATGGGCAGGGAAGAGACGGTCCCCTCGAGCCGGGTGGTTACGGCCACGCTGCTCGTCATCCTCGTGCTCGCGTACCTGCTTCGCGACATGCTCATTCCCATCGCTTTCGCGGCCGCGATCGCCTATGCGGTCAGACCCGCTGTCGAATGGCTGACCAAAAAGCTTCGCCTTCCCCGGGTCGCTGCCGTTCTCATCACCTATCTTGCCATTCTGCTGATTCTGGGGGTCGCGATCGGGTGGCCCGTGGCTTCCTTTGGCGAGAGCGTCATTCATGCGGTGGGGCAAGCGCCGCAACTGCTCGGGCAGACGATCAAGCGTCTGGCCGGGCCGGAAATCCACTTCGGCGGGCGAACGGTCAGCGCCGATGCGCTCGCCCAGCAGTTGTTCGATATGGCGTGGTCCTCCTTGGCCCAACCCGGAACGGTCCTGACCGCCGGATCCCTCGTGGTGGGTCTGCCGGCCGCTGTCATTCTCACCCTCGTCGTCCTGTTTTACTTTATCGCTTCCGGTAAGCGACTTGCCGAAGGCGTGCTTTGGCTCGCCCCGCCTCGCTATCGCGCGCATCTGCACCAGCTTGCCCTGCAGGTCGACCCCGCTTTGCGGCGCTACGTGTCAGGGATCTTTCTCGTTGTATTCTACACGTCCTTGGTTGCCTGGCTGGGTCTTGGCCTCGCGTTCCCCATTCCCGATGCCCCTCTGATCGCGATCTTGGTCGGAGTCCTCGAACTGATCCCCGTCATCGGCCCCGCGGCATCAATGGCGATCATCGGTGCGATGTCCTTGGTGAGCGGAGGTAATGGCTGGAGCTTTCTCTGGGGGATGGTCTTCGCGGCAGTCTTGAGAGTTTCGATCGACGAGGTCGTCGGCCCCTTTGTCCTCGGCCGCGCCGTGAAGCTGCATCCCGTGGTGGTCATCATCGCCTTTCTGACCGGAGCGACGCTCTTCGGAGTTCTCGGCGTCCTCTTGGCTGTGCCGGTGGCCACCTCCGCCAAGATCGTACTCGGCGAATGGTACGGAGAGGACCAGGACGGGTGAGAGCCACAAGCCCTCGGTCCCGATTGGCAGGAGCAAACTTCCGGAGGGCGGTCCGATGACCCCGAACGAGCGTCGAACTGAGGAGTGCGGCCCCGGATACCACCGCTTCTTTTTGTACGCCGTCATCGCCGTGGCGGTGGCCATTCTTCCATTGCTGCTTTGGCAACTCGCGGACGTTCTCCTGCTCGGCGTCGGGGCGCTCTTGATGGCCACTCTGGTCCATGTGGTGGCCGAACCTTTCCACCGGTGGACGCCGCTTCCGGTCGGGGCCGCTTTGCTCGTCTCAGGTCTGATCATCATCGGTGCTTTCGGCGCGACGGCCTGGATCTTCGGTTCCCAGATCACATCCGAATTCTTCGAGGTTCTGCACCGCGTCGGGGCGGGATTGACACAGGTCCAGGTTCGCCTTGCGACCAATGAGTTCGGACGATTCATTCTGGAACAGGCGAAAGGAACGAGCATCTCCGTCACGGCGATGCTGAACCGGCTGTTTTCACTAGGGACCACCTTCTTCGAAGCTCTCGTGGTCATATTCATCAGTGCGGTCTACCTGGCAGCCCAGCCACAGCTTTACCGTGACGGGTTCGTGCTTCTGTTCCCCCCGCACCTGCATGCCAAAACCCACGAAACGCTCGACGATATCGGACGCGCGCTGAGGCTTTGGCTCCTCGGGCAGTTGATCCAGATGATCATCATCGGCCTACTTTCGGCCGTCGCGGTGTGGCTCATCGGGCTGCCTTCTCCACTGGCGCTCGGTGCGATCGCGATGGTGGCCGAGTTCGTCCCTTACCTTGGACCGATCGCCGCGGCGGTGCCGGCCGTGTTGGTCGCTATCACCAAGACCCAGCGGACGTTCTGTGGACGCTTCTCGCCTATCTCCTCATCCATCAGATCGAGGGAAATATTGTTTCACCGCTGATCCAGCGCAGAATGATATTCATTCCGCCCGCGACCATGCTGCTCGGTATCGCGGCGATCGGAACGCTGTTGGGGATCGCGGGAATCGTCTTCGCGGCGCCGATTGTGGTGATCGCGTTGGTGTTCGTGAAAAAGCTCTACGTTCGATACACCCTGGGAGAATCGACGCCGCTTCCAGGGGAGCAAGCTGCGGCCACGGCGGTCCGCCGAGATTGAGGTTGTGATTCGCAGCGCGGCGCGAGCCCGCTTCTCGAGACCTCCGCTTTCCGGACCGGTCGCCCAAACCGGCACTTCGATGTGGGCGTTTCCTCGTGCCCGCGCGATCGCCCCGGGCGGTGGTCGTGGCCCAGGAATATTGGCAGGACGGGCCGCGCGGACTGCCGAGGTCTATTCCCTCACGTGAACCGCATCCTCCGGCAGCTGCGGGAGGGAGACTTGGCGCGCATAGATAAACGGCGCTCGAAGTGACGGACGCTCCGAAGCTGACCCAGGTCGCCGGCTCCAACCCTGCGTCCTGAAGGTCGGAGACGCTGCGGGCAGCAGGAGTAGCAGAAGAGGGGCCGCTCCAGCAGATGTCGCTGCGAGACGAAACGCAACAGGCTTGCGACAGTGTAAGAGGTTGGCACTGTCCCGGACCCGAACGCCGTGCCAAGTTGTGGTCGGCCGCCGCAGCTCAGGAGGACGGCGTGCTTGCTCCAGAAACTCTGGTCAGGAACCACATTCCGAGGTCCATCCCGCCGCAGATCCTTGACGGACCTAGACGATCTGCTCGTCGACAGCGGAGCGGCGCGGAGAAAACCGGTATGAAATCGCCGCCCGAAGCCGCTCCCGCGAGCTCGATCGCCTTCAGAGGCGAGGTTGACGTCGCAGCCGAGCGGCGAGGACCGGTCGTCGGAGACGCCGATTTGCCGGTGGGGGCCTCAAGGTCCGAGAGTGGTGGGCCGTGACGCAGTTCGTCGTGATTGCTCAAGACGCTGAGACGATCACCATCCGTCATCTCGACGACGGTCACGAGTTCAGCTTCCGAGGCCTGGATGATCTTTTGGGTCAACGGCGAAGCGCGCTGCCGGTCCGTAACCCTGCGCTCAGGCGTACCGCGAAGAGCCACCCCGGCCTTATGAAGCGTTGCTGTTGGTCGAAGTGGAACTCAACCGAAAGAAACCATGATACGGCGCTCGCGCCGTCGTGGAAGCAGAAAGGCCGCACGGCGATGCCGCAATACTTTTTCATCCTGCACGATGACACCGACGTTCCGGACCCGGACGGTCTGGAACTGCCAACGATCGATGACGCCTGTCGGGAAGCGATCCGACGCAGCGTGGCGCTGCTCGCTGGCAGCGTTCAGCGCGATGTTCCCGAAACGGATTGGCGTCTCGAGGTGACGGACGAGCGGGGGTCGGTCATATACTGGATCGAGGTGAACCTCGGGCGATCGCCCACCCAATGAAGCCGCAGACGCGTTCACGACAGCTTGGTCGGATCGCCGGCTGCGGGATGCGCGACTGACCCCAACGGACTTCCGTCAGCAAGGAGATGCAGTATGGAACGCAGCATGTCTCTTGAGCTCGGCCGTCTATTGCGTGAACCTGGGCCGTCGAAGCCGGTCGACAAGTTCACCGGCGTCGAGGTGCACGACCCTCGCCTCCAGGCGGTGCTGCCGGCCGATGCCGAGCCACAGATCCTCTATCAGTTCACGCTGCACGGCGAAGGCACGGTCTGGGACACGCCAAACGGTCGCCTTGTCTGGTCCGACGTCCCAAACCGTAGGCTGCTCGCTTGGTACCCGGATGGGCACGTCGAAGTCGTGATCGACAACACCCAATTCATGAACGGCAACGCGCTCGAGGCCGATGGGCGGCTGGTTCACTGTGAGCACGGCCGCCGATGCATCAGCCGGTCCGATGACCGAGGCGGTGCGGAACCGATCATCACCCATTACCACGGCAAACGACTCAATTCGCCGAACGACGTCACCGTGGCGGCCGACGGGGCTATCTGGTTCACCGATCCGATCTTCGGCCTGCTGATGCCCAATCAGGGCAGCCTCGTTACGCCGGAACTCGACCACCGCAGCGTTTACCGGTTTGATCGCCAAGCCCAGAATCTTCGCCGAATGGCCGACTTCGAACAGCCGAACGGCCTGTTCTTCTCACCCGATGGCCGGACACTTTACGTTTCCGACACGGCGAGATCGCTCGGTGAGATCATCGGCGGCCACGAGCGGGATACACACGAGATCCTGGCCTTCGACGTCGGTGCGGACGCCACGCTGTCGAACCGGCGCCTGTTTTGCCGAACCGATCACGGCTACCCGGACGGTTTCGCGGTCGACGCGCGGGGCTGGGTGTGGACGACGGCGGGCGACGGCATCCACATCTACGCGCCGGACCGCACCAGGCTCGGCTTTTTTCCGACCCCCGCAATACCGGCAAACTGCGCCTTCGGAGGCCCTGGGATGAAGCAGTTGTTCGTCGCCGCGAAGGCCTATCTGCTGGTTATCGACCTCGCGGCGTGACGGGGTGACGAACGGCGGTCACGCGCGCGACCCGATCGTCGTGCCTCAAGTGCAGCTAAGTCGCCCACTGGCTTCGCTGATCAGTTAAGTCGACGCCAGTAATCGACGTTGGTTACGCGGGGCCGAGATGCTGGGAGCTCTCGGCGGCGTCATGGTCGGCATCGCCGTCAATCCCCGGCGATGGCGAGAGCATCGCCAGCACCCAAGGCCTGCTCAATCAGCGCCGATCTTCGGGGCCTGGGAGCCGGTCCGTCATCTGCCGTGGGCCGGATGAGAATCCGGTCGAGCAGTCAGTCTCGTGGAGAGATACAAACCTACTGCCTGAGCATGGGGCGACGGCGGGCGCAGTTGATCGGTACAATGTCGCCCAATCCTCGACGAATGACCGCGAAACAGCCACCCTGTCCAATCGCGGCGGTCCGGTAGTTTCGCCCTGCCACCGTGAAGCCGACGTTCATGGCGCGGCCACGTCAGCGGTCGGTGGCGTCCGAACGGCAGGCGTGGTGCGCCGATCGAAGAGGCGTTGCGCCACCCGTCTTACAGCGCGTCGGCCCACATGAACATACCCCCGGCGAGCCACGTCCTGGATTTCGAGGGACGCAACCGTTTCTGCCTCGTCGTCGAAATCCCCGAATGTGCCCTCGAAGCGCTGGCCAGCATTGACCAGATCCGCAGAGACGTCGTCGCGTGGCGGCAGGACGTGCACCGTACACCCAGCCGCGTGGGTGATGGCGGCCCCAAGAAGCAAAGAGAAGTTGCACGCCGTCGCCCCGGGTAGCCCGGCGAGTTGCGCATCCGTTTCCGTCTTGAGCCGAACTGCCGTGATCGATTCACCTTCCATGACACGACCCAACTCGAGCCCTTCGACGATGAGGCACGAGATGAAGAAGGCCGCGCGCGCGTCACGGCCGGCCACCCTGCCGTATCGGTCAGCGAGGAGTTCGACCTTGTCCGCGTCGACGCCGAGCCAAACCTGAAGGTGAGCATGCAGCCCAAGTCGTGTTCGGCCCGTCATGGCCGGCGCGGTCTCGCGGGCTTGATTGACCCGCTCCATCGCGACGATGTCGATGCTCCGGGCGCGGTAAAGAGTCTTGAGCAGCTTGTGCAGTGGTGGCCGCTTACGGTCGACCCGACACCAGAACCGACTTGACGTGTATAGGAGCATCAACGCCTTGGCTGAGACCATCAATGGCCTCTACAAGGCCGAGGTCATCCATCGGCGAGGCCCGTGGCGATCCTTTGAAGCCGTCGAGTTCGCCCCCCTGCGGAGGCTTCCCCAACCTGCTTCGCAGGCTCGGGTCCCAAGCCTCCTCCGCCCTCGAGTGGGTGGACTGGTTCAATCACCGAAGGCTGCTCGAGTCGATCGGAAATATGCCTCCCGCTGAAGCCGAAGCGCGATACTATGCCGAGCTTGAGACCCTCGCCATGGCGGCGTGACTCAATGAAACCGGCCTCCGGCAAACCCGGCGCGGTTCAATCGCCGTCAGCCCGGCAACTCCGGCGTAGCCTGCCGCCGAGATGACGCCGATGATCCAGGCCGCGACATGCGCGATCAAGCCGGTCAACATGTCCGATCATCCATCGTGCGTCAGGTCAGGATCAGCAGACCAGACTGCCCAGGCCGGCCGCCAAGCAATAATAGGCGAAAGGGTTCAGCGCCCAATCGTCGTGGCGGCGGACGTAGCGCATCAGGAAAGCGGTGCTGAGAAAGGCGGTGATGCCCGCCAGCACGGCCGCGAAGGCGGCCGCTGCGCCCACTGGCGAGCCGAACAACCCGTGTATCGCGTGTTCAAACAGGAAGCCGACGATCACGGCGAGCACGGTGGCGATGAGCAGAAGAAGGCGACGGCTGGTCTCGTGTCGGAGCGGCATCACCCGCTCCGACCATGCCGAGCGGCAGCGCCATTGAAGAGTGATCATGGGTTCTGTTTCCGCTGAAACGATCTATGAACCCGGGTCCGTCGCGCTCCGGGGAGGGCGGCGCGAGAGTCGCCGGGATGTGAAGCGTCGCCCTGAGACCAGGGCCGTTGTCGGCGAATTCGACGCGAATGCCGTGCAGGTCGGCGACGGCCTTGACGAGCGCGAGGCCCAGACCGTGGCCTTCGCCGGGGCGGGACGCGTTCAACCGGACGAAGCGGCCGAACACGCGGTCGCGCTGCGCGTCCGGGATCCCGGGACCCGTGTCCGATACGGCACCCCGGAGCCCAAGGCCGTCGCGGCGCAGCGACACGGCGATGCGGGCTCCCGTCCCGGCGTGGCGGATCGCGTTCTCGACCAGGTTCGCCAGCATCTGGGTGAGGAGGTCGCGGTCGCCGCGCATGCGGAGCCCCGGGACGATCTCGACCACCATGGACTGGCCGGCATCTTCCGCCACCGGCCCGTAGGCTTCGGCGATGGCCGCGAACACGGCCGACAGGTCGATGTCCGCGAAACCGCTGCGGCGCGTTCCGGCTTCGATCTGGGCGATCCTGAGCAGCGACGCGAAGATGCGCAGGATAGCATCCACGTCGCCGCTCGCGGCCTCGATGGCGGCCTCGTGAGCCTCGGAGGTCCGCGGGCCCTGCCGCGCCGCTTCGAGCCTCTGCCGCAGGTGGTGAGCGGCGTGCGGAGGTCGTGGGCGATATCGTTCGACACCTGCCGCAGGCCTTCCATGAGCAGCTGGATGCGATCCAGCATCTCGTTGGTGTTCGACGCCAGCCTGTCGAACTCGTCGCCCGTGCCCCGCGTCGGCACCCGCCGCCCGAGGTCGCCTTCCATTATGGGTCGGATGATGTCGTTCATGGCCTCGACACGCCGCAGCGCACCGAGGCTGGTAACGACGCCCCCCAGGATCGCCAGCATCAGCGTGATGGCTGCGGCGACTCCGAAACTCTGGATCAGCTGCTCCTCAACGTCGCTGACATCGCGCGTGTCGCGGCCGACCATCAGCAGTTCGCCGGTCGGCAGCACCTGTCCCAGCACCTCGACCCGGTGAAGTTCGTCATCCGAGGTGCCCGAGGGATCGGCCGCGATCCCAAGATCCTGCCAGCCGGGCCGCAGGGCCTCGGGCACCAGTGTGCCGGCAAGCCGTTGGCCGTCAGCGGCCTGGAGCAGATAGCCGTGGCCAGCGGCGGCCCCGTTTCGCGTCCGCAACTCGATCGTGTGGATGAGTTCGGCCAGCCTGTCACTGCTACGTTCTTCGACCAGCGTCGCGAGTTCGGCCGCGATGGCGGCCCGGAGCTGCGTCTTGGCATAGCCGGCCATGCTCCAGTAAACCGAGCCGAACAGCAACGCGGCCGAGGCCGCGAACAGGCCGGCCTGCACCAGCGCCAGCTTGAATGTGACGGTGCGAACGAGCCTAGGCAGGCGCACGGAGCACGTAGCCGGCACCGCGGATCGTGTGGATCAGCTCGGGCGAGAAGTCGCGGTCGACCTTTGCCCGCAGCCGGCTCATGTGGGTTTCGACCACGCTGGTCTGCGGGTCGAAATGGAAATCCCACACCTGTTCGAGCAGCATGGTCTTGGTGACCACCTGCCCCTGATGGCGGACCAGGTATTCGAGCAGGCGGAACTCGCGCGGCTGCAGCGCGATGGGCGTGCCGCGGCGGGCCACGCAACGCTTGGCGCAGTCCATCTCGAGGTCACCCACCTTCAAGGCCGTCTTGACGGCGCTCAAGGGCGGCCGCCGGGCGAGGGCGGCGATGCGGGCTGCGAGCTCGGTAAACGCGAAGGGCTTGACCAGGTAGTCGTCGCCGCCCGCCTCCAGTCCCTCGACCCGGTCATCGATGCCGCCCATGGTGGTAAGGAACAGGATCGGCGCGTCGAGGCCGGCGCCTCGCGCCACCTTGACCAGAGTCAGGCCGTCCATCTCGGGCAGCATGCGGTCGACGATGACGACGTCGTAGCGTTCGCCCGCAGCCATGAACAAGCCGTCCCGGCCCGTTCGGGCAACGTCGACCACGTGGCCCTGGCGGTTGAGACCTTCCGCCGTGTAACCGGCCATGCGGGCGTCATCCTCGACGAGGAGGATCTTCATCGGCCTTCCCTCAGCTCACCGGCGTGGCCGGTCCCGGGGACGTAGCAGAGCGCGGGGCGGCTGTCCGGCACGCCGCCCGAAGCTTACGAAAAAGTAAAGCCCGCGTAAGGCCCGGCGAAGGCGGCCTGCGGCAAACACCTCCCATCAGACGCGGCGTCGGCTGTCTCGGACGGCCGCCGATCGTGTACCGGAGGGTGAGACATGGACGTCGGCGCGAGATCGCAAGGCCGGGAGCTGCTGAACAAGGTCCCCGAGGTCACGCTCTGGTTCTGGCTGATCAAGGTCATGGCCACCACGGTGGGCGAGACGGCGGCCGACCTCCTATCGGTGCGGCTCAACATGGGCCTGACCGTCACGTCCCTGATCATGACGGCGGTGTTCATCATCGCCCTCGTGGTCCAGGTGAGGGCGAGGGCCTATGTCCCGAGCTTCTACTGGTTCACGGTGGTGGCCATCAGCGTCGTCGGCACGCTCATCTCCGACAACCTCGTCGACGGTCTCGGCATCAGCCTTGTTACCACGTCGATCGCCTTCGCGATCATCTTGGCGATCGTGTTCGTCGCCTGGTACCGGAGCGAGGGGACGCTGTCGATCCACTCCATTTTCACGACCGAGCGCGAACTCTACTACTGGGCCGCGATCCTGTTCACCTTCGCCATGGGCACGTCGGTGGGCGACCTCCTGACCGAGAAGCTCAACCTCGGCTACGGCCAGGCCGCGATCGTCTTCGCCGCCATGATCGCGGCCGTGGCCTTCCTGCACTACGTCGCCAAGATGGACGCGGTCCTGTCGTTCTGGATCGCCTACATCCTGACGCGCCCGCTGGGCGCCTCCATGGGGGATCTGTTCGCCAAGCCCGTGATCGCCGGCGGCTTCGGCCTCGGCACCGTCACCACGAGCCTGATCTTTCTCGGCGCCATCCTGTTGCTGGTCGTCTACCTGACGGTCAGCAAGGCCGACCGGCTCGACCCCGCTCCGACCCGGGGCTGACGTCGGCCGCAGATCCCCGGGGTCGTTTCGGCCCGGATGTTCCCCCTCCAAAACGAAAGGCAGACCCATGAAGACTCGAACCATGACCGCCGCCCTCCTCGCTATGACGTTCGGCACGGTGTTGGCCGGCGCAGCCCGGGCCGACTGCGAGAGCGACATGATCCAGCTCGAACAGGCTATGAAGGCGCCGAATCAGACGCCGGCCGTAAAGACGGCCTTCGACGACGCCAAGGCCAAGTCCGTCGCTGCCATGCACAAGGACGACGACGCGGGCTGCCACGCCGCCATCGCGGATGCGATGGGCAAGGCCGGCATGAAGCTGAAATGAGCCCGACGTCACCCGCACGCCTGATCGATACAGGGAGACCTCCTCCATGCCCATCAGATCCGCCTTGTCGGCCGTCGCGATCGCCGCCACGGTCCTGACGTTGCCGCCCATGCTGCCCGGCGCCACGCCGCCGCAGCGGTGCGTACCCGGCTCGCGATGTCGGCGCTGGGCGATCTCACTCCCTATCGCGCCACCGCGTCGGATACGCTGAAGATCGTCGACACCGGCGATCTCGCGGCCGCCAAGACCCGGGTCAAGGACCTCGAAACCGCCTGGGACGACGCGGAAGCCGGCATGAAGCCCAAGGACCGCACGTCCTGGTCGTCGATCGACAAGTCCATCGACGCGGCGCTGAACGCGCTCTGTGCCGATGCGCCCAAACAGGCGCAATGCGCCACGGCCCTCAAGGCCCTCGTCGCTAAGATGGACGACGTCGGCAAGGCGTGAGTGACCCACGATCCCCGGTGCGGCGACGATTGTGCCGGGGATCTCTATAGCGGGCGAGCCAACCCGGTTCGGTTCGTTACAAGCAAGGCGCCCGGGGCCATCAAATGACCATCGACAGCATCGACGCCCGTCCTACGGCGGGCGGTTTCCCGATTTCCCGTTTACCAGGCTTTCCAGGCGCTCGCGCCCGAGCGCAGGCCACGTCGCACCGCCTCGCGCTGCATTGAGCATGCAGGCCATGGCCGCCACGATCGATCATCAGCTCTTCGCCGCATTGGCGGCGCCCAGCGACCTCGGCGGCGCGCGCCTGCTGGTCGCCGAGGCGCTGGCGCGCTGAGCCTTCCTATGCGGCCGCGCGGTGCTGGCCCTGTTGTGGCTGTTCGGGAACTCCGAGGATCGCGGCGCCGTGGTGGCGACGGCCATCGCGTGCCTCATCGGGCTCACGGCCGCCTTCGCCTTGTCGCTAATCGCTACACCGCGGCCCTTTATGGACGGCCCGGCCCTCAACTATCTCGATCATATACGGGACCGTTCCTTCCTGAGCGACCACGCCACCCTGCTGTTCGCGATCGCCTTCGCGTTTTGGGTACATCGCCCGGCGAGCCTGCCGTCGCTGTGGGTCCCCGCCCTCGCGCTCGCGCTCGCGGTCGGCTGGGCGCGGGTCTTCCTCGGCGCTCACTATCCGCGCGACATTGCCGGGCGGCCTCGCGGAGGCCCTCGCGACCGCCGTCACCGCGACCCCGCCCGCCAGGGTGGCTACCGCTTGGATCTCGACGCGTGCGGACCGGCTGCGCGAACGGCTCGCCGCCAGGGTGCGGCGCTTCGCGCCAAGTCATCGTCAACAGGGAGGACGGCTGCCATGATGCCAGCCCCCATGACCCGCGACGACGCTCCTGTCGGCCGCGGGCGTGGCCGTTCGCGACCGAACTCGGCAGGTTGATGCCTCGTGAGAAACCAGAATGAACGAAACCTGCGAGCGCTGCCTGGGCACTTCCCCTCCTGTGCTTACCAATAAGTAAAGCTGGGGTAACGTTCGCCGAACCCGGCGTTTCCTTTAATGGCCATCACACCACGAAGGAGAACGCCCGTGCATCGGATATACTTGAAGCCACTGTGCGCAATTACCGTCGCGCTCCTCGCCGCGTCTGCTGACAGCGCGTTCGCGCTCGAAGGCGGCGCGCTCGCCAGGGAAGCGACTCTCACCCTCGAACAGGCCCGCGCAGCGGCGCTGAACGCCCAGCCTGGCACGATCCTCGACCAGGAACTGGAGCACCGCAATGGCGGCTCCGGCCTACGATATTCGTTCGACATCAAGGTCGGCGCCGTGGTCCACGAGGTCGGCATCGACGCCAAGACCGGCGCGCCCCTGCAGAATACGGCGGAGGGGAAGAAATGAGGTCGGCGACCGAGCAACGCGCGGGAGATACTCCCTTCTCCACGACCATCCGTCACACGACGCGACGCAGCATGCTAATGGCCGTTCTCTTCGGTTGCGCCGCGGGCGCCGCAGGGATTGCGCCCGCCCGGGCGGCACCCGCCCAGGAATCCGCGGTCGCGCCCGAGAAGAACCCGCCGGGGGACATCCCCGATGACCAGGTCTTCGTCACCTACCAGGCGCCGCAGGGCTTCACGCTCAAGGTGCCCGAGGGCTGGGCCCGGACCGACAATCCCTCGGGCGTCACCTTCGCGGACAAGTACGGGACGGTCGCGGTGTCGGTCGCGCCGGCGACGGCGGCCCCCACTGCCGCCGCGGTCAAGGCTGCGGACCTCGTCAAGGCGGGTCGTGCTGTCAAGATTGCGGCCATCGATACCCGGATGCTGCCGGGCGGCCAGGCCGTGAGGATCGCCTATACGTCCAATTCCGAGCCGAACTCCGTCACCGACAAGCGGATCCGGCTCGAGAACGAACGCTTCCTGATCGGTGGCGCCGGCAAGCTCGCGATCCTCACGCTCTCGGCCCCGGCCGGGGCCGACAATGCCGACCAATGGAAGCTCATCGCCGATTCGTTCCGATGGAGATGAGCGCCCCCGTCCTCGACGTCGCGGACCTTTTCCGCGTCTACCACCGTGCCGGCGCGGAAGTCCGGGCCTTGCGCGGCGCCACGCTCGCGGTCGGCCGGGGCGAGACCGTCGCGCTGGTGGGGCCGTCGGGCAGCGGCAAGTCCACGCTGCTGGCCTGCGCGGCCGGGCTCGACGAACCCGATGGCGGGGACGTGACAATCGCCGGCCACGCCATGACGCGGCAGCCCGACGCGGAGCGTGCCGCGCTCCGGGCCCGGTCGGTCGGGATCATGGCGCAAGCCGGCAACCTGTTCGGCCACCTGAGCCTCGCCGACAACATCCGCCTGCAGTGCCGCCTGACCGGCCGGCACGACAGCGCCGGCTTGGCCGACCTCCTCGACAGCGTGGGGCTCGCGCACCGGGCCGGCGCACTGCCCGGTACGCTGTCGGGCGGCGAACTAGCCCGCGGCGCCCTGGCAGTGGCGCTCGCGGCCGACCCGCCGCTGCTGCTCGCCGACGAGCCCACAGCGGAGGTCGACGCCGCGACCGAGCGGCGGATCCTCGACGCGATCGAGCGGCGACGGGCGCGGGGCGGGGCGGCCCTGATCGCGACCCACAGCCCGGCGCTGGCCGCGCGGGCGACCCGCGTGCTGGCGATCCGGGACGGCAGGATCGAGGACCGCGACGGCCGCCCGCCGGTCGAAGCGGCGGTTCTTTCCGCGGTCGGCCGGGGTTGGCGCGCCACCACTGCAGGTGCCGAGGTCCTGGTAGAGGGGATCGGCGCAGAACGGTTCTACGACGGCCCGAACGAGCAAATCCGGGCACTCGCGCCGGCGAGCTTCCGGGTCTTGGCGCGGGACCGTATCGCCATTATGGGACCTTCGGGCAGCGGCAAGACCACGCTGCTGTCCGTGATGGCCGGGCTCGACCGGCTCACGGGCGGCACGATCGCCTGGCCGGCCTTCGGCGGGGCCGCGGCGGCCGGCGACCTTTCCGGGCTGCGACCCGCGAGGATCACGGTAGTGTTCCAGTCGCCCTCTCTGCTGCCCGCCCTGACCGTGGCCGAGAACATCGCGGTCGCGCTCGCTATCGCGCCGGCCACGGTCGGGCCGTGCCTCGACGCTCGCGCGGCCCTCGACCTCGTCGGCGTGGCCGACCTCGCCAACAAGATGCCCGACGAACTCTCGGGCGGTCAGGCGCAGCGGGTCGCGGTGGCGCGGGCCCTCGTCACGCGGCCGCGCCTCATTCTGGCCGACGAGCCGACCGGCCAACTCGACGGCGCCACCGGCGCCAAGTTGATGGAGGATCTGCTGGCGGCCGCGGCGGCCAACGACGCGGCCCTGGTGGTGGCGACTCACGATCCCGCCGTCGCGGCCCGGTTCGACGGGCTTTGGTCCATGGACAGGGGCGTGCTGCTGGCCAGCGAGCCTCACGCGGACGACGGCGCCGCGTCACCGTCCCTCGCCACGGTGGGAGGCAAACGATGATTGGTCTATGGATTAAGGGTCTCCTGGCGCATCGACTGCCGCGGCTCGCGGCGAGCGGCGCCGGGATCGCCCTGGCGGTGGCGATGATCGGCCTCATCGGCCTCTTCGCGGCCGCGAGCCAGCAAGACATGACGCGCCGCGCCGTGCGCGGCATCCCGGTCGACTGGCAAGTGGCGCTGACGCCCGGCACCGATGCCGCGGCCTTGACGGCGCTGCTCCGCAAGCACGTGCCGACGACCGCGATCGCCACCGTCGACTACGCCGCCGTTCCGGGCTTCTCGGCCGTTGCGGGCACCACCACCCAGACCACCGGGGCGGGCGTCGTGCTCGGCGTCCCGCCCGACTACCTCGACCGCTTCCCCGGCCAAGTCCGCGCGCTGGCCGGCAAGCCGGACGGCGTGCTGATCGCCCAGCAGGCGGCTGCGAACCTCCATGTCGGCCCCGGCGACGTCGTCTCGATCGCCATGGCAGACGGCGGTGCCGCAAAGCTCACGGTGGACGGGGTCGTCGACCTCCCCAATGCCGAAAGCATGTTCCAGTCGATCGGTCCGTCCAAAGCCGCCGCGCCGAGCGCGCCGCCCGACAACGTCCTGCTGGTGCCGGCCGCGCGCTGGGCGGCGCTCTTTCCCGCGTCGGCCGCCGGGTTTCCGGCCGCCGGCACGAGCCGGCAGCTCCATGTCAGGCTCGACCACGCGGGATTGCCGAACGACCCCGGGGCCGCTTACGTGACGGCGTCCCAGCAGGCCCATCACGTCGAGGTCCTGGCGGCCGGCGCCGCGACGATCGCCGACGATCTGGCGGCGCGGCTCGACGCGGTGCGCGGCGACGCGCTCTACGCGGGCGTGCTGTTCCTGTTCCTCGGCGCGCCCGGCGCCGTCTTGGCGGCCCTGCTAACCGCGGCGGTCGTCCTGGCCGGCCGCGACCGCCGGCGGCGCGAACAAGCCCTGTTGCGCCTGCGTGGAGCGTCCCCCGCGGCAGCCCTGGGGGTCGCGGGCATCGAGGCCGCCGCCGTGGCATCCGTGAGCGGGATGGGCGGCGCCGTGCTGGCGCTTGGACTCGCGGCGGCGCTCGGCATCCCGATGGCCGATACCGGCGGGTTGCCCTGGCTCGCCGCCGCGACCGTGGCCGGGATGGCGACGGCTGCCACGGCGGTGATGCTCCCGGCCTGGGCGGACCTCCGGGCCAGCAGCGTGGCGACCGCCCGAAGGAGCCTCACGGGGAACGCCACCCCGATCTGGCAGCGCCTCGGGCTCGACCTGCTGCTGCTGGCTCTCTCCGCGGCCCTGTTCTGGCGCACCGCCGGAACCGGATATCAGGTGGTGCTGGCGCCCGAAGGCGTCGCCGCCACTGCGGTCGATTACCCGGCCTTCCTGGCCCCCCTGGCGCTCTGGATCGGCGGAGGGCTCACGGCGCTGCGGCTCTCCCGATGGGCGCTCGGGCACGGGCGTGTGCCGCTGGCCCGCGCGATCGCGCCCTTCGCGGCCCGGCTCGCCGACACGATCGCGGCGTCCGTAACCCGCGAGCGGGGCAGGATCGCGACCGGGGTCGTGATGACGGCGCTGGCGATCTCGTTCGGCATCGCGGTGGCGGTGTTCGACACCACCTACGAGGCCCAGGGCCGCGTCGACGCGCAACTGACGAACGGCGCCGACGTCACGGTGACCGGCACCGCCCGGATGCCGGCCGGCGACCGCCTCCGCGCCATCAGGGCCGTCCCGGGCGTCGCGGTGGCGGAACCGATGCAGCACCGCCACGCCTACGTGGGCCACGACCTCCAGGACCTTTACGGCATCGACCCGCGCCGGATCGGCCGCGCGACCGCGATCGTCGACGCCCATGTGGCGGGCGGCGACGCGCGCGGCGCCTTGGACCGCCTCGCCGCGACGCCCGACGGGGTCCTCGTGTCGCAGGAAACCATCAATGACTTCCAGCTCGCCATCGGCGACCTCCTGAAACTGCGGCTCGACGCCGCGGACGGCAGCTCGCGCACCTCGCCGTTCCACGTGGTCGGCGTCGTGAACGAGTTCCCGACCGCGCCGCGCGACTCCTTCCTGGTCGCCAACGCGGCCTACCTGGCGGCCGAGACTGGCCGGCCGGGAGCCGAACTCGTCCTGGTCCGGACGGCGGATGCACCGGCGCGGGTCGCGGAGGGGATCCGACGAGCCCTAGGCCGCGACTCGCCCCTGGCCGTGACGGATATTGGCCAAGCGAGCCGTCTCATCGGCTCCAGCCTCACGGCCGTCGACCTCCGCGGCCTGACCGGGATCGAACTCGGTTTCGCCGTGGCCCTGGTCGCGGCATCGACCGGCCTCGTCCTGGCGCTCGGCTTCGTGGAACGCCGACGCAGCCTGGCCGTGCTCTGGGCGCTCGGCGCCAGGCCGGGGATCTCGGCGCGCTTTCTGTGGACCGAGGGGCTGCTCGTGCTGGGCGGCGGGGGGCTGATCGGCACCGTGCTGGGCTTCGCTGTCGCGGCCATGCTGGTGAAGCTGCTGACCGGCGTGTTCGACCCTCCGCCCGACGCCCTGTCGGTGCCCTGGGTCATCCTCTCGGCCCTGTTCGCGACAGCGGCGGTGGCGGTCTTGGCCGCCGTCCTCTGGGCCGCGCGACGGCCGCAGTCCCGAGCCGACCTCGGGGCCGAACTCCCCCGCTGAGGCGGCCCGATCGGAGGCTGAGACGCCTCCGGTCGAAAGCAATCGAAGTAGGAAAGCTCGATGCCGCTCCGTTTGTCTACACTGCTCGCAGCAGGCTGTCTGGTCGCCTGCCTCGGCCCGGCTTCGGCGCAGGACCGCTCCCGGCAGGCCGACGAGGACGCCTGCCGGCCCGACGTGTTTCGCCTGTGCGCCTCCGATATCCCCGACGAGACCGGCATCGTGGCCTGCCTGAACAGCAAAGTCGCGAGCTTGAGCCCGCAATGCCGAGCTGTCATCGCGCCGGCACCGGTCGTCAGGAAGCGCCGCGTCCCGAGGCCTTGACCGCGTCGTCGGCAACGGATCCCAAGTTTCGGACGGGTTCCTCCTCGGGACGCGGCGCGTAGAGCGCGATGGGCTCATGGCGGCCGCGCAGTGGCTCGCGGCTGATCTCCCGCCAGCCCGCCAGATCGGCACCGGCGAGGCGCAACACGATTTCCGATACCAGGAGATCGGTCGCGAAGGCCTTGGTGGCCTCTTCGATCCGCGACGCGACATTGACCGTGTCGCCCAGCACCGTGAACTCTCGGCGGTCATCGTCGCCCACGATGCCGCAAAACACATCGCCGTGGTGGATGCCGATACCGATGCAAAGCGCGGTTTCGCCGCCCGGTTCCGACGACACCCGCGCCAGCAGGTCCTGCGCGAAGGCTAGTGCCCGGGCCGGGGCGCGGGCATCGCCGTCGAGCGCCCCGAACACCACCAGGGCCCGTCGCCGATGAACTTGTCCACCATGCCGCCCTGGTCGCGAGCCGCGGCGGAGATCGAGCGCCTGAACCCCGTCAGCAGGGAAGACAGGGCCGCGGGCAGCAGGCCGTCGGCCGTGCGGTCGAACCCCGGAGGTCCACGAACGCGACCGTTGCCGGCCCGGTCCGGCCGTGCCGCAGGCCGCTGTCGCCGTCAGCTAGTCGCGACGCGACTTCGACCGGCATGAAGCCGGCCAGGCGGGTCCGTCTGCGGACCTCGTTCAGGGCCGCCAACGCCACGAGCCCCATCAGGACGAGCGACACCGCTGTGCTGATCGCGGTGACGAGGCCGATTTCGCGAACCGCCGCCTGGCGGCCCGCGACCAGGAGGTCCTGCTCTGCATCCATCTGCCCGACAAGATGCCGGATCCCGTCCATGAGGGCGACGCCGGTCTTGCCCTTGACCAGCGACATGGCTCCGGCCATGTCGCCTTCCGCCCGCAACGCGAGCGTGCGCGCCATCTCGGCGCGCTTCTCGCTCACTAGCGCGCGCGGCGGCAGAAAAGCTGTGCACCGTCTGTGTAAATACTTTTTACGAGATAGCGGGAGCCCTATATAACACAATAATAGGCCAACTCTCGCGGCGTTGTTAAGAACATATCGATTCAGCATCGCGATGGCTGAGAGCGGCAAAGTGTTGTGCGGGTACGACTGCGTTGTTTCATCCTGCCCGCCTTTGTGCCCTTCATGACAACAGTTTCAAACTGACTATTCAGACCGACTTCGTTCAAGCTTGCTGTGCTGGGCGTCATTGGACCGGCGACGGCGACGCCTGTCGTGATCATCGCAACCGCAGCGCAGATCGTACCGAGAAACTTGAATTTGCGCATATGTCTTTTCCCTCGCCTGTATACTCGGCCTAAACCTATCAGGCAGGGATTCGTTCCGAAAAAACTGATTGGCCACGGCCCTGGAGCAGGAGGTTCGATCGGCCGCGAGATGGGTTTTGCAGGCCTGATGTGGTTTTCGGGCGATCAGCGCCGGCAGTAGACCTTCTCGTAAAGCGCCTTGGACTTGCCGGCTAGGTTGGTGACGATGGCATCCCAAGCCGCTTCATCGCGTTAGGCTACACTCGCCACCTCACAGTGAATTTTCCGGGCTAGTTCGCCTACGTGATGCTTGCGGCTGAACGGCACCAGTTGCTCAAGAGCCACGCCAACATTGGTCATGTAGTTCGAACGCGCGGCCGCCGCCGCAAGAACCATCCCGCCCGACACGAGGGAGACAAGAACCAGTATGGCCAGCCAAAAGATCGCGTAAGGGCCTGTCGCGAAAAGCTGCGCGGCGGGCGGTTTCCTCAACGGCGCTCGTCAAAACTGCGAAAACGATGATCAAGAACGCGCCGCGGCGAGTACATAGCCTTTCGACGGCGCTGGGCCATGCTGATCGGACAGGTCCGTTGCGGGACTACTGGCTTGGCCTGCTGATGCCGGTCAAGACCGGGAGCGTGCGGCCCGTCGCGCGCCATGCCCTGAGCACCGCGATGCCGGGCACCTTGGGCAAGCCGAGGTCGAGCACGGCCGCGTCATAGGGCTCCGTGTCGCCGAGATGCTGTCCGTCCTCGCCGTTCGCCGCGACATCGACGACGAAGTTCTCGGCCCGCAGCGCCCGGGCCACCGCATCGGCCAGCGCGCCATCGTCCTCGATGAGCAGGATCTTCATGGACAATCATTCATGGCGACGGGCGCAATAGCCTGCCAAGCTTAATGCAGCCTGAACAGGCCGGTTCAGGCTGGGTGTCGGCCACGGGGCTTAAGAGCATGCCACCGTGAGCAGCGAGACCCTTCCATGACCGATCGAGATCCTGTCCCAGACTCAAGCAAGAGACGATCGGTCTTCATGCCGCTCGGCGCGGGTCGGCGCCGTGCCGCTGCCGTTGCGGCGCTCCTCGGCGCTTTCGCGATCGGCGCCGGCGCGACGGCCGCCACGATGGGGAGCCGTCGGGCCACCGTCCTGTCGATGGCGCCCGCCCCGATCACCACCATGCGGGACTGGAGCCCGTGGCCGTGAGGGGCGACGTGGCTGAGGTGTTCGGCAACAAGTTCATCGTCGCGGACGACAGCGGCCGTGCGCTGGTCGACACCGGCCGGGCAGGCGAAGGCGGCACGCTCGTGGCGCGGTCCGAAGCCGTGACGGTGCAGGGCCGGTTCGAGCACGGCTTCATCCATGCGACCGTCATCACCCACGCCGACGGCCGCAGCGACGTCGTCGCTCCGCCCGCCCCGCCGCGCCGCCGCGGGCTGCTGTCGTGGCGCGGCATCGACGGCCTGTCGGGCTGGTTCGCACGACGTCCCACCCGCAACGGCTGACCCCATTTCGGCTCAACCTCGTGCTCTTGCGGGTTGCGGACCGGAAAACGGCGTCCGATCGCGCCGCAACAGGAGTACCTGCATGAAACACCTTCTCGCATCGGGCCTCGCGCTCGCCGTCCTGACCGGCGGAGCGCTCGCCCAGTCGGCGGTAGCGCCGCCGCCGCCCCCTCCGGGCGTATCGGCCCAGCCGGGCATACGGACGCCCCTGCCGCCGACGGGTGGTCCTGACGCCATGGCCGACGACGGCGCCGGCGGCCCTCCTCCGCCTGCGCCCGGTGGGCCCCGCGGCCGCCGTCCGCCCCCGCCCGGGCGGCCCGGACGCCACGGACGAAGGTGCCGGCGGTCCGCCCCCGCCTCCGCCCGGCGGTCCCCATGGTCGTCGTCCGCCACCCCCCTCCCGAGCTGCTCACTTCCACCTTCAGACCGGCGACGCGGCGCTCGACGTCAAATGCGCCGAGGACGAACCCATGAGGGCCTGCGCCGACGTCGCCCTGCAGATGCTCGACAAGCTGCAGGCGCTGCCGACACGCTGATGCATCGACCGAAGGGGGGCCCGGCAATCCGGGCCTTCTTCCCCGTCCCACCCAGAGGAGAACCACGATGAGCCATGACGCTCGAACCACGCACATCGGCCAGGTCACGGATGTGTTCGCCCACCGGTTCGTCGTGAGGACGGCCACGGGCAAGATCCTGGCCGACCTCGGGCCGAAAGGCGCCGAACGGTTGGCTGTGCGAGAAGGCGACCAGGTCGAGATGTCGGGCGAGACGAAGCCGTCCGAACTGAAGGTGCAACGCATCGCCAGGAACGGCGAGCAGCCCGTCAACATCGAGCACGGAAAGCACCGACCCGACCAACATGACATGCCGGTTCCGCATGAGGATCACGAGCACGCGGAAGCCGATCCCGCACCCGCCCTGCGCACCGTGGAGACCAACGGCTTCACGGTGCTGGGCGTCCCCCGGCGCAAGCCGAAGCATTTCGAGATCCTCGGCCGCGACAAGGCCGGCGACCTCGTCGAGATGCACGTCGAACTCGACGGCACGCTGCGCAAGACGAAGCCGGTCGACCAGGAGGATGGCAAGTGGAAAGCCGAGATCGCGCAATCCGCGTGATCAAATCGTTCCGGGGCGGATCCAGGAACAACGACCATCTTCAACCATTCATGGGCTGCCCCATGCGTCAGCCTCGGAGCACGATGTGAGCGCGCAAACCGTCTCGAGGACGGTCGGCACGGGAACGGGCTTGTGGCCCCTCGAATCCCTGAACTTCTTCATGGCCGACATGCAGGCCGGCATCGGACCGTTCCTCGGCGTGTTCCTGCTGGCGCACGGCTGGGAGTCGGGCCTCATCGGCTCGGTGATGACCATCGGCGGCGTCGCCGGCATGCTGATGACCGCACCGGCCGGGGCGCTGGTCGATG
>JAABUT010000340.1_pt1 | contig 81246 bp, 83 predicted proteins | sample 5559281 | NCBI WGS metagenome assembly JAABUT01 (sample SAMN10711880, study PRJNA513359) | rock metagenome | isolation source: Antarctica rocks | place: Antarctica: Victoria Land, Ricker Hills nord | collected 2016-01-04 | reverse complement strand
CTGAAGCTCAGATGAACAAGCATAGACGAGATGTCATCTATGAAGTAGATGATCAAGTTTGATTAGTCTTCGAAAACATCAAAATCACTAGATCATGCAAAGATTTGAAAGACAAGCAGCTCAATCTTTATTCAATCACAGTCAAAGTTGAGATCTTCTATCGTCTTCAGCTACTTAGAAGCATGAAGCATATACATTCAGTGTTCAGCTCGAAGTATCTACGATCTTCATCAAATAACTTTCTATCAGAACAACACTCTGAGTTCTTTAAATTGATGATCATTGAAGAGAATGAAGAGCACTGAAAAGTAGACGATATATTGAACTTCAGACGATATAGAGAAAGACTACAATACAAAGTCAAATGAATTGAAGTAGATCGTGACGACGAATGATACTATGTCGATAAAGAAGAATTCAATGACTCGAAGAAAGTTCTGAACGAATTTCACAAGCTATACTCGAATAAGTCGCACTAAATTGAAAACACGATGAATTTTTTGCTTTTATTTCTTTTCTATTCATGCGAACATGAATGTTTAAAAAGAAGAATAATGTTACAAACATGTCTGAATCGATCAGAATTCAGATCTAATTCTAATCAATTTGATTAGAACAAGTCATGACGCTATGTCTAGTTTGAACCTAGCGCACTTCTTCGAGTCATTCTCAGCACTTCTTCTCGTTGTTCAGCACTTTCTTCATTCATTTCTTTCATCATTCTTTTAGACAAACACATCTGACATATTACATCACATCTGTATCGAGTCTAGCGCAGTCTCAAGTCATTATTTATAGAAGAGCTTGCACTCTTTCTCTTCTGTATTCTTAATGTCTTGTTATAGCTATCTTTAAAGAACAATACATACATATCAGCTCTGAGCTTCTTTGATTGAATGATCTAGACATGATCTCAACAAGAAATTCTTTTCATCATTGTTTTAAACAAACATTAATGACATTTTGAAATCATTTATATTGCTGACAATGTCGTTCAATTCAATCTTATCATAAAATGAGATGAGATAAATGATTCAATGAGTAAAAATTAACAAAGCATTAAACACATTTGAAATTTCAAATAAAGTGCTTTAAGTGAGTTTAACAAAACTGACTTTGATACTAATCAGTTTATTCAACATATATGTAATTTACAAATATCATTCAAAGTAGTTTAAAAAAGCTCAGACAATCATACTATGTAAATCAAAGAAGAGTAACTACATTGACTTAAAGATGTATTAATTCATTGCTTTGTTAAACATCATGAATAAAACACTGAAATTAATCATGATCAAAAGATTAAATACTATTATTAAAACTCATCACATGCTTTTAAATACTTAAATGAGAATGAAATGCAAGTAATTCATGATCTCAGCGTTGAATTTACTAGTAAATCAAGTACATGCAGTATGAGACTGTAAAATTAAGTACGTAATCTTCATGCTTAGTTTAAACATTATTGAAACATTCAATTATATTTTGCACACTAAACTTTTGCATACTTTAAGAATGAAAAGAACATTGAACTACATAGTTAAATAAACTCGCAGCGATCTGAAAGATAGAGAATCATCAATCATCATTAACATTCAATAAATAAATCAGCATAATGTGATAAGTAAATATTGACATATCACAAAGATTTCTCATATCATTGATTTTCTTTCTGTTTTTTAATGCAAGCTTAATTAAAAAATGTAAAACTTTAGAAATTAAAATCAAAGTGCTTAACTTCATAAATGACATCAATATTCTGATTTATGATAAAATCATAGAATTAATTTGCAAATCACTGAGTTGAGCACACAATGTCTGTGCAAAGTAAGCTTGAATTCATGATGTCATGTTCACTTCAAAGAAATATGAATTCATACATTTCACTCATAAGTTAAAAAGATTCAATATGACAGTCAATTTACATATAAAAAACGTAATAATAAAGTTAAAATCAAACATATAAGTTTTTGAAGTGCAACTAAACATGAAACTATGATGAAGTTTACATCTTCATCAAATAAAAGCAGATCACATCATCAGAATGATTGACAACGAGATTTATTTATACAAAATGCTGACTACAAATCTTTTGCAAGCTATGCTTGTCAGAAAAGCTGAATAATCTCATTAACATCAACAGAGCAGTAACAGCGCTTTACTCACATGTTGAGCTCACACACAGTTGAAAAGCAAGACAATAACAACACAGTCATTAACATGTTGAAGCTCACATATACACAGAAGAACAGCAACGTTTTTGCATACATGCTGCAACTCATATACAACATACATATATATACTGCGAAGACACGACTCAGCTTTTATGCATATACAGACAGACGTGATGCAGTAAATCAATCGATTTTTCGCTTTATCAGATCAATTTACATGCATCGCAATCACATATACAATGAAGACATGACACAGTCTTTGCTCATATACACAAAATGACAGCAACGTCTCTGCGCATGCGTTGCAACTTATATACATCACACACACATACACATTGCAAAGATATGACTCAACTTTTGCACATTTACACGTTCATGTGATGCAGTAAATTGCTTGATTTTTCGCTTTATCAGATCAATTTGCACGCATCGCAATCACATACATTGCAAAGACATGACACAATCTTTGCTCATATACACAAAATGACAGCAACGTCTTTGTGCACATGCTGCAATTCATATACGTTACACACATATACATTGTGAAGACACGACTCAGCTTTTGCACATATACACATCTGTGTGACGCAGTAAATTGATCAGATTCGATTTTCTGATCAATTTACATGCGTTGTAATCACATACACTGCAAAAACATGACACAGTCTTTGCTCATATACACAGAACAACAGCAACGTCTTTGCGCATATGTTGCAATTCATATACATCATATACACATACATTGCAAAGACATGACTCAGCTTTTGCACATATACACATCTGTGCAATGCAGTAAATAAATCAATTTCGATTTTCTGATTGATTTACATACATCACAATCATATACATTGCAAAGATATAACACAGTCTTTGCTCATATACACAGAATGACAGTAACATCTTTACGCATGCGTTGCAACTCATATACATCACATACATATACATTGCAAAGACACGACTCAGCTTTTGTGCATATACACATCTGTGCAACGCAGTAAATCAATCGATTTTTCGCTTTATCAAATCAATTTACATGCATCGCAATCATATACATTGCAAAAACATGACACAGTCTTTGCTCATATACACATAATAATAGCAACATCTTTGCGCATATGCTGCAACTCATCTATCTTACATATATACACATTGCAAAGACATGACTCAGCTTTTGCACATATACACATCTGTGTGATGCAGTAAATTGATCAGTTTCGATTTTCTGATCAATTTACATGCATTGCAATCACATACATTGCAAAGACATGACACAGTCTTTGCTCATATACACAGAATGACAGCAATGTCTTTGCGCATGCGCTGCAACTCATATACATCACACACACATATATTATGAAGGCATGACTCAGCTTTTGCACACATACACATCTGTGTGATGCAGTAAATCAATTGATTTTTTCGATTTTCTGATTGATTTACATGCGTTGCAAATACATAAATCAAAACTCATTTAGTTCATTCAGCTGAGTGATCATACAACAAACTTGAAAGTTTACATTGAAGTGATCAGCTTTCATCTACATAAATTAAAGCTCATCTAACTCACTTAGCTTGATGATTATACAGACAAGTTGAAAGTTTATGTTGAAGTGATCAACTTTCACAATCTTGAATTATTTATATGATCACTTGATTATATAAACAGCTCATACGCTCGTTTATGCAAACTATCGATGTGATTGATTAATGAAAAGATACACTGCAGCAATTTTGACTAAATTACATGTAATTTAGCATATACACAGCATTTAAATAGTGTCATAGTCATAAACTGCATGCACTTAATGAAGAAATAAAATAAAAACATCATCAGAATTATCATGATTCTAGTCTTGTCAGACTCAGTCTTTTAGCCTTGTCAGATTTATTCTTACTTCGTCATCTTGATTAGTTTCTATTGAGTCTAGTGTTAACTGAGAAACACACATATGTAGTCAGCTTCTTTTCTGTAGCTATCTTTCTTTCTTAGCATTTATCTTCTAGTTAAATGACACTTTTATCTGACTCGCTCTAGACAGATCTTTAACATTAGATAAATGCTCATCATTTACTACTTTGCTATCGATGAATAAATGATACAAAACAATTTATTCAGTAAGAAAAATTTGCAAAAGATTCTTTAAATTTGCATCATCATTTTAAATTGCAAGAAATTCTTTGATTCTACATTCATTTTCATCATTCTATTTGCAAGAAATTCTTTGAATAAAGCATTCAATTATTCTCTGAAATTCACAAGAGATTTTTTGAATTTTCACTCATCAAAAAACATCAACTCTTCATTTATTTTTACCTCAACAACTTTTATCTTCTTTCATCATGATATATGACATCAAGTCAGTTGAGCTTCAAACAACTCATCTGCTTAGAAGCACTGTCAATAGAAGAGTTTCACTTCTACTCATTAATGCTTCAGTTGAAGCTGAGAAAGCTGTCATTACATGAAACATAAACATTGAAGAACAACTGTTTCATTGAGTCAGCAATTAATTCAACAAAGTCATTAATATGTTGAATGAGCTTTGAAGTCAGTGAAACTTGACTTTACAACTCAATGAACACTGACTTTTTGTACAAGACAATCATAAAAAGATAGCAAAACAACTAAAAGTTGCTTTTGATAAACATGATGAACTAGAGAAAAAGATCAATCAGTTACAAGATGAGCAATTGAACTTCAGAGTGAAACAACATCAAGCTGATTGATTTATGTCTCGTCAAGATACTCAGTCAGCTGAGCAATGAGTCAATCAGAAAGAAGCTTGCTCTCAACGAGAATCTTCTACTTTATCTGATAACAAAAATGATCATCACAAGTTTATTAAGCTTTCAAATTCACTCATCTTTATTGAAACAGACGATTCTATCTGAGAGACATAAAACATCAAAATAGCTGACAAGCTTAATGTCAACGCGAATCATTACTTTACTGAAAAGATTCATATTGTTTGTGTGATTTTCAGACTAGAAGATGATGCTGATCAGCAAATTTATGCAAAACATTATGTTGATACTTTCTCATTCTATCAATCACTATCAGAGTTACTGAAACATCTGAAAGAAATTTACAAAGATCAAAATCTGATTCAAAAGTATAATCATGAATATGTTACTTTGAAGCAGCTCAACAAGTTCTTCAGCTCTTTCTATTCAGAATTCACTAGAATATTCAGCTTTCTGAACTATGATGATATCATTCTGATGAACAACATTCAGAATAAAATCAACAATCATCTTTAGAACGCGTTGTCAGTTTATCTTATAAAGTTTAACTCACTTGATAAGCTTAAAATCTTTCTTTAAAATGTGAATAACAAACAATGAGTCAATTATCAGCTACGTGATGAGCAATGAACAGTCAAATCAATAGCAACTTCGAAAAAACGTTTTGTTTCTTCGTTAATATCAGCTTCAGCCTTGATTATTAGCTATGTTTGACTCACTACTTTTTTCATTCTTGAATCTGAATGATTTAGAATGTCAATCATCTGCTTCAACTGCAAAGTATCAAATCATTTTTCAAAAAACTGTTCTCAGCTGAAGACTAGTACTTCAACATCTCATGCATTCATCTCTCATCTCAATGAGATCATCATGCTGAAAGAAGAGAAGAAATTATTTACAGAGAAATCAAAGAATGAGACAAAAAACTAGTGACTTTCATCAAAGATGCAATGAAAGATGTGTTAATTTCTTTAACAATAAGCAGCTCAGATAATCTTTTTGCTTCGAAATCTTTAACTATTGAATGTGTATTATTTAGCAATGAAATTAATTACTCATTGAAGTCATTGATTGACATCAAAGCTGCTGACTATTCATTCATTGATGAAGTGATCACGCAGATTGTTTGTGATCAGTTGCAAATTGAGTCTCTGACTTTGATCAAAGCGAAGTCAATTCAAGAATTCAACGATCATTATGTTAAGAAACTCATTACTCATGTCATTTATTTGAATTTGACTGTTCAAGATCATACGATTGACACAGCTTTTATGTTGATCATTCAATTAAATCAACATCAAATGATTTTTGAAAAAACATGAATGAACAAAATCAATCTAGTAATTAATATGCAAATCAATTTTCTTCAATTTTTGAATTTCATTTCTAGTCAGAAATCAATTGTTCTACTCTCAAGCAACAAAATAATCATGAAACAAAAGAGTTTAACTTTTACTCAAATACTAAAGAGATTTATCTCTTCTGTTGTCACTCAACTCAGCGAGAAGTCATCTTCATTCAATAAAATTGTAAAATCATTTAATTCAGTTAACTTCGCTTCGTCTTTCAATTCAATGAACATAGCAATGATAGAGACTGCTGCATATAGATCACTAGTCAAATGATCAAATGTGACTACTTTCGCGATCATCATCACGAAAATTGATCAACTTCTAAGAACAGCTAGAAATAAACTCGAAGATGTAAATCTACAAGAGCTTTCACATGAAGAAATCTTGAAAGAAGTCAAAGCTAAGCTTTCTTTGAAATATCATGACTATCTAGATGTGTTTGATTGAGCGATGACTGATTAACTATCTTTTCATCGTCTCTATGATCATAAAATTGAGTTAATTGACGAGAAAACATCTTCTTGAAGTCATCTCTATCATATGTCTGATTACAAGCTTCAAAAGATGAAGAATTATCTGATTGAGCATTTAAATAAAGACTTTATATCTTCTAGCTCAGCTTCATATGCTTCGCTCATACTATTCATCAAAAAGAAAGATGATAGCTTGCGTTTCTGCATTAATTACAGAAAGCTCAATGCTTTGATCAAACGAAATCGCTATTCTTTGTCATTAATAGACGAGACTCTCGCTCATATACAAGAAAGCAAATACTTGACTCAATTGAACATCATTGTCGCGTTCAATAAACTGCGAATGCACTCAGATAGTGAAGATTTAATTATCTTTATCACTTCTTTTGATTTCTACAAATATCACGTGATGTCTTTTGAATTAATCAACGACTCAGCTTTCTATCAACATTATATGAATGACGTGCTATTTAATCATCTTCATCAGTTTTGTCAGATCTATCTAGATGACATTATCATTTACAGCAAAACATTGAAGAAACATAAGCAACATGTATGATTAGTTTTACATAAATTATGAAAGACTGATCTTCAAATGAATATAAATAAATGCAAGTTTCATGTTCAGAAGATCTTCTTTCTGAAATTATTGCTATTCATTGAAGAACTAAAGATGAATCTCAGAAAAGTACAAGCAGTAGTTGAATGATCTACTTCTACAAATCTCACTCAGATACAGTTTTTCGTTGACTTCTGCAATTTCTATCAACATTTTATAAAGAACTTCTCAAAGATTGTTCATTCTTTGATTCAACTAACTTAAAAAAAGATGATATTTAAATGAAATCAAGCTTGTCAAATGATCTTTGATCATATGAAGAAATGAATGACTGAAGTCTCAATTCTTCGTCATTTTAATCAGAATAAAGAGACTATTCTTGAAACAGACTCATTCAACTACGTCAATGATGATATACTTTCTCAGTATGATGATGAAGAAACATTGCATTCAATGATTTACTACAGCAAGAATCTGAGCTTCGCTGAGTGCAATTACAAAATCTATGACAAGAAATTACTAACAATCATTCATGTTTTCAAACATTAATGATCTAAGCTGAAATTGACTGAATTACTCATCAAAATGTTCACTGATCATTAAGCTTTAACATCATTAATGAAAGATAAAGAGCTAAGTAAATGTTAAATGCACTAAGTATAAAAACTCATCAACTTCAACTTCAAAATCATGTATTGCTCAGATAAACAAAATCTCAAAGTCAATGCATTGACTCATCAAGTCAATTCAGTTTCTAGAAGTCTTAAGAATGAATGATGTTGCTATCAGTGAACTACAATTCTTACGTTGAATTGAATGAAAATCATTGATTTAAAAGAGAAAAAGAATGATGAATCAATTTATTGATTGATTCTAGAAGTTAATGAAATCAATGAAAATTGTATTCTACTTCGTGAAGTTGTATTAAAAAATGAAGCTCAATATGAAGATATTAAATTAAGAGATTGTTGAGTTCAGAACGAAATACTATATTGAGATGATCTTCTATGAGTTTTCTTCAATGAGCATCTTCAAATAAAGTTAATTCAAGAAGTTCATGATCAATCTTTTATTGATCATCTTGAAATTCTCAGAACGATAAAGATCATAAGAAGATACTACTATTGATCTTCAATGCAAAAGACAATAGATTGATATATTTGAAACTGCTACATTTGTCAATAATCAAAGACTTCTTGAAATAAATTTAATGAACTACTACATTCTTTACTCATACTTGAACAGTGATGAAAGAACATAATCATGAATTTCATCATTGACTTATTTTTTTCAAAAGATAAAAACATCATACTAACAGTGATATGTAGATTGACAAAGAAACGACATTATATTTCTTACTTCACTGATGATGAGAAGATCACAGCAGAAAAAACAGCTGAGCTAATGCTTCAGTGAATATATCAAATACATGATTTACTCAATTTCATTGTTTCAAATCGAGACTCTCAATTTATCTTCATTTTATGAAAGTTACTTTGCAAAAGACTAAACATTAATCTTTGACTCTTTACAGTTTATCATTTTCAGATCAATGATCAAAGTGAACAAGTCAATCAGAACATTGAAAGATATCTTTAATTCTTCTGTTCATACATGCAGAATGACTGAGCTAAGCTACTACTCATAACTGAGTTTGTTGATAATAATGCTTTGTTCTCAATCATCTTCTTGATTTCTTTCTTTCTAAACAAAGACTTTCATTCTCATATGAGTTTTGAACTTGATGTCATTGAATATGAAAGTTCTCATGAATGCTTGCAGACGACTAAAGTTAAGAATATATCTGAACATATGAATAAAACACTGACGTTTGCTTGCGAGTGTTAGAATCATGTCTAAAGCAAGTCATAAAAATACAGGTAAATGAAGAGTAAATCAGGTAAATGAGAATTCAAAGCTGAAGAGTGAAATCTATGAGATGCAAAAACTATATGTACAGAGAAAAGATGAGCGCTAGACTTGATAGAGTCTAGACTTGCTTAAAGAACATGCGTTTCAATAGAAGATTGAGCACGCTTGTAACATTATTTCTCTTTTCTTCAGTCAAGCAATGATCTCATTGCTTCAATCAACTTCTTTCTTTCTTGTTCATTTTGTTACCGTTCTATTTGAGCGTTTCAAGCTCATTTCTTCTTGACATAGAGCATTTCAAGCTCTCTTCTTGACATAAAGCGTTTCAAGCTCATTTCATCAGACATTTCAAGTCTATTTCTTCTTGATATCTGATGTCATTGAAGCAGACTCACTATTGATTCGTGTCTACTACACGCATGTAGCAAAGCTTGTTCTGTTCATACTGTTAAAATTTCTGAGTTTGACTTCTGATTTTGAAATTTCTGATTTCTATCAAACTTTCTGAATTCAAGTTCTGATTCTATTGAAATTGCTGATTTCAGTTCTGATGATGAACTCAGTCAAGAGATCAACTATTGACTTGTCATTGTAGCAAACTCACTTCGAGTGACGAGCTTAACGACAAGATCAATCATTATCTGCTCTTGTAGCAGACTCACTATCGAGTGACAAACTCAGTCAATGAGATCAATCATTATCTGTCTTTGTAGCAGACTTACTTCTGATTCTTGTCTACTACACACATGTAGCAAAGCTTGTTCTGTTCAATGATGAACTCAATCAAGAGATCAACTGTTGTCTTTTGATTCATGTTTGCAACGCGTCAAAGAGCTTGTTCTGTTCATGTCTATTGCATTCGATAAAACTTGTTCTGTTCATTGACTGACTCAATCAAGAGATCAACTATTGACTTGTCTTTATAGCAGACTCACTTCAAATGACGAGCTTAATGATGAGATTAATTATTATTTATCTTTGAAGCAGACTCACTATTCTTGTCATTCAAGCAGACTCTTTCTATTCAGCTTCAAATATTCAATGATGAATGAGTTTCAGCTCATATTTTCGTGATTTCAGACATTAGTATATGTTCAATTCTTTTGAGACATATAGTACATGTTTCATTCTGTCTGCAGTACATATCATCTTGCTGTTGTTGTCAATGTTGTGAATAGAGGTAAATCATAAAAGATATGAGTAAAAAATTCATTGCTGAATCAAGTTCTGATGTCATTGAAGCAGACTCACTATTGAGTGACGAGCTCAATGACGAGATCAATATTGAACGCGTCTTTGAAGCAGACTCACTATTGATTCGTGTTTACTACATGCATGTAGCAGAGCTTGTTCTGATTGCATCTATCACATTCAATAACACTCTCTGTTTCTGTCTATCACATTCAATAGAACTTGTTTTGATTTCTGTCTATCGCGTTTAATAAAGCTTGTTCTGTTCAATGATGAGTTCAGTTAAGAACTCAGTCGAGATTTTCTTGTTTGCAACATGTAACAGAGTTTGTTCGATTCAATAACAAGCTCAATAAAGAGATCAACTGTTGTTTTCATGTTTACTACATGTCTGTAGCAAAGCTTCTGCTTTCGATCGTAAAGCTGCAAAAATCGACTCAACTAGAAAGTGAATCACTGTCGTGTGATATGTACAAAGCTTTGAATAATGTTAGAATCATGTCTAGAGCAAGTTATAGAAATACAGGTAAACGAAGAGTAAATCAGATAAACGAGAATTCAAAGCTAAAGAGCGAGATCTATGAGATGCAAAGACTATATGTACAGAGAAAAGATGAGCGCTAGACTCAATAAAGTTTAGACTCGCTCAAAGAACACACGTTTCAGTAGAAGACTGAGCACGCTCGTAACAGCAAGTCACTAGTCAAAACATGAAAACAAATGATGAAACAAGTCAATAAGCATAGAAAAGAAGTTGATTACAAGATCAAATCAAAGATGTTTCTGAATGAAAGAAACATTATTACAACGAGATTTTTCAAGAAGTTAAATGACAAAATGCTAGATTCTTTCATCAATTTAAATCTTGTTGACTCTTCATATAAACTGAAATTATCAAAGTTTATGCATGTTTATGATGTATTTCATTTTGATCTTGTTCACTCTGTTGTCAATGACTTTTTGCCTGATCAAAAGAATGAACTTTCAGATTCAATAGTGATAAACGATGAAGATGAGTGAAAAATCGATGATATATTGAATTCTCGTTGATATTGAAGATGACTGCAGTATAAAATCAAATGAAATGATTATGATAATGATCTCAATTGATACAACGCTGATGATGATGAATTTATGAATGCTCAGAAGATTGTTGATGATTTTCATATTTAATACTCAAACAAACTGCGCTAATCAACAATTTAATCAATCATGATTTAACAGATTGAACAATTAATTGAGTTGAGCAAAAAATACATTCATGCAAACATGAATCATTGAAGAGAAAAAGTAATGTCATGATTCTAGTCTTGTCAGACTCAGTCTTCTAGTCTTGTCAGATTTATTCTCACTTCATCATCTTGACTAGTTTCTATTAAGTCTAGCGTTGACTGAGAAACATACATATGTAGTCAGCTTCTTTTCTGTAACTATCTTTCTTTCTTAGCATTTATCTTTTAGTTAAATGACATCTTTATCTGACTCGCTTTAAACAGACTTCTAACAAGAATGTTAATGCTTAGTTGACTTAAGATCTTCATCTGAGAAGTTACATTTGCAAAAGCAAGATAAATATACTCAATGATGATAAAATCAAGAATGACATTTAAAGCATTAATATGACATTAATGCAATAAAGAAGAAGAATTGATTGTTAAGTATGAAATGAGAATTAAAAACTCTTCAGAATCAAGCGCTGCATCATGTAATCAACATCTTCAGAAAAGTGAACACTGAAATGCTGAAAGTCAAAACATATACATTTTCACTACATGTTCATTTGAACAAGCTACAGAATCAAGTCACATTATGCAGTTGAATTGATAACAGAACACAGAAGACTTAATGAGCATGCAAGATCATATATGCTCATTTAATAAAAATTAATAAACTCATTTTTTACTTTTTAATTTTCAAAAAATGATGTTTTTGAATGTTTCAATTCACAAAGAAGCAAAAATACAGTTTAAATGCAAACAATTTGATCTTTTAATGTTGATTCAATTGAATAAATATGCAATTGCACAGTTTCACAAAAGTTAATGAAATTTTCAATGAGAAAACTACAAAAAATGCATTGCAGACATTAATACATTTCTCGCTCAAAAATCTCATTTATTCAAGAAGTCAATAAAGATGCATGATGATTTTCAGAAAATCAAAAGCACTTTGACAATTTACATCAGAATTGAATGCATAAAGCTGGAAATTTATTTGCACTTGAGAAACATGTTGAGCATGAATAACTTTCAATGCAACTGCAAATGAAATCATCAAATAGTGTTATGAGCGTGCTCAGTCTTCTACTGAGATGCGTGTTTTTTGAGCGAGTCTAGACTCTATTGAGCTCAGCGCTCATCTTCTCTCTGTACATATAGTTTTCACATCTCATAGATCTCACTCTTTAGCTTTGAATTCTCGTTTACCTGATTCACTATCTTGATCTATCTGTATTTCTATGACTCGCTCTAGACATGATTCTAACATTATTCAAAGCTCATTAATCTTGCTATTGACGTGTAAACGATATAAAAACAAGCTACATCACTTAAACTTGAATCAGAATTGAAATCAGAAAATTGAGTTCAAAAGACTTATTAGAAATCAAGAAATTTCTAGAACAGAACAGAAAAACATGAATGCGTTGCTTTAAACTAACTCTTTACTGAGTTCATCATCAGAACAGAAGAACAGAAAAACATGAATGCATTGTTCTAGAACTGAAACCAGAAATTTCAGCCGAATTTCAATCAGCAATTTTCTACTCACACAATGACTAAAAGCACAGAATTAGAATCAGAATCAGTAAGCACAGCTTGCTATAAACTTCAAAATGTTGAAAAAAAATCACTTCTATCACAGAATTAAACAGCATCAGAAGAAGAAGACATGAATACATCATTGAATATCAAAGAAGAGAACATGAACACGTTGCTTTTTGATCACGAAATGATCAACATCAGCATCAGCACTGAACTGAATGCTTGAATAAGCGCTCATGAAGCAGATGATCTCGTTGCGTTTATCAAGTACATATGTCAACAGCATGACATTGAAATCAAGATTTACAATGACATGATTCAAATGTTGAATGACATCAACAAGATCAACATTAAATTGAAAGCTATCAACATTGAGTTGAAAGCTACACAGACAACGTTGAACGCTGTTTGAACGCGTTTACAGAAAGAGATGAAGAAAAAAAACATGATTATACATCATCTAGAAGCAACATCAAGTCAACTAAGCACTTTGATTTTGAAAGATCGATTCTTGAAGTTGATCAAGCTATCTAACTCACTTCTGTTCAAAGATTTAAGACAGAATGTGAATAATTGATTGTTTTAAATGTGAAACAAGCTGAAGATGAACAAGAATCATTTTTCTATCGAAGAAATGAAGATTGCATATGTGAAAAGTTGAGTCAGTGAAACGATGATGAAACACATAGCACTCAGAATAAGAAACATAATCACAAACTCATTTCTTGAAGCAGAAGAGATACTGTCAATCATAAATAAGATGTACGATGATCTCAATCAACATCACATGACTCAACAACAGTTCTTGAAGCTGTATCAAAACCAGATCTTCTTTCATGAATTTTGAATGAAATTTCAGAGACTTAGTGCAAAACTAAAATACAATAACGAAACTTTACTAAATGATCTTCAGCATAAGATTAGCTCAGATCTTCAGCGAGTCATGATCAATGAACAAAACAAGCTCTACTACATGCATGTAGTAGACATGAATGAAACAATGTCTATTGAACGCGATAAGCATGAACGAAACAACTCTGCTACATGCGTGTAGTAGATGCAAATCAGAAGACACAAGTTGATCTCTTAATTAAGTTAATCAATGAACAGAACAAGTCTTGCTACACATGTGTAGTAAACAGAAATCAGAACAGTGAGTCTGCTTCAATGACACATTTGATAGTGAGTCTGCTGCAAAAACATGAATCAACTCTTGATTAATCAGATTCGATTGATCAGAAAGAGTCTGCTACAAGAGCAAATAATGATTGATCTCATCATTGAACTCATCACTCGATAGTGAGTCTGCTTGAACGACATTCGAAATCAAATTCAGTCACGAATCTTTCTTTATTTGCATCTTCTATGATTTATCTCTATTCACAACATTGACAACAACAGCAAGATGATATATACTGCAGACAGAATGAAACATGTACTATATATCTTAAAAGAATTGAACATATACTACATGTCTGAAATCACGAAGATATGAGTTGAAACTCGTTCATCATTGAATATTTAAAGCTGAATAGAAAGAATCTGCTTGAATGACAAGAATAGTGAGTCTGCTACAAGAGCAGATAATAATTGATCTTGTTGTCAAGCTCGTCACTTAAAGTGAGTTTGCTATAAAGACAAGTCAATAGTTGATTTCTTGATTAAGTCAGTCAATGAACAGAACAAGTTCTATCGAATGCAATAAACATAAATAGAACAAGCTTTGCAACACGTTGCAAACATGAATTAGAAGACAACAGTTGATCTCTTGATTGAGTTCATCATTGAACAGAACAAGCTCTACTACATGCGTGTAATAAACACGAACGAAACAAGCTCTGCTACATGCGTGTAGTAAGCATGAATCAATAGTGAGTCTGCTTTAATGACATCAGATATCAAGAAGAAATAGACTTGAAACGTCTGATGAAATGAGCTTGAAACGCTTAATGAAATGAGCTTGAAACACTCAAATAGAACGATAATGAAATGAACAAGAAAGAAAGAAGCTGATTGAAGCAATGAGATCATTGCTTGACTGAAGAGAGAAGAAGTAATGTTATGAGCGTGCTCAGTCTTCTACTGAAATGCGTGTTCTTTGAGCGAGCCTAGACTCTATTGAGTCTAGCGCTTATCTTTTCTCTGTACATATAGTCTTTGCATCTCATAGATCTCACTCTTTAGCTTTGAATTCTCATTTACCTGATTCACTATCTTGATCTATCTGTATCTCTATGACTCGCTCTAGACATGATTCTAACAAATAGTCAAGCATATTCTGATGCATTGCTTGATTTGAATGCATCTTTAATTAAATATGTTATGAAACATTAACTTCACAAACTATTAAATCATCATCTCAATCACGAAAAGTTTTAAGATAACAATGAGAATGATGATGAAAATGAAGCTGCTGAAGCAGTTTAGAATGATAAGAATACTCATTCTTTAACATGTGATCATTGCAAACAAATTTAATACATAGTTTCAGTTTTATTGTTTCAACTGCGTGTAGCAGTCATATAAATAGCGAGCGATTTTCTACTTCAGAGAATTTTGTTCACTTAATACACATAGCATAAAGTTTCTCATGAGTCAATTTAATTGATGTCACAAGAATGTATGAATTTATTATTATTATTATTAATAAATTATTAATCAATAATTAATCAATGATTCAGATTAATCTTATATAAATGAGAATTTAAATTAAATTAATTAACATTCTACATTCTTGATTAAAAATATATTAATTAATGATTGATAATTGATTGATTAATGATAAGAAGTGATTGTGTATTGATGATGAAGTAGTTATAGATTTGAAGATTCACTCGATCATAAAATTTATGTATTAAGCTCAAACATTAATTTAGTTTTTAGCTTTAAACATTTTGCATGATTGATCAATCTTTAGTATGAGTCAGTCAATTTATCTTTTTAAAAGTGTAAGTAATTCAACTTTGAATTAAATTAAATTCAAAATGTGTTGAAATCATGTCTAGAAACTAATCAGAGTGCATGCATGACTAGAATGTTTGATTTATAAAGATAGTTATAACTAAGACTTTAAGAATACAGAAGAAAGAAGATACAAAAGACAAGAAGAACACGCTCTATATAGTAGTTACTCAGATTCAATGCTAGTTTCAAAGAGAACATGTTGAAACACAAGAAAAATGTTTATTCAAAAGATGTTTGTGATACAAAGAAATATGTTTATCATAAACATCTATTAACTACTTGTAACACAAAGAAGTGTGTTTGTCTAAAAGACAATAGAAGCTGATTAAAAGATGTTAAAGAAGAGAAAAAGATGCTGAGTCATATCTGAGTCAAATTTGAGTCAGATCTCGACTAGATCTTGACTAGTTTTAATCATTACACAGAGAATTCACTAGCATTTGCTGCAAATTGATTAAAGCTTCAGTCTTATTCAATCTTGATACACTTGTAACATTATTTCTCTCTTTGAAAATTCATGTTTGCATAAATAGAACAAATGAAACGTAAAAATTTTCACTGTTTTTCAATTTAATGTGACTTGTCTGAATAAAGCTTATGAAATTCAACTAAAACTTCTTTCAAGCTCTTGAATTTTTCTTTATCAACATAATATCATTTGTCGTTTTAATCTAGTTCTGTTCATTTGATCTTGTATTGTATTTGATCTCAATAACGTTTAGAGTTCAAAATGTCATTTATTTTTCAATGATAATCGTTTTCAATTGTCAATAATTTAAAAGATTTCAAATGCTGTTCTGATAATGAGTCTTAAGAATAAGAACATAATAGCTTTGAGCTGAACATTGAATGCAGCTGCTTCATGCTTATCAATAAACAAAGATGATAGAAGATTTCAACTTTGACAGTGATTTGATAAAGTTTTAGCTGTTTATCTTTCAAATCTTTGCATGATCTTGTTGTTTTGATGTTTCTGAAGAATAATCAAACTCAGTCGTTTACTTCATAAATGACATTTCATTTATGTTTATTGATTTGAGCTTCGATGATCTGCTTCGTCTTTTTCAATTGCTGATGATCAAAGATAAGAAGCTTTTTCATTTGAATGATAATATCATCTGCTTTTTTAACTTCAAGACGTTCACAAGTAGATTGATCGCGTCAAGTCAAGTATCTGAGTTCAAGTTGAGTACTTGATTCGTCAAGACTTGATTCAAGTCAGAATTCTTGACTTAAGTATTTGAGTTGAATCAAGATGTTCAACTTAAGTATTTGAGTTGAGTCAGAGAATTGAAATCGAGTATCGACTCGAAATTCTCGATTTGACTCATCAAGACATGAAGATAAATAAATAGATATTCTATTATGACTCTTTATTATGACTTTCTATCATGACTCTCTATCAAATAGTCTTCATGTTTTTCTATCATGACTTTTCTTCATGACTTTTCTTCATGACTCTTTATCAAACAGTCTTCATAGTTTCTCATCATAACTCTCTATCATAGTCTTTTATCAAAGTTTTCTATCAAACAATCTCTATGTTTCTCTTCATGTTTTTCTTCATGTTTCTCTTCATGTTTTTCTTTATGACTTTCTATCAAAAAGATAATGCAAAAAGGTAATGCAAAGGCGAAAAATCGGAAAAATTTCTATATTTAACTCTCTTGACGTCATTTTCGATTTCTTGATGAGTTGAGTTGAGAATTCGAATCAAGTATTGATTTGAGATTGATATCAGATTGAGTCAGAATGTTGAAATCAAGTATTTGAGTCAAGTCAGAAGATTGATATTGAGTACTTGAGTCAAGTCAGAAGATTGATATTGAGTACTTGAGTCGAGTCAGAAGATTGATATTAAAACTCAACTTGATGATCAGTTTATTCACAAGTTGTTTCATAGTCAGTTGTATCTGAATCGAAACTCATTCGTAAGTGAAAATTCTTATTGAAGTAGAACAAAGTCATTGAGATTATCAAGAAAATATTGAAATTCTCGTTGAATTTCATCATGAATAGTCATTTTGTTCAGTCGTTCTGCATGTAATTGCAGTAGATTCTTAGTTCGCGTTCAACATCTTGATTAGCTCATTTCAATTAATCATCAATCTCAGAATGATAAACTGTTAATAAACTAGCTGTGATTCTTAGTCGCTTGCAAAGACTTTGTCACATGATTGATATGAACTGAGAGTCTCTGTTCAAAACAATAGAACTAGATAAATCATGAAGTCAATAAATGTTTCATAGCATGATTTAAATCATTTTTTCGACTAAAATGTTATCGTCTTCTCAATGACAGAAGACATAATGATGTTTCTTGATGAGATGACATATGATTGTGCAAATGATATTATAATCTTTCAATAGAAATAACTCAGTAATGAAGTTCATAACTATATCTTTTCAGCGTTTCTGTGAAATCAATAGAGAATAAAGAAGTTCATTGATGCTATCTTTAAATATCTTGCTTCATTGATAAACATAACAGTTTCAAATGTAATGTTTAATCATTGCTTGATGATCTGATTAATAGTAGAAATGTTGAACTAAATCAATAGTTTTTCGATTGTCAGAGTGAGAAATAAAAGACTGATCATGAATTTTCTTTAACAATTTTGTATGCATATTCTCAGAAACTCACAGTAAATCTTTTCTGAACAGAACGTCGTCAATGATCTTGCAATGCTTCAATTTAATGCTATGTAGCTTGAGCTTGTTTTCGCTTATAGCTTGTTTATATTTATTGCAAAGCTCATTCATCTTGTTGACATCTTTTACTCATTGATAGAGATCAACTTCAAATTCAATAGCTAAAATATTTATTTCATTAAATGTCAGAATGATCTGATAGTGATCTTTGATACGCTGAGTTGATTCAGAAACGTTGATCAGAAACATTCTGATTAAAGCATCAACTTTAGTGTTTATATTGCATTCAGTGAAGATCATGCTTTTGCTGTAGAATATTACTGAGTGAAAAACATTCTCATTATTGTACTGTGATAGTATTTCATCTTTGATGTAGTCAGATGCATTGATTTTCAGAACTGAATAGTCTGTTGTTTTGAATCAAAATGTTGTAGAATTGAGATTGAGCTAACTTGTTTCTTTAGATCATCAAAAGCTTAAACACAAACTTCATTTCAAACAAATGACATGTCTTTTCTAATCAGCTGAGTGAACGATTTGACTAGCTTCAAAAAGTCTTTAATGAAACAATGATAGAAGTTAATGAATCTCACGAAGCTTTGAATCTCTTTTAGATTGATTAATGTAGCTCAGTTGACTATGACTTTCACTTTGATAAAGTTCATATAAAGATCTTGTTCTGAAACTATGACTTTTAAGAAGACAGTTTCTTCTACATTGAATTCGTACTTTTAAATATTTACTTGTAAATCAGCTTCTCGTAGATGATTTAATATCATTTTAACATGTTGTTAATATTCTTGTTGAGTTTTGCTGTAGATCAGAATGTCGTCTAAATAAACTTGACAAAAGTCATTTAGAAAGTCTTAAAGAACGTCATTCATATACTGTTGAAATGAGACAGAATCATTGATAAATTCAAAAGATAACATCTTTGATTTGTACATTTTTAAAGTGATGATAAAGATAGTGTAGTTCTTACTATCAGAATGCATTCACAGTTTGTTAAAAGTTGAAATGATATCTAATTAAGTTAGATGCTTGCAATCAACTATTTTGTTAATTACTTCATTTATGAGTGATAAAGAATAGTGATTTCTTTTAATAATAGCATTGAGCTTTTGATAGTTAACGCAAAATCGTAGATCTTTATTTGACTTTTAAAGCGAACAGAATGAGTGAGAAATACGAAGCTTTGCTAGAAATTATAAATTCTTTAAAAAGATTCTCATTCAAATATTTCTTTACTTTCTGAAGCTTGTAGAAAGACATTCAATATGCTTAACAACAAAGTGACGTTACGTTACTAGTAAGCTTTATCTTATGATCATACAAATGATGAGACGATAGCTTGTCTGTTTAAGCTCAATTAAAAACATCTAGAAAAATTCTGATATTTTAATGATAGCTTGACTTTAATATCTTCTAAATTCTGAGTCGTTTCATTAACTGAGAAGATGTATATGACATTTAATTCACATTGAGTATTATAGATGATTTTTCTATTGATGTCTTTGATAAACATAGCAAAAATCTTTATCTGTGTTATGAGTTTGCATAAAGCGAATCATATAAATGTATTTTAACTAGAAGTTCAAAGCTAAAGAAGAAAGAAGATAAAACACGTCAAGAGTCTTATACTCACAAAGACGCGTTAAATCACTAACGTGTCAACATCAGCTTTATACTAGTTTATGATAGTTTAACATGATTTATATTAAACTAACTCAAGATGCATGCTTGCAACATTATTTTCTCTCTTCATCTAGCAATGTTCTCATTACTGTAGTTCAGCTGATCTTTCTTAAGTCAATTTCTATCTTGACTTGTTTGAATAATGTTCATGAAAGTCATTGATGACTTTCAAGCAATCTTTGAATTCACTTTCATCAACGTTGTATCAATGTAAATCAACGTTGTATTCTTTTCAATTGACACAACATTGTAATCATTTGTTTCGTTCATAATGTCTGAAGTTCAATATATTCTTCACTTTTCATTCATCTTCGTCTTCAATCATTATAGAATCAAACAACTCATTTCATTGTTCTTTTAAAGCGTTTTTTGAATCTAGTTGCAGCAGATTTGACGTAAACTTCAAATGAATCTTCATAGTCAATGATAGTTTCAGTTGATATGTATGTTTGATCTCAATCAGAATCTTGAAGAATTCTAGCATCTTATCATTTAGCTTCTTTGATGATCGTAAGAACATTATGTTTCTAGAATTCAGAAACATCATGTCATTTATCTTGTAAATCATTTTCTTTCAATGCTTGTTAATCTGTTTCTTCATTGTGACTCTGACTCTTGCTAAGACTTGCTTAATCAATGCTAGTGATCATTTCATGTATTCAAATATATTCTCTACTTTGTCTGCTTTGATTCTAGCTCAAGTGATCTCATATTTGATTGAATTTGAATTGAAGCTCATATGAGAGTGAAAGCTCTTATTTAGAAAGAACGTTGACAGTTCAATTGATGACAAAATAGTATTGTTATTAACGAATTCAATCATAAATTATCAGACGAATCAATCATCTTGCATATATGAGCAATAGCTTCATAAATATTATTTCACATTCTGATTCACTCTTTCTGTTTAATCATCAATTTGCAAATGATAGTCTGTAAATAGTTTTATCTTGATGTCAAGTCTCAGATATAAAGACTTTCAAACAATTAATATGAATTGTGAATCATGATTAAACACTATTAATCTTGATAGTTCATGAATTCTGAAGATTTATATCAACAGTAGCTTAACTGTTTATTCTGCGAAGATTTCTTCATCATCTGATCAACATGATATATAATGTTGTTTCTTAAACAATTGATTTATTGTTGAAATCGTGTCTAGAAACTAATCAAAGTGCGTGCGTGACTAGAATGTTTAATTGATAGAGATAGTTATAACTAAGACTTTAAGAATACAGAAGAAAGAAGATACAAAAGGCAAGAAGAACATGCTCTATATAGTAGTTACTCATATCGACGCTAGTTTCAAAGAAGACGTGTTGAAACACAAGAAAGATGTTGATTTGAAAGATGTTTGCAACACAAAGAAATGTGTTTGTCATAGAAATTTGTTGATCACTTGTAATACAAAGAAGTATGTTTGTCTAGAAGATAATAAAAGCTGGTTAGAAGATGCTAGAGAAGAGAAAAGATGCTTGATCATATCTGAGTGAAACCTGAGTCAGATCTTGACTAGATCATTGACTAGTTCTAATTAACTCTGACACATTCGTAACATTACTTCTCTCTTCGAAAATTCATGTTTGCATGAATAGAACAAATGAAACGCAATTTTTTTTCATTGTTTTTCAATTTAGTATGACTTGTCTGAATAGAGTTTATGAAATTCAACTAAAACTTCTTTCAAGCTTTTGAATTTTTCTTTGTCGACATAGTATCATTCGTTGTCTTGATCTAGTCTTGTTCATTTGACTTTGTATTGTATTCAATCTTGATAGCATCTAAAGTTCAAAATGTCATTTATCTCTCAGTGCTCATCATTCTTGATAGTGAGAGATGATTCTGAATGTTGTTCTGATAAAAGATCATCAAGACAAGAATATAATAGCTTTGAATTGAACATTGAATGCAGCTGCTTCATGCTTATTGATACATGAAGATGATAGAAGATTTCAACTTTGACAGTAATTTGATAAGATTTTAGCTGTTTATCTTTCAAATTCTTACATGATTTAGTTGTCTTTATGTTTCTAAAGAATAATCAAACTCAGTCGTTTACTTCATAAATGACATCTCATTTATGTTTATTGATCTGAACTTTGATGATTTACTTCGTCTTTTTCAATTGCTGATGATCAAAGATAAGAAGCTCTTTCATTTGAATGCTAATATCGTTGACTTTTCTAGCTTCAAGACATTCGCAAGTTATCTTGTAGTCAGTTGTATTTGAATTGAAACTCATTCAAGAGTGAAACTTTTTATTGAAGTAGAATGAGATCATTGAGATGATCAAGAAAATATTGAAATTTTCGCTGAATTTCATCATTGATAGTCATTTTGCTCAGTCGTTCTGCATGTAGTTACAGTAAATTCTTAATTTGCATTCAACATCTTGATTAGCTCTTTTTGATTAATCATCAATTTCAGAATGATAAATTGTTAATAAACTAGCTGTGATTCTTAGTTGCTTACAAAGACTCTGTCACATTGTTGATATGAATTGAAAGTCTTTGTTTGAAACAATAAAACTAAATAGATCATGAAGTCGATAGACATTTCATAGTATGATTCAAATCGTTTCTTCGACTGAGATGTCTTCGTCTTCTCAATGATAGAAAACATAGTGATGTTTCTTGATGAGTCAACATATGATTATGCAAATGATGTTATAATCTTCTGATAGAGATAGCTCAGTGATGAAGTTCATAACTATATCTTTTCAGCGTTTCTGTGAAATCAAAAGAGAATGAAGAAGTTCATTGATACTATCTTTAAATGTTTTGCTTCGTTGACAAACATGATAGTTTTGAATGTAATGTTTAATCGTTGCTCAATGATCTGACCAATAGTAGAAACGTTGAACTAGATCAATAGTTCTTTGATTGTCAGAGTGAGAGATGAAAGACTGATCATGAATTTTCTTTAGCAATTTTGTATGCATATTCTCAGAAACTCATAGTAAATCTTTTTTAAACAGAACGTCGTCAATGATTTTGCAATGCTTCAATTCAGTGCTATGTAGATTGAGCTTGTTTTCACTTATAGCTTGTTTATATTTATTGCAAAACTCATTCATTTTGTTGACATCTTTTACTCACTGATAGAGATCAACTTTGAATTCAATAGCTAAAATATTTATTCTATTGAGTGTCAGAATGATCTGATAGCGATCTTTAATACGCTGAGTTAATTCAGAAACATTGATCAAAGACATTCTGATTAAAGCATTGACTTTAGTGTTCATTTTGCGTGATTAAAAAATAATCTGAAAGTTAAACTTGAATAGAATGTCTAAATAATTGACTTGACGTCGAGTTAACTGTTTATTTTTCATAAAGATCTTCAAAGTCTGATGATCAATGAACATATGAATGAGCAGCTCTGTGCATTCTAGCTTGAGTCTTCAGTGTTCAAAACATCGAATAATGACTAGCAATTTCTTGTCATAGATGTGATAATTGCATTCAGCGAGAATCATGCTCTTGCTGTAGAATGCTATTGAGTGAAAAACACTCTCATCATTGTACTGTGATAGTATTTCATCTTTGACGTAGTCAGATGCATCAATTTTCAGAATAGTTTATCATTTTGAATTGAAATGTCATAAGACTGAGATCGAGCTGACTTGTTTCTTTAGATCATCAAAAGCTTGAACACAGACTTTATTTCAAACAAAAGATGTGTCTTTTCTAGTCAGCTGAGTGAATGATTTGACTAGCTTCAAAAAGTCTTTAATGAAATGACAATAAAAGTTAATGAATTTCACGAAGTTCTGAATTTCTTTTAAATTGATCGACGTAACTCAGTTAACTATGACTTTCACTTTGATAGAAATCATACAAAGATTTTGTTCTGAAACTATGACTTCTAAGAAAACAGTTTCTTCTACGTTGAATTCACACTTTCAAATATCTACTTGTAGATCAGCTTCTCATACATGATTTAATATCATCTTGACATGTTGTCAATGTTCTCATTGAGTTTTGCTGTAAATCAGAATGTCGTTTAGATAAACTTGACAAAAGTCATTTAGAAAGTCTCATAGAACATCATTTATATACTGCTGAAACAAGACAGAATCATTGATAAGTTTGAAGAATAGCACTTTTGACTTATATGCTTCTAACGCGATAATAAAGATAGTGTAGTTCTCACTATCAGAGTGCATTCATAGTTTGTTGAATGTTGAAATGATATTTAATTGAGTCAGATGTTTGCAATCAACTATTTTGTCAATTACTTCATTTATGAGCGATAAAGAGTAGTAATTTCTTTTGATAATAGCATTGAGCTTTTGATAGTCAACACAGAATTGTAGATCTTCATTTGCTTTTAAGATGAACAGAATGAGTGAGAAATAAGAAGCTTTGCTAAAGATTATAAATTCTTTGAAAAGATTCTCATTCAGATATTTCTTTACTTTCTGAAGTTTGTAAAGAAACATTCAATATGCTTGACAGCAAAGTGATGTTACGTCACTAGTAAGCTTTATCTTATGATCATACAAATGATAAGACGATAGCTTGTCTGCTTGAGCTCGATCAAAGATGTTTAGAAAATTCTGATATTTCGATGATAGTTTAACTTTAATATCTTCTAGATTCTGAGTTGTTTCATTGACTGAGAAAATGTTTATGACATCTAGTTTGCATTGAGTATTGTAAACGATTTTTCTATCGATGTCTTTGATGAACATAGCAAAAATCTTTGTCTGATTCTTCTTTTTTCGTTTTACTAAAGCTTGAAAAGAGACAATGTCTATGTTTTGAATCAAGAATGACTTTTTCTGAAAGAATGAAACTGAATGCTTAAGCATCTTAAAGATCTTGCTGTGAGCTGCTGAAAAGATCAAAGTTGATCATGATCAACTTGAGTGCTTTGTATTTAACGAGATTGAAAAAATCGAAATAGAAATATCTAATTGATCGAAAAATACAATAGTATCATGTCTCATGTTCAATAATATCTTATTTTTGTTCATTCAGAGTTTGCTCAATATAGCTTCATGATGCTTGATATCAGCTATCAGCATTGACATAGTCAATTTCTTATGACTTTTGATCATGAGATTGAATAGAATCTTATGAGTAATAGTCTTTCTAGTTAGCTTTTCATCATAGTCTCGTATTAACTTCTCTTTTGCTAGTGATATAAATTGTATTTCAAGTTTCTGACATACTTTATCAACTAGCTTGTCATGTATCAGCATGTAAATGATGAAATCACTATTTATTAAAAAGCAAAGACTGAAAGAATTGCTCTGAAAGATAAGAGAAGCATTGATCAGAAATGACTTTTCAAAATAGTTTTCTTTCAATAGAACTTCGATTTGACTGCACAAAGATATGATTTCTATTTCTTTGATGATTCTGAAAAAGATAGTTAGTTTTTTGAATCAAAATCAAACTCAGAGTTCAATGTAAATTAATCAAACTCATCATCTTTTAATGCATTGACTTTCGATTGATCAGAGCACTCTCTAGAAGTATGATCTGATTTGTAACAGATGAAACAGATTTCAGCTTGTAGATCAATGTCTTTGATGTTAGTTAAAATCACGTTGTGCAACTTTGAATAATCTATGAGTGTAGTGACTTTGATCTTTCTATAAAGATTCAATGAATCTCATTTCTCAGCAAAAATAACTTGCTTTTTGACTTTGACCAAGAATTTCTTTTCTTTGATGTCATTCATGACTCAATGCTCATTGTTCAAATGAATCAAATAACTACAAATTTCATTAAAAGATTCAAGCTGAATCAGCTGACTACTTCAAGTTGCATGAAGATGATAAACTATCTTGTCTTGTAGATCAATGATCAATTGCTTTTCATGATACTTTAAATAAAAGAACAGATGTTGAAATATTGAATAGAAGTCGTTGAATTTGCTCTTTTCTTGAATGAGATTAACATATTTTCTTCGAAAGTTTGTCTCTTTGTTGAGATCATCATATAGCTGAGCAAGTTCATCTAACAAATCATTGATCATTTTATAAAGATTCAATGAATTGTGTTGACATCAAGCTAAAGTAACTTTGACTGCGTTTTCATTGATTCTGAAGTGAATATAAATCAGTATGATTCTATCAGTATCAAAATAATCGATGTTGATCTTTAGCTTATCATGAATCTTTTCTTGTCAATCATTTCAGAAAGATTCTTTTTCATCAGTAAATAAAGATGAATTCAAAAGCTTTTGAAATCACTTGAATGAATTGAACATGATGAAAGAAGTAGAAGTATCTTCTTTAGTCAATTGCAGTCGATGTTGTAGTTTCATCATCTGATCTTGAAACTTTTTAAGATTTAGATTTGATCATTCTTTTGCTTGATCAATTTCTTTGAAACGAGTTTTTCATATCTGTTCGCTGAATATTCTATCAAATAGCTCACAAGCTTCTACATTTAAATGTTACGAAGCGTGTCAACATTGAATAGAGTCTAGTCAATAAACTCTAGAGATTTCAATATGTGAACAAGAAACAACGATGTTTCAAATCAAAATATGTTGAAACATTTCATTTATTTGAGCTTTAGCAAATCAACTACTTCATCTCTTTGTTCGCTCTACTATAAATACAGCTCAAAACTGTCTTCTTTCTTCTGTATTCTTAGTTTTCTAGTTAGAGCTATCTCTATTGATCAAACATTCTATTCAGCTACGCACTATCTCGCTGCAGTGTGATTAGATTCTAGACATGATCTCAACATTAAACTAAGAATTTGTTTATTACATGATATCAATTTCATTACTCATTCAAGCTACTTGATGAACAACGAAACGAGTATAAAGAAATTTGTTTACCTGATAATCGACGACATCAAAAGACAGAACAACATCAGAAAATCAATAGAATCAACGACAAGACTGTTGAATTGCTAGAGAATCTACCGCTCATTCAGTAGCATCAATTCACTCAATCAATAGAATCAACGAAAACATATGATTGTTGATTGCTAGAGAATCACAAACCTTTTTCTCTCTCAAAAAGCTCATGAATTAGTTGAGTCAAAATAATTTGTGTCATCAAATTTGATTCAACTCAATTTGAATTCAGATCAATTTAGTGAGTCTGCTACAAAGACAAGTCAATAGTTGATCTCTTTGATGAGTTAGTCGATTCTCTTCTAGTAAGTCTGCTACAAAGACGCTGTCAATGTGATGATTTATTTACTCACATCGCTTTATCTATCAGTGAATCGATTTATCTTGTGTTTCTGTGTCAATTTAGTGAGTCTGCTACAAAGACAAGTCGATGAGAATCAATCTCTTCGATGAGCAAGTCAACTAGTGAGTCTGCTTCAATGACACTCTTCGTCAATGCAATGACTCACTCATTCTCATCGTTTTATTTCTTTAGTGAGTCTGCTTCAATGACACGATCAGAATCAATCTCTTCAATGAGCAAGTCGATCTTTACATAGTGAGTTGACTACAATAAACATTTCGATGATCTGAAAGATCAATAGAAAGATCAATAGAAAGACTGACATCAGAGCTTTCTAGTCGCTGTCGCTATGAGCTACACTACAAGTCATAGAAACATGACTTTTAAAGAGAAGAGAATAATGTTACAAAGCATGTCAACATTGAATAGAGTTTAGTCAATAGACTCTAGAGATTTTGATATGTGAACAAGAAACAATGATGTTTCAAATTGAAATATGCTGAAACATTTCATCTATTTGAGTTCTAGCAAATCAACTACTTCGCTTCTTTGTTCGCTCTACTATAGATACAGCTCGAAACTGTCTTCTTTCTTCTGTATTCTTAGTTTTCTAGTTAGAGCTATCTCTATTGATCAAACATTCTATTCAGCTACGCACTATCTTGCTGCAGTGTGATTAAATTCTAGGCATGATTTCAACATTAAATCTCGTTGAGTTTGAAGATTGTTTAGATCTTCTAGAAAAACTTCTGAATCTTGTTCAATTCAATGTTGTAGCTGCTTTACATTTTTGATATTTCAGAAAGTAGAGACTTTCAGAAATTCATTGAGTGTCTGAGAATGAGACAAGAATTGATGATGTTTTCATATGAAGTCAGTTCTTAGAAATTTCAATAAATGAGAAGATAACTTGAGATAAATGATTGAATCGAGACTTTAATTATTCTCTGAGAAATCGAGTTGAGTATTCACAGATGATTGAATCATGATAAAGATTTTGATGATCAAGCGAATGATGATGCTCAACAGTAGATAGTGAGATCATTTGTTAAAGTGTTTAGTTTTCAGAAAAGAGTGTTGCTGATTTGAAAAGATTTTTTTGTGATTCTCAAGCAATCAATGAAGATTCTTTATTATTGATTCTATTAATTGATTTGAACTGATGCTACTGACTGAGCGATAGATTCTCTAGCAATCACATGATCATATGTTCTCATTGATTCTATTGATTTCTTGATGTTGTTCTATCTTTCAATATTGTTGATCATCAGATACACAAATTTCTTTATACTTGTTTCGTTGTCAGTTGAGTGAATTTGAATGAATATAGAAATCAGTATCATGTGATTAATGAATTTTTAAAGTAATGTTGAGATCATGTCTAGAAACTAATCAGAGTGCGTGCGTGACTAGAATGTTTAATCGATAGAGATAGCTATAACTAAGACTTTAAGAATACAGAAGAAAAAAGATACAAAAGACAAGAAGAACATACTCTATATAGTAGTTACTCAGATCAACGCTAGTTTCAAAGAAGACGTGTTGAAACACAAGAAAGATGTTGATCTGAAAGATGTTTGCAACACAAAGAAATGTGTTTATCATAGAAATCTGTTGATCATTCATAACGCAAAGAAGTGTGTTTGTCTAGAAGACAATAGAAGCTGATTAGAAGATGCTAGAAAAGAAAAAAGATGCTTGATCATATTTGAGTCAAACCTAAGTCAGATCTTAACTAAATCATTGACTAGTTCTAATCAATTCTGACACATTCGTAACATTTATGACTGTCAGAATCGCGTTGTTTTCATCATTTTCTGATAAATCAATAATAAAGTTTAATGATATGTTCTGTCATTACTGCTCAAGTATGAGTAATGACTTCAGCAGTTCATTGATTTAATCTCTTGATGCTTTTGATCTATGACAAACGTAACAGTTTTGAATGTAATGCTTGATCATTATTCTCATCTTTGATCAGCAATATGATCATCTTAACAAGTTCAATGTTTAATTCATGTCAGAGTGATCACTGATTGAAAAATCATGTGCTTCTCTTATTAATTGAATGATCATTGACTGAGAAACTTATAATCTATCATCTTTTCAGAGTACTTCATCAAGTACTTTGCAATTGTCTAGATTAATATCTTGACAAGTTCTTCTGTTTTGTTTCATGACTATTCAAATATCAAAGCACAGTTGATTCGTTCAATTTTCAACTATAATTTAATTCTGAATAGAAATCATCTTTTCAATCAAATTTTCGTTAATGTTCAATTCTTTTATTTTGAATCTGAGTCAAATTTGAGCAAGATTTGAGTCAGATTTTAATCAGCTTTTTGATCATCTTCTTGATCAGCTTTTATTGACTGCAGCTCAAATTTGCCTTCTGACAATAGCATTTGATGTTGATATAGCTTTTGATCATCATTTACTTCAACTGACTTAACGTCTGACATTCTGATCAATGCATTGACTTTCAGATTCTGTTTTTTCGACTGATATATGATCTTGAAGTTATATTCAGATAACTTTTCAGTTCATTTAGCTTGTTGTTAAGTCAGTTCTTTAATGATCATGAAGTACTTTAAATTCAGATGATTAATGAAGATTTTAATCGAAATATTCATACATTTCAATTTGAAGCATCAATGTTTCAAACAATGAATAATGATCAGCAGTTCTTTGTCATAAATCTCGTAGTTGCATTCTGTGAAAATCATGTTCTTACTATAGAAGATCACTGAATGTAGAATGTTTTCATCATCATATTGAGACAATACTTCGTCGTTCACATAGTTTAAGAAGTTCGTTTTTAGAATAACTTCTCTGATTGAGTTAAAATGCTTCAGAATGACAGCTATCATCATTTGTTGCTTTAGTTTTTCAAAGATCATCTGACAGATCTTTGTTCATTTAAAAAGATGATCTTTTTGAGTCAGCTTTATTATGAGTTAAATGATCTTTGAGAAGTTCTTTATGAATCATTGATAGAAATTGCAGAAGTTCATGAAGATCTGCATATAAATCAATGATCGCGACACTTATCAGCTTCGAATCACATCTACTTTTCAATAATTCATTCGTAAATCATTGATGAATATCAATAGTTTAAGAAACAAGATTTTCTGAATCTTGAATTTGCACTTGTTAATGTTTATCTGCAAGTTGACTTCACGAAGCTTGTTTAGCACTTCATTCACATGAATTTTATGTTTCTTTAAGATTTTACTGTAAATAATAATATCATTCAAATATGTCTGACAGAATTTATGCAGATATTTGAACAATACATCGTTGATATAGTGCTGAAAAAACGTAGATTTATTAATCAATTTGAAGAGCATTACTTTATACTTGTAAACATTGAAGAAAGTAACAAAAGTAGTTAAATTCTCGCTTTCTGAACTCATTTGCAGTTTATTGAATGCAACAATAATGTTAAGTTAAGTCAGATACTTACTGTCTTGAATTCAAGCTAGTACTTCGTTTATCAAGAGTAGTATTGAATAACAATTTCTTTTAATCAAAGCATTCAGTTTTCAATAGTTTACATAAAAGCATAAACTATCATTTTTCTTTTCAACAAATAGTATTGATGAAGCGAAAAGAGCTTTGCTGAGTGTGATAAACTTCTTCTTCAAGTTTTCTTCTAAATACTTCTTGATTTTCTGCAATTTGTAACTCGACATGAAATACAATTGACTTTTAGAAAACTGACTCTCATTTTCTAATTCAATCTTATGATCATATGATTGATGCAGAGACAACTGCGTTGTCTTTTCTTTATCAAAAACATTCAGAAAGTCGTGATAAATTATTGAAAGCTTCTTCTTCAGTTTATTTAATGACATTACAAAGATTATTTCATTCAGTTTCGCGAAATTTTCGACTGAGTTAAGCGCTTTGTTGATTTCACTAATGATCAAGAAGAAGATCTTGATCTTTTTATTCTTGACTAGAGTTTAATATGCAGCAACTTCGATCATGATAATATTAATGAGTTTCTTTTTCTCAGTTGATTGAAAAAGACGAAGTTGATCGAGATCAACTTAAGTGCTTTGCTTTGCTATGAAGACAGATTCAATGAATCTATTCACTGATTTCTGATTCAGAAGTCTCTTCAAGATGATTATTAATATAACAATTAAGTTCAAGTTCTTTCATTTCATTTTACAGATTTCATTTGATTCAAATCTGTGAAATGTTGATTGACTGCTTGCTTTTGAAACAACAGATTTCAATGTTTGAATCTTCAATAATGATATTAATCAATTGTTTGCAAAATTTATTAAAATTTGCTTTTTTTTAATTGAAAGTTTTCAATGATTATCTTGTGCTGATCTAGACAAGTTATCAATAAAAACATCATTTCATTCTTATGTTCTTATATCATGATTGATGTATACAGAGCATGTGTAATCAACTTTTGATCAGAAATTTCATTATACAATCAAATTAACTTTAATTTTGACAATGATATTGACTGAATATTAAAGCATTCACATAATTCTGACATCAAAGATTCATCAATGAAAGTCATGTCAATGACTTCAGTATTTATCAAAGTGAAAGATTTAAATATCTTTTCTAGACTACTTAAAATGACATCAACAATGAACGACTTGAAATCAAATGAATCATTAGACATGCTGATGAAATAAAATATGAGTATATTACTCTCAATCACTACTTTGATGAAAGCAGATCGTTTTTCAAATTCGCAATGATCTCATGCACTTGAATCATCTTAAGATAGTCATATGCTCTATGTTCTGATTTCTTGCATTTGAAGCAGAGTTCTTTCTTAAATAACTCTTTCTGAATGAAATCAAGATTCAATCTTCTGAGTTTTTTTCAGACAAAGATTGATGACGTGAATCGAGCAGACAAAGTGCTAGCGACAGAGTGAGCAGCTGAGATTGCTGAGACTTTGACGATTGATTGAACATTCAATTCAGTCAATTTAACATTGATTTGCATGCAGATGTTGATAAACTCATTCAAATTTGTGATTCATTCATTGAGCATTGCTTGTTGAAGATTCGAGCTGATCTTATGCTGAAGATCATTTAGTAAAGTCTCATTATTGTACTTTAGTTCTGCATTGAATCTTTGAAATTTCATTCAAAATTCATGAAAGAAGATCTTGTTTTGATACAGCTTCAAGTACTGTTGTTGAGTTGTATGATGATGATTAAAATCATCATACATTTTATTAATAATTAATAGTACTTCTTCAACTTCTAGAAATGAGTTCAAGAAGATATTTTGCATGCAAGAAGTTATGTGCTTAGTTGCAGCTTCATTAACTCGACTTTCAATGTAAACAATCTTCAACTCTTTGATAGAAAAGTGATTTTTGTTTGTCTTCAGCTTATTTTGCATTCGCGATAGTTAATTGTTTACATTCTGCAATGAATCTTCAAACAGTGAAGAATTTGATAATTTGATCAATTTCAAGAAATGATCTTCAGAAATTGAAGTGCTTTACTGACTTAATGCAATTTCTAAATAATGTATAATCATGTTCTTGTTTCTCATCTCTTTCTGCAGACGCATCTGTGCAGCTTTCAATGTGATGTTTATCTCGTTGACATCTTTTGACATCTGAATCATGTCATTGTGAATCTTGATTTTAATGTCATGCTGTTGACATATGTATTTGATAAAGACAATGATGTCACTTACTTCATAAACACTTATTTAAGCATTTAATTCAGTGCTGATGCTGATCTTGATTATTTCATGATCAAAAAACAATATGTTCATGTTCTTTTCTTCTGTATCTGATGACACATTTATGTCTTCTTCTTCTGATGCTGTTTGATTCTGTGATAAAAGTGATTCTCTTCTAACATTTTGAAAGTCATAGTGAGCAATGCTCATTGATTCTGATTCTGTGCTTCTAATCATGATATGAATAGAAAATTGCTGATCGAAATTCTGATGTTACTTTATTGAACTTTCTGAGTTTAAGCAATGACTAGTACTTTATCGAACTTTCTGAGTTTAAGCAATGACTAGTACTTTATTGAACTTTCTGAGTTTAAGTACTGCTGAAATTTCTGATTTCTGATGATGAGCTCAATAAAGAGTTAGTCAAGAGCAACGCGTTCATGTTCTTTGATTCTGATTCTATCAAAATTTCTGATTTCAAATCAAGATTCTTCTTTAGAAATTTCTGGTTTCTATCAAGCTTTCTGAGCTCAAGTTCTGATTCTGCTGTTGAAATTTCTGATTTGAATTATGTAGCTTGTTTTTATATCATCTACACATCAATAGCAAGATTAATGAGCTTTGAACTAATATTATGAGTCTGCATAAAGCGAATCATATGAGTGTATTCTAACTAAAAGTTCAAAGCTAAAGAAGAAAGAAAATGAAATACATCAAAAGTCTTATACTCACGAAGGCGCGCTAGATCACTAGCGTGTCAACATCAGCTCTATACTAGTTTATGATAGTTTAACATGATCTATGTTAGGCTAACTTGAGATGTATGCTTGCAACAATCTAATTCTTCTTTTTTCGTTTTATGAATGCTTGAAAAAAGATGACGTCTATGTTTTGAATCAAGAATGACTCTTTCTGAATGAATGAAACTGAGTGCTTGAACATCTTAAAGATCTTGCTGTGAGCTGCTGAAGAGATCAAAGTTGATCGCGATTAATTTGAGTGCTTCATATTTGACAAGATCAAAAAAATCGAAATAGAAATATTTAATTGATCAGAGAATATGATAGTATCATGTCTCATGTTCAATAATATTTCATTTTTGTTTATTTAAAGTTTGCTCAATATTACTTCGTCTTCATGATGCTCAATATCAACTATCAGCATTGACATAGTCAATTTCTTATGACTTTCAATCATAAGATTAAGCAGAATCTTATGAGTAATAGTCTTTCTAACTAACTTCTCATCATAGTCTCATATTAACTTCTCTTTTGCTAGTAATATAAATTGTATTTCAAGTTTCTGATATATTTTATTGACTAGCTTGTCATGTATCAGCATGTAAACGATGAAATCACTATTTATCAAAGAGCGAAGACTGAAAGAATTGCTCTGAGAGATAAAAGAAGCATTGATCAGAAATGACTTTTCAAAATAGTTTTCTTTCAATAGAACTTTGATTTGACTGCACAAAAATATGATCTTTATTTCTTCAATAATTCTGAAAGAGATAGTTAGTTTTTTAAATCAGAATCAAACTCAGAGTTCAATATAAATTGATCAAACTCATCATCTTTTAATGCATTGACTTTCAAAGTTCAATCAGAGCACTCTTTAAAAGTATGATTTAATTTGTGACAGATGAAACAGATTTCAGCTTGTAAATTAATGTCTTTAACATTAGTTAAAATCGCGTTGCATGATTTCGAATGATCAATGAAAATAGTGACTTTGATTTTTCTATAAAGATTCAATGAATCTTATTTCTCAGCAAAGATGACTTGCTTTTAAATCTTGTTCAGAAATTTCTTTTTCTTGATGTCACTTATAACTTGATGCTCATTGTTCAAATAAATCAAATAATTATGAATTTCATTCAAAGATTCTGACTGAATCAATTGACTACTTTAAGCTGCATGAAAACAATAAACTATCTTGTTTTGTAAATTAACTATCAATTGCTTTTCGTGATACTTTAGATAAAAGAACAAACGTTGAAACATTGAATAGAAATTGCTGAATTTGCTCTTTTCTTGAGAGAAATTAACATACTTTCTTCAAAAGTTTGTCTCTTTGTCGAGATTATTATAAAGTTGAGCAAGTTCATTTAACAGATCATCAACTGTAACATAAAAGTTTAATGAATTTTGTTAACATTAAGTTAAAGTAGCTTTAACTTCGTCTTCTTTGATTCTGAAGTAAACGTAGATCAGAATAGTTTTATTGATATTGAAATGATTGATGTTAATTTCTAGCTTGTCATGAATCTTTTCTTGTCAATCATCTCAGATAGATTCTTTTTCATCAGTAAACAGAGATGAATTTGAAAGCTTTTAAAATCACTTGAAGAAATTGAACAAAGTAGAAGAGAAAGAAGTGATCTCTTTAAAAGATTGCAATTGATATTGCAATTCAGTCACTTGATTTTAAAACATCTGATTTAATTGATTCAAGCATTCTTTGACTTTATTTATTTTCTTGAAATGAGTCTTTCATATTTGTTCACTTGATATCTTGTTAAATAACTCACAGACTTTCACATTTAAATCTTGTTGAGTTTGAAGATTGTTCAAATCTTCTAGAAAAACTTCTGAATCTTGTTTGACTTAATGTTGTAACTGCTTTACATTTTTTATATTTCATGAAGTAGAAGCTTTATAACATTCATTGAGAATTTGAGAATAAGACAAAAAGTATTGATGTTTTCATACAACATTGATTCTAAAATATTTTAATATGCAAGATGATAGCTCAGAATAAATAACTGAATCTGTAGTGTCAGAAGAATAAGAACTTTGATTATTCTTGAAGAGATTGTTCACAGATGATTGAGTCATAGCAAAGAATTGATGATCAAGCGAAAAACGATGCTTGATAGTATGTAGTGAGATTGTTTGTTAAAGTGTTTAATCTTTAAAGAAGAATGTTGCTGATTTGAGAGTTTTTTTGATGATTTTTAAGCAATTAAGATTTTAATTTCTTGATTTTATTAATTGATTTGAACTGATGCTACTGACTGAGCGATATATTCTTTAGCAATCACATGATCATATGTTTTTGTTGATTCTATTGATTTCTTGATGTTGTTCTGTCTTTCAATGTTGTTGATCATCAGATACACAAATTTCTTTATACTCATCTTATTGTCAGTCAAGTGAATTTGAATGAATATAGAAATCAGTATCATGTAATTAATGAATTCTTAAAGTAATGTTGAGATCATGTCTAGAAACTAATCAGAGTGTATGCATGACTAAAATGTTTAATTTATAAAGATAGTTATAACTAAGACTTTAAGAATACAGAAGAAAGAAGATACAAAAAACAAGAAGAATACGCTTTATATAGTAGTTATTCAGATTCGATGCTAGTCTCAAAGAAAATGTGTTGAAACACAAGAAAGATGTTTATTTGAAAGATGTTTGCGACACAAAGAAATGTGTTTGCCATAGACATCTGTTAACTACTCGTAACACAAAGAAGTGTGTTTGTCTAGAAGGCAATAGAAGCTGATTAGAAGGTGCTAGAGAAGGGAAAAAGATGCTGGGCCATATCTGGGTCATATCTGGGCCAAACCTGAGCCAGATCTCGACTAGATCTTGGCTAGCCCTAATCATTACGCAGAGAACTCGCTAGCGTTCACTGCGAATTGATTAGGACTTCAGCCTTGTTCAGCCTTGTTCAGCCTTGGTACGCTCGTAACAAAATGTCAACTTGAAACTCAACTTGATGATCAGTCTACTAAAGAATACATTTATTATAGTGATATATCAGTCAATCTCTTCGCATGCAGAACGCTCACATGAAGGTAAAATAGTGATAATAAGATGAAATTCTGAATATATGATGAATGCGAATAAATCACATTAGTAGTCATACAATAGTCAATTGCAAAATTCGAATACTTTCTTTTCTGATCTCATAAAGTGACTTGCGAAAGGTTCGATCGAGCTCTTTTAGCCATCAAAAGCCGTCGACGCTTAGTTTCTTGAAATGTCGATGATACTTATGATTATCTTCAATTACAAACAGTCTTGCGTAGAGTCGATAGAGCAGAACTATAATTGGGAAACAATATTACATAATTCTTCGATGGGTAGAATGGCTTCGCCTTCGAACGGCGCTTGCTTTCTGCTCGAAGTCGAAGAGCAGGCTCAATAATCACTGTCTTTTAAAGGATCTGGTAGGAACATGGTGAGATCTAGACTCCTTGCCTCAAAAGCAAACTCTAGGCGACGTCAGATTAGTCTTACTAGAGGTCCCTCAAGACATGCCAAAGATTCATCATCGACAGTCGTCAATTAGAAATGTCATCACTACATCGATGCCTAAAAGACCTGTCTTTGTATTAGGCGGGATCTCACGCTCTGACCGGCAGGAACGCAACAGCGTCAACCTGAACATATGCCCTTCACTAGTGTTGGATTTGACGGCATGAAAAGGGTTTCGTTGCTGCTTCAGAATGTTACACATGTATGGAAAGTACTCGAAGGAGAAGCGTCGAGAGGAGAAATTATCAGTAGCTTTGTATCATACATCTCTTACTATATAGTATGATACGATCCCGAATCAAGCTCTTCTGTTCATTGCATGATATTTATAACATCTGCGAAATTATTGTACTGTTCAGTATACTCATACCGCAAGATCGAGGTTAAATTTTATCACGGCGAAATCTACCAGAACAGGCAACCTAAGTAACATGAAGTACTCGTCTTGAGAGTTAGATTTCTGTGAAGGTTTTGGTCGGCAAGCCATCGTTTCCGAGATGAGCAGAGGAACGAACCCCTTGCAAACATTCCTCTTGTGATAGGTTGTAGATAGACATAACGTGATAAGGTAGCCTGCAAGGATGTATTGTCTGTCACCTTGGACACGCGCTCGAGCAACCTCACGCCATGTAGGCCAACCAAACCGATGGCGACGTCCGTAGCGCTCCATAGATGCTGGCGACAGGAACAGACGTGAGCCCCGGTCAGACGCCCTGCAATAAATCGAACGTGTTGCGGACCTTATGGGTTGCTTTCATAAGCATGAGGATTGCGGGCAAGTCATAAACACAGGCTCCTATAATCGCGGAGGATGTGTGGGTGATCATATGGTTCTGGCATTCTATGCATAGTTAGAACTTGCTATTCTTATAAGACCGTAGAGACCTGAGTTATGATTAGCCAGAAGACAGTCAGGATCGACTAGTGTTCGAAGATCCTACCATCGCTGTAACCGTAAGAGAAATTCCAGATCGAGACGAGTATTTGGGGAGGTTTTAATCCTGGGCGTATCACAGGATACAAAGTATACCTCGTAAAGAGACTGGGTATGCTGAAGGGTTTTCAGAGATAGGACTGCTGTCTCTTTGATTGTATCACTGGCAAGAAGGCTAGACTGTTAGGACTTTAGGGGATGTTCAAAATGATATCTTCTTCTAAATAGATTGAACAACAGAAATTCGATGGTCCCACGAAGCAAGGTAGGATCATAGCAGAAGAGATCATGAAGATTCATGGTATCAAGTTCTTTGAGTTTTATAGCGGATGTTGGGATGGGACTAAAGGGATTTCGTAAGGTACAGCAAAGATGAATCCACTCAAGACTCCCCAAAGTCGTATTTATGCAGTGGCGTGGGTGTGTTCATTCTCATTTCCGACAATCCTCCAACGCTTGCTGAGTGTGAGTTCTGTTCTCCTGCCAAGACCTCCGCCAAATGCAATATTCCATCGAATCGAGTACAGAGGCCGCCGATGGTCTAGTATTGACACCTCAAAGATATGGTATGCTACATCACCAAGATTGATCAGTCATACCCAGCATTCTTCTATAGCCCACCAAGCAGACGGAGAGATGGAAACCATAGTCTCTCTGGTGGCAGAAATGAGTGACGTCGGCTTGCCCTGCTGAGTGGGTATGCAAGAAACCATTCGGACTCGTCCATAATGTTCCGAACGGCACCATCGGTTGTTACTCTGGTGCAACGACAATAGCAGTGAAGAGACACAGTGGCCTATGCTTGAGAAAGAAGCTGATATAACGAAAAACGCTGATGTTGGTATTACTGGGCTGTACCAGTCTATTGGTCGAGATGTCTCGAAATAGGCCATCGAGACATTAGTATCTAGTCTACCTAGACTTGACTGGACTTGACTGGACTTGCTCAAGTTTTTGAACGTTCGATCACGAATAATTTTCGCACCTCTTCGCTCATTGACCGGGATATTGTACTATCCAGCTCGAAAGTAATGGTGTTGTGAGACTTCGTTGCTGCTGCCAGAATGGAACAGGGTCCGCCGAAGGAGTTTTGTTCGAGGTCTATCCGATGTAACAACGCAACGCTACCATCTACGCAAACGCTCTTTCGAGGTACACCACCCTAGGTCAATCAGATAGGTTTTATCGTAATTCAACTATTCCACTCCCTATTTCTCATGATGATATGCAAATATATTCTTGATTGCCACATTCCATTTCACTCGTCATCCAGATCAACATCGAGCGCATCAGGGTTAGCAGTCACCGCCGGAGATAGCTCCATTGGCTTCGCGTTGCCGGCCTCCAGTCCACTGCTAGCTGCAACGAAGCCTAAAGGTGCACGAGCCTGGCGTTCAAGGGCTGCCATGGCATCGGCTTGCTCATTGTTCTCGCCGTCACCTTCTTCCGTCGTGGTCTCTTCTGGCTGCTGTAGACTTCGAGCGAGGGCTTGAGACGCAATAAAATTTACATCGGTGCTTTGTAATGTTAGTACGGTTCTAGGACTTATAAATCAGGTTTTCGACTTACTTGTATTGTGCTTGTACACTTCGCTTAATGCGAAGCATCTCTTTGAAAGTGTCTTCATTACCGTGTTGCACCTCAAAGTTCTCCCATTTCGACCAAAAAGTCGGCGTAGTGCGCGGATCACAGAACTGTGATGCATGCCCGTAAATGGATCTTGCTCGATCAATTTCCCCAAGTCTTCGCTCCATCTCAGCGAATTTGAGACACATGTCCCGAGCTTCTTTATCCGGCAAAGCTGCAATCGCTCTCTCATAGATAGGACGCGTTGAGGTAAGACCAAAATTGGATGCTGATTTGGTGATGTAGAAGTTGAACATTTCGAATCTGTCTTCATCCGAGACTGCACGTGTTGCCCGTTCATAGATACGCATGGCATGCCTTGCGAGTCCACGTTCCTCTTCCAGGCTGCCATACATAAGATACAAGATCTTGGCGAACTTCGAAGGACAGCCCTCGACCGCTTGCTCAAATAAATCTCGTAGTCGTTCAATGCCGATTTTACGGTCCACCGCCTTTGTCAGGTACAAGTTCCACAATTCGAATGCGACGGGGTAATTGAACAGGTCCAGACCTCGCTCGTAGACCTTAAAAGACTCTTCAAAGTACTTGTTTTCTTCAAGTAGGTTCGCAAAGTTGACTACTGTCTGCGGCGTTGCTATCCGTATTTCGAAGATTCTCTCGTAAACCTTTTTCGTTTCTTCGAGAGTACTTACACTCTCAACTAGATCGACATAAAAGCTCCATAGTTTCCAGCTTTTATGAACTCTTTGCTGCGGTGACAGTGACTCGTCGAAGTAATCCACAGTAGATCGTTTTGGGGCCTGGCATGCCTTCGCCATAATATTCACCGCCCGGTCGAAATCCTCATTTCTCAATTCCATCTCGGCCCACGCACACCACATCTCAGCAAGTTCTGCGACCGACTTGAATGGCACTTTGATTCCCTTTTCCATGATTACACGTGCGGTCCGTAAGTCGCCCCCTTGCTCGTAGAATTTTGCGTAGTTTGCCCAAAGTTCGTGGAACTTGCCAACCGCCTTACGGGGTTGTACCGCCGAAATAGCATCAGTATATGTCTGTACGACCTCTTTTTTATTGCCGGCCCAAAGTGCAACCCTCTTCTCCCACTCTACAACGTTGTTGGGGTTCTGCCGCAAAAGCACATCGTTCACCAGAAATGGTCGCCGATCCATAAGTTGCTCAAAGCGCATCATGCGAATGTCCAAATCAAAATCTGCATCCTCGTTGATCTTACCTGTCTCTGATCGTATTGCCGCAGCATCCATGAGGTTCCCGATGATGGATTCTTCAAATTCAGCGTAAGAGTCAAATACTAGAGTGAAGTCTCGAACGGTCATGACGGTTGTAACTCCCTCCTCAAAAATGTCTCGTGCCCTCTCAAAGTTGCCTTTTGTAATCCAGTATGTTGCCAGACCTGCCCATAATTTCCCTCTCTGGTCCGCAAATCGTTCGATCCCACTTCGCACAATAATCTCAACATCAATACCCGCAGTACGCCCGGTTTCTATCTCTTTAGCATACGTTACTAATAAATCCACCATTTCAGTCCAAAGCTGGAATTCACTCTTCCCATTCTTGCTCCGAAATCTGGGATTATTCAGTATGTCCATGTATTTCTTTACAGCTTCCGTGTATTTGTGCATCTCCACCAGAAGATCGATAAAGTCCTCAGCATCCTCCGGGTGGATCTGCATGTAGCGTCTCCATATCTTTACCGCGGTGTCACCAGAGGCAGAATTGGCAAAAGGTCGGTACAGGGCCCATACGCGATTATGCTGGGTCATTGGTAAAGATCGCAGTGCTCTGTCAAAGGTCCGACGGGTAGATGTTACCAAAGGCTGTTGCATCAGGAAGGAAAGGTACATTTCCCAGATTCTTGGCATTTTATTTAACAGGATGAGCGCGCGCTCGAATAAAGCATTGACTTTGGCGTACTCTGATGCATGGATAGCAGGATTCTTGTTCCGTAAGTGCTTCACACGTAATTCAAGGTACATCTTCCACAACTTGTAGGAACGCGGCAACTGCGTGCAAGCACGCTGTAACACAAACGCCTGTTCCAGAAGATTTCCATGCTGGTGTTTGTAATCCACATATATGAGCCATGGCTTGATTCTTCCTGGATCACGTAGAATATCCTGCTCGTAGACTACGTCGTCCGAAGAAACTAGGTACAAGCCTAGATCTGTGTTCAGAGCGCCGAACTTTGGGTTAGGTTTGCTAATGAACATCGTCCGTAAGAGTTCCCCAGGCATAGTGTGACCGGTGTGCTTGCACTCTGGGAACCACCGTGCGCGAAATTTCGGATGTTTTGACGCGAGAATTATCTAAGGTACCTTATTTGGAACAGAGTCTATGCCGAAGCAGGACCGCGGGCGCTAACGTTAGAAGGGTTCACCTAGCACTCGGCTAAACCTAGCAGTCGGACAGCCCTATAGGGCTGAATATCCACATATCATTTTTTATTGCTTCAACGATTCGTTTTAGGTGAACTACGTAGCTAATAGGACCTCTTTGGGGCCCTTCTGATACGCATGCCTCGCCCTGATTGGTCAGTTGTAGATATCACGTTATTCCTTTGCTTCTGCTCCTGCTTCTGCTCCTGCTTCAGCTGTCTGACCGTAGCTTAACTATCAGCTGCTTCTGCTCCTGCTTCAGCTGTCTGACCCGTAGGCTTCCGACTGGCTTATCGTCACCCTTTTTTATTAGTAGTTCTTTGGCTATTGAACGTACTTGCTCCACACGAGGAGGCCAGCCCCAAGCCTGAAGACGTAGGATCCAGGCACATATAGCTTCTTCTTCTTCTTGGCTAAGTCTTTGAAATTGCTGATTGCGTGCAGCAGCAGTCTTTCGACCATTGATCCGATCCCAAAGAGTACTAGTTGGTATTCCATATTGACGAGCGATTTTTGCTTGGGAAGGATTTTCGTTGGCTGCTGAAGCCTCGTTCCAACGGGCGTGAGCAAGCGTTATGCGCTCTTCCTGTGAAAGTTCTATATCTTCAGAAGGTATGAAGGACATAGGGGGGGTGGGGGGGGTGGCTGCCATCGTTTTGCTGATATGTTGAAGAATTATACCAATAAAAAATGAAATGTGGATATTCAGCCCTATAGGGCTGTCCACTGCTAGGTTTAGCCGAGTGCTAGGTGAACCCTTTTAGTGCCCCTCGATCGTGAGGTGCTCCTTCTACAGTATTCAACGAAACACAGTCAGATTTGTAGCAGTTTTGTGTGCTACTGTAATTCCCTCGTTTCTTAGGTTTCGCCCAAAATGTCAGGTGCTGGAGTTAGTCAAGCATGCTAGATCCTGATACTGTGCCAATGCTGATGGGGCGGGACGTTATAGGATAGGGAAGCTGTCTTCCCAACACGACAGTCCTTAGGAGCTATGAAGAGCAAGTTAAAGGGTGCGGAGACGGGCCACAGCCTGCTGAAGAGGAAAAGCGAGGCATTGACAAAGTGCGTCCCATAAAGGTTCATAGCGAATGAAGCTAACAGTGCACTGTAGACGATTTCGAGGTACGGTATCAGGCGTCGAAGCAAGTTGCTCGCACTAAGGTATGGCAGAAATTACAAGGCGTATTGATGAAGCCAAGCGAAAGATGGGCCGTGTGATGCAGATAGCGGCTTTCTCGTTGGCAGAGGTCACGTACGCTGTGGGTGGAGATATAGGCTATCAAATCCAGGAATCTGCAAAATCTGCACGGTTCCGAGTGAGAACGAAACAAGAAAACGTGTCTGGTGTTTTCTTACCTCGATTCGAAAGTCACACCACAGAAGGGAACAACGATTTTGGCTTGACGGGCCTGGGAAAAGGAGGGCAGCAAGTCCAGCGCTGCAGGGAGACTTATGCAAGAGCTGTGGAAACGCTCGTGGAGTTAGCAAGCTTACAAGTATGTTATGTAGCACGACTAATTCTCATCCGTACTAAGGACGTTCACATCAGACAGCATTCGTGATCCTGGACGAAGTCATCAAGGTCGTGAACAGACGAGGTAGTACTCCTTTGCCATTATCTCAAATATGTGTGGCTAATGCAGACCTAACGTAGTAAATGCGATGTACGTTTAACCACCGATAGCTATGTAAATACATCTACTAACCGCCGCTGTCCTTTCAACGCAGTGAACACGTAGGCACCTGGGCTACCTAAGTCCTTCGGTATTCTGACTCTAATTTACAGGTCATCATACCGCGCACAGAGAACACCATCAAGTGTAGGGGCACACATGGACGTACCGACTTATAAGCTCGCTAACAACTAGCAGACATCAACTCGGAGTTGGATGAACTTGACAGAGAAGAGTTCTATCGACTGAAAAAGGTAATTAAGACGGCCAGCTTCTGGGTAGCGAGTCAAGAGCGCTCGCTGATACATCCATTATTAGGTGAAAAACAATAAGACACGAGATAATGAGAGAGCAGATCAGGAAAATGCTGCCAAACAACGCGACAGTGACAAGGAGAATAGTGAAGGCTCAGGCTCTACCGATGTCCTCGGCGAACAAGAGGACCAAGATGTCATCTTCTAGTAACTTCTTAGCATTTTGATTTGTCATCAGTCGAGAAAACCGATCGCTTTCGGAATTCGGTTTTTCAAATTTTCTGGCGATTGCTCCTGCATAATGCGTTCCACCTTTTACGAGGCGCCAGGACTGTTACGTGTAAAAGACAATGATCAACGAGTTTTCCTGAAGCGGTCAACTGTCATTTGCGGACTGGGTATCTAAGTCAACCTTGAAAGAAGGAGCTATACGCCAAGGCTTTATTGACGTTGGTAAACGACTTTAATGGACTTCTGCTCCTCCCCTAAAGCCATTCCGGCCGTAGCTTGCTTAGCACTTATAGCTCCCGCCTCTGCTTCATACTCAATAAAAGCAATTCCCTTTCTGCCCGGCACCAGTCGCACCTCCCTAAAACCTTCGAATCTACCGAAAATCACAGTGAGCCCTTCAACCTCGTAGTCTTCTGGTAGGTTCTGCACGAAGAGGATCTTGTTAGGCGGTAAATACTCTTCTGGTACCACTGCCCCTGCTGCAGGATTTGATGATTTAAGACCAGCACCGCGCGCTGCTTTGACTGGTCGTGCGTTGCCAGCGTCGGGGCCATTTGCAGCGGATGGCCGCTTGAGCTTCTTTTGTGCTTCTGCAGCTTCTGCAGCCTGTTTTCTTTCTAGAACAGTTCAAATTCGAGATCAGCCATCACATAGTGCCCAGCGGAACGTGCATGGAAAACGCTACCCTTTTCAGCCAACCTCTGCCGTTTGTGTTGCTCGAAATCATCCGAACTTCCTCCCTTCTGTACCGTAGCGTCACTCTTTGTCTTAGCATAATCAAGCACCATAGGTTTCTCGAAAAGCTCAAAGCCTTGCACCTCCTTGATGGCGCGCTCGGCGGCTTCAGTATCATCGAAGACTATAAAAGCCTGACCTCTGGCCTTCAAGTTCTTCTTAGCTACGATGTCGATAATGTTACCATATTCAGAGAAAACTTCGGTGAGCGCCTCTTTGAGTGGGTCGATCTTGATGGCCTCCTCCAGGTTCTTCACCTATGCTCAAGGTCAGTCCAAATAGTTCAACCAGGCCGTGGCTGATAAAGACGAACGTAAATACTAGTATCAATCAGCCAAGGTACAATGGCTGATGGACACCTGTTTAACATACGTCGAGTTTGGTGCGTTCATGCCACCCATCTGAACTGCTGCCACAGCCATGATGTGAAAACCGTACGGTGCGCAAGAGTACAGTAAGTCATCTATGGAGCTCGCTTCGCCTTCCACCTTTGACCTAAGTCTAGCGGGATAGCCGCCCGACCGCATGCGATACCCGCAAGCGACTGTCTACGTTATATTGAGTACTCGTATAAACGGGGTTCCCCCGCAAACCTTAGGCGAATTTGGCGGTTTCGATATACTGTGTTCACACTATATTGACACTATACCAAGAAAATAGACATGCTAGCACCATATCATAGTAGAATTCAATAGCGGCACTATATCTCATGCAAATTTGTGAAATTCTGCGTCATGACTTTTCATGAGAACTATTTTCACGCAAGGAACAAGATAGATCGCATAAAAAAGTAAACATGTGTATTTAAGTAAGCGCGAATATCAAGTATTACTATTAAATGCTGAAATTGCGTGCACACACTGTATTTCGATCTCATCGTATTAGATTTACCTTTGACTCAAGCAGTGTATCTATCGAAACATCTTGAGTGTTCAGAACAGAATCAGAATTCAGAAGTAATAGAATTTGAGTGATTTATTTGACTGAATCAAATTCTAGTGAAAGCTATTTATCTTAAGAAAGAATCTTGAGAATGTCAGTTCAGTTCAGTCGCTGCAAATGAAATATCAAAAAATCAACACAAACGTCTTTCTTGTTTCATCATTAGAGAGAACTGTACAAGCAAAAAAAGAAATCTTTTAAACGAACACAAGTGAACATATCAATCAGCAAACACATCAACTTGATCGTCGTCTGCTCAATTGAAATCATCTTCAGTCAATTTCTGAACTTCGATCAGAAGTCTTCATCTAAATGAGAACAACTGTCGATAGTTGCAAGTTTCACAGAACATCAAGTTGAATTCTTGAAAAGCAGCAACTTCTTTGACTTCATCAATGAAGTGATCTGATTGACTTTTTGTGCAATCAGCTCACAAAATTGACTCTTGTTTACATCATTGTAATCTGAGTGAAGCGAGAGCGTGTCTCAAAGATTGAGAACATGCGTGATTCAATAATCGATCTTTTTCTGTTCAATCTTCTCAATCAAGTTCATGAATAACTTGACTTGAACTGTCAAGTTTTCTCAAATTTCTATGCACGTTAGTTAGATATGTATCAATTGATCATTGATGTTGACATATCTTTGAAATACTTCTTGCTCAAGTCGAAACTCTTGCTCTGAGATACATTCATGTAGTTGTTCATAAAGTAAAACACTTTACAGAAGTTTTTCAAGTTGAACAAGAACACAAAAAAATCAATAAGAGTATTGATATCAAAAGATTTTGCAATCGAGTCAGACTTGCCTGATTCATTCTGTTTAATCTTCTTGACAAAGATTTAACAGTTCATTAGAAGAGCTTTTTGAAGACAATGAGATTTTCAATGTTTACAATCATTCATTTCAGTGTTCTAGACTTGTACTGCCGATTATGCTCAGTAAGATGTCATCACGCAAAGTCATAGTTGAATTCATCAGAATCTACATCGACTTCGAATACAGACTTTATCAACTTGTTTGCATTCTCTTTCGATCAGACAAAATGCAACATGATCATTCAATGTTTCTTTCTGTCTATGATATTTGTCAAGCGTAAGCTCTCATTCTCTTCAATGAGCGCAGACTTTGCTTTAGCTCTTCTATGATGCTTCTTTGAAAGATTGATGATTTCGCGAACTCACTTTCGTGATTCTGTTTTAGAAGAAACAATTGAGTCAAACTCTGATGAAGAATCTTGCAAAGAGATAGAAGAATCGAGAAAAATTATCTAGAACATATCAGTGATTTGTATCAATCTTTGACATTAGAATCAGTTACTGACAGTTTCAAGCGAGTCTGTAATCATCATTTGTACTACGCAGATCTGATGTACTTGAGAACTCAACGAAAGACAACTTAAAGATCATTAAATAGAAGATAAAATGTCTATGAAACTGCTTGAGTTATCAGATCTCAGATAAAGAAAAAGACTTGATGTGTAAAGAGTGAATGAAAAAGAGAAAATTTCTCTGTCATGTGAGATAAAGTAAGATATTATTTTGCACTTTAGACGAAGAGCAAGATTTCTTACATTCACATTCTGAACTTCGTTCTTCTTGTGCTTGCTCTAAAGATCATGCATTTCTCTTCTTAAAGCTTCGTTTGTCATTCAAGAACTCTGTGTTGCTGTTGCTTGAGTATTCAAATCTAAGTCTATTGATACTCTAAAACTCTGCAATGCTCTTCAAGCAATTCTCATCGCTCTTCAATTAAAAAGCTGTGCGAATTAAGATATTGTATAATTTCTCTGCAATTTCTATTATCATACAATGCTTCGCTAACTTTACGTTCATCAGCTGATTTAACATTTCTTCAGTTCAAAACTTATTTTAATTTCATGCGAAATGAATGTGCTTTTCTCGAGTCGTTGCAGTTATTCAAGTTATTGATTCAGCTCTGTTCAATTCTGCAAGTCTTTGAATTGATTCTGCTTAATTCTTTGAGTCTGATTGATAATCATGTCTCTTTGACGTTTATTGCTCAGAAATGTTCTGCATGCTTCAGTCAAGCAGTCATATTCTCTTAGATCAATATGATCATCAGAACAATCTGAGACAATGCAGCAAAGAAACTTGAAAAATACATTTGATGCAAAAGAAGATGCTTAGAATGATGATATGAAGATGAAGATTGCAACAAGTGTAAAAAAGAAAGACGACGAGAATATCTTGAAGATCATGAGATCAGAGTCTATAACACAGATGAAGAAGAGTGTCAAACTACAAGAAGAAGTGAAATACATCATTGTTGACTGTGAACTGCTTTTATGCTAACGCGCATGTCATAGATGCTTGCAGAAACATTCAACAATATTGCGCTTTCTAATATCAGCGAAGAAACTCAGATTCTACGACAGCTCAACATTGATGTTGAGATCAATGACATTTACGACACATTCTCTACTGTCATGAGCGTATTCAATTTCATCAGCTTACAGCTGATCAATTTTGATGCTATGTCTTCACTCGATCATTGTTCTTTCACTGACTTTCTTCTCGACACATTTCAGACTGTTTCTCAGCGAAGAACTATACTGCTTAAAAGAAATTTTGAGTTTGTCTTAAATCTTTGAATCACTGAGACTGACATCATGATGAATAGTTATATCGCTTTATTGAAGATTCTGCAGACTATGAACAATATTTCAAAGATCAAATACTTGTCAAAAGTGTTAATCACTCTGAAACATAATACAAGAGCGCATTTTTCACTTATGAAAATGCGAAAGAAAGAAATCTCAGTGATATTCGAAAAATTACTCACAGAACATTCTGCTGCAAATGCATTGTTGACTTGACTGTATTGATTTGATTCGCTGAATCTTGTTAAGATCATGTTGTCAGCTCAAGAATTTATGACTAAATTACATGTTGATCTAGCAGAATTTGTAGATTCATCTTCAGAATTGTGACATTTGCATAGTTGAACTACGTCTATTCAAAGTTGCTTAGAAGACTTTGCAAAATATGCTGATTCAAATAATGATTTCATTTTTCTCTTGAATATTGTGTATTACAAATATTACAACTTATTTTGTCATTGCGAAGCTAAGTCTCATATTAAACGAGTGCATGCAATTGCAAAAGATTGATTCAAATTCGTGAAGACTTCAAGAGAAATCACTCTCAAGCTTCAATCGCTTATTCAATTTGATGCAACTCAACTTTTTCAGAACATTATTGATGCTTTAAATGAATCATTGAATTTCAGAAAGTTGTTGTGCATCGAAGATCAGCATTATTACGTATCTGAAGTTATGATCATGAGTAGAGAGTCATCAGTTTATCTGAATTATGAATTTCAATCTTGAGTATCTGATCTCACATCAGAGCAGCTTGAACATCGTAAAGAGAAGATAACACTTTCAGCAGCTCAAAGACTGAATCTTGAACATTATGATAAGTTTCTGATTCATTGTATTCTAAACATCAAAAAAAGAACAATACGTCTGCTTCAGCTTTTCTCTTTACTTTAAGCGAAATTAGAAATAGCAGCATTTGAAAGACAATACTTGATTGATTTCTTTCAAAACAAGTCAATCTCACTGTTTTTACTTTTCTTCATAGACGATTTTGACTTATATCGTAATATGTATTGATCTTTACTCGAAATATATTTGATCTGTGAAGTTATGAACTGTGAGAAACAGTCGCGATGCTCAAATGTTCTGTCTTTAACATTAGACTCTCATGCAAGCAATTTTGAGAATGTCATAACTGTTATGAGTTTGCATAGAGCGAATCATATGAGTGTATTCTAACTAGAAGTTCAAAGCTGAAGAAGAAAGAAGATGCAACACGTCGTGAGTTTTACTCACGAAGGCACGCTAGGTCGCTAGCGTGTCAACATCAGCTCTATACTAGTCTATGATAGTCTGACACGATCTATGTTAGGCTAATTCGAAGTGCACGATCACAACATTACTTTTCCCCTTCATTTAGCAATGTTCTCATTGCTGCAGTTCAATCGATCTTTCTTAAGTTGATTTCTATCTTGACTTGTTCATATATCATTCATGAAAGTCATTTATGATCTTCAAGCATTCTTCGAATTCACTTTCATCGACGTTGTATCAATGCAAATCGACGTCGTATTCTTTTTAATTGACACGATATTGTAGTCGTTTATCTCGTTCGTAGTGCCTGAAGTTTAGTATGTTCTTCATCTTTCATTCATCTTCGTCGTCGATCACTATAGAGTCAGACGATTCATTTTGTTGTTCGTTCAGAGAATTCTTTGAATTTAGTCGCAGCAGATTTGATGCGAACTTCGAATGTATCTTCATAGTCGATGATAGTTTCAGTCGATATGCATGTTCAATCTCGATCAGAATCTTGAAGAGTTCTAGCATTTTATTGTCTAGCTTCTTTGATGATCGTGAAATCGTTATGTTTCTAGAATTCAGAAACATCATGTCATTTATCTTGTAGATCATTTTCTTTCAATGCTTGTTAATTTGTTTCTTCATTGTAATTCTGACTCTTGTCAAGACTTGTTTGATCAATGCTAGTGATCATTTCATGTGTTCAAATATATTCTTTGCTTTGCCTACTTCGATTCTAGCTTGAGTGATCTCATATTCGATTGAGTTCGAATCGAAGCTCATATGAGAGTGAAAGTTCTTATTAAGAAAGAACGTCGACTGTTCAATTGACGACGAAATAGCATTGTTATCAACGAATTCAATCATGAATAATCAGGCGAATCAATTATCTTGCATATATGAGCAGTAGCTTCGTAGATATCGTTTCACTTTCTGATTCGCTCTTTCTGTTTGATCATCGATCTGCAAATGATAGTCTGTGAATAGTTTTACCTTGATGTCGAGTCTCAGACATAGAGACTTTCAGACAATCGATATGAATTGTGAATCACGATCGAACACTATTGATCTGAGTAGTTCATGAGTTCTGAAGACTCATATCAACAGTAGCTTGACTGTTTGTTCTGCGAAGATTTCTTCATCATCTGATCAACACAATATATAATGTCGTTTCTTAAACAATTGATCTATGACTGTCAGAATCGCGTTGTTTTCATCACTTTCTAATAGATCGATAATGAAGTCTAATGATATGTTCTGCCATCACTGCTCTGATATGAGCAATGACTTCAGCAGTTCATTGATTCGATCTCTCGATGCTTTTGACCTACGACAAACGTAACAGTTTCAAATGTAGCGCTTGATTGTCATTCTCATCTTTGATCAGCAATATGATCGTCTCAGCAAGTTCAACGTTCAATTCATGTCAGAATGATCACTGATTGAAAAATCATGTGCTTTTCTTATCAATCGAGTGATCATTGACTGAGAAACTCATAGTCTATCATCTTTTCAGAGTACTTCATCAAGTACTTTGCAATTGTCTAGATTAATATCTTGACAAGTTCTTCTGTTCTGTTTCATGACTATTCGAATATCAAAGCACAGTTGATTCATTCGATTTTCAACTATAATTTGATTCTGAATAGAAATCATCTCTTCGACCGAATTTTCATTAGCGTTCGATTCATGTTTCGAATCTGAGTCAGATTCTGAGTCAGATCTGAGCAAGATCTGAGTCAGATCTTGATCAGCTTTCTGATCATCTTCTTGATCAGCTTCTATTGACTGCAGTTCAAATCTGCCTTCTGACAATAGCATCTGATGCTGATATAACTTTCGATCATCATTTGCTTCAACTGACTTGACGTCTGACATTCTGATCAGCGCGTCGACTTTCAGATTCTGTTTCTTCGACTGATATATGATCTTGAAGTTATATTCAGATAACTTCTCAGCTCATCTAGTCTGTCGTCTGATCAGTTCTTTGATCATCATGAAGTACTTCAAATTCAGATGATCGATGAAGATCTTGATCAAAATATCTGTACATTTCAATTCAGAGCGTCAGTGCTTCAAGCAGCAAATAATGATCAGCAGTTTCTTGTCATAGATTTCGTAGTTGCATTCTGCGAAAATCATGTTCTTGCTGTAAAAGATCACTGAATGTAGAATGTCTTCATCGTCATACTGAGACAATACTTCGTCGTTCACGTAATTCGAGAAGTTCATTTTCAGAATAGCTTCTCTGATTGAGTTGAAATGCTTCAGAACGAGAACTGTCATCATCTGTTACTTTAATTCTTCAAAGATCATCTGACAGATCTCTGTTCATTCAAAGAAATGATCTTTTCAAATCAGCTTTATCATGAGTTAAATGATCTTTGAGAAGTTCTTTATGAATCATCAATAGAAGTTGCAGAAGTCAATGAAGATCTGCACATGAATCAATGATCGAGACACTTTTTAGCTTCGAATCACATCTACTTTTCTAGAATTCATTCGCAGATCATTGATGAATATCAATAGTTCAAGAAACGAGATTTTCTGAATCTTGAATTCGCACTTGTCAATGTTTATCTGCAAGTCGACTTCGCGAAGCTTGTCTAGCACTTCTTTCACATGAGTTCTATGTTCTTTCAAGATCTTACTATAGATGAGAATATCATTCAAGTATGTTTGACAGAACTTGTGCAGACAGTCAAACAACACATCGTTGATATAGTGCTGAAAAAATGCGAATTCATTGATCAATTCAAAGAGCATTATTCTATACTTATAGACATCGAAGAAAGTAACAAAAGTAGTCAAATTCTCGCTTTTCAAACTCATGCGCAGTTTATTGAACGTGACGATAATGTTGAGTCAAGTCAGATACTTACTGTCTTGAATTCGAGCTAGTACTTCGTCTATCAAGAGTATTGAATAACGATCTCTTTTGATCAGAGCATTCAGTTTTCGATAATTTACGCAAAAGCGAAGACTATCATCTTTCTTTTTGACAAATAGTATTGACGAAGCGAAGAAAGCTTTGCTGAGAATAATGAACTTCTTCTTCAAGTTCTCTTCTAGATACTTTTTGATCTTCTGCAACTTGTGACTCGACATGAAATACAATCAACTTCTAGAAGACTGATCTTTATCTTCTAATTCAATCTTATGATCATATGATCGATGTGAGAGCAACTGCGTTGCCTTTTCTCTATCAAAAACATTCAGAAAGTCGTGATAAACTATTAAAAGCTTCTTCTTCAGTTCATTTAATGACATGACAGAGATCATTTCATTCAGTTTCGCGAAATCTTCGACTGAGCTAAGCGCTTTGTTGATTTCACTAATGATCAAGAAGAAGATCTTGATCTTCTTATTCTTGACTAGAGTTTGATATGCAGCGACTTCGATCATGACAATATTGACGAGTTTCTTTGCCTTAGTTGACTGAAATAAACAAAGTTGATCGAGATCAACTTGAGTGCTTTGCTTTGCTATGAGAGCAGATTCAATGAATCTATTCACTGATTTCTGATTCATGAGTCTCTTCAAGATGATCGTTGATGTAACAATCGAGTTCAAGTTCTTTTGTTTTCTTTCGCAGATCTCATTTGATTCAGATTTGTAAAATGCTGATTGACTGCTTGCTTTTGAAATGACAGATTTCAATGTTTGAATCTTCAATGATGATATTAATCGATCGTTTGCAGAATCTATCAACATTTGATTTCTTTTCAATCAGAGATTTTCAATGATTATCTTGTGTTAATCTAGACGAGTTATCAATAAAGACATCATTTCATTCTTGTGTTCTTGTATCATGATCGATGTATACAGAGCGTGTGTAATCAACTTTCGATCAGAGATTTCATCATATGATTCAATCAACTTTGATTTTGACAGCGATATTGACTGAATATCAAAGCGTTCACATAGCTCTGACATCAAAGATTCATCAATGAAAGTCATGTCAGTGACTCTCGTATCTATCAGAGCGAAAGATTTGAATATTTTTTCTAGACTATTCAAGATGACATCAACAGTGAACGACTTGAAATCAAACGAGTCGTCAGGCATGCTGATGAAGCAGAATACGAGTATATCGCTCTCAGTCACTACTTTGACGAAGACAAGTCGTTTTTTGAATTCGCTGCGATTTCGTGCATCTGAGCTGATTCAAGACAGTCGCGTGCTCTATGTTCTGACTTCTTGCATTTGAAGCAGAGTTCTTTTTTAAACAACTTCTCTCTAGCAGAATCAACGTTTGATATTCTGAGTTTCTTTCATGCAGAGGTTGAAGCTGAGATCGCAGTAGTGATCGTCGTCAAGATGCTAGCGATAGAGCAAGCGACTTGAGTCGTTGATGTCTTGAAGGCTGATTGAGCATTTAATTTCGTCAATCGAACGTCGACTCGCATGCAGATGTCGACGAATTCGTTCAAATTCATAGTTCGTTCATTGATCGTGACTCGCTGAAGGTCTGAGCTAATCTTATGCTGAAGATCATTTAGTAGAGTTTCGTTATTGTATTCTAGTTTTGCACTAAGTCTCTGAAATTTCATTCAAAATTCATGAAAGAAGATCTTGTTTTGATACAGCTTCAAGAACTGTCGTTGAGTCGTGTGACGTCAATTGAAATTGTCGTACATCTTATTTATGATTGACAGTATCTCTTCTGCTTCAAGAAATGAGTTCGTGATCGTGTTTCTCATTCTGAGTGCTATGTGTTTGATCGTCGTTTCACTGACTTGACTTTTCACATATGCAATCTTCATTTCTTCGATAGAAAAATGATTCTTGTTCGTCTTCAGCTTGTTTCGCATTTGAAACAATCAATTATTCACATTCTGTCTCGAATCTTCAAACAGAGACGAGTCAGATAGCTTGATCGACTTCGAGAATCGATCTTTTGAAATCGAAGTGCTTAGTCGACTTGATGTCGCTTCTAGATGATGTATAATCATGTTCTTTTTCTTCATCTCTTTCTGTAAACGCGTTCAAACAGCGTTCAACGTTGTCTGCGTAGCTTTCAACTCGATGTTGATAGCTTTCAATTCAACGTTGATCTTGTTGATGTCATTCAACATCTGAATCATGTCATTGTGAATCTTGATTTCGATGTCATGCTGTTGACATATGTACTTGATAAAGGCAACGAGATCGTCTGCTTCATGAGCACTTATTTAAGCATTCAGTTTCGTGCTGATGCTGATCTTGATCATTTCGTGATTGAAGAGCAACGCGTTAATGTTCTCTTCTTCAATATTCAACGACGCATTCGTGCCTTCTTCTTCTGATGCTGTTCAATTCTGTGATAGAAGTGATTCTCTTTCAGCATCTCGAGTTTCGTAGCGAGTTGTGCTCACTAATTCTGATTCTAATTCTGTGCTTCTAGTCATTGTGTGAGTAGAAAATTGCTGATCGAGATTCGACTGAAATTTCTGATTTCAGTTCTAGAACAATGCGTTCATGTTCTTCTGTTCTTCTGTTCTGACGACGAGCTCAGTAAAGAGTTAGTCTAGAGCAACGCGTTCATGTTCTTCTGTTCTGTTCTAGAAATTTCTTGATTTCTAACAAGTCTTCTGAACTAATTTTCTGATTTCGATTCTGATTCAAGTTTGAGTGATGTAGCTTGTTTTTATATTATCTACATGTTGATAGCAAGATTAATGAGTTTTGAACTAATGTTATGAGTCTGCATAAAGCGAATCATATGAGTATATTCTAACTAGAAGTTCAAAGCTGAAGAAGAAAGAAGATGCAACACGTTGTGAGTTTTACTCACAAAGGCACGCTAGGTCGCTAGCGTGTCAACATCAGCTCTATACTAGTCTATGATAGTCTGACATGATCTATGTTAGGCTAACTCGAAGTGCACGATCGCAACAATAACGATGCTGTCTTTCTTGATGTGTTTATTAAATCAAGATACAACTTTCATGATCAACGATGAAGAAACATTTGTGTGCATCTTCATACTCGCTTTTATCAAAGACATGTTGCAGCAGCAGATCAATGCTGACTGTAAAAGTATTGAAGCAGATAAAGACTGCAGATTCTGCTTGATTTCTATCGAGAAGCAAGATAATCTAACTTATGATGACATCAATAATGAATGATATCACTATCAAACACTTGCTCTGCGAAGAAACGACAATCTTATGATCAAGATTAAAAAGAAGAAATTCTTTCAAGAGTGAAAACTCAGTATGAATCAATCTTCTTTAGTTCAAATGACATCAGCACTCGATATAATTCTCACAAGATCAACAGATTCAGCGCATTTTAAATACGCAGACATGACAAATCAATCTCATCATCTGTTGCTAGAAGCAGTTTTAATCATTCAGAGTTGCAAAGAATACACGCTGCAGCTACAAAAATTCAAATTTTCGTCAGACTGAGATCATTTACAGTCTTCTCTTTTTCATCTTCAAAGTTACAGAATGCAAGAACATGCTTGCGTCTCAATCATCATATCTCTGCTATTAAGAATTTGATTAAAGAAACGATGTATTAAATTCAAGTATTTGCAAGCGACTCAACGTCTATTCTCAGACTGAATGAACAAGATTGAAAGAAGCATCGTTGATGTCATCATTGCAACTTATGCTTCAATGACGAAAAGCAATATCTTGCTTATGTCTCGAAGTATGAACTCAGCAGATTGAATTCAGTTGCAAAGCATCATTGTGACAGCTCGCAGAATGTATCAAAAGCTCGCAGAATGTGCAGCATCAACGATTAAGTTTAATGAGTGTTCTCGATCTCAAACACGAAGTCTCTCGTCTGTCTTGCATATTCAGAACTCTTGACGTCAACAAGAAAGTGTTGACAGCAATGTATTCATTGCTTCTAATGTTTCTGAAAAGTCGCAAGTCAATGAATTCAAGCTATTCATGTGTGTAATCTTTGACAAGAAGAGAAAGAGAGAAAATAAGATTGTTGCTGAAGCATTCAATGAATGACTTAGTTGAATCAGTCATTTCAATGTACATGTTGACATACATTATGAGAGACTGTCAGATGAATATGAAACTGTTTACACATGCAACGTGCTGACGAGTGAGATGACATACAAGTGAGTTTCAATCTCTGATATCTGATGTCTGAATTCTTGAGTTGCTAATTCATAATTTGTGTTCATGTCAGATTTTACAAGAAGATTGTGATACAAACAAATCATTGCAACATGAAATGAGCTCTTCTATCTAGATTCAATCTTCAACAAACTGTTCAATTTATGCTTGCAAGTTCTCATTTTCAAGATGAGTCAGAATTAACAGCATAACTTGTATGCTTACAAGACTTATGTTTCGCTTTATTTTCTATTGTTCTTTCTTTCTCAGAGCGTACTTTAGAAGTTAAAGATTCTGAAAACAATGATCTGAAAAGTGATGCAAATCATTTAAAGTCAATGATTCATCAACGACTCTCAAAAGAAAGTGCAAGCAGAATTGAACTATCATCTCGCCTCACTGATTTTGTCAACATTGACTGACGTTTATCAAGTTTACGCTTAGTTTATGCTTGAGATTATGAACGATCTGAGATTCAACAGGTCGAGAGAATTTCTCTTGCTTGACATGATTGATTTAGCTTTGTTGATGTGTAAGTTACTGCTTCATCTCTTTTCATGCTTCTTCTCAACATCAATATTATGATAATGTTCTCTGACTTCTTGATACAGATTCACTAATCATAGCATCACTTTTCACATGAGAGATTACTTTCATGTGCATGACTTGAATCTTGTATACAGTCTAGATGCAATCTTTATTTATGAAATTCTATGTGATAATCGCAGACTCTTTGTCATAGCTATCAAACTTTAAGCTTGAAACAATTGAAGAGATGATGTGCTGAATCTTTTCTTTCTTGAAAGAACAGAGAGAAGATTAATACTAGAACTCTCTGTCATAGACAGTAGAAAGTCATATGTGCTGAATTTGTCTTTCAAAGCAGATGAAGACAGATCAGAAGAATTGCTACACTGTACATGAAATATTAAATTTCTATGAAGCTGTATTCTTAGAGTTAACTAATATTTACTGTTCGCTTGTAAAGTTGCATTTGATAATGAAATTAAATAAATGAACTGCGTGTTGAACTTGAGATGATGTGAATAAAATTTCAAATGCGTTGATGTCATGTGATTTAAGAAGTTTAATTTCATCTTCATTCAACTCGCAACACTCATTCTGCACATTATTCACATCTTTGTTGATCTTGTTAAAGATTACTCATTCAAGTGCAAAGCAATACGCTTTATGTGATCATCATGTAGACGCTTTCGTAAAGATTTAAGCTTTTGTGAAAACTGATAGTTGCACAACAGAGATTTCATGTAAACAGAAATCTTCTTCTCTTTCTTATTATTATTCTAAGTTCTGTTCATTCTTATTTTATACTACTCAAGTTATAGAATTTTATCTTCAAGACTATTATAATAATCTTGAAGCACATGACTATCAACTCTTACAGAATCTTCAAGGCAACGCTGCAAAAGTCTCATTCACATCTTCTTTTAATGATTTCTTCTTATTCTTATTCTTTTCTTTTATCACTTGCAGTTCTTTGAACATTTGATAAGTTTCTGTCTTGATCTGTAGTTGATTTATATCGCTTTGTTACATACTTAGAGAATCTGCAATTGTGACATGTAACATGACTGATGACTGTAAATATCTCTTTAAATCTTTCGACCAGCACAATCTTTCACGTCAAGCACAACAGTCATGAACACAAGCGAGAAGATTTAAAGAAAGATCTACTGAGTTATGAAATGCATTTCAGAGATTGCAGAAGATAAGCTTTGAAATGTCTGAAGATGATGATATTATGATCTGCAAGCTAATGTCTGAAAATTCTAGATTTTAGCTATCAGTGTCTTTTACTGCTGCATTTACATTCGATACGTCATCTATCTAGTGCGTTGCGCAACTCGCTGACAGAATTGATGCTTTAGATTTCAGAATGATCATGCAAGAATCATGAAGTTTCGACATTAAAGTTGAGTACAATGCGTCGCTTGATGTACTTTCTGTTTTCATGAGTCTTACATCTTTCAATCAGCTTCGCATCTCTTCTGCGCTTCACACACATGTTGATCTCGACGCTCTCGCTTTCTCACTGCTCTTCGCTTCTCTTTGCAATCTCATTCATCTATCACAACAATCATCTTCAAGATATTCTAGTAACAAAGAAGTGGTAGCACAAAGTTGAACTTGATTGAATAAAAGAAACAACATTGAGTATCTATGAATTATAATTTAGCGAGCTATCAGATGATGAACTGATGATTGGGGAAAATAATATTAGATATCGATAACATCAATTATGTATGATGTAACCTAGTGTAACTTCAATCGCGATTCGTTTCTGCCAAATACACATGTTCAGAACATAGCGACAGCATAGCACGATTTGAAGTACGTGTTCATGTTCGAAACGTTGCTCAAGTTACATGTTTAAGTGCTGAACACGTATTCAAATCTACATGAGTAGACAGTCACATGAAAAGAATATATTAACGTTTAACATTCTACATGCTTAATTTTTGACATGCTTATTTGATCGAACATGCTAATAAGATTAAACATGTACGCTAAAGCATTCTGTCAATTGATCTCTTTGAGCATATCTATGAAATTTTAAAATATGGTGCTAACATAAGCTGAACATAGTGTATTGGGATCGCCAAATTCGCCTAAGGAACGGGGTTTCTGCGCACTCTAACCTAGAAAGGTTAGCAACAGATAGTATCGGGTTTAGCGTGCTAAAAATGGCACTAATATAAATAGTTTTAGTTAGCGTGCGCAGAAACCCCGTTTGCGCGGGAACCCCGTTTATACGAGTACATTCATGTATCTTGCCGAGGGTGAGTCAACGCTAACACAAGTTTATAGTCCTGTACCAAAGGAGTGTCCTGGCAAGAAACCTACACAACCTACAGCCCGAGTTGTTCAAATAATGAATACCAATATGTGCCTACTCTAATTTTTAATAAGTTCTATTGGTGCATTGCTATATGAGTGTCAAATGATATACATGTAAATGCTTCCTTTTCGATCAATCCCAAATGGTTCACGACTTTGCTATGCATCTAGAAATAGGGTTTCAGCTTTACATAGAAAAACCATGGCAAAAATCATTCGATTGACAGATCAAGAGGCGCTTTTGCGTCAACTCTTATTGGAGGTTTCCTCTTATATCGATACGCTGGGAGAATACACAAAACCTGAATTGAGATTTACTGGAGGCTGGGTTCGGGACAAGCTTTTAGGGTCTACGAGCAATGACATCGATATCAGTATCAGTTCGATGACAGGGTATACGTTTGGAACTCTGATGAAGGAGTATCTGGCGCAAGATGAGGGTAGAGCCAAATACAATGAAGGTGTCGTTGGTAAATTGGCTAAGATAGAGTCGAATCCGGAGAAATCGAAACATCTTGAAACTGTTACGACGAAGATCCTTGGCCTTGACATAGACCTGGTAAACTTGCGGAAAGAAACATATGCCGATGATAGTCGGAATCCTACCATGGAGTTCGGAACTCCTGAAGACGACGCTTTTCGTCGTGACGCCACGGTAAACGCTATGTTTTACAATCTCTCTACCGCCAGCATTGAGGACTACACAGCACGAGGCTTTAAGGACATGGAGGCCAAAGTCATCAAAACCCCACTGGCCCCATTTCAAACATTCAAGGACGATCCTCTACGGGTTTTGAGAAGCATACGTTTTGCAAGCAGACTAGGTTATACGATAGCCCAAGAGGACGAGCAAGCTATGAGCGATAAAACCATTCGAGAAGCTTTAAGGCTGAAGATTCGCCGGGAAAGGGTAGGTGTTGAGATCGTTAAGATGCTCAAGGGTAGGTGTCAATCAAGACTGACAACAATCTTTTATCTGACTCTCCGTTCAAGGGCCTGACCCCCGTACGGCGCTACGTCTCATCGATCGCCTAGGCTTATACAATACAATCTTTACCAACCCCACCCTTAAAAATTTCAACTTGGTTGGCACCGAAAACTGGGCCCTAGCATACGATCAGCTTTTAGCGATCATGCAAGCCGCTTCTGACAAAAACGATGTGTCTGGATCACTGCTTCTGATACTGGAGGTATTATTGCCGGATTCGCAGCATGTGTACCTAGCTTGGCTTCTTTGTGCCTTTGTACCCTGGGCTAGAGCAGTTCCAGAGGCTTCAAAGAAACCCAAAGCGAAGGCTCCGCCAACCGTGGCAGCTACTGTAGCTAGAGAGGGTATCAAAGCGAACAATTCAGAAACCAAGATTGTCGAGAACGCAGTAATAACTCTGCCGGATATCGTGACGACAAGAGAAGTCATTAAGGACCAAGAAGATGCCACCACGTCACCTCTGAAGCGGAAGAAATATTCGGCTTTACGTGAGGCTCAAGGTATGGCAATCCGCCGCTGGGGTGTAAATTGGCGGAGTAGCGTCATGTATACCTTTTTAGTGGAAGTTATGGAGACCGGAGAAGCAAATGGTATGTCGCGGATCTATCCGTTATGCGTGACAAAGCTGATTTTCGAAGATCGCCAGCAACTAGTAGATAGCTATGCTAAGTGGTTATCAAGAATCAAGGAGTTGGATCTGCTAGATGCTCCTTCACTAAAACCAATGGTGGACGGAAAGCAACTATGCGATGCCTTAGAGGCACAGAATGGTCCTTGGGTAAAGAAGGCCCTTGACAGTTTAATAGAGTGGCAGCTCCAAAATCCAGATGAAACGGATACCGATAGAGCCATCGAAGAAGTAAAGCGAAGGAAAAAGGAATTCGGCCCTTTTTGATGCTTTGTTATTTTACTGCCCGGGGGAACAACCAATTTGGACTCAAGCAACAGGCCACCTTATACTATAGACTTCGGTATCAGCTCATCCTTAGAAAACGGACGGATATGGTGCCAGGTATTAGAGAGCGACAACTTGGACGACGATTCGGACTCGAGGAACTAGCATAGTCCCTAGCGCAATCTTGAAAACTTAGGCTGCGGTTTTCCAGCCAAAGACAACAGAGCGGCTACATCGTACTATTCTGATTCGACGACTTGAGCTGACCAGTTCGCGTACTTCCTTTACAAAACGCCAAAAGAAAAGGTTAGCGATGGGGCACCTAGAGACGGAGTCGAGGGCCTATGCATTGCCGTGCTTAAGAGCAGACACAACCCTGTAAAACCTTTGAGATTGTGGTAGGACCTGGTATCCAATTTCAATCATGAGTTAGGTAGAACAACATGTAATGAAATCGCTAGGCATATCTGGGCTGCGGCTGGCGCTTAGCTCAATTGGCGCTCGCTTATGAACAGAAGCTGAAGATATATATCGTTTTCTTCTACACCATGAAGTTTATGTTTCACTCAATGTGACGAACAGGAAATTGTCGCCATTAGCCTTGTAAGCCGACCCCGAGTGCATGAAGATTTCACAACAGTGACAGCTCAGAGATTGAAGATCTATGTCATGGATCTACGCTCCTTACGTAAAGCTACCCGGAAGCATGTTCAAGATATCGTCCTGAGAGCAGAAACGCCAGCTTGCCTTTCAAGCACAGGCCTTTCCGAATCCATACAATTTGATTTTGTAATCAAGAATATTCATCCATCCAACGACAAGAGGAGTATCCCAGTATGTCAGTCTCGACATCTGTCTAACATCAAAATTCGTTGACTTGCTTTGAGTTGCATGAAGATATCGTTCTAGTTGAGGCATACTTGCGATATTCAGTGCAGACTTACACTGTCCCCGCGCTTCGATATGTGCAGGACTGGGCAGCAAATGCTATTCTTCCGCTCGAGATCTTTGCCGAAAGGGTGCCGTTCTCTAATTGTAACGCTTATCTCGACGGGAGGGTTTGTTTGACCGGACAGCTAATTTCTTTTCATAGATAATGACTCGGAGGCAAATCCAGCTACGCTAAGGAGACTTCGAGCCATGTATTTAGCTGGGTTGCGACTATTGTCCCACATACAGAATTTGCTAGCAGTTGAAGACACAGATTCAACAGTAGAGTATGTCATGTGTCTAGCATCTTTCACGGATCAACGAGACCCATGGACAAGCCCAGAGGCCTTCAGTGAAGCCAACCCTCTTTTAGGCCAATACTTCGAGGTCATCAAAGCTAGCCCAAAAGACTCTCATATCCTCCTGACTAGACTACTTCGAGAGAAAATCAAGCCTCTCTTTGTAAAATCCAGAAGCAGAGAAATTACAGAGCAAGGGCGAAAGGCAGTAAGTCCACTACCTGGAGCTTTCGTGTCTAGCGATCTTGAGGCCACGGAGAAGCCTTGGAAGTTCCGCAATGTTTATGTCGTTACGGTGGTCAAATGGGTTTTGGAGCATCTAGATGTACTAACCAAAAACTCATACCTTCTACATAAGTAATTGAACTAATCCCAGAGATCAGGCATCCCAAATAGAAGCCAATTGGCCCCTAATCATCCCCCCGCTCCTGACAATGGTCGACGACTCCTCAACAGCTTACAAGGTCAAAGGCTGCGAGATACTGATCAAATTCTTAAAGACAGCTCCAACACAGATGCTCGAGCGTACAGGTCTCGGCGAAGTCTTTCAGAATGCATTGATGCCTTATCTCCTTTACTTGCCAACTCTGACGCCCGAGAAGGAGTCTCTGCAGTTGTTGAGTGCAGTATATCCGACGCTTATCGCCCTTACGAATGCCCGATTCGCTGAAGAGAAGGACCTGGCGTCGAGAACGAAAGCTTTTGATCAGCTATTCCGGTACGGAGTGTTCAAGGGCTACACTCATGCTGGGGAGAATGTGAGGATTGCGGAGTTCCTAGTGTATAGAACTACGGATCTGGTTAAAGAGATGGGGATTGCGTCTCTTAAGCACTTAAAGGTAAGGGAGGTGGAAGGTAGTCTCTCGAAATGGTCGCTAAAGTTCGCTCTTAGCACATACTTCCTCTCCTCTCGAGGTTATTGACAGCTCCTTTCGCAACCGCGTATCCTCGACTGCTACAAGCGGCATTGCAAGCATTCAATGCTATTGTCTCAAATGGCTGGCCCCGAGTTGCGTTCCACAGAGGCGAAATCCTAGAAGGACTCATCGTATGCTGGTGTAGCATCCAAGGAGAGTCATTGTCTAGCGATCTTGAGCCAGTGATGGACAGCTTACAACATACTGTAAAGATACTAACAGCTATCTTACAGGAAAGCATTAACGTTGAAGAAGAATACCGGGTATTGATAGACAGCGACAGTAGGCTTCGCGATCTGCTGATCGTCTAGAATAAGCGGATAATAATCCAGTATTAAAATCCGGCTGGCGACGATGTCTATTCCAGCAAATCCGGGGTGACCATGCTGGCCCTTTGTAGTCAAACCGTCAGAACTTTCCAATCCATTCTATTCGTTCAATGATAGTAGGGAGAGCCTCATAGCAACTCCGCCTACCGCACAGCTCAAAAGACCCCATCCAATAGAGCCATTGAATGAACTCACCACCTGCATGAAAATCGCAGCCCGGAAAAGCCTGTCTCAAGCATCTATACGCTGCTGCTTGAACAAAGACTTCCCTTTCAACCACTGCCGATAAGCTTTGTACCGCTTCTTCGGCGTGTCCGCGTCGGTGACAGTCAATGGGTCCTCCCCCACATCAAGAAATTCAGTGTAATCTGCGATATCATCTTCGGTGGAATGCGTGTTCGCTACGGTATTCGGTGATATGCTGTTGATATAGCCAAGGAACTCTAGATTCGTATTCGCCGGTACTTCGTTTGAGACTACCAGGGGAAGGTTTTGGGGGTGGTTGATGTAACGCTGATATTCGCGCGCCTCAGTGTCCGCTACCGAAGGGTTTAGTGAGTTGGTGACAAATTGGTCGAAGGTCCATTGTGTGACTGCGGACTTGTCCTTCAGTGGTTTGTTCTCCTTGGGTAGGTCTGCATGATCCTGGGTTTCACGGCTACGATCTAGCGAAGGCTCTTTCAAAATGCTCTGATGTAGCGGAGATTGCTCATTTAGCTGGGTCTGTAACCACCCTGGCAATGCCGGGCGCTTTGACGGCAAAGAATTTGGGAAAGCTTGAGAAGAGTCATCCCTGAGAAGATCTTCCCGAGGGTCTACAATCGTAACTCCCTTCCTTGACCGTCCCTTGAGAGGAGAGTCATACTCGTTCCCGGTTCTAACTCGAAACGGGCTAAGGTCGTACTTACCCTCTTGAGTGGATTTGAAAGGAGTGTACCTCAGAGAGGAATTCATCCTGAAGGAGAAAATCTTCTCGAACGAAGATATAGCGAGAGGGCGGTAGTACTCAAGCCAGTAATCGTCAAAGAATTGGATGGGCTTTAAAGCTAGGACTCCTTGGGGCTGCGTGGTTCCCAGCATGTCCCGTGGTAAGAGGTGATCAGCTGTGTACCAATCAACGTAGCTTTTCCGCAGTTTCGCATGCCAAGCCCGCGGGTCTGCATGATGGAGGTAGTAATCTGTGGAGAGGTCCCATAGCATCGGTTGTCCTTGGGTAAATATATAATTCCCCAGGAACAGGTTGTATGCCTCCTGCCGTTGTCGATCGAGAAATGAGTTGTTGTAATATCGTTTAAAGCTTTCCACCATGTCTCGAGAGTGACTGGTCCATTGGTTGATTTTCCTATACGTCTCCATTGTGTTCACAAGATGTGAGCCACCGTATTGAATGGCAATGGTGTCGCCATGGTCATGGTACCTGATATCATTTGACCTGATCAGCTAATCCAGAACGAGTAAGGTCTAGGGGAACTCACATATGTGTAAAAAGGTTTACCGCATCGGTGTCATAATCGATTGAAGTGTCACTGATGACACCTAGTGCATGCAGTTGATAACCCAACGCACGTTTACCAATCACGAATTGAGCAGCATTTGTTCTATCTAAGCAGTCAATACAATTTGTTCTTGCAACACCATTCTGCATCCGAGTCTCAACATATCGACCGTCGCCATTGTGGAAGAAGCCAGTCGATATCATCACATCCTCTGCAATGGACTCCAACGTGCCAATGACATCCTGATCTCGGCTAGGAGTAAATTAATCGGTCACTCGTACCTCTTCTACGGAGCGATAGCATACCTCTTCGAAGCTCGGCTCATATCCCACGCTCGATATACGATTTCCTTACCTTGGGGCAAAAACTGGTTAAGATACGTAATGGCGTCTGTATATTCTTTAAGCAGAATGGACTCTCGGGGAGTCCGCTCCCGTGACTGAATACATCAGCATTTCCTCGCTTTGTGGCTATCAAGAAGAACGCGCCTTCACTAGATTCAGCACAAATAGTGGCGCCCCATACCGCCCGAAGAGATCGTCAAAGTGGAGAGCTGCGGCGCTGTAAAAGGGGTCCACAAGATTCACTGCAAGCTTTCAGTGGAATATGTTAGTGAGATAAGCGCTACTTACGCTCAATGTCAGGCTTCGGCGTGACTCCGGTGTTATCTTGGGTCCAATATAGAGGGATGCTGCCACGATGCTGCACATATGAAGTGTAATTGGGATTCGCATACAGCTCTGGCCCTGGTGCGTGGAACGAGGTTGTTAGCATTTCCGAAACTATTTGCTCGGTCTCAACATCATTGGCGACGTAACCCTGAATATAGTTTTAGCTATTTGTAGCAGCTCTGACGCTCTATAACGTACCAGGTCGTTTGCGCCACGTTTCAAGAACCTTGCACCGGCAAAGAATCTTGATCGCCTTGCGATGATAGTAATATAAACAGTTCGCCCGTATATTGAGAGAGCTAACCAGTCACTCAGCACAGCACGTTTAATTTTGTAGGTGCCATTTACTAGCTTGATCAACGAAACCATGCACGATGGGTAGGCACCAGTCATATGTGTTCTTTAACGCCTCCAATGCTGGATCGAGGAGATAGTGATTCCATACAAACATTGGATTTTGAAACTGCTGAGGTGCATTAATCCGGCCTTGTTGTAAAGCACGGCGTTCACACACGACATTGTGCTGCAAGGTACGCGTAATATCATAAGAGTAGCTGAAATAGAATGAACGTGAGAGATCAAGATTATTGAGAATTCCGATAAAACGAGATTCATCCGAGTCTCGGTCAAGTTTGAAACGAGCCGAAGACAAAGTGTTCAAAGAAACAAGGTCCGTTCCATCAACTTGGTAGATGTAGTGGCCTCCGATCATGGCCACTTGACTTCTTTTGGTGATGAGAAGCATGTAGTATGCACCGGTAAACCTTATGAATCCCAAAAGACCCCAGGTACTACACTTGAGCTTCAGCCCCCCAGATATCTTATTACCTTCATCGATGGCATTCAGGAGCTGGTTCATTTCCTTCTTGGTGTATATGATATCATCTTCAGCAATACTCAAATCCCCGGTCTCAGCAGTCCGATCTATTTTCAAAACTCTGAACTTTTGATCTACGATATCTCCTCCTACCAAATAGTATCGGCTGGCTGTTTCGTACAGCGAGAACTTGTGCATTTTACAGACCCCTTCTTCGCCAACTTTCTGGTACTCTGCGTCTTTGTTCCTCTGCGCTGCTGAGGTGGGACTAGTGGAACGTTGAAAGCTTTTCGCTGTTGCAGGCTCTTCATCATCGCTTTGTACAAAGTGGGACTTCGGGATGGTCTTAGCAGCTATTGGTATGTTGTTGGATAGGTGAGGAAACGTCAGGGTCTCTTGCTCCAGCGTATTCTTCTTGCTTCGAGCTTCATCCTTGACCATCGGCCGCTCCGAATAATTGAAGGGTTCCATATAAGCCTTTTCCGATTTTGATGACACTGTGTTTGATCAGGATTGTACAACAAAACCTGATAGATTGCAACCAGTTGTGATTAAAGTGTGATTTATGTCAATGATATTACCATCATGATTAATCAGTGAAACATGTAATTATTATTAGTGTTAAAAACAGCAGTATTTCTTCTCTTTATTAAAACATGCTGTCTATGATTATAGCATTATCAAAGTACTATTTAAAAATTACTAAATTAATATAATAGTATTATTTTTTAGTTAATTTAAGGGAACCAATATTTGCACACCCAGTTTCCATATATAAACACCCATTCCAATTAGAATTACCTAGTTACCGATACCTCGGTCGCCTAGAAATACCTTTATTTGTATGAGTGCCCCATCAAGAATTAAGTACCTCCTCCATCAAATTTATCGCGTTACACATGCAACATCTAACATAAGGTACCTTAGCGGACTAACACCAAAGCTTTTTACGGTTTGAGATCGACCCAGCAGTGGAACACGTCAAGCAGTCAAAACAACTGTGAACAAACCGTAAAAAAACGCTTAAACTCGTAATCAAACGGTAATTCTACGAGGTCAACTGTTCATGTTAGTGGATTGATCTTAAACCGTTAAAACCTACTACCTTGGTCTGCTAAGGTATTACCACTGATAAACAAATCGAAATTGTGAAAGCTAATCACTTCGACGTAAGCTTTCAAATTGAATGTTTGACTGTTGTTTGACCATCTAGCTGGCAGAGCTAGATGAGCTTTTGCTGTTTGATCATCTAGCTGAACGGGCTAGGTAGGCTTTGGTCTATGTATGTGGAAGCTGGCCACTTCGACGTGGGCTTCCGTTCGCTGTTTGGCCACATGATCATCTAGCCACGTGGGCTTGTTATTTGTGAGCATCGGGACGCGACGCTCGGTCTCAATCGACATGTCGATTTGTCTGTTTGATAACCTCTAGGCTCTTCTGTAACTAGACAGAAGGTTCGTAGCCAGCACCGCGTACAGGTGGGTTCCATCGCTGGCCGATAGTACCGTGTTTCATAGCCTTAGGCTACATGAGCACGTAAAAGTTGAAGGGAAAAAAAGAAGGAAAAAACTACGCTACAGTGCTACTATTTAGGTAGATAGCACCGTGTCTCATAGTCTTAGGCTGCATAAGCACGTAAAACTTGAAGAAGAAAAAAGAACTTTGAAAACTTTTTTATAATATTATCTTTATCTTTATCTTTATCTTTATCTTTATCTTTTATCTTTTATCTTTTATCTTTTATGAGTAAAAATAAAGACACATATTGTAATTCATTATTCAAGTAGAATTTTGTTTATAACCTGTTATTAATTATATTAATTATGAAGTTCTTTAATAATAATTATTTTGCTTCACTTGTTAAGTAACAATAATTGTATGTTATAAAGATTGAAATTATTTAAGAGCTAGCGTTAGGAAATTGATACATATGCATCGAGAACTGCTTCTTGATATTGAAGCGTTCGTCAAGGCGTTGAGCTCTGTATCTGTGAGATTGTCAAAGCTGCAATGCCTCGAATAGCTGAGCTCCTTCTGCGATGGAGTTGCGGTGTGCGGCGCGGACCAGTTCAGCTATGGTGGCTGCCGATGGCCAAGGAACCCCCGAGTATATCAAGAAGACCATGTAAGGCCGGTTGCCTCCAAGTGTAAAAGAACATCGACAAATGGTAGTATTTGCTTACTACGTATCGTGAAGGTGCCTTGAATCTTCTTCGTGATCTGTGGTATAGCGGGGATGGTTAGTTTCAAGACCATTGACCAAAGATTAAAAAGGTCAGTGCACTAAGATGCGGCCGTAAGTCTGTAAAACGACAACGGCTTGGTAAAATTGCCTGAGCTGTCTTTTTAGCAGTGTGTAGGTCTTAAGACCTCTTTTGGGCAATCCCGCGAAGCGTTTATGACCGAAGACTTTTCGAAAATCGAAACGCAACGAAGGCCTACGTCTTTTCCACCGTACTTCGTACGATGAGGGAGAGCTGACTCAGAATATCCCCTCGAGGGGTTATTGATTCATCAGTTCTCAGTAGCATCCTACCCCTGGTTCTTGGAGGGAAACTTCCGAGCTTGACGGGGAGGTCTTTGGCGGTGAGCTGGAACCTGTAATTGGAACAAGGGGTTGTGTGCACAGGGGAACCTGCATGATACGCTTGCATGCCCTGCATCACAAGTGATATCTTTTGGTTGTCTAATGCAGAAAACTCATACAATTGCCGCTTAAACCTCTGCGTGCTAATATAGCAAATGTCGATATAGGACAACACACAAACGTGCAGGTGTCACTCAAACCCGTCGTCATTCGGTTGCCCATTGTTATGAAGTATGCCCGATAAGCTAAGCCTCTGAATGCCCAGATCATGAAAGTCTCGTGAAACAGTCCTTTCCAAGCCTGACGATAGACGGGCAATCGAATCAAGGTGTTCGCTCTCATCGCCTGTTATCGAATTGTTCTGAAATTTGTAAGTCATTCTGTCTGAGTATTCCGGCCAGGGAACCTGGTTCATAGCGTCTACCTGTTGCTCCAAATGATTCCAAAACGCTTGCATACTTGGAAACGGCACACTGCCACCCTGAGAAGCGGAATCCGCGCCATAAGAAACCCTGGCCTCTTGCAGTCGTCGTTGTGTACGACCAAGAATCCCGAGCCTGGTCCAACTCGCTGCGGACATAAGACTCCAGAATGCAGTCTGTCTGGTGTGAGATCCCAATCCAAGCAGACCCGCCCCTTTACGAGACCTGTAGCAGTCTGCCATGCGCTCTGTGAGGAAAGCTTGGCCGAAGGAGCTCAAGACACCAAGTTCAAGCAATTTACCACCCCACCTTGCAGCATCTTGTGCAGCGGTCGAACCACGACTTCTGAGGAGCTCCATTGCAACTGTAATGCATCGTATGACACCATGGGGCATTGAGGATCTGGTTAGATATGAATATAACGCAGCTTCGAGAAGCTGGTCAACAGTGTCTGACCTTGATCTCAAACTCATTGATTGTGGTATCAACAAGAAACTGATTGCTGCCATCTCGTTCGCCGCTGCATGGTACTTCCAGGCTTTGTCGTTGCCGAAGTCTGTCCGTAGAATCTCATAGGTACTGTAAGCCAGTTTCCAGTCTCGTAGCATGAAAGCGTAATCGGCAAGCTGCCGCATGGTCGCCTCAGGGGTTTCTGGTGGGTAGAAGCCTCTTACAGGATCATAACTGCTTCCAGATGGGTTTAGACCTCCACCAACAGAAACCGTGCCTCTTCCAGACCCAAACCCGGTCCAGCGTTTTGACAAAGACATGAAACGTCCGCTAATACCACGCCGTCTAGAAGCCACTTGGTCATTCCAAGTCACAACCCGACCTTCCATGAATGGAATAATGGATTGAGTCACCATTTCCCGGAGAAAACCTTTGATGGCGGTCGAATCAGAATCAAGGATGTACCTTTCTAAAATTCCAACACTATCGGTACGATCTGAAAAGATTAGAGCCGAATCAACATCAGTGAACCAAGAACATACCTCTCATCTGAATCTGAGCCAATTCTTCTTCTGCGGAGAGCCAGTCACACGGAGGGACTGGGATGCTGTCATCATCCGTCTGGACGCATTCGGAACTTCTAAGCCGAAGAAGGTGGCAGTTGAGTCCGAAATGTCGTTTCATCAGATCGAAAAGTGCAGTGGATTTGGTAATATCATCTTTTTCTTCGTCGTGGATAAGAACATAGTACCGTAGATAATCGCTGCCAAGCCATGCAGGCGTACTATTACCACTGCGACGAGTGTTCGCATACAGTTGACGAAGGGCTTCTATAGGTCCTGGGCTATGTGAGCTGACCGCAATGACACACGCAACAGGATGTGAGAATGTCTCGTAGGGGACTAAGGGCATGCTTGACAAGAGCTTCCGAAGGTAAAGTGAATAGACTGAAGATGTTCCACATGGTTGCCTTTGCGAATTGTCTTCGGATCCACGATGACCATTCAGTTGGTTGAACGACTGGATATCTTCTGATCTGAGTTGGTGCTCTACAATCGTATCAATAGGCGCGGCCAATTCGTGATCATACTTCGGGATTCGCTGGCCGGAGTCATACTGGGAGCCGTTGGCTTGCACAATGGCTTCCCCGTGGAAGGGTGATCCGCTTGAATGTTGCTTTTCTGGGTGCTGCACAGATTCAAATTCGATAAATCTTATACCGAAATCTTCCCACCCTCTGCTGGAACCCACGCTGTCCCGTACAACGACCTTACCTTGTATTCGTTCCCCGAAAGGCCTCAACAATCCCTTGAACCCCTCATTGAACCCTTTGCACTTAATGAAGGTTTCGGCATCCGCCGACGCATATACTGCAATGCGGGGCGCGAATGACCTCAATATAATCTGCCGAGGGTCTTCATCGCCATCACGGAGCATCACGGAGGAGAATGACCTAGCACTGATGCTTGGTGAACGCTCATAATCATGCAAACGGGGTCGATGCGGTGATCTAGACTCCGGCTGAGACAGTTCAGGTGTAGAGGAGGATATTTCTGGGCGCCCACGGGTCCTTGAGCTTTCCATATCTGATAAATTACTTGCTGAATGTGATTGCGGCAGCATGTGGGACCGTTCCGTCGCTTTAGGCGGCGGAAAGGCTTTGAGCGGCGCATTTCCTATGCCTGAAGATTGTGTCATGGATATCTACAATGGAAAATGTACAGTCACTCCAGCATCTTGAAGACTTTCCGATAGCTTGAAATAAGGTGATATGGCGTTGAGTGGGCGCTGAAAGTAACAGAGTATATCGTGGTATTCTGCAGAGAACGCCAGGCATCCTGCATTAGAACTTCATCTTGAGAGTTCTTTTGATTGTTTCGGCTAACTGCTGCTTCGGTAATCATAGAAAACCACGAGGACCATAAATTATCAATTTGAAGGAGAGTAGGATAGCAGGGCATACCTTACCCACGATGAAAACCGTTCGCTTCCGCCTGACGTCTAGACGTGGTACATATATAGTTTGCAGCCAGCAATAAGCGGTTCTCGCTTAATTTTAGTGGTGGAATCTGGTGAGGAGCGCTTACTGCTGGCTGTAAAGTAAAAGGCCGCTTGTTATTGTTTATTGACTTTTGACGCCGGTTGGTGCGAGTATGTACCTTGCCCTTTATCTGCGGACGTAGCTTAAATCCGTACACAGCAACTTAGTACGTTTACATTGTCAGGTAGTTCTTTCTTGCTTGCTGTACCATCAGCAAGACTCAGCGCAGCATGGGTGAGCTCTTAGAATCCATACTGAATCAGGGAGAAGACTTTAGCAGGTCAGGTTTCTCTTTTGACAGCTTGAACCCAACTAACGATGCAAAAAGAGCACGCTTGCCGTCGCTGTACTCCGACTTTACACTTCAACGGCATACCAATCCTGATGGATATGCTGCTAATGTGGCAGCATGGGAAAGAGCTCTACAGAAAGCCGCCAAAGCCGGGCTAATCCCTACGCCTGGTGATATGCACGACACATTATCCATAAGGACAGGTGAAGATCTCTTGCGGTCTCTGGAGACTAAGGAGTGGGGCAGGCCGCTCGCCTTAGAGAGGGTCATTGTAGGCAAACGCCTCTCATCAGCTTGTCTCTAAATCGTCATCTAAACAGTCGGTTTGTAGGACGAAGCGATTAACACGCGGCACATGATACCTTTCCAGGAGTTCCTGGATTCTCCAACCAGCATCTATAATCCGAAATGGGCACCTTGGCTTCTCTCTTGGTGTTTACAGCAGCTGGGCTTTAGTAAAAGGGCATCCGCAAATGGATCGCTAAGGAATGCACGTATTGTCATGCTGCCAAACGTGGAAGTACGCTCATGGTTCCACCTTAAATGAACTACCACTCACGTACGATCTAGGAGGCTGCTACCAAGGTTATATCAAGGATGTCATTCAAAAGCAATCTGGTTGATCGGATACATCCATTAGAAGCATTCCGCAAGGAAGCAGCCCATGCAATCAACATCACAGATGGGTTGACCGACGGTGACCTCAACATCATCATCATCTATCTAGCACGAGACAGGAGGCAAATAGTTTTTGATCGCGAGGCAAGTTCACTTCGCACTTCATTGGAACAAGGCTAATACGATCCTTCCAGACTATCAAGTTTAAGGGTCCGGGAGAGGAGTCTTTAACGATATCGAGTCACGATAGAACTATAGCGTCTCTCAAATCTCTAATCGCTGACGTAAAGCAGCAGATTGCCTCGATTGCAATGAAGGTTAATAGTTTATCGAAGAACGCGCAAGAAGCAGTACTTCTAAAGAATCGTGTGTCTGCGCTGGCCGCGCTTCGATCAAGAAAGGCAGCTGAGGCCACTTTAGCGCAGAGGCTGGACACTTTATCACAACTCGAAGGGGTCTATGATAAGATCGAGCAAGCTGTAGATCAAGTCACGCTGGTTCGTGTGATGGAAGCGAGCACCGGAGTTCTCCGAAGTCTGCATGCGGAGGTGGATGGGGTTGTTAGCGTGGAGAACGTCATGGAAAATCTTAGGGATGAGATGGACAAAGTTGATGATATCGGTAACGCTATCGAGGTAGCTGGACAAGGAGATGCCGCCATTGACGAAAGTGCTATCGATAACGAGTTGGAGGCTTTAGTCCGGCAGAGTCAGCTCGAGAACGAAGAGAAGGAAGCATTTCGCACACGGCAAAGGCTTGCCACTGTTGAGGTTCCGGAGGATGCAAACGAAGCTGCTCGACTTCTTGACAAGCAAAAGAATATCAAAGAAAGACGGCCAGCAATATTGGCGCCCAGCAGTGCTGATACTTCAGCTGTCGACCCTTTGGATCGCATCTCCTTGGACGAGATTCAAGCCCCCAAAATAGAGAATAGCCAAGCACAGACTAAAATGGCCGAGTCATTACCCAGTGGCGTTGCCGGAGGCTGAACAAACTGCAGCTGACTTTGTCCAACCTATAACCTACGTGGTCTTACCGCAAGATATAGAAAATGCGGTCTCCTGCATTACCCGGTCATCCTATCAGCACTCCAATACCGGCTGTCTCGACTGGGTATACCTGTGTATTTCCATGCACTCAACCCAATGGAATCTGCAAGCGGATGGGATAGTTGTAGCCCAGCAGGCGGCTGACGCGGGACTTCCATATCTCCTTGCTACAAAAGCAATTCGCTGTCTCTCAATCCTCAAGGTCAACAACTGTGTCCCACGATTGCCGAATACCCACGCCACTACTTGGATTGTTGTTTTGTAAATGCGAATCCTGAACAACAGATCCATTGGACGAAGGTTTTGCTGACTGATGTTGAGAATCATTGGAGATATCGATACCTCGTGCGTTGAAGTTCTGGGACTGATCTGGGTGAGAGTGATTAGAATTGGGAGGGTCGTTCGTGGTTACAGCTGTCTTCGTATTTGACTCATCACTACACACAGTTCTCGGCCGGGCTTGACTTATGAGTCTCAGGAAGTCATCGTTGTGGTTAGCAGCCCAGGCTACGCTGTCGAAATCCTTCCTCATGACAACATTACTGTCATTTGAACCTGACATCCCAGTCGATATTTGACGACCTTGACTGCGGTCCCAAACATCGAGGTCTTTCAGTAGCTCGCGCTTCATTCTTGGTTTGTTGGAATCGCAGTTAGCATTCACAAGGTTTACCCATTCCACATGTCGTTTTTCCAGTAGTGTTCTAGGGCCTCCGTTGGGGATTCCGAGTCCCGTCAGCTTTTTCCGCAGAGCGTTGTCGTTCATCAAGGAATAGTTGAGCTGCGGAAGACGTTCCATTGGCTTTGCAGTCTGGCGAGGTCTAGATGTAAGGTCGATGGCAGGAGAGCGTCTAAGTGGTGTAGTCAGTATCGCATTCATGTCTCTTGCAGCGATTTCTATTATACCTCGCTGTTTTGGTGTGGTTGGATTCGCTGTGTATATCTAGATGGGTAAAGACTTCTTCCACTTTCATCCTTTGATTGCAAATAGGGCATGCACTCAGCCCATCTTCTACGCTTCTCATCAGTATTATTAACATAAAGCAAACCAATTAAGGACGAGCCGGGCTCATAGTTTACCATCTCGTTCATCGTCGGTTGTGGAACTCGACGGCAGCTGCTGAGAATTCGATTCCCTTCTCCTCTGAGACCTTGTCCTTCGCACAGGTTTGCCCTCCTCTTCCGGGCCATGCTTCTCTATATCTGTATCATCCAGTTTCCGTTTTCCGTTCATCTGCCACGTCGTTCCGCTTGTAGCCTTGGTAGCTTGCCCCAATTGTAGAATGGCCGGCCTAGCTATCTTAAAAGCATCCACTATTTCCTGGACTGTCCAATTTCTTCGGAGTCGAAGCTCCTGATCGGATGCTCGGCAGGCCGGGCATTTACCATCGTTAGTTAAACAACGGCGGATGCATAACGAGCAAAAGGTGTGTGAGCACGATGTGATCATAGGCGTGTCAAAAAAGTCTTTGCACACTTGGCAGCGCAAAGCTGCTTCGACTGGGCGTAGCTGTATTACAGATGTATCCAGCCAGTCAGAAGGATCTGGGACATCATAGGAGCTGTCCATAAGTTGTTGTGGCGGGAATCGTAGCCCCGAAAACCGCAGAGTTGTTCTGCAGATGAAGCTTCCAGTCGCCTTCATTTAGTGTATGTAATATATCTCGCGTATACGGTGGTAGTGGTTTTCAAATCGCGTCCGAGGGCCGCTAAAGGGTGCGCCGTGCGCAGGTACAATGCCAATTGACCTAGCGACTTGTATCTGGAGATAACAAATTGCGAGTGGGCTTTACTGCTTCACAATGAGTTCGGATTCCAGGACATTTCTTTCTGCAACTGTTTTGAACCATGGAAGAATCGTGTGTGCCTTTCTCATTCTTCGTAATCCTTCGCTGACCAAATTTTACCAGGTATCATACCGATCCCTCAGTAGAGAGACCAAGGTGCACAACAATGTTGCAAAGCAGTAAGCAGCATCTCTATCAGCGGAAAGGATGGTTTCTTACAGTATTTCAGGGTGCTCTATGATTTCTACCACCACCAAACTGCTAAGAAGCCGGGGTCTGTCCATGCAACCTACCTCATGAGCGGCATACTTATTCCTGCGGACGTCCCATGCAATGGCAATAACCAGCAAGAAGATGGCGATGATGCACTCATGCAAAGCAGTCCTTTCGTGAGCAGTCAAGTCCAGGCGGAAGAGGACACCGAAATACCCCCTCCAGTAAAACTTATAACGTTGGTACGGGAGGAGGATCTTGAAGGTACGGGTTAGCTTGCCGGCTGCTGGGTGAATCTAATTGTGGTTCACATCACAGTCATGGTTCACTACTTGCATAATGCTAAGGTACTTGACTAGAGGCGAAATCTCGATATGATCAGAAACCGTCGATCCATATCTATAGCTTGGGTCCGAGTACAAGTCAGGCAGGTGCCCAGCCTGCTTGCGTCCGTCAACCTAATCCTCTAACATCCGGTTCTTGCATTTCTAGAACCTCCAAATCTTATCAGACTGCAATCGTGCAATATCAGAAAAATTTGCTACGGAAGACCCTTTGGTACATGGTAAACAATATGGAGTTATACAGAATTGTCGAGTCAAGGTCAGTTTGGAATGGCTCATTTCTACAAGTTAGCTAACTCTTTCAATCTTCAGCGGAGGTCAGGACGACGACCCATTATATCAAGCGCGCCGGAGAATACAGCCAAAGCTGAAAAACAAGCGTTTAGCTCGCAAGAGACTGGGAAATTAATTTTGAATGATGTCAAGGCCTCCACTGTGGAGCCTTCTGCCTGCAGCCAAACGGGAGGCGAAGCACAACCAAGGTCCTCGGCCAAAACCGAAGAGCCAAGAAGTAGCGACAAGAAGACAACGATAAGGCCTCCTATAATGAGGAAAGAGCAGTCCGATATCTTCAAGTCATTCTCGAAGCCCAAAGCTAAGCTCAACCGGGAGGATACTGGCAGCTCCGCTGGTGCATCTCCTGCTGCTAGTACTGCCCCTATATTGAAACAGGTAAGACTCGATCCACTTTTATACAACCCAGATAGTTTACGATGCGGCATAGGATGACTCAATCGTACAGGAAGATGGCAAGTATCGGGTCTTGCCTTGTGGAGCTACTCATTCTAATAACTTCCACAGAACCGATGGAAGATGCTTCCGAAGACGAACAAGAAGATGATCTGATCTCCAAACCCACCAGAAACCTAGATCCGAAAAAGTCAAGAGCCGAGCGCACAGAGCAACTACGAAAAATGATGGAAGACGAAGGTAAAACTACCCCACCCTTACCTTAAAAATTTAAGCTGATATACCCTAGACGAAGAAACGGAAACCGCCCCGGAAGACCTCAGTTCCCCTTCCCAAGACTCCATGCCCCTAGACGCACCCCCATCTCGAACAGGATCTTCGCCCGAGCCTCCTGTCGTGGTTACCGGAGGCCGGAGGAGAGGAAGACGTAAGGTGACGAAGAAGAAGACGATCAAGGACGAAGAGGGGTATTTAGGTTCGTCGAATCTCATTACATTTCAAACTCCCTAGAGAGTAGAATGCTGATCAGCTACTACGTACAGTGACCAAAGAGGAACCAGCGTGGGAATCCTTTTCAGAGGATGAACCACCTCCGCAGAAAGACAAGACACCGACTTCGACGGCTTCGAGTATGGGAAAGGGGAAGAAGGGTGGGGGCAAAGTGGGGCAGGGGAATATCATGAGTTTCTTCGGGAAGAAGTAGAGGGAGGGCTGGATACTTGAGATGAGGTGCCTTGATACGTTGTTTCTGGTTCGGGTGGTTTCGACAGGCAAAGTCTTCTGAATGGGCAGAGTGATGTTGAGTGCAAAATATATGAATTCATTCAGGAGTATTCCAACTGTCATCAATTATTACCACATACGTTGCAGTAAGTACAGGGTGATCAGAGGGGACAAAGTCGTGGTTAACCCTAATCCTCGAATTTAAACCCATCAAAAGTGGCTATACATCAACCTATCGTCAGATGTTCGTCTGTCTGTTGGTATGTTCAGAGCTTTTCGCAAGGCAACAGTGCTCTCTAGATGCTGGTAATGATAACGCCCGAGTATCATGGTTTCTCAGCCCACCGTACTAACCCACGACCAATGGGAATGCTATTCTACGTAATGTCACACAAAACTAAACCAATTCAGTATTCGCACATGGATTTCTCATGAGCATACTAAAATCTTGATTCCCTATGAGTAGACGCTAATACTACAAATCCGCCCTGCCTATCCTCAAGACTAAACGACTAAGCACAGAGCAGGTCACGATTGCGACAAGCATTTGGCAATGTAAAAGGATCTACTCCATAAATCCCTTCTTTCCATCGCCGTCGGTATCCTTCATAGGGTTCAGTCGGTCCATAAGACCAGGCTTCTTACCTGTAGTGGACGTCCCTGTTGTGCCGCTGGAGCCAGTTCCTCTCATTGCGCCATCTGTACCGTACCCTGAGCCAGTCGTGCCCGAACCGTATCCAGTGCCGGTACTGCCGGTGCCAGCATTACCACCAACCCTACGCGAGCCGTCCATGTCTGAGTCGACGCGAGGGTCGAGTTTATTATCAAGGTTCGATGAATGTGGACCAGCAGTGTTGTGGCCATGGCTGCCAGTCATGCCGGTACCGGTGGTAGAGGAGCCGCTAAGAGCACCACCCACTGCTCTTGGTTCACCCTCGAAACCATCATAGCGCTCCTCACGACCACTCAAGCTACCACCTTGTTTCTTAAAGTCAGCCATGCTGACAGCAGGGAGAGCTGATGCAGCGTGATGCTTTGCTTCATTTTGGTGAATCTCATGAATAGGAACAGTAGTGTGGACAACTGATGGTTGGATCGTCTCCTTCTGGATGACTGGCTGGATGGTCTGTACACGCTGTTAGTAAGCTGTTTCTCGATGGACAGATGAGCTACATACCTCATGCACATGGTGATGTTTGTGTTCTCCAGCAATGACGGGTGCAACCGAGTGGCTTTCAGGTGCAACAGTCTCAGTGCGAGTGTCACGGAATTGTTGACGCTCTTGTTCAAGTCGAGCCTCGACGGCACGAGCATCGCCATGACGGTGTTCGCGGGTCTCGACGGCGGCCATGCGATGTTGGTGCTGCTCTGACAAAACCTCGCGGTCCTTTACTGGCTGAATAGAGGTATGGTAATGGTCCTGGTGAACCTCACGATCAATGGCAGTCTGAGCTTCCTCATGACGCTGCTTGACAATGTTCTCTTGAACAACGGCAGGAGCAACTTTCTCGTGGACTGTGGTGTCATGATGACCAGACTTGTGCCTACACATTCAAGTTAGCAATGTGGGTAAAGAAACCTGGTTGTGGGTACAACGAAAGCCCATGAGAGACAGACTGAGACCCCAAATCACCCAGAAATGAATCAAGTGAAGAGGACGTAGTGGACTGAAACAAGTGAGCACCATGTACTGGTGGTTAGACTTACATGAAATCACTGACGGCAGCCTTAGCTTTGTCCATTGTTGCGGATGTTTTGTTCTTGATGTTTTATGTGTGTGTAGGAAGAAGAAGATGTAGATGTAAAGGTATGGGAGTTTGGTGAGAGCAGAAGATGGTTTGGTAGATGATGAAGGAAGTGATGGTTGTGTTGGAGAGAATGTGGGCAGGAGCGGGGGTGAGTAAAGTAAATAAAGTACTCAGTGGGTGAATGCGGAAGGGCCAGCAGTGAACAAACAGGAAGTACATCACATCATCGATTCAAGCTTGGGGCTTTGCATCTACTGTGGTCCATCCCGGAACGATGTCATACTCAGCCACAGGTGCGCAATTTCCAAGATTTCTATACTGCGAAGTGCAGTAGGTACTACTACCTTACTGGTGTACTACACTACCACTGGTTGCATGTTTACGGCTCTTTGCGGTGGCGTCTACGTCAAGAGACCCAGATCGACAACCCTTGATTTCTTTAGGAAGCCAAATCAACAACCTGTTGTTGATCGTTGCTCGTTTGTAATTCAGGATCGAGGCCCATTCGGAACCCTGTGGATGTGCTTGTTATCTAATCCGAGTCGATATCTGCAAAGTGTAAGATTGTATTATTATTATTCCGTAGGTGGGGGTGATGATTCGATAAGGATGTGTGACGTACATACATGAATGAAAGCACGCGGTGGGGCAATGTCGTGGCATGACGTCATCCGATCCTACCGGAGATCCATCTACCACTACGGAAGTACTACCTTGCCGGGGTAATTGTTGTTAACGCATTCGCTTAACCCCCTTGCTAGCTTCACTAGCTTCGAGCAAAGTATTCAGCTCCCCTTTCTCAGTCAGCTACTACGCACCTACGTACAT
>JAABUT010000339.1_pt1 | contig 81466 bp, 93 predicted proteins | sample 5559281 | NCBI WGS metagenome assembly JAABUT01 (sample SAMN10711880, study PRJNA513359) | rock metagenome | isolation source: Antarctica rocks | place: Antarctica: Victoria Land, Ricker Hills nord | collected 2016-01-04 | reverse complement strand
CCGCGTCCTGCAACGCCTACTGGCGATGACCGCAGCGATCTGGCACAACGATCACACCAACCAACCCATCCGCCGGTCCTTGATCACCTACGACCACTGAACACCCTTGGAATTACTCATCTAGAGGGCGTCGGTAGCGCGGTCGAGCCATTCGATCAGGAGGTGCCGTTCGGCGTCGCTCAGCATGTCCAGTCCGGGCGCGATGGCGCGTAGGGCTACTACCGACGCCAGGGGGCCGTTTTCGGGAAGCTCGGGAGCGTCGGTGAGGATGCGACGAAGGACGGTGTCGAACAGGTCGTCGGCCAGACTCCGATCACGTTGTTCGGGCGGCCTCGACAGCAGCGTCAACACCGCGCCGGTGCCGGCGGCCTGGATGAGGTCGACTGCCCGCTCTTCACTCACGCACAGCCGCCCGGTCAGCGCGACCCGGTGAACTCGCGTCTGCAGAACATGCTTGCCTGATTGCGCCGCGGGCGAGCGTGAACCACGCCTCGGGTCGCTCAGCAGAGAGAAGAGCGTCGGGTTCGCGATGCCGAAGTTGATCTGCATCTCCCAGCCGGCGCGCAGATCGTCGACCGGATCGGCGTCAGCTGCCGACGCAGCCGCCACCATCGCGCCTTTGGCGGATACATGGGTGGCCATCACGTGTTCGGCCACGGCATCGAGCAGGCCGTCCTTGTCGCCGAACAGACGGTAGATCGCCGGGGCCTGTACACCGGCCTTCTCCGCGACCCCGCGCGTGGTGACCGCCAGCGGTCCCTGTTCGTGGAGCAGCCGCGCGGCGACGTCGACGATTTTCGACCGCATGTCGCTGCGGCTGTTGCTGGTCGTCTCGATCACGTTCCAACGATAACGCAATTCTGCTATCGTCGTGTTTCCAGCGATATCGATTGATGGATTCCGTTGTTAGCCGAAGGGTTGTTCATGATCATCGTCACCGGGGCTACCGGCGCGCTCAACGGCGCGACCGTCGACCACCTGCTGGACCGCCTGCCTGCGGAGGAGATCGTGGTCGCCGTGCGTGACCCGGCCAAGGCCCAGCGATTCGCGGACCGCGGGGTGGCCGTGCGGCGCGGCGACTACGCCGACCCGGCCTCCCTGCCGGACGCGTTCAAAGGTGCCGACCAGCTGTTGCTGGTGTCGTCCAACGACCCGGGTGCCGACGCGGTGAGCCTGCACCGCACCGCCATCGACGCGGCCGTCAACACGGGAGTCGGGCGCATCCTCTACACCAGCCACCAGGGTGCCGCACTGGACACCCCGTTCGGCCCGGGGCGCGACCACGCCGCCACCGAGCAGTTGCTCGCCGGGTCCGGCGTCGCCTGGACCTCGCTACGCAACGGCTTCTACGCTCACAGCCTCAGCTGGCTGATGGGCCAATGGCGCGAGACAGGTGAGATCACGGTGCCCGCCGACGGACCGGTGTCATGGACCGCACGGGAGGACGCAGCCGAGGCCGCCGCCGTCATCCTCGCCTCCGACGGCGCCTACGACGGCCCCACGACGCTTACCGCCAGCACTGCGCCCACATTCGCCGATATCGCCGAGATCGCGTCCGATCTGACCGACCGCACGATCGAACTCGCGGTGATGGATCAAGAACAGTGGCTTGCCGCCCAGGTCGCCGCGGGGCAGAAGGAGGTCATAGCGCGCTTCACGCTCGGCATGTACCAAGCCGCCGACAAGGGCTTCTTCGCGGGAGTCGACCCGCTGCTCGGCACGCTCCTCGGCCGCGAACCACGGACCGTGCGCGACCTGCTCACGCAAGTGACCGCGCAGTAAATCCACCATGATCCGCTCGGCCCACCACTTGACGGCCCACCACGCGGGACCGAACACGGGCTCAGGCGGTTGTCGCCGTACTCCGGCCGAACACTCGGCCGGCGAGGGTCGACTCCCACGACTGCGCCGGTGTCGTTGCGGGTGAAGGAGCCGCGCTGGCCCTTCAGCCCGCCGCTGGTGATGATGTACTCGTCCGTGTCGCCTGGCAGCAGGCCGATCTCGGCCTGCGGGTAGTCCGGGGGAAGTTCGGTGTGCGCCGCGCGGTAGGCCGGATGTTCTTCCAGATCCTCGGCTCGATCGCCGAACGAACACGCCCTGATGTCCGAACGCACCCGAGACGGACTCACCGCGCCCGGACCCGCGGCCGTACCGGCGGCCAGAAACCAAAGCTCGGCGCACGCCAAGCCCGGACCGCCCGGCAGATCTACGACGAAACAGACCAACGAGGCCGTCACCTCTACACCGTCGCCCAAATCGCCGCCGAGTTCGGCGTCACCCGACCCACCATCTACCGCTACCTCGACGCCCAGTCCCCACCCCCGTCGTCCCACATGAGGGGCCGTCAGCGAGACGACCACCGGACCACCCATACGCGACCCCGCCACCGGTACTCACCCACCGGGGACATCGCGGTGGCGACGCGGTCGCAGCTGGCGATCATCTAACGAGACGACGTCAAACGCAGCGCTCGACGAATTAGGGCGCATACCTATAGGACGTAGCGGCAAGTGGGATCAGTGCTACACCCCCACCGGGGGTCCCTGGTGACTCGCGAACCGATCACCTGGGGGATCTATGAATCTTCGCGGAAAGTTCGTCCTACCGGTTTTCGCTCTGGCCGTCTCGTTGTTCCCCGTCACGCAGGCAGCAGCAGCACCCGTGGCGCCGAGTGCCCTGTCGGGGTGCGACGCCTACCGCACGGGTCCCTACTCTTCCGGCGGTGGCGTCCGTTTCCACGGCGGGCACTCTTACTGCGCCTCGGGCGGAACGAGCGGCGAACAGCGCGTCAAGGTCTGGTGCGCCTATGTCCGCGATGCGAGTAGGCAGTTCATCGCCTACGGGCCGTGGCAGGTCGCCGGCTCTTGGAGCGAGGCCAGCTGCGGCACCAACTGGTACGCAGACCAAGCGCAGTACGAGACCTCGTCATAGTGGTACTCGTGACCGAGCAAGCGCCATCCGTGACCTATGACCAGTTCCTCGCTGCCTTCGCTGCGTACAAGCACGCGGTGGAAGAGTCCGAAGGCTTCGTCCGAGATGTCAAGACTGACGACCGGGGCCTGCTGACCTGGTCAGCTGGAACACGCAACGGACGCGAAGGCCTTGATCTGGTGGATGAGCTGTACGAGATCCACTTCCGGGACACGGAGCTCAGCTACCTCCGGCAACTTCGCAGCGGATCTGTCGACAACGGCACGTAGACCCTGCCTCGCACCTACATAGCGGTCTCAACGATCGATCGCCAATTGAGACCCGCCATGGAAGCCCCCGGCCGCGACATACAACCGGCCCTACTCGGGCCGCGTCAGGTGTCTAGTCGGGGCATGACACCCATACCGCAAACACCTGTTCACTTGGCCAGCGCCGCCGCCGGACTCGCGTCAGCCGGGTTCGCCGTGGTCGCGGCGGTCGCTGTGATCATTCGCTCCCTCTATCGCCAGTGGCCGGGTGTGGTGTGGCCGCTGGTGGCGCTGGCGCTGGCGGTACTGATGGCGGTACTGGCGGCGGTGCTGTCCACCTAGTCTGGCGCGATCAGTGCCCATCGATAGGGCAGGGGGTCCCCTTCGGGTGGGGTCGGCCCGATCGGATGGGTCGGCAGGTCGTGTGTCCCTTGACGGCTCGGGCCCCCTACCCCACAGGCTCGGAGACATCAGACGGACAAAAAGCCGACCATGCGGGCGGTTCCCGCGGCCCCGGCCGCGACCGGCTTGGTGTCGGGCGTCCTACTGTCGGCCGCATGGCCATCCTGATCGAGCAGGCGCCGCTGTGTCTGGGGCCGAGCCGTGAGCATCATCTAACGGTGGGCTGGCAACCGTGTCACTGCACCGCGGGGCGGACGGGTCATCGCACGTTCTAGTGCCTGGATTGTCGGTTGGAGATCAGCGTGCCGGTGTGTTGGCAGAAGCACCGCACCGCGCTGCAGAATGGCCTACGGTTCCCCGACCGCTGACGGGTGAGCTGGGCGGCTGGGACCCGCGTTATCGTGAGCTGTGGCTCGGCATAGTAATGGCCGGCCCGAGCCGCTGGCAGTCGAGCTGCTGGCGTTCGCCGCCCGGGTGCTGCACTGCGATGTCGCCGGCTGCGCCCGGGTAGCTACCTGGCGGTCTGACGATCAGGGCTCACCCGAGACGATCTACCGATGCGATGAGCACCGGACACCGGCAGTGGACATTCCCGGTGTCGGACTAACAGACGACGCTGACGGGCGACACCGCGCAGAACCCGACAACCCGACAACCACTCCCCCACAACAACTCCGACGAGTTCGCCGCGTACAGACCTGCGCCGCGGCGCGCGATCTACCGGACGGCGGCGATCTTCTCGACGGCCTTGGAGACTGGCCGGCCGAGTCGCCTGCTGATGGCGACCTGGGCGCGGGCAGCGGCGATGGTCGAGCCGCTGATGGTCGAGCCGCTGACCTTGACCACGTGCGGGTCTGGCACTGGCCGGGTGGTGTTCGGAACGTGTGCGGTGCTGGTCATTGCCACTCTGCGTCCAACGGAACGCCCGGGCCGGCCGCCACTCCTCCGACGAATCGAGGAGCACTAGGCGGATGATGACCGGAACCATGCCCTGCGGCCGCAGGCTCTGGTCGTGCGGCGGGGGTAACCGGTTCAGGTATTGAACACTGACACGGTAGAACAGTTGTTCGAGTTGGTCAGCGATGTGACGCCAGTGATTCCGCGGATCACGCCGTGGGTTATGGGCGGGTTTGCGCCTGTGGGCCGAGTGCGGCGATGGACTTCACCGTTTCGCTTGGCGTGATCCCGAGTTTCTTGCCGATCGCGAGTCGTGCTTGAGCTGCGGCGATGGTGGCTTGGGAGACGCGCACGATCCGCCGACCGGTCGCGGGGTCGCGTTCGACCGTGCCTTGGTGAACTTTCGCGGTGGTCATTGGTCCTCCTCTGCCGCGTTGTCCGTGCTGCTGCTCTCAGTATCCTCCACAACGAACAATGTGGGCTCGTTCGGTGCGGTGAGGGCGGTATCGCCGGTCAGGTTGTACAGCAATCGTAGATCGTCGGCAGCGGCCAGGTCCGAGTCCGCGAGGGATTGCAGCAGGCGGTAGCCGGCCTCTTGGTCACGCTCACTGATGCTGGCGGTGAGCTGCTGCGCCCATTGGACCCGCCGGAACCATTCCTCCCTACGTGCCCGTCGCCGGTCGAACAGCCCGTTGACGAGCGCGCCGGCCAAGGCGATGGCGCCGCCGGCAAGAGCGGTGAGCAGGGTGACCCACCATGGCGTCCCGGTCATCGTGCGTCCAGGATGATGGCCAACGCCTGCCAACTACTCAGGCGGCGTGCAGGGCGATCCACGGCCGCGCCGAGCTGCGCGGTGCGGGCCGTGCGCGTGATGTTCATTGGTTGACCCCGACCGTGATGTGTTCGGTTGCTTCGAACACCGAGCGTTCATGGCTGCCGACACAGTGGACCACGACGTGCGGTTGTGCGCCTTGGCAGCGGGCGAGGGCGATCCTGCGGGGTTGACCGTTCTCGGGGAGCACGATCCATCCGGAGCGGAGTTCGTACGCTGCAACGGTTTTGGTGACCATGGGACTGTTCCCCTCTCGGACTGATAGTGGTGAGTGTGGCCTTGGTGTCCGACACCGGGCAGGGACTCGGGGGTCCCCACCCGGCGCCGGATGCTCACTCAGCGGCCGCGGGCTGCTTGTTCGACTTGGTGATGGTGACGGTGCCGAATCGGAGCGAGGCGCCCAGGTGGTCGGCGGTGATCTCCTGGGAGATGCCGTTGGTGCCGTCCTGGCGGACGAAGCCTTCCACGGTCAGATCGCCAGACACGACCACGGTGTCGCCCTTGTGGAGTGAGTTCATGGCGTTCTCTGCCAGCGAGCTGAACGCGATGACCCGGTAGAAGCTGGTGGGCCCGTCAGTCCAGGTGCCGTCCTGTTGCTTGATGCGGTTGTTGACGGCGACGTTCAGCCGCGCCCACGGCTTGCCCGACTCTTTGCCGTAACCGCCTTCGGCGTCGGCGGTCAGGTTTCCCTCGATGATGATGTGCGACATGGTGTTGCTCCTCGGAGGTAGCCGTCGCCGAGGTTGAGATGGAGGCTGGAGGCGAGGCCCCGTGCCGTGGGGATGCCGATCGGGGCGAGGTCTGCATCGGTCAGGTGCGGGTATGCCTGCAGGGCACGTTCGTCCCAAGCGACTTCGTCATCGAGGTGCTGCTGGAGGTCGGCCAGGTAGTGCGCGATCACGCACCTTTGGGCGTGGTCACCCTCCGACGTCAGCTCCCAGCAGGTGCTCAGCGCATGACGGCCAGCGCCTTGGTCTCCAGACAGGGCGAGTCCGACCGCGGCGATAATGGCGTCCCAGTGCGTCATCGGTCCCGAACCCTAGTGGTGCCCCCGGACATGGGGGCGCTCTCGGTCTCGTCCAGCTCATTCACGCGAGCTTGTGTCCGCATTCCTCAAGCGCCGCCTCAAGGATCCGTAGGGCCTTCGGGCCGACACCGTGGAGCCGCGCGAGTGCGCCGCGTTCGACGCCGATGAGGTCCCGCAGGTTGAGGTAGCCGGCGGCGGTCAGGGCACGGGTGGCTGGTGCCCCAATGTTGGGCAGTTTGTCGAGTGACGCCGGCATGATGCCCCCCTACGCGTTCGCCGGGTCCGGAAGGGGTTTCCGGGCGGTGATGACCAGCAGGATCTCCCTTGACGTGAGGCGGATCGGTTCACCCTGGCCGAGCTGCCAGTCGGAGTCCGTAGCCTCGAGGCGGTGCCCGTCGAGGTTGACGCCGAAGAACTTGAGGCTGCGGGGACCGGCGTGATCAAGGACGTGACGGATCGTGGCAACCGGTGGTGCGTCGAGGCCCAGGGGTTCGGTGATGTCCAGGCCGTGGATCACGTCGTGGCTCAGGGCCCCGGCTTGGCCACCGCCTGGTGGCCGCCACGGGTGCTCGACGTTGTCCGCCAACGACCTGAGCAAGTCGGTGTCGCTCATCACCGACGCGTCGTGCCGGGCCGCGCGGTCGGCGAAGCGGGCGAAGCTGCCCCGCGCCTTCACGACGCCATAGGCCACGGCCCAGCCGGAATACCTATACGCCATCGTCAGGTGAGCGGCGACCTCTCGAACCCGCCAGCCCTCGCACAGAGATGCCCGGTCCCAGTCAGTGCGTGGGAGCCCTTCGAGCATGGTCACCAAACGGCGCCGCTCGGCAACGGTGGCGGTGTACAAGACATCAGTGTCGGTGGTTGACATCGGGCACTAACAACCTTTCGTTGGGAACCATTCACGGTCTCCTACGACCTGCGTGCCCCAAACTCATCGGTGAGCGCACCAGCATGGGCTGGCAAGCTGGTCGGAACGTTGAAGTCAGCGAAGCGGTCACCGGTGCCTAGAAAGGTCGCGACATGGCTCACGGCCCCGTCACGAAGCTCGACCAGCACGATGCCAAACGGGCGCAGCACGCCGTTGCTGTCCGGTCGGTACTGCCCGAATCCGGCCGAACCGTTGACCGCGGTCGCGACGAGCCGGGCCCCATCGCACGCTCCGCTCGTCATTAGTTCCGCGAGCAGATCCCGGCCCTGGACCCACCACATGAACGGTGGCATCGAACTACTCACGTCCTCGCAGAGAAGTGCCTTCAATTCCTCGATGTCGTGGCGCTCGAACGCATTGACGTAACGGTTGAGCAGCGCGTGCTGCGCCTTATCCGTCTCGTCCAGAGGGTCGGTCGCAACCGGGTTGTGCTCGGTTAGCGTCTCCCGCGCCCGCTGCAGCGCACTGTTGACCGAGGCCGTGGATGCGCCAAGGATGTCGGCGGTCTCGGACGCTGGGAACTGGAGCACATCGCGTAGGACCAGAACGGCGCGCTGGCGTGGCGGGAGATGCTGCAGCGCAGCGAGGAAGGCCAACCGGACCGTCTCGCGTTCGACTACGATTTTGGCCGGATCGCGGGCCGCGATGATCCGACTGTCCGGCATGGGCTCGATCCAGCGTTCTGCCGGCAGGGGCACACCCAGCGGGGCACCAGCCTCAGCCGCGGGTCCGAGGTCCACGGCCATCGCTCTGCGACCCCGGCTGCGCAGCATGTCGATGCACACGTTGGTCGCGATTCGAAGGATCCAAGGGTGCAGCGGCCCACGTGCTGGGTCATAGCGATCGGCATGCACAACGGCGCGGAGCATGGTCTCTTGCACAGCGTCCTCGGCATCCGCCGCCGCGCCGAGCATGCGGTAGCAATAGCCCGTCAGCGGCCGTCGCGTCTCCGCGAACACGCTCACCAAGTCCACGAGGAGCATCGTGCCACGGCAACTTCGCCGGGCCTCCACGCTCGCTACCCCATGCCAGCCGTTGGCCGAGGGCGCCCACCTGAACACTGTTCCGCAATAGGATCCTTCTACCGGACGTCAGAGGCTGGGTGCGTGCGACTAACCACCTAAGGCCGGAACGCCCATGGCGTCTCGCAGGACCATCTGCGGAAGCAGAGTATAGCTTTGCATCGGCGTGTTCCTCCGGCGCAGCCCAGTGTTCGGCCGGCCGTCGTCCCTATCTTTGGTCCGGTGTTGGTCATCTGCCTGTGACGCCGTCGATTCGTTCGCGGATGATGTCCATCTGACCGGCATGCCGGGCGGTCTCTTCGATCGCGTGTATGAGGTGCCACCGCAGTGGTGGTCCTGAGCTTCCTTCTACCGGGGTGTTCAGATCGGGGGCCGCGGTGATGACCTCGTTGGCCAGCCGGATCGCCTCCCGGTAGTGGGCTAGGAGACCGGCCACGGTCTCCTCGGCGGTGGCCCGGAACGTACTCGGCCAGCTCCTGGGTTTCTCCCCCAAGAACTGGTGACGCTCGACGTAGCCGAGGTGCTTGATCAGACCCAACAGGTTTGTGCCCGAGTCGACCCCAGGTGTACGGATCTCCGGTTCTGGAACGCCGTCGATCTTGGCGATGACGCGGTCGCGCAGGTAGTCGAGGAAGCCGAGCAATGTTCCTCGTTCGTCTGATGGTGTCTTGGGCTGTGGCACGTCATGCGTTCTCGGGCGGCTCGACTTCTTTGGCTTGGCCGGCATGGCAGCGCTTCCGTTCGTCGGTTTCGGGGCGGTGTTTCGCTCTGGATTCATGGACGATCAGCGGCGTGGTATGCAGACGACGTTCTCGGCGACCCGACCGCTGAGCAGCAAGTGCGTCAATCAGAACGTGATTCGGTCACACGCCTGCTTCTGCCGCCGCGGGCGACGAGCATGGCGAGGAGGGCGACGGCGAAGAAACCAGCGGCGACGGCGAACACGACCCGGTAGCCGACGAGGTGGGCAGCCAGCTCTGTCGGCGCAGGCGTGGTGCCTGCGGCGTGGGTGTAGAGGGTGTTCAGGAGAGCGATGCCAAGCGCTCCACCGGTCTGCTGCGTGACGTTGAGCATGGCGCTGGCCACCCCGGCGTCGCTGGCCTGGACGCCGCTGAGTGCCAGTATCGACAGCGGCACGAGCACAAAGGTAAGGCCGATGCTCATCAGGAGTAAGGCCGGCAGCACGCCGATCCAGTAGTCCGAGCTGGTGATCAGCAGCGCGAGCCATGTCATGGCGCCGGTGGCGGTGATCGCACCGGCGATCACCAACGGCCGCGGCCCGTATCGGCTGATGACCTTGGGCGCGAAGGAGGCGGTGACCACGAACCCCATGCTGAAGGGAAATATCGCCAGCCCGGCTAGCAGGGCGGAATATCCGCGGTCAATCTGCAGGTAGTAGGCGAGGAACAGGAACATCGCGAACATGCCCGCGCTCACGAGCGCCGAGACAGCGAAAGCGCTGCCTCGCACCCGATCGCCGACCACGCGCAGCGGCAACAGCGGCGCAGCCGAACGCCGCTCGACGATGATGAATCCTATGAGGAGCACGAGAGCAGCGGCGAACAGTGAGACAGTGGCCGGTGCGAGCCACCCGGTGCCCTGCGCGGCCAGGCTGACGGCATAGACGAGCACGAGCGATCCGGCGGTGACGAGGACAGCGCCGGGAACGTCGTAGCGTTTCGCCACGTTTGTCCGGGACTCGGGCACGAGGACGAGCGCACCTAGCACTGCCCCGACGGCAATCGGCACGTTGATGAACAGGCACCAACGCCAGCTGGCGTACTCGGCGAGTGCGCCGCCCAGAATGAGACCGACCGCACCGCCAGCACCACCGACGGCGCCGTAGACGGCAAAGGCCCTCGCGCGTTCTCGGTCATCGACGAAGGTCACACTGATCAGTGACAGCGCCGCCGGAGCGAGTAGAGCGGCGAAGACGCCTTGCAGGGCGCGGGCGGTGAACAACACCGGTGCGTCGGGCGCGAGGCCCCCGAGTGCAGAGGCTGCGGCGAACCCGGTAAGACCGAGGACGAAGATCCGTTTGCGTCCGAGCAGGTCGCCTATACGTCCGCCGAGCAGCAACAGCCCCCCGAAGGCGATGGTGTAAGCGGTGATGACCCACTGCCGGTTGGCGTCGGTGATTTCTAAATCGTGCTGGGCCTGGGGCAGGGCGAGGTTCACGATCGAGGCGTCCAGGACCACCATCAAGATGGCGGCCGCGAACACCACCAAGGCAAGCCATCGGCGCGGGTCGGGCGCCACCGGCAGGTTCACACCTGGGGATGGCAGGTCGGTGTTGAGGTCGGTGCTCATCAAGACTCCTTGGTGATGACGATGACGGTGTCGGTGACTGATGCGTGCCGGCCATCCGGTCCGATGGCCCCTCGTCGGGCTGCGTCGGTACGGACCACTCGCCAGTTCGGCAGCTTCAACCCGATGGCGCGCAGGGTGTCGGGCGGGCTTGGGAAGGCGGTGGTCGGGTCGGCCCACGACCACGGTGGGACAGAGGCGTGGTCGACGAGCAGCAGCGTGCCGCCGACGTTGATCTGGGCGGCCAGGCGGCGCAGCACCGCGGATCGGTCGAAGTCCACGGGCGAGAGCAAGTAGTGAGCGTTGACCAGGTCGAACGCGCCGGCAGGGGTTTCTACAGCGAGGTCCAGACACTCAAGCCGCACCTTGTCCGCCAGCCGAGCGGCGATTACACGATCTTCGGCGCGGGCAACGGCAGTGGAGGAGATGTCGACAGCGGTCACGTGCCAGCCGTGCTGGGCCAACCAGATCGCGTCGCCCCCACCACCACAGCCGAGATCGAGCGCGGACCCGGGGGTCAATGACGAGGCCACCTCGACCAAGATCGGGTTCGGCCCCTGCGTGCCGGGCGGCTTGCTCGCATAGTGAGCTTCCCAGAACACGGCCGCCGGCCCGCGTGGTGGCGAACCAGGACGGTCTGGCAGTGCGGCGCTCACGAGGTGACGGCTTGCCGTCGACGGTGTGCGGCGAGCGCAATCGCCACGTCCTCCTCGAGCAGGTCCCGATGGATCGCAGCGCCAGCGGCGGCACCGCCCGACGCCGAATCGATCACCTGGGCCATGGGGGAGGTGAGGTTCCCGGCCGCCCACACCCCTGGGGTCTGCGTGGCACCGGTCTCGTCCACGCCGAGATACCTGCCCAGTACGTCCCCGGCCACCTCGAAGTCGGACATGACCAGCCCAAGATCATCGAGCAGGTCCGCACGCCCGAACGGCCCGCTCGTCACGACAACCGCCTGTCGGGCGATCACCCGCCCGTCCGTCATGGCCACACCCGACAGTCGACCCCCGACCGCCTCGATGGCGGCCACCTCACCGTCAACGACCCGAACGCCGAGCGCGTCGAACCGTTCACGCTGCTCGTCGGTGAGCGGCGGCCCGTTGTGCGTGAACAGCACCACATCCTCGCTCAAGGCTCGGAACAGCAACGTCTGATACGCCGCCATCGGCCCGGTCGACACCACTCCGAGCGCCTGCCCCCGCACCTCCCAGCCGTGGCAGAACGGGCAGTGCAGCACGTCCTTGCCCCACCGCTCGGCGAGACCGGGGATGTCGGGCAGCTCATCGACCAAGCCCGTGCTCAGCAACAGCCGCCGCGCTGCGACATCGCGCTGCCCGTCGATGGCCACCGTGAACCTCGGCGCCCCCGCAGCTGGATCCGCGATCACGCTCGCGGCCGTCGCCGCGCCTGGGACGATCTCGACGCCGTACCCGCTCGTCTCGGCATGCCCGATCGCGGCCAGTTCCGACGGTGTCTTTCCCTCCGCATACAGATAGTTGTGCACCCCCTCAGCCGGGGCGTTGCGCGGGTTGCCGCCGTCGACCACCAACACAGACCGGCGCGAACGGGCAGCGATCTTCGCCGCGCTCATCCCTGCTGCGCCACCGCCGACCACCACGAGGTCATAGACGCCGGACCTCCCGCCTCCTTCGACTCCCACAACGCCTTCGACTCCCACAACGCCGTCCATGACATCTCTCATCGCGTTTCCTTCCTGCTCCTCGCTGGTCGGGCGGGCACCCCAGGCACCTGGACAGGATGAATTCGGCGGCTGCGTATCGCCAAGAGTTCTTGCAGTTGTTGCAAGATGGGAGCATGGACAACACCGCCGACAACCTCGACCACCTGCTGGGTGAAGTCGGCCCGCGGCTGCGGGCGCTTCGCCAAAGCCGCAATGTGACCCTTGACGAACTTGCCGCTTCCACCAACCTGTCAACCAGCAAGCTGTCCCGGCTCGAGTCCGGCAAGCGACGCCCCACACTCGACGTCCTAATCCCGCTTGCGCGCGCCTACCGGGTCCAGCTCGACGAACTGGTCGGCGCGCCTGCCACCGGTGACCCGCGGGTGCATCTCAAACCCATGCAGCGCTACGGGATGACCTGGGTCCCGCTCACCCAGCGCCCCGGCGGCGTCCAGACCGCCAAGCTGATCATGCCGGTGGGTTATCCCCACGAACAGCTCGAGCCCAGGACCCACGAAGGCTACGAATGGGTCTACGTCCTCAACGGCAAGGTGCGCCTCCTGCTGGGTGAACACGACCTCGAACTCCAGGCCGGCGAGGTCGCCGAGTTCGACACCCACACCCCCCACGCCTTCGGCAACGCCGGCCACATCCCGGCGGAAATGCTCATGCTCGTCGGGCCCCAGGGGCAGCGAGCACACACCCGCGCCCGAGCTGTCGGCAAGCACACCTGACCACCTTGCGTGGGTCGCAGCCCCGCACGCGCCCCATGAGGGAGCAAGCGACCCAGCGGACTAACGAAGGATCGGAAAATGGCAAACAGCAGATCGCACTAGCCGATCGGCTATCCGGCGCAGACGAGGGGCGCCGGACATCTCGTCTCATCCGATGGTGGAGCCGCAGCTGGCGATGGCTTGCCAGGCTGACGCGGAGGCGGGTCGTGCCACACCATGCCGGAGTGATTCCTCCACTGCACTATTCGCAGCGGGACCCAGCCGTGCCGCACTTCATGCAGCCGGGTCATCAAGTTCCACTCCAGCGGGATGCACTACGGCTACGGGCAGGCCACTTACGGCACCATCAACTACGGCTTCTTCTGGACGTTGTCCGGACCGGCGATCAAGGCGTACCCGATCCAGGTGCGATACAGCAACACCACATCGGGAACCCTGTTCGACGGATCAATCTTCAACGGTCCCGTTGGCGTCGTCGGATCGATCAAAAATTCCTGCGAAGGGGCAGCCTTCGGGACCACTCTCGGTGGCGTCCTTCGAACTTGGACGCCCTCGGGCTGCGTCGCCTACGACAGCGACAGTTGGGACCATGAGTCCGTCGTGGAGGTGAGCTGGTACGTTCCCGGCCACTCCGGTCGTTGGTGGTGCTACATCAAGAGTCCGGTCGCACACTCGACAGACAAGCAGCTCTACTTGTTCCGTGCTGATGCGGGCCTCTCCGGCGACCCGTGGTCAGCTGGCTGGGATCTCAACTGACAGAGCCGCGCCCGTCTCCCTGCATACGTTGGGAGGCGGGCAGCCGGTCAGACCGCGGGCGCAGTCGAGGTCGTCGGGTCCCAAACCCTGACCAGAGAGCACCTGCTCTTGCCCCACGCGATCGCATCGTCCCTCGTGTCGAATTCAGCGTGAAGGTGCTCATTGTTCGGCCCTGCAATGTGATAGCAGTCCCAGACCGCGTTCTCGTCGAGGTAAGTGATCATCACAGCCTCGCGGAAGGGCACCGCGTCGGCGGTCTCGATACCCGTCATCGACCGTCTCCTATCTCCCGATGTCAAGTTGAACGGTACCGCCGAAAAGTACGTCCTCGCGGTCCAGAACAGGGGAACTGTGGCGGCCTTCCATCGGCCGCTACCCTGACGTCGACGTTGACCTGCACCAGGAGCTCCCCTACCGCCGACTGGGCACCGCGTCTGCTCCCAGCTGTCGGTGCTCGACGGTATCGTCCGGCCATCAGGTGGACGTTCGTTGAGAGGACGGAAGCGATGACTGCACCAGGGTCACGGGCGCGCGCGGTGACCGGGCTCGGCCTCGGCAGTCTGGTGGTGTCGCTGTTCTTCTGCGCTGCTATCGCGATCATGGGCGCGATTCTCGCCGGCGGCGGGAATCCCCTCGGATGGGTACTGCTGGTCTTCGGGGTCGTGCTGACGGCGATGATGGCGCACGCCGTGCGCCTCTGGCTCCGTCTGACGCCGGCCGTGACGTTCACCTTGGGTCCTGGTCGGGCACCGGGGGGTGGTGCCCGACCAGGCGCCGAGACGGCCCAGGGGGGTGGCCAATCTCGGCGGTCCGGTGATGCAACTTCACGGCCGGCGCCGAGCTGTGGAGTTACGAGGGTCTTTCTACCGGGCGGGTCCGACACCGGCTGATGTCGACGGATGGTGAATCACGCAGCGTACGTCGCGAGCGGCCAGCCAGACGTACTCGTTGGATCGTGGATTGCCGGGTTCGCTCTCCCAGCTGACCATCACGGCATCCCCGATCCACTTCACCGTCTTGCCTGGCCACCACTGCTCTGAGCCGTTCTCCAGCACCAGGCGCAGGATGACCGGGTAGCTCACGCCCGGCGGGCGCAGCGGGTGATGGTCCGGTGTTGGCAGGGCGTTGGTGTACTTCTCCACTCACTCGCAATAGAACACGTGTTCGATAGTGGGATTCAGCTCCGGTCGATCGGTCCGGCGGCCGCGATCTTCTCGATGACCTTGGAAACGGGTACGCCGAGCTGCCGCGAGATGTGCACCTGGGCGCGGGCGGCTGCGACCTGGGACTTGGTGACCTTCACCGAGTGCTTGCCCGGAGACTTCTTCGTGGTAGCGGGCGTCGGGGCGGTGGTCGTCATGTCGCCTCCTCGGTGGCGTCGTTGTTGTCTTCAGTGTCCGTCAGGAACTCGATCTCGTCCACCTCCGTTTGAAAACTGAGTTCGGCGGTCTGATTGGCGGTGTCGTTGACCAGTCCGAGTAGCAACCTGCGATCGTCGTCGCTGGCCAGCTCGGAGTCAGACAGGATCTGAAGTGCGCGGTAGCCGGACGCCGATCGGTCATCGTCCTCGGACGCAGTGAGTTGCTCGGCCCACTGCACACGTCGGAACCACTCCTCCTGTCGGGCACGCTTGTTCTGCCGCCAGGTGGCTATCGCGGTGCCGCCGAGTGCGGCGGCAGCGGTGATGAGAGCGACTAGGGCTGTGCCCCACCACGGTGTAAGACCGGTCATCTGACGATCACGTCCACTGTGCTCAGTACTGCTCGTCGGGCATGCCTGCTCATGACGCCGGCCACGGGTAGAGGGTGCCGGGTGCTTCTCCGAGGCCAACGGGTCGGCCGTCCTGGTCGAACGTCATCTCGCCGCCGTGTTGGTGGCTGCCGGCTGCGTGTGCGATCGCGGCGAGCACGAGCTGCACGACGCCGCGGTCCAGACCAGGAACGTCGTGGTTGAGGTTGACGGGTTCTCCTCCGGCGAACGACCGGACGATGCGCAGCAACCGCTGTTCCCCCCGGAGAGGCCGGCAAGGTTATCGTCGGTCATCTCGTCGACGTCGATCATCCAACGATCATCAAAGTCCGTGGGCACAATCCAGGGCTCGCCGGCTGCGAACCGGCCGCGGAACGCTCGGAGGAGCATCTCGACGGCGGCCTCGGTCGGGTAGCTGCCCTTGGCCCAGGCTCGCAGTTCGTCGCTGTGGGTGTTGGTTGTCATGATGGGCGCCCTTCTGAGTGCGTGCCGGTTCTGCCGGCAGTTCAGCAGTTGCATGCAGAGGGGTAGGTATCCGGTAAGACGTCGAGCGCGACCGGCGGGTATCCGTGCTCGGCGAGGTGTGCGCGACCGGTTCATTGGTTGACCTCGACGATGACGTGCTCGGTCGCGTCGAACACCGATCGGTCGTCGGTGCCTGCCCAGTGAACGATGACGTGCGGCTGCGCGCCTTGGCAGCGGGCGAGCGCGACCCGGCGTGGCTGCCCGGTCTTCGGGAGGACGATCCATCCGGCGCGTAGTTCGTACGCTGCAACGGTTTTGGTGACCATGGGCGCTCTCCCCCCGTTCGGGCTGATTGATGGTGAGTGTGGCGGTGGGCTCCGACAGCGGGCGGGGACTCGAACTGGCTCCCCACCCGGCGCCGGTGGGCCTCTTACTCGGTGCCGGCGGCCGCCGGGGTTTTGCTGGCCTTGGTGATGGCGGCGGTGCCGAACCGAAGCGAGGCGCCCAGGTGGTCGGCGGTGATCTCCTGCGAGACACCGTTCGTGCCGTCGTGGCGGACGAAACCTTCCACGGTCAGATCGCCCGGACACGACTACGGTGTCGCCCTTGTGGAGTGAGTTCATGGCGTTTTCTGCCAGCGACCCGAACGCGGTCACCCGGTAGAAGGACGTGGGTCCGTCGGTCCAGCCGCCATCTTGGCTTTTCACTCGGTTGTTCACAGCGACGTTCAGCCGCGCCCACGGCTTGCCGGACTCCTTGCCGTAGCCACCTTCGGCGTTCAGCGGTCAGGTTTCCTTACCGGCCCTGCAGTCGATGAGGATCACGTCGTAGTCGGCTTCCACGTCATCGAGGGCGCGGCGCAGCCGCTGTTCGAGGTTCATCTGCCCGGCCAGGATGGTGCGTACTTGGTCGAGGTCCGGGTGTGCTGGCAGCAGGTCCACACCGGCCAGGGCGGTCGTCGCTGCGGCCTTCGCAGGGGGTTCTCTTCAAAGGCCTTCGTGCACCCATGCTCGAACCCTGCCCGTTGGTCAAGGTCAAGCACCCGTCGCAAGTTGTCCACCGGCACCGGTCCATCCACAACGCCTTCGAACCGAGACGCCCGTCACCGAGCCGGCGACCTACCGTCGGCGTATGGGAACCAGGCGAGCCGAACACGCAAGACCCCGGCGCAGGCCGCCGCCGAGGTCTGCGCTGTCGGCGCCTGCGGGCTCCCGGCGGCAGGGTGCCGGCGCACTGCAGCCACGGTGGCCGGAACGTCTCGGGGCGGCGCTGCGCAGCCGGCGGCGGGGTGGCCGACGGCCCAGGACACTGCGCCGGATGCTGGCGGTTGCGCTGCTGGTCGCCGCGGCTGTGCTCGCCATCGGCCGGCCGCCACCTGCGGATCCGGGCGTCACCGTGCTTGCGGTGAGCCGGGATATGCCGGCCGGCACCCTCCTCGGTTCGGCGGACGTGCATCCGGTCCGGCTCCCGTTGGCACCCGACGGCGCCGTGCTGGACCCGGCAGCCGTGCGCGGCCGGTCGTTGTCCGCGGCGGTGCGGAAAGGCGAGGTGGTGACGGACGCCCGGATCGTCGCAGCTACCGGACCGGATCCGGGACCGGGCCGGGTGGCGGTGCCGATCCGGCTCGCCGACCCGGCGACCACCACCCTGTTGCAGCCCGGCGCGCATGTCGCCGTGCTGGTCGTCGACGACGGTGGCGCCCCCCGCAGGCTGACCTCCGACGCGGTGGTGCTGGCCGTGCCCGGCGTCCAAAAGACGTCCGCCGGACCCGGCGCCGGTGTCGGTCAGGGCGAGCGTCTAGCGATCGTTGCCGTTCCGGAGCGCGACGCAGACGCGCTGGCGGCGGCCGCACTGGTCGGCGACATCGCGGTGCGGTTCACCTGACCGGCACCACAGACGGGCACATCAGGCGCGAGTCAGGTCGGCTCCCGGCCAGCGCTTCACCGGTCGTGGTGCGGCGGCCGGTTCTCGGTGAGCCAGCGGTCGGTGTCTTTCCGCCGATCCTGAGCGGCGCGATCGTCGCGCTCGTCACCGGTGGTGTCCGGGAAGAGTTCCTCCTCGCCGAAGACCTCGGCGAGCCGGCGGCGGTCGATGGGCCGGCCGGCAGCGTCCGCCGGCGCTGGATCCAGGGATGGGTCCGGCAGCGCCTCCAGCTGGGGGCCGGGCAGTGGATCCGGCACCTGCACGGGCGGTGGAGCTGGCACCTGCGCGGGCGGAGGATCCAGCAGCACCGGATCGTCCGCGCCGGCGCTCGGATCGTCGTCCCCCGCGGCGGTCGTCACCGCACCACCGTCAGTCCATCACCGGGTCGGACAGCTCGTCCAGGGCATGCAGGGCAAGCGGAATCAAGGTGGCCAGGCCATCGCGGATGGCGGCTCGCGATCCGGCGACGTTCGCGATCACCGTCGACCCCGACACGCCGACCATCCCGCGGGAAACCACCGCGTCGGTGACGCCGGCGACCATGCCGGACCACCGGATCGCCTCGGCGATGCCGGGCAGCGCCCGGTCGATCACCTCTTCGGTGATGTCAGGGGTGACATCACGTGGGGTTACCCCGGTGCCGCCGATGGTGACGATGAGGTCGACGCCGCCGATCACGCCGGTGTTGAGCGCCGAACGGATGTCTACCGATTCACTGGGTACGGCCACCGACCCGTCCACCACGAAACCGAACTCCAGAAGCAGCTCGGTGACCAGGGCACCCGCGCCATGATCGCCGTCGCCGTGCACCAGATCGTCGGTGACGGACACGATAAGCGCTCGCCCGACGGGCGAAGTGGTGGTCACTGTGGGCCTCCCTGTCGTCGTCGCCCCCGGCGGATGACGACAACGCCCACCCTAACGACACCGTATCGGGCTGCCTGTGCCGCAGTTGTGAAGTTTCGGTGAGCGACCTCGATCTCATCGGGCCAGGAACTCGATGGCGCCTTTGCGGAACACGCTCGCCGGGACGGCGCTGATGTGATCGCGCCGGGGAATCGGCAGGAACTCGGCCGATTCCAGGCCGGCGGCCAGTTGTTCGGCCCCGCTGGCGAGCGGATCATCGGTGCCGGCGGCCAGGAGCATGGGGACCGTCGGTGATCCGGCGGCCGGCCGAGCACCGGACAGGCCCTCCACCATCGCCAGCAGTGCCGGCAGCGAGTTGCCAGGCACCGCCGTCACGATGTCGATGATCCGCCTGGTTTCCGGGGACAGCGGTTGTCCGTGGGCGGTTCCACCGTGGTTGCCGGTGGCATCTCCGAGCGCGCCGCGGAGCGCCGGATCGTCGACCCCGTCGAACAGGTGGCGTCCGTCGTATCCGCCGAGCACGGCCCGTCGCCACCGCCGGCCGCCGGCCAGCGCGTCCCAGCAGATCCGCGCACCGAGCGAGTATCCGAGCAGGTCCGCCCGGCCCGAGTAGGCGCTACCCGGCTCGGCCCATGTCTGCAGGGCGGCGGTCGCCAGTTCCACCATGCGGTCGATGCGGTACGCCCCTGGCTCTATCGGCTTGGCCGACAGACCGTGGCCGAGAAGGTCGGGGGCGATGACGTAGCGGCCCGCCCTGGCCAGCCCGATCAGGTGCCCGGTGGTCTGCCAGGTGTACTGCGCCGACGACCCGAACCCGTGGATCGCCAGGATCGGCACTCCGCTTCCCGGCTCACCGGCCGTGATCACCGACATGCGGGCGCCGTCGAACGAGAACTCGCGTCGCTGGATGGGGATGTTCAGGTGCAGCACCCCGCCATTGTCTCCCCGACCCCGGGGTTGTCGGCGGGTCTCTCCCCGAGCCCGGCATTGCCGCCGGTTGGACAGTGACCAGGTCCGGGCGGGAGCCTGGTCGACCGCGGTTAGGGTTCCAGCATCCGTGATGCCCGACTGTCAGGAGCAGGTATGGCCGGCCGCCGATCCACCGCCCGAGATCTCGCCCAGATCGCGGTGTTCGCCGCGCTGATCGCCGCGCTTGGCCTGCCCGGCTCGTTCAGCATCGGCATCAGCGCGGTGCCGATCACCGCGCAGACCCTGGGCGTGATGCTGGCCGGAGCGATACTCGGCGCCCGCAAGGGTGTCCTGGCGGTCGGCGTCTTCGAGGCCCTGGTGATGTGCGGGCTGCCGTTGCTGGCCGGCGGCCGGGGCGGCCCGTCCGTGTTCTTCGCCTCCCCGTCCGCCGGGTATCTCTGGGGGTTCTTATTGGGCGCGGCGGTGATCGGTGCGCTCACCCGGCGCATTCTGCCGGCCTATCCCCTGTGGCTCGGCATCGTGGTGACGGCGATCGGGGGGATCGGGGCGATCTATCTCATCGGGGTGCCGTGGACGGCCGTCCGGACCGGCCTGCCGCTGTGGACCGCGGTTGCCGACTCCGGCAAGTTCCTGCCGGGTGACGCGATCAAGGTGGTGGTGACGGCGCTGGTCGCCAAGCAGGTGCACCGCGGCTATCCGGGACTGATGGGCGAGCGACGTTCATCGGTCTCCGCGCAGCGGGAACACGCCCGGCGCGGCTGATGCCCGCCGTCGATCCGTGGACGCCCGGCCTCCTGCCGGCCGGCCCCGGCGGTGGCTCAGCCGCCGGCGATGGGGCCGCCTGCTGGTGGGACGGCCGCCGGTGGAGCTACCCCGAACTGGTGGCGACCATCGATCGGGTGGACGTCACCGGACCGGTGGACGTCACTCTGCTGGCGCCGCCGGAGCAGTTGGCGGGAGTGTTCGCCGCCGCGGCGGCCCGAGTCCCGGTGCTGATCGCCGATCCGCAGAATGCGTTGCCGCCGAACGTTTTTGCTCGCGCGACGCTCGGGCCGGAGACGTTCCTGGTGGCGTCCACGTCAGGCTCGACAGGTGCCCCACGGGCCGTGCTGCGCACCCTGAGGTCATGGACGTCCTCGTTCGCCGGCTACACCGCATTGTCCGGGCTCAGCACCGGCGATCGGCTGTTGCTGACCGGTCCGCTGTCCTCCACGCTGCAGCTCTTCGCCGCCGTGCACGCGCTGTGCACCGGCGCCACCGTCACCGATGATCCGCTCGTCGCTACCGCCGCCATCTGCGTCCCGGCGGTGCTGCCGCGGCTGCTGGACTCCGCCACCGGTCTGCGCACAGTGGTGGTGGCAGGGGCCAGGCTGGCGGATCCGGTTGCCCGCAGGGCGGTGTCGCTGGGCATCCAAGTTGCCGAGTACTACGGCGCTGCGGAGCTGTCGTTCGTCGCCGCCCGCACCTGGCCCGGCCGGTGGCTGCCCTTTCCCGGAGTGCAGGTGCAGATCCGCGACGCAGAAGTGTGGTCACGATCGGAGTACCAGGCCTCGGGCACGCTGGGGTCCGGAGGCGCGCTGCGCCGGGACGCCGACGGCTTCGCGACCGTCGGCGACCTCGGCCGGCAACAGCCCGACGGGACCCTGCACATCTCCGGCCGGGGCGACACCGCGGTGACGGTGGGCGGGCGCACCGTCATCGTCGAAGATGTGGAGTCGGTGCTGACGGGCATCCCCGGCGTGCTGGACGCGGCCGCACACGGGCGCCGGCATGAACGCCTGGGCGAAGAACTGGTCGCGGTGGTCGAGTTGGCCGCCGGAACGGAGCTGGTGACGGTACGGGCAGCGGCCAGGCAACTGCTTCACGGCGAGTGGTTTCCGCGGCGCTGGCGGCAGGCGCCTACCATTCCGCGGACCACAGGCGGCAAGATCGACCGGGCAGCACTGCGAACACAACACCCGAACGATCAGCGGATGATCACCGGCGGGGGCACCGCCCGGCGCCCACGGAAGGCGTCCGAAGCTCACCCACTCGATGACGAGGGAGCATTACCGCAGATGTCGAATGGTCAGCACACCACCGGCCGCCCGCCGGTTCGGGACCGGGTGGCCGGGGCGCCGATCTCCTGGGGCGTGTGCGAGGTGCCGGGCTGGGGTTTCCAGCTGTCGCCCGAGGTGGTGCTCGGCCAGATGCGAGACGTGGGTCTGGCAGCCACCGAGTTCGGGCCGGAGGGATTCCTGCCGGACTCGCCGGTCGAGAAGGCGGCCACCCTTGCCCGGTTCTCGCTGGCCGCCGTCGGGCAGTTCGTGCCGGCCGTCCTGCACGATCCGGCCCACGACCCGCTGCCGGAGATGGAACGCGCGATGACGGCGCTGGTGACGGCAGCCGCATCGACCGTGGTGATCGCGGCCGCCACCGGAGCAGGTGGCTACGACGTCCGGCCGGCCCTGGACGAGCGGGGCTGGAACACCTTGCTGGGCAACCTCGATCGGATCGACCGGGCCGCCGCGGCGCACGGCCTGCTGGCCACCCTGCACCCCCATGTCGGCACCATGATCGAGTCCGGTGAGCAGACCCAGCGGGTGCTGGACTCCTCGACCGTCGCGCTCTGCCTGGATACCGGGCACCTGCTGATCGGCGGGGCGGATCCGGTCGCGATCGCCCGGCAGTATCCGCGCCGCATCGCGCATGTCCACCTCAAGGACGTCCGGTTGGAGTTGGCCGCTCAGGTGCGCTCCGGCGAGATCAGTTACACCGATGCCGTGGCTTCCGGCATCTACGTCCCGCTGGGAACCGGCGAGGTGGACCTGGCCGGCATCCTGATTGCCCTGGAGTCCAACGGTTATCGCGGTTGGTATGTGCTGGAGCAGGACACCGTGCTGACCGGAGATCCGGCCACGGACCCGCGGGTGGCCGACCCGCTGCAGGACATCAGGGCGTCGGTGGCGCACATCCTGGCAGTGGCCGGCAGCATCCCCATCGCCAGCAACGTCCCGGCTGACGCGGACAGCGATGTCTGAGCCCGGTGTGGCAAGCCCGGGCACCGGCGTCGCCGCGGTCGCCGGCGACGACCTGATCGCGATGGGACGCACCGGGGTGGACATCTATCCACTCGATCACGGCGTCGGCCTGGAGGATGTCCGTACCTTCGAGAAGTTCCTCGGTGGCAGCGCCACCAACGTGGCCGTCGCCGCCGCCCGGCACGGTCGGCGCGCCGCGCTGATCACCCGGACCGGAGCCGACCCGTTCGGCAGCTACGTCCGCAAGGAGGCGGCGCGGCTGGGTGTCAACACCCGGTTCATCGCCGACGTCCAGGGGCCGCCGACGCCTGTCACCTTCTGCGAGGTGTTCCCGCCGGACGACTTCCCGCTCTACTTCTACCGCTACCCCACCGCACCGGATCTGATGATCAGATCGGAGGAACTGCCGGCCGACGCCATCTCCGGCGCCGCGGTGTTCTGGTGCACGGTCACCGGCCTGTCGCAGGAGCCCAGCCGCACAGCGCATTTCGACGCCTGGAACATCCGCGGACGCCGCCGCCACACCGTGCTCGACCTGGACTATCGGCCGATGTTCTGGGCCGACCCAGCCGAGGCGTCCGAGCAGGTGGCGCGGGCGTTGCCGTTGGTGACGGTGGCGGTCGGCAACCGTGAGGAGTGCGCGGTGGCGGTCGGTGAGGACGATCCACAGCGGGCCACCGACGCGTTGCTGGCTCTCGGCCTGGAGCTGGCGATCGTCAAGCAGGGTCCGAAAGGGGTACTGGCCGCCACCAAGGACGAACGGATCGAGGTGCCGCCGTTCCCGGTCGAGGTGGTGAACGGCTTGGGCGCCGGCGACGCCTTCGGCGGCGCGCTGGTGCACGGGCTGATCGCCGGCTGGCCGCTGCGCCGGATGGTGGAGTTCGCCAACGTCGCCGGTGCCATCGTCGCCTCTCGATTGGCCTGCTCGACCGCCATGCCCAGCACCGCCGAAGTCGAGGCAGCGTTGGCCGGCGGCACACCGATCCAGGCGCAGCAATTGCCAGAGCAGGGGTCCGGAGCACAAGGATTCGGAGCGCGGCGATGACCACGGACAGCTGGACGTTTCCACTGGGATCCCGCTCGCGGGAAGGACTTTCGGTGGTCATCGACGACAGCATCGACGGCTGGCGGCATACCGGGCTGACGGTGCTGACCCTGCAACCCGGGTTCCGGCGCGAGTTCCACCTCGCCAACCGGGAGGCGATCATCGTGCCGCTGTCCGGCCCGGTCTCGATCCAGTCCGCCGACGCCGCCGGCACCCACCAGGCCGACCTGGCCGGCCGGAGCTCGGTGTTCGCCGGTCCCACCGACATCGCCTACCTGCCCCGCGGCTCCCGGCTGACGCTGGCCGGCCCGGACACCGGCAGTTCGACAGTGGCCATCGCCACGGCGACGGCGACCGGACGGGAACTGCCCCCGTTTCGCCATCTACCGGCCGCGGCGGTCCCGGTGGAGCTCCGGGGAGCCGGACAGTGTTCGCGGGAGGTCCGTAACTTCGGTACACCGGAGGTGCTGGACGCCGAGTCCATCATTGCCTGCGAGGTGGTCACCCCGGCCGGCAACTGGTCGTCGTACCCACCGCACAAGCACGACGTCGAGCGGCCGGGTGAGGAGACCAACCTGGAAGAGATCTACTACTTCCAGGTGCAGGTGGCGGCCGACGTCGCCGCGCAGGCGGCACCGCAGCCAGATCCCGTTGGCTACCAACGGATCTACGCCAGTGACGACCGGCCCATCGACGTTCTCGCCGAAGTCCGCAGCGGCGACGTGCTGTTGGTTCCCTACGGCTGGCACGGCCCGGCAATGGCCGCTCCCGGCTATGACCTGTACTACCTGAACGTGATGGCCGGACCCGGCCCCGAGCGCGCCTGGCTGATCTGCGACGACCCGGCGCACGGCTGGATCCGGCAGACCTGGCCCGGTCAACCCACCGATCCACGACTGCCGGCCTCGGGAGAGCGATGAGCCCCGCCCTGCGGCTCACCGTGGCGCAGGCCACGGTGCGGTTCTTGTCCGCCCAGTACAGCGAGCGCGCGGGGACGCGGCAACGGTTGATTGCCGGAGCCTTCGGGATCTTCGGGCACGGCAACGTGGCCGGCATCGGTCAGGCGCTGCTGCAGCAGGAACTCGAACGGGAACCCGACGGCCCGGGAGCCGGATTGCGGTATGTGTTGGCCCGCAACGAACAGGCGATGGTGCACGCGGCGGCGGCCTTCGCCCGGCACACCGACCGGCTGCAGACCTGGGCGTGCACCGCCTCCGTCGGACCGGGCTCCACCAACATGATCACCGGCGCCGCACTGGCCACCGTCAACCGGCTGCCGGTGCTGCTGTTGCCGTCCGGGACGTTCGCCGGCCGGGTGTCGACGCCGGTCCTGCAGGAACTGGAGGTGCCGTACGCCGGCGACGTCACCGTCAACGACGCCTTCCGTCCGGTGTCCCGGTATTTCGACGAAATCCAACGCCCGGAACAACTTCCGTCAGCATTGTTGTCGGCGATGCGGGTGCTCACCGACCCGGTGAACACCGGCGCGGTGACCATCTCGTTGCCGCAGGACGTCCAGGCGCAGGCCCACGACTGGCCGGTAGAGCTGTTCGCCGAGCGGACCTGGCACATCGCCAGACCACCGGCGGAGCTCGACCGGATCGCCGCCGCCGCCACGATCGTCCGCAGCGCCGAGCGGCCATTGATCGTCGCCGGTGGGGGCGTGCACTATTCTCGCGCCGAACCGGCGTTGCAGACCTTCTGCGAGGCAACCGGCATCCCGGTGGCCGAGAGCCAGGCCGGCAAGGGTTCACTACCGCACGGCCACCCACAGCTGATGGGCGCCATCGGCTCCACTGGTACCACCGCGGCCAACGCGCTGGCCGAGGCGGCCGACGTGGTGATCGGGATCGGCACCCGCTACAGCGATTTCACCACCGCCTCGCGCACCGCATTCGGCGCGGCGAATGTCCGGTTCGTCAACATCAACATCGCCGATGTCGATGCAGGCAAGCACTCCGGGCTGGCCGTGGTCGCCGACGCCGGCGAGGCGCTCGGTCAGCTCGGCTCCGCGCTGGCCGGGGTGGCGCTGGCCGGGGTGGCGCTGGGCGGGGTGCCGCTGGCCGGGGAAGAGCAACAGTCGTACACCGTTTCACCCGAGTACCGCCGGCAGCAGGCCCGGCTCTGGTCGGCATGGAATGCCCAGGTGGAGGCGGCCTATCACCCGGGCCCGGAGGTCACCGGAGTGCTGGCGGAGGGTCTGCTGACCCAGTCCGAAGTGCTCGGGGCGGTCAACGAGCTCAGCGATCCGCGGGATGTGGTGCTGTGCGCCGCCGGCTCCATGCCGGGTGATCTGCACAAGCTGTGGCGGGTCAGGGACCGCAAGGGCTACCACGTCGAGTACGGGTACTCCTGCATGGGCTACGAGATCCCCGGGGCGCTCGGCGTCCGGCTGGCCGATCGCAGCAGGGACGTCTTCGCCATGGTCGGTGACGGCGGCTACCTGATGATGCCGGGCGAGATCGTCACCGCCGTCCAGGAACACGCCAAGATCATCGTCGTGTTGGTGCAGAACCATGGCTTCGGGTCCATCGGCGCTCTCTCGGAATCCCTTGGCTCGCAACGGTTCGGAACCCGTTACCGCTATCGGGACAGCTCGGGCCGGCTGGACGGAGAGCTGTTGCCGGTCGATCTTGCCGCGAACGCCCGCAGTCTGGGCGCTCACGTCATCGAGGTGCGGTCCCGCGCCGAGCTGGCACCGGCCGTCGCGGAGGCCAAAGCGGCGCCGGGTGACGGCGGTCCGGTCGTCATCCACGTCCGGACCGACCCGACGGTTCCCTCCCCCGACAGTGGCGCCTGGTGGGACGTGCCGGTCAGCGAGGTCTCCGCACTGGAGTCGACGCGGGCGGCGTACGCCGAGTACGCCCACCACAAGAAGGATCAGCGCTCTTATCTCACCCCTGCCGACCAGAAGCGCACGGACCAGACAGCGATGCAGGAGAAGTAGATGCCGCACACTCGGGTCGGGATCATCGGCGTCGGCCTGATGGGCACCGACCATGCCCATCGAGTCGCCCACCGGACCGCCAACGCCACCCTGGTCGCCGTGTCCGACGTCGACGCCGACCGGGCCGACGGCCTAGCGGGGCGATTCGACGCAGTGCGGGCGATCCCCGATCCGATGGCGCTGATCGCGGACGACTCGGTGGACGCGGTGATCATCGCCTCGCCGGGATTCGCCCACGAGGAGCAGGTGATGGCCTGCCTGCGGCACCGCAAGTACGCGATGTGCGAGAAGCCGATGACCATGGATTCGACCTCGGCGCTGCGGCTGGTGCGGGCCGAACGTGCGGCCGGCCGGCCGCTGGTCCAGGTCGGCTTCATGCGCAGGTTCGACCCCGAGTACGCCCGGATGAAGGCACTGCTGGATTCCGGCGAGTACGGCAGGACGCTGCTGCTGCACAACGTGCACCGCAACAAGTCTGCCCCCGGCGCCGACTTCCGCAGCGAGATGATCGTGCGCGACTCGCTGGTGCATGAGGTCGACGTCGCCCGATTCCTGTTCGGTGAGGAGATCGTCTCGGTTCGGGTGCTGTCGCCCGCCGCCACCTCGTTCGCCCCGCAGGGGGTGGCCGATCCGCAGATCGCTATCTTCCGGATGGCCGGCGGAGCAATGGCGGTCACCGAGGTGTTCGCCAACTCTCAGGTCGGCTACGAGGTGCGCTGCGAGGCGGTCGCCGAACGAGGCAGCATCACCGCAGGCCTCACCCAGAACGGCCTCTACCGCACCACAGCGGCGCCGGACCCGCCGCTGCCCGGGAGCTGGGGCGGCGACGTGCCGCAGGACTACCGGACCCGGTTCGCCCGCGCCTACGACCTCGAGATCCAGTCCTGGATCGACGCCACCAGGCGCGGGGAGGTGGTCGGCCCGACCACCTGGGACGGCTACGCCGCGACGGCCGTGTGCACGGCGGGCATCGGGTCACTGGCCTCCGGGCAGGACGTGGCGGTGGACCTGGAGCCGCTAGCGTCCAGCGTCTAGCGTCTAGCGAGTGCCCAGCCCCGACCCGGTGATCGTCGCCGCCAGCCGCAGCCCGATCGGTACCGCCGGAATGGCGTTCGCCGACGTGGATGTGGTCGGGCTAGCGGCGCCGCTGCTGGCCGAGGCGGCCGGCTCGGTCGGCGGCGCCGGCGCCATCGATGAGGTCGTGCTCGGCAACTGCCTGGGTCCGGGCGGCAATGTCGCCAGGGTCGCCGCGTTGGCGGCCGGGCTGGGGTTCAGCACCCCCGGTGTAACGGTGGATCAGCAGTGCGCCTCGGGCCTGCAGGCCGTGGCCCAGGCCGCCGCCCTGGTGCGAGCCGGTGCGGCCAGGACGGTGTTGGCCGGCGGCGCCGAGTCGGCCAGTACCGCACCCTGGCGGTTCTGGCCACCGGCCGAAGCCGGCGCGGAACCACGTCGGTACACCCGGGCGCCGTTCGCACCGCCGGGCTTCCCCGATCCATCGATGGGCACCGGTGCCGACGCACTGGCCCGCCACCTGGGGATCTCCCGGGAATGCCAGGACGCCTACGCCGCCAGGTCCCACAGGCTGGCTCACCGCTCCCGCGACAGCGGCGTGTTCGACGGCGAAATCGTTGCCATCGAAGGGGTTTCCCGAGATGAGCGTCCCCGCCCCGGGCTGACCGCCGATCGGCTCGCCCGGCTGCCACCCGCGTTCGGCGCCGGCGGAACCGCGACCGCCGGCAACTCGTCCGGGGTGTCCGACGGGGCCGCGCTGCTGACGGTGACCGCCGATCCGGAGCCGGCCGGTCTGGCGATCCGCAGCTTCCTCACGGTCGGCTGCGATCCGGCGATGCCCGGCCTGGGCGCCGCCGCAGCCATCACGGAGCTGTTGCGACGCAACGGGATCCGGGCGGCAGATGTCGGCGCCGTCGAGATCACCGAGGCATTCGCGTCCGCCGCACTGGCCGCCGTCGAGCTGGCCGCCCTGGACGAGGCGAGCGTCTGCACGGACGGCGGCGCCATCGGGTACGGGCATCCGTGGGGAGCCTCGGGTGCGGTGCTGCTGGTGCGGCTGTTCTCCCGGATGGTACGAGCCGGCGGGTCCCAATTCGGGGTGGCCGCCTGCGCGGTCGGTGGCGGCCTCGGGATGGCGATGCTGCTGGAGCGCACCGGGGCGAGCGCCGGGTGATCGCGGAATGACTGAGATCCGTTTCAGCGCAGTGCATCACCGTTTCGACGATCGGGTGGTGCTGGCCGGTGTCGATCTTGTACTCACCGAGCAGCGGATCGGCGTGCTCGGAGCGAACGGCTCGGGGAAATCAACCCTGGCCAGGATGATCAACGGACTGGTCACTCCCACCGCCGGTGGCATCACCGTCGACGGGCTGGACACCGTGAGGGACGGCAAGCAGGTACGCAAGCTGGTCGGGTTCGTCTTCACCGATCCGGACAATCAGATCGTCATGCCGACCGTCGCCGAGGACGTCGCCTTCTCGCTGCGCCGCTCTGGGCTCTCGGCAGGCGCGGTCGCCGAGCGGGTGGCGAACGTCTTGCACCGCTTCGGCCTTGCCGCTCACGCCGACCACCCGACGCATCTGCTGTCGGGTGGGCAGAAGCAGCTGCTGGCATTGGCCGCCGTGCTGATCAGGGAGCCGTCGGTGCTGGTGGCCGACGAGCCCACCACGCTGCTGGACCTGCGGAACACCCGGATGGTGTCCGAGCTGATGGCGGGTCTGAATCAGCAGGTGGTGCTGGTGACCCACCATCTGGATCTGCTGGCCGACTTCGACCGGGTACTGGTGATCGACCGGGGGCGGGTGGTCGCCGACGACGTTCCGGCCACCGCGATCGCCGCCTACCAGGGTTCACTGCGATGACCGGGGCCCCGATCGGGTTCTATCAGCCGGGATCCTCGCCACTGCACCGGATTCCGGCCGGCGGGAAGATGGTGGCGATGGTGGTGGGGGTGGTCGCGATCACCCTGCTGCGGGAGCCGTGGCAGGTCGGCGTGGCGGCCATCGCCGCGGGGGCACTGTATGCGCTGGCCGGCATGTCATGGCGCACCGCGGCGGCCCAGCTGTGGCCGATGCGCTGGCTCATCGTGCTGATCGGCGCGCTGCAGCTCTGGCTGGCGGACTGGCGGACGGCGGTGTTGATCTGCGGCGGCTTGCTCGTCAGCGTCTCGCTGGCCGCGCTGGTCACCCTCACCACCAGGGTGACGGCGCTGCTCGATCTCTGTGTCCGGGTGCTCGGGCCCCTCCGCCGGTACGGCATCGACCCGGACCGGGTCGGGCTGGTGCTGGCGATGACCATCCGCTGCGTGCCGCTGATGGTGGGGGTGGTCGGCGAGGTGAATCAGGCGCGGCGGGCCCGTGGGGTGGGCTTCTCGCCGGTGGCGCTGGCCGCACCGGTGGTGGTGCGGACGCTTCGTACCGCTGAGGCGATGGGCGACGCGCTGGTGGCCAGGGGTGTGGACGACTGACCGTCGGCGCGGGCACGTCCGCTCTCAGGCAACCCCGCGGTGCGCCGCACCGGCCTGAACCGCGCGGAGTAACTCCTCCCTCGTCGGCAGCGCTACCTGCTGCCGGAGCTCGTCCTTGAGCCCGGCGATCCCCAGCTCGACCCTGACGTCGCCGCCGAGGTCCATCGCCAACTGGATCCATCCGCCACCGAGCCGGGACCGGACCTCCTCGACGGTGACGCTGACGAGCCCCGCGACACCGGCGATCGAGAACCCGAGCACCTCGTGCAGGATCACCGCCTCCACGGGTGGCGCCGGTGGATGGGTCAGCGCCGCCAGCAACCTCCTGGCTGCGCTGTCGCCGGGCACGATCGGTGCCGGCTCCGCGGCGGGGTCGGGGTGCGCGGAATCCCGGGCCGTAGCGGCCAGTGCGGTCCGGATGAGCCACTGCTCCCGGCGCGGGTCGTCGATCAGGAATTGGCGCAGCATCCAGCCCTGGGCGAAGGCGTCTGTGGCCACTGTCCGGGCGGCCGTCAGCTGTTGGGTTGCCGGCAGCACTGCCAGCACCACCCGGTGGTAGCCGCCGCGAATCAGTTCGTGGAACCAGTCGGAGTCGGCCATCCATCCTCCTCGTGCGCCGCGGGTTTCACACCTCAATGCCGCGACGACGCGATGGATGTCGGATTCGTCAGCCTGGACCGGGAATCCTCCGCCAACTGGACCCGTCGACGGACAGTTGGATTGTCCCCGGAGATCCATTTCCTTCGATGACGTATCCACCGTTGAAGTGGATCGGCCAGCCGTCGCCTGGGCATGCCCAAGACCTGGCGGCACCGTTCGGCGACAGCCGAATCGACTGGCCGAGAGCGGTTGCGCAGATGCCGAGGTCGGCGCCTTGCGGGATCGGCGCTCCCTTGAGGTCGACCTCGGTCGTGGCGCCGGCGGCGTAAACCCGTCGCCACGTTCCACCGCGATCCGTCGATCGGTACACGGCGCGAAGTCGTCCCATTCCGTTTGATGCTCCGTGGTTATCCAACAGGCTCGCCCAGACGGTGTTGCCCACGATCGTCAGTTCGGTCCAGTTGGAACCCGCGAGATCGGCGATCCGACGGACCTGCCAGCTGCGGCCGTCGTCATCGCTGGTCGCCACCGCGGGAACCTTGTCGACACTGCCGGTCAACCACCACCGACCGGAGCTGTCCTGTTCGCCGACGTCGAGGAGTTCGAAGTTGGCGGGCTTCGGCAGTACTGCGACCCGGCCGGTATTCGGCAGCAGCATCCGCAACTGCCGAGTTCGGCAGTCCGATCCGCTGTCGGCACACAACACCCACAGCCGGGCGTCCTTCGGAATGGTCGACACCGACTGCAGCTGCTGCGGGAGCTCGGTCCAGGTCCTGCCGTCGTCGGCGCTGTACCAGGACGAGGTGATGGCTCCGAACAATCCGAGCAGCAGGCGGCCCTTCCCGAAATTTGTGACCGTCCCCTTGAAACCGTTCTTGACCGGGTCAGGCGGTAAGGGGCTGGTCCGCGTCGACCACGCCCCGTCCCGATACACCCAGACCTCGATGGTGCAGCTGTGGTCGGCGCAGCCGCGCTGCACCACGGCGAGCGCATTGTTCGGATCCGCGAAGTCGGGTCCAATGATCGTGTGATCGTCATTGTCGGCGGATCTTCCGGCCGAAGTAGCAGCGGTAGTCATCCCCGCTGGGCCGGTGGTGATGTGCGGGGCGGTCGTCGACAGCGGTGCGGGCGCCTGTGCCGGCGGGATGGAAGCACGCCCGGCGCCGACCACGATCGGCACTGTCGCGACCACTGCGGCAACCAGCCCGACCGAGCCGATGGCGGCGATTCGTTTGCGGCGGCTCTGCTGCGCACGGTGCACGATCGCCGACAGTGGCGGCGCCGAGATCGAGTGCTGGATCTGGCTACTCAGCTCCTCCAGCTCGTCATCGAAGTGGTAGTTCATCGTTCGGCGCCTTCCGGAAAGGGCCGCTCGTCACCCAGCAGATCGGCGAGCGTTGAACGCCCTCTGGCCAGACGGGACTTGACGGTGCCGACGGCAACGCCGAGCCGCCGGGCGATCTCGTCGAGCGGGAGGTCGGCGAGATGATGCAGGACGACTGCCTCGCGTTGCTGATCCGGCAAGCGGAGTATGGCCTCGAACAGGTCCAGGTTCTGGATTCGGCGGTCGACCGAGTCCGCGTCGTCCGGCCCCGGTCCGGCCGGCCCGGCACCGAATTTCCGGCGGCGCATCCTGCGGCGGGCAACATTCAGCGCCACGGTAGTGAGCCACGCCTCAGGGTTGTCGACACCTGCCAGCGTCCGGCGTTTGGCATAGCCACGAGCGAATGCCTCCTGAGCGACCTCTTCCGCGTCGCCCAGCTCGCGGGTGATCGACAACGCGATCAGCACCAACCGGCGGTACGACTGCCGGTACAGCTCGTCGAACCATGCCGGGTCGTCCACCCCGCCTCCCTCGCAGTTCATGCTGCCTCGTGACGAGCACGTTGGACGCCGGACGTCCCGTGGCGGCGTGGCAGTCGCGAGGGTCGACATACCCCGGACGAGTCACCAGCACGCCGGAAGGTTCCCCCTCGCGCGAAATTCGTCCAGTACTCCGTGGCCCGAGTGCCACGGTCAGCTGTCGGCGAGGACGCCGCGCGCCAGCTCGAGGGTGGCCGCTGCGAACAGCACCAGTTCGGCCCGTTTTACACCGGTGTCGGCAGCGCACATCGCCGCCACCGCCTGGACGATGGCGTCCTGGGTCGGCCAGCCGTAGAGGCCGGCCGAGATCAGCGGGAACGCGACGCTGCCGGCGCCGAGCAGGTCTGCCACCGCCAAGGACGCGGTGTAGCAGGACCGCAGGAGCTCACGCTGGTCCTTGCCGGGGTCATGCACCGGTCCGACGGTGTGGATCACCCATCGAGCCGGCAGCCGGCCGGCGGTGGTGGCGACCGCCTCACCCACTGGCAGACCGTTCGGATAGTCGCGCGCCCTGATCTCCCGGCACTCGGCGAGGATCAGTGGTCCGCCCGCCCGGTGGATGGCTCCGTCCACCCCGCCGCCGCCCAGCAGTGACGGGTTCGCGGCGTTCACGATCGCGTCCACCTGGCGGACCGTGATGTCCCCGGACACCAACGACAGCTCCATCGGGCCAGTGTGCGCTCACCCAGGGCGGCGAGTGTTCAGTCGGGCCGTATTCGCAGCGATGCCTGCGATGCGGGCCCGGCGATCGGACGTTGCGTCACCGGGCGCTGTCCGCGGTGCGCGGCAGCTTGCTGTGAGGCCCCGGGGGGAGGGTGCCGCACCTCCCACCAGCCACCTCGCGATGCATTGCACGCTGAACCTCGATCGGGCCCGCTGCGCCCTGGGTTACCAGGCCCCCGCCCCCGCCCCACGGATTTCTCCGGTGCGGCGAACAGGTGATCAGCCGCGGCGCAAGGCGTTGAGTTCGACGATCAGTTTCTTCCCGGCGGTGTTGCGATAGGACATGTCCACCAGTTCGGCGACCTCGGACCAATCCGGGCGGGCGGCCTGGAAATTGAGCCCCACCCACCCGTACGGTCCGTAGTAAGCAGGGTGGAAGAAGCGCTGATCGCCCAGCAGTGCCGTGCGCTCGTCGGCGTCGGGCAAGAATAGGACCGATCGGGCGAAGTCGGTCGCCGCGTGATCGCCCTTCACCAGGCCGCCGAAGATGGCGAAGACCTTGCGGGTGAAGAAGTTCGGGTGGCCATGGGAGGTCTTCTCCTGAGCGCCCGGCAGCCCGAGGCAGATCGTCCGCAGCCGCGCCAGGAACGGATCGCGCTCGGCGAAACGACGCGGATGCGACGGTTTCGCGCTCGGCAGTGGCGGCGATGGCGATGTCATCGCAGCCACCGTAACCCGCTCATCGTCCCGCGCTCGATGATCATGAGCCACGGCCAGGCTATTCGGGTCGGCCGCTTGGCGTGTGGCGGGCAGGCGGCCATGATCGACGTCGACCCCGCCCGACTTGGGCGCGGGACGCCCGGATCGATCTCGACGACCATCCACCACGTGCCGTTCGACGCTCCCGCTCGGTGCTGCCTGCGTCCGACGTCGACCGCCGTGCCCGTTACCATTGACCCGGATCGGCCCTCATAGCTCAGGGGATAGAGCACCGCTCTCCTAAAGCGGGTGTCGCAGGTTCGAATCCTGCTGGGGGCACCACCGCGTATGCCCTGACCTGCGGAAACTCCGCCCGGAAGGTCCCGCGGCGTCGGCCCTCCAACCCGCCAGGCCGCACCCAGGCCGCAACAGGCCGCAACAATCACCCCGCAACCATGGGGACCACGGCGCCCGCCGGCCGGGCCGGTGTCAACGCTTGGTCGAAGCCGTCGTGCGAGCGGAACAGCACCCAACGGGCGTTCTCATCCCGCTGCCGGTCCCGGCCGTGCAACACCGCCGCGACCGCGCAGGTCAGGTTGTCGTATTTGATGTGCCGGGTTGGGACGCCGCCGATGGCCTCGAACGCCTCGATGTGCCCTTGCAGGAACGGTTCCTGGCCCTGGGTTGGGTAGATCCGGTGGATGGCCTTGCGACGAATCGCAGCGAACAGCTCCACCCGAGATCCGATCCCGGCCACCAGCACCCACGTTGAGTCAGTCATAGACCCAAGGCTCAGGTGGGGCCAGATCAGACCGTCACCCTGGGGCCACACCAACCTGTCACAGTCACAGCCCGGGTGTGCGAGGCGGGCAGGCTTTGGTCCTCAACGAGCTCCGCGTGCCCGGCGCGCAAGCCCACGCCAGGAGCGTGCCGATCGATGCCATCCCGTCTACTGCCGAGCAGGTGGATGGTCCAAAGTGGACGAGGTATTCGCGCCGCCGCGGTGATGCGTAGCGAGGCGCTGGCCTAACATTTGCCGAGTTGTGTCCTGCAGAGTGGTGTACGACGACGGTGTAGGTGGGCGTGTCCCGCTGAAGTAGGCGCGGCCACCGGGTGATCCTTCGAATTGGAGCTCCACGATGACCGCTGTGGCCGGTATGGACTCTGAGCAGTTCCTGGGCACGAACAGCTCGCCAGGGCGAGCCCCGATTTGATGCGGGTGATTGTTGTCGACGTTCGTGAACGCGTTGCTGTCGGCGCAGGCCGACAGCGTGTGGCGCCAACTACGGTGCCCGCGATAGCAAAAATAGCTACTTGCGCGCTCGGCCAATTGTTATATCATTCTGTCTAATGCGCCCGGGTCTCCGGCCGCTCTGCGAAGGAGGCAGGATGCGAGTGAAGCGCGGCAGGATGACGGTACTCGCGGCCGGAACGGTAGCCGCAGCAATGGCCACACTGCTGACGGCGTGTTCGGGCAGTTCGAGCAGTGCGGATTCCGGCAACGTGACGGTCCGGTACCTGACCCACTGGGGTCCGCCGCAGGTGAAGCAGCTGCAGGCGGTGGCCGACGCGTTCCACAAGGACCACCCGAAGATCACGATCGAGTTCCAGGCGGTTCCGTTTGCCAACCTGCTGAGTACCGTGCAGACGCAGGGTGCCTCGTCCAGCGGTCCGACGATCACCAGCATCTACGATCTGTGGCTGCCGCAGCTGATCAAGAGCGGCATCGCAGCGAAGGCCCCGACCGATGTCGCCTCGGAGGTCAAGTCGGCCTGGTCGGAGAATCTGGCCGACGTCGTCAGTGACAACGGCGCGCTGTATGGGGTCCCGAACGAGGTGGACCTGTACGCGCTGAACTACAACAAGAAGCTGTTCGCCGACGCCGGTATCACGGCGCCGCCCACGACGTGGAACGAGCTGGTGGCCGACGCGGCCAAGCTCACAGACAAGGGCAAGGGCCAGCAGGGCTTCGGCGTCATCACCAACTGGGCTGCGGGCGTCGACCATCCATTCCTCTCGCTAGCCGCCTCGAACGGCGGCAGCTTTCTCAACGGCGACAAGACGAAGTCGGCGCTGACGTCTGCGAACGTCATGGAGACCGCCAAGCTATACGAGCAGCTCGTCAAGGACGGGTCGACCGTCGGGTCCATGAGCGCGGCGAACGCCAACACCACCGGCCCATACCTGGACAACTTCGCCAACGGGAAGACCGGCATGCTCATCATGGCGAACTGGTGGGAGAGCACCCTCAAGCAGACGATGGGAAACAGGTTCCAGGACATCGCGACCGCCCCCATTCCGGTCGGCCCGAAGAGCTCGAAGTCGTCGAGCATCTCGTACTCGTGGCTGACCATGGTCAACGCGCACGCCAGCGCGGCCGCGCAGAACGCGGCATGGCAGTTCCTGCAGTACCTGAACGGCCCGTCCAGCGGCCAGAGCGGTTCGTCGGCGATGGGCGACATCCTGCTCGACCAGGGCATTATGCCGAGCCGGAAATCCGACCTCACCGCCCACCAATCACAACTGTCCGACCCATTCATCAAAACCTACGTCAACCAGATTCCGTCGGCGACGCCGTTCCCCACCGTCGTCGGTGGCGCCGCGGCGAGTGACGCGCTGCAGAAGAACATCGAGGACCTGGTCTTCGGCCGGGCGTCAGCTCAGGGCGCGATGAGCACGGCGGATAGTGCGGTCACCTCGGCGCTGGAGTCGGCTAAGTAGTGACCACTGCTTCACTCGAACAGCGGCGCGGCGGCGCTGCGCACCAGCAGCGCCGCCGCGCCGAGCACGGCCGCCGCCGCCGCCGGCCGGTGAACCGGCACCGGGTCGCGGCGACCGTATTCCTCAGCCCGGCGGTAATCCTCATCAGCCTGTTCGTGGTCGTGCCGATGGTGCTGACCTTATGGTTCAGCCTGCATACCGGCGCGATCTCCACGCCGCTCCGCGAGATGAAATGGGTCGGTCTCGCCAACTACCGCGAGATCTTCACCGACCCGACGCATCGGCAGGCTTTCGAGAACACGGCGATCTATGTCGGCCTCAGCCTCGTCATCACGGTGCCGCTCGCCTTCCTCATCGCGCTGCTGGTGTACACGCCTAAGCTGCGCGGCAGCGCGGTCCTGCGGGTCGTGCTGTTCGCGACGTACGTCATCCCGACCGTCGCGATCGTGATCATCTGGAGCCAGCTGTACTCGCCGCATTACGGCCCGATCGACGTCATCCTCCGCAACGTGGGCCTGCCGACACCGGGCTGGCTGAGCGACCCCAATGCGGCTCTGGTCTCTCTAGTCCTCTTCAACGTCTGGCAGATGCTCGGCTACTACGTGGTGCTCCTGGTCGCCGGGCTCACGCAGATCCCCGAAGACGTCTACGAAGCGGCGTCCGTCGACGGCGCCGGCGCGTTCCGCCGGACCGTGAGCATCACCATCCCGCTGCTGCGCAACAGCTTCGTCTTCGTTTGCCTAATGTCGGTGATCAACTCTGTGCAAGTCTTCGACCCCATTTATCTGCTGACGCAGGGTGGGCCGGCGAACTCGACGCTCACTATCTCCTACGACATCCAGCGGACGGTCATCCAGTACGGCCTGGCCGGCCAGGCGAGCGCGATGGCCAGCAGCCTGCTCATCGTCATCGCGATCGTCGGGGGCATCATCGGCCTGACTCTCCGTGGACGGTCGGCATGACCGCCCTCCGCCTCGGGCGCCGACACGCCACCTCGCGCACCGGACGCGGACACATCGTTCGTCCAGTCCTCTACTTGTGCCTGCTCGCCACCGCTGCGATCACACTTTTCCCGTTGTACTGGCTGGTGGTCTCGAGTCTCAAATCGCCGGCCGAGTCGGCCCGGATCCCGGCCACGTGGTGGCCTCACAACCTCGACTTCAGCGCCTACAAGACGGTGTTCGACGTCGTCCCGTTCGCGGAGTCGTTCCTCAACAGCCTGTTCATTACGACGATCTGCAGCGCGGCGGTCGTCCTCACCAGCGTGCTCTCGGCATTCGTCTTCGCCAAGTACCGTTTCCGCGGACGCAACGCCCTGTTCTGGGGCCTAGTCGTGACGATGTTCCTGCCACCGATCGTCACCATCGTGCCGCTGTTCAACATGATGAGCGCGCTCGGGTTGAACGACTCCTACGCCGGCGTCATGCTGCCGTGGCTGGCGAACGCATTCGGCATCTTCCTGATGCGGCAGTTCATCGCGGACGTGCCGGACGAACTGCTTGACGCGGCCCGCATCGACGGCGCTAGCGAACTGCGGGTGGTCGCGCAGATCGTTGTCCCGCTGCTCAAACCCGCCGTCGTGACGCTGATCGTCTTCGCTAGCGTCTACTACTGGAACAACTTCCTCTGGCCGTTGACGATCCTGCAATCCCAGGACAAGTTACCGATCACCGTCCAGCTGTCACAGCTGCTCTCCTACAACACCACCGTCCAGTACCAGAGCGTGGTGATGGCCGGCGTCCTCATCGCGAGCCTGCCCACGCTCCTGGTGTTCCTGCTCACCCAGCGTATGTTCGTGCAGGGCATCGCCCGAAGCGGTGCGAAGTAGGAGCCATGGGAGGGTCATTCTGCGCAGGCGTCGACGTAGGTGGCACCCGCCTTCGCCTGGCGGTTCAGGACATCGCCAGTGGCGATCGGCCCGCCCCGCTAGAGATCGCTGTGCCGCGCTCCGTCGAGTCGATGGTCGACGCGATCGAGATCCTTACCCGCGAGGCCACCCGCGGCAAGGGCGTCGACACGATCGCGGTCGGCTTGCCCGGTCAGGTGCTCGACAGCGGCTGCGTGTGGGTGCCCAACCTGCGCTTCCTCGATGGAGTGCCGCTGGCCAACCTGGTGACGCAACGGCTCGGCGCGGGCTGCCGCCTACTCAACGACTCACAGGCCACGTTGTTGGCCGAGGTGGCCGAGGGGGCCGCGCAGGGCTGCTCCGACGTGGTGTTGGTCGCCGTGGGCACCGGCATCGGCGGCGCCTACCAGGTCGACGGACACCTGGTCCAGGGCGCGAACGGTTGCGCGGGCTCCTTCGGCTGGCTGCCGTTCTCCGGCTCCGCCCGCGATGCCGACCACGGCCAGTGGGAGCAGACGGGATCGGGGCTCTCCCTCGAGCGGCGCGCGACCCCATGGGGCAGCACCGGAGCGCTGCTCAAGGCGGCTCGGGCCGGAGATGCGGCGGCCCGGACGGTCGTGACCGAGTACGGCGCCGCACTCGGTGAGGGCATCGCCGCGCTGGCCAGCATCCTGGACCCCGAGGTCGTCGTCTTCGCGGGCGGCCTGGTCAGCGCCTTCGACCTGCTGCGCGACTCCATGACCGAGGGTGTCGCGGTGCACGGTTCGCCGGCAGGGAGCCGGAAACCCCTAGTTCCGGCCGCACTTGGCAGCGCCGCGGGGGTGATCGGTGCTCTGCATTGGGCGTGCACGCCCGAAGAGGCGCAGCGACGGTGAGCGCGTCGGGCAATCAGCCATTCAAGCGGGTGGACGTGTCGTCGTCCATCGCATACTACCGACAGATCTCGGAGTACATGCGGGCGCGCATCGACGCTGGCGAGTGGCCGCGGGGCAGCCAGATCCCCACCGAAGCGGAGCTCTGCGAAGCGTACGACGTCAGCCGGATCACGATCCGCCAGTCGCTCGCCCTGCTGGTGCGCGACGGTCTGCTGGTCCGCCGCCGCGGCAAGGGCACGTTCGTCTGCGAGCCGAACCTCACCGCCGCACCGCGTACCGTCTCCTCGTTCTCGGCGGAGCTGCGCGACCTGGGAATGCAGCCGGGCGCGCGCATCCTCGAGTCCGGGTTCGTCAGCGCGGCCCCGGAGATCGCCGCCGAGATGGAGCTCGAAGTCGGCGCGGCCCTAATCGGCATCCGACGACTGCGGACCGCCGACGACCGGCCGATCGGCATTCAGGACACCCTGCTCGCCGCCTCTCGATTCGAAGGGTTGCTCAACGTCCTCGGCGAGAGCACGTCCCTCTACGAGGTGCTGAAGGACTACTACGGCGTCGTCGCCACCGGCGCAGCCGAGGTGTTCAAGGCCACCGCAGTGGGGCGCAACGACGCGAACCTGCTCAAGTGCAAGGTCGGCCAACCCGCGTTCGAGGTCACCCGCCTGACGTTCGACGAGTACGGCATCTTCGAGCGCACCTTGAGCGTGCTGCACGGAGAGCGTTACCAGATCCGGATCGCGCTACAGAACGCGCGACCATAGAAAGGAATGCAATGAAGACACAGGCCGCCTACACCCACGCCGTCATCGCGCTGCTAAAGAACCTGGCGCAGACTCAGAACGACGTGCTCGACCAGGTGGCGCAGAAATGCGCGGAGACGTTGACGAACAAGGGTCTGATCCACCTGTTCGGCAGCGGCCACTCGGTGATTCCCACCCTCGACGCGTTCCCCCGCTACGGCAGCTTCGTCGGGCTGTACCCGCTGAATGACCCGCGACTGATGTGGCACAACGTTTTGGGTCCGGGTGGCGTGCGTGAGTTGCTGTGGCTGGAGCGCACCGAGAACTACATCGACAAGTTCCTCGCCCATGAGCCGCTCGAGGCCGGCGACGTCATTGTCATCTACTCGCACAGCGGCCACAACGCCGCCGGTATCGACGCCGCGACCTACGCCAAGGACAAGGGCCTCTTCGTCGTGGCGGTGACCGCGACGAGCAACATGCAGACGCCAAGTTCGCACTCGTCCGGCAAACGGCTGCCCGACGTCGCCGACGCGGTCATCGACACCGGCGTGCCGGTCGAGGACGCTGTCGTCTCGGTCGAGGGCTGGAACCGGCCGCTGGGTGGGGCCTCCACCGTGATCGCGTCGATCGTGAGTCACGAGATCATCACCCGCACCGGCGCGGTGCTAGCCGAGCAGGGCGTCACGATCCCGACGTTCGTCTCGCCGACGGTCGAGGGGGCGAGCGTCTACTCCAACGACGAGGTGTTCGCCGAGCACGCCCGCTACGTCCACGCGGCCCGCGGTCGCTCGCTGTCAGCGTGAGCAACGGGTTGTCCTCTCGACGGCTCGGCATGCCGCAGTACTTCGACGGATCCGGCTGTGCCCCGGTGACGTTGAGATCACCGATGTGTCGTCACCGCCGTCGGGTTGCCGCCGGGCGAGACCGGGATCGCCTGCCGCGGCTGGCTCGACCTGCGGACGTTGAGCCGGCGCATCACCGCCACCGGTGTCACGGCGCTGCTGCCGACCTTCATCACCGCGGCTGCGCGTGCGACGGAGCAGGCGCTACGCGTCATCGACCGGGCCAGCCGCACGCCAGAGGGATCGTCAGCGCGGATACTTGGCGCGCATCTCGAGGGCCTTACCTCTCTGCGGCCTATGCCGGTGCTCACCCACCGGGCCTTTTGCGCGGCGACGTGGACCGGCTCGCCGCGCTGGTGGACGCATGGGGTGGCAATGGTGACGCTTGCCCCTGAGGTCGTCCCGGACGCCGTCATCGCCGAACTCGCCGGGACGGGGTGCGCGGTGAGTCTCGGGCACACCGAGGCGACGTCCGCTCGGTGCGCCGCTGCCTTCGCGCACGGCGCTCGCGACCCTGACGCATGCCTTCAACGCCCATCGGCCGCTCACGGTCCGGGAGGCCGGGCCGCTCGGCGCGGCGCTGACCGACAACTCGGCGGTGCTGACGGTGATCGCCGACGGCGTGCACGTGGTAGCGGAGAACCTGCGGATACTGCACCGTGCGGCTCCGGGACGGGTGGCGCTCGTAACAGACGGGATCGTGGCCGCCGCACTCGGCGACGGCTCCTACCGGTTCGGGCCGTTGGCCGTCGAGGTCACCGGTGGCCGCGCGCTGCTGGAGGACGGCACGCTCGCTGGGTGATGGAGGTCGGCATCACCGATCGCGCCTCCGCCGCGGTCATCGCAGCGGACGCCGTCGCCGAGCTGCTGTCTCGCAAGCCGGACCTCGTAATCGGCATCGCGACCGGCTCGACGCCACTCGCTCTCTATGCCGAGCTGGCGGCGCGGCGCACGCAAGGGCGGCTCCCCGGTTGCGCACGGCTGACCTCGTTCGCGCTGGACGAGTACGTCGGCATCGACCTCGGGCATCCGCAGAGCTACCACCAGGTCGTAGCCCGCGAGTGGACGGCGCCGTTGGCCCTACGCCACGATCTGGTGCACGTCCCGTCCGCGTCTGCAGAGACGCTGGACACGGCCGGCCCGCGCTGCGAAGCCGCCATCCGAGCTGCGGGCGGCATCGACGTTCGGGCGGCGCTGCCGGACCCCGATGCCACCGACAGCGCCCGGGGCCGACGCCGCCGAGATGATCTACCGTTCCGGGCTGTTCCGGTAGCTCTCCGGCGATTTGGGGCCTGCACTCCAGGGTGATCTCCCCCCTCATGGGCCGGCCGGGCCGCACCCAGGCCGCACGAGGCCGCAAAAGCCCGCGAAACAGGGCGAGACACCCGCGGCGCCGAGAACCGTTGCCTGTCAAGAGTTCCGGACCTGGCCGAGCACGGATCCCGGGCCGATATGAGGGCCGTTGATTCGCTCGCCTAAAGCGGGTGTCGCAAGTTCGAATCTTGCTGGGGGCACCACCCGATGGGACACTGACGCCAATGGGACACTGACGCAGATCTACCCGAGGAACCGTTGAACCCGGCTCTTCGGCGGTCTTCTACGGTCGGCAATCGGACAGACACCAAAAGAGTTCCACCGCGCCGGCGAACCATCTCGGACCCGACGCGCGACACCGTCGACAAGGGCCACCTGCCTGCCAACGAAGGCGAAGGCCGCCCCCGGCGGCAGCGGCCGGAACAGGACGACCCGGCCGGCACCGACGGCGAGGCCAGCGCCCAGGGTTACTGGTGGCCGATCGGAACGGGCTCTGGTGCGCAGTTGTGGCCGCTGACGGGTGCCTTCGGCTCGGCGGGCTGGTAGCCGATGAACTTGTCCTTCTTGATGTGTTTCGAACGGATGCCGTGGTCGATGAGCATGGTGGTGGTGCTCTTGATGAAGGCGCTGGTCCCGGAGAGGTAGTAGCGGGCGTCGGGTTGGGACCTCATGATCGCTGTCAGAACGCTCCGGAAGTTCCTCGTATCGGTCGGGTAGAGGGCGGAGTCGGCGAGCGGCTCGGTGTCGCGACGGAAGGTGTGGCCCCGGCCGACGTGGACAAGGGCGGTGTGGGTGCGCGAACCCGTGGCCCTGATGTCGCGTAGCAGCGACCGGTAGGGGGTGATGCCCACTCCTTGGACCAGGAACACTGCCTGGCCGACGGTGGGATCAACGGTGAAGTTCAGGATGGGGCCGCGCAGGGTGACCCGCTGCCCCGGAGTCAGGGCCGCCAGGGCCAGCTTGTAACGGCTGCCGGACTGCAGGCGGGTACCGATCAGGACTTCCGGGTCGGCAGGGGCGGAGGCCAGGGAGAAGGCCTTGGTTCCTGCCCCTTTCAGGGTGAGCAGGCCGTGCTGGCCGGCTCTGGCGTGGAGCGGTCGGTCCGGGCGGAAGGCGAACGAGTGCACACCGCCTTCCTCGGTGCGCATCTCGATGAACTCCAGCGTGGTGGTCCTCAGCAGGCCGAACATGGCGGATTCCTTTCAGAGCAACGGAAGGTCCGCTCGTCACGGAACTATTCGAATTTGCGCTCAGCTTCCTCACTTGAGTACGACTCAACTATAGCATACCTCTACCGAGGGGTAGCTTGATGTGATGCAGCAGACCACTCCGGCTCCCGACCCTTATCGCCGCCGACGTGCAGCGGGAGCGGCCAGCCGACAGGAAACCCGGCGGCGCCTGCTCGCCGCGGCAGACGAACTGTTCCGACGAGACGGCTACCAGGCCACAACCGTGACCGCGATCGCTGCCCTCGCCGACGTCTCCCTGCAGACCCTGTACCTGGCCTGGGGCAGCAAACGCGCACTTTTGCATGCCGCCACAGCCGCCGCCGCCGCCGCATCCTCCACTCCGCTCCAGCCCCAGGAGTGGCGGTCCAGCCTGCGTACTGAGCTCACCAGTGACGCCGGCACCGAACCCACTGCTGCCGAATACCTCGCCGCAGTGAGTCGGCTCCATGCCCGGGTCGCCGAGCGGACAGCGCCCTATTGGCGCATGCATCGCCAAGGAGCCGCGACCGACCCAGAGATCGCCGCTGACTGGGACGCGATCCAGGCCGGACGCCGCCACACACTGACCGAGGTGACCCAGTCCCTTCCCCGCCGAGGGCGCCGACCTGACCTCACCGACGACGACGTCACCGATACGCTCTGGGCGCTGACCTGCCTCGAGGTATACGACCTCTTCAGCACTCACGGGGAGCGTTCCACCACCCACTTTCAGCTCTGGCTTGAGCACACCCTCGTTGCCGCGCTCTGCGAGGACCCCCAGCCAACTCTCGGTCGGAGCGGCCGTGACGGCACGTGAGCAACAACGGAATGGACGGAGTACGGCGGGCACACCAGGCTTCGGGGTTCCGGCGCGATAACCCAACCTCCCAGACAGAATGAGCACGCTGAGGCGTCGCTCGCACACGGACGTCGGTTGCCGAGCACCAAGAGCGCTCGTCGGCCGAGCGCCGGAGGTCACCGTGTCGGGCTCAATTGGTTCGTTCTGAACAAGCCGCGAACCTTTGCCGGAGGTCGCCGTTACGTCAGGAACGGCAGCGTGTTCCAGGGCCCGACACCGGAACGGGGCGGCGAACGCCCGAAGGTAGCTCCACCGCCCCGTTCTCCCGTGTCATGCGATCGGCCGGCTGATGCCGTCAACTGATGCGCCGCAGGGGCGTCAGCTGGTTGTTGGAGCCGATGAGCCCGTTGTGCCTTGTCCGCCCGGATCCTGCTGCTGACCACCTGCCGGCCCCGGCGAACCGCCGGGCAGCCGACCGTGGCCGCCGTGCCGCCCCCAGGCCGGGTCGGGATCGGTCCCCTTCTCCCTGATGTGTTGCAGGGTGGCCTTCGAGCCGGTGACCGTGGCAACCACGGTGACCGTGTCCTTGACGGCGATGCCGGTGAGTGGCACGTTACCGACCGTGTAGCTGGAGCTGTAGCCGTCGGCGCTCTTGACGGTGAGGGACCCGTTGGCCATGGCAGTGACCTCGCCGTGCTGGAACCGCCGGGTGACGTAGGTTCCCTTCGTGGTGCCGGCGACCACGAAATCACCGTGTAGCGCCCCGGCCATGCCCATGCGACCGCCGGGGCCCATTCGGTGGCCCTCCGGGGGGACGGCTGACGCCGTGTCGCTGCTGCCGCTCGTTCCGCTGGACGTGGTGGTGGCGCCGGAGAGGCTGGAAGCCCCGGAGGCGATGGAAGAGCTGGCAGCGTCCAGCGCAACGGGGTTACCGGAGGCGCTGGCAGCACTGTTAGCACTCATCGCAACGGTGCCGCCGGCAACCACCACTCCGGCGATCGCCACTGCCCCGGCGGCCTTCCTCCACGACCGCGGTCGCTTCGGCGGCTGCGGTGCCAGCAAGCCCCAATCCGGATGGTGCTGCGGATCTGGGTGTGCTCTCTCGTTCTGCTCAGTCATGAACGGCTTCCTTCCTGTCGGTGGGCGAGGCCGGGATCCACACCGGCCACCATCCGAGCATCGCGCCGCCACCTGTCGGAAAGCTGTGCGCAACCCGCAGCATTCGCTGTGCACGCGTCGGCACAACGACGCCAGCGCGCTGCCGCCCAGGGCAAGGGCGATTGGCCGGCACACAGCAAACGCACAGCCGGGGCCTAGTCATGGCACACGCCGCCGGGCGACCATTCAGTCATGACCACACGCCCCGCGGCCCATAGTCCCGCCGGCGCCAGGATCGGCGCGGCCCGCAAGACGATGTCCGGCCCGGACGGCCGGCCGATCCGGGCACTCGTCGTCGACGACGAGCAGACTCTCGCCGAACTGGTCGGCCTGGCCCTGCGCTACGAGGGATGGGACGTGCGCGCGGTGCACGACGGCGCTTCGGCGATCACCGCCGCCCGGGACTTCCGGCCCGACCTGATCGTCCTGGACGTGATGCTGCCGGACATCGAGGGCTTCGAGGTGTTGCGCAGGATCCGGTCGGATTCCGCGGACACAACTCCCGTTCCGGTACTGTTTCTCACCGCCCGGGACGCCGTTGAGGACCGGATTGCCGGTCTCACCGCGGGCGGCGACGACTACGTGACGAAGCCGTTCTCGATCGAGGAGCTGGTGCTGCGGCTGCGTGGGCTGTTGCGCCGGACCAACGCGGCCACCGAGGCGGACAGTTCCACCATCACTGTCGGTGATTTGACCCTCGACGAGGATTCCCGAGAAGTGCACCGGGCCGGAATGCTGGTCCCGTTGACGGCCACCGAGTTCGAGCTCCTGCGCTATCTGATGCGGAACGCCAAACGGGTGGTGAGCAAAGCTCAGATCCTGGACCGGGTGTGGAACTACGACTTCGGTGGCCAGGCCAACATCGTTGAGCTGTACATCTCGTACTTGCGCAAGAAGATCGATGCGGGCAACGAACCGATGATCCGCACCATGCGCGGATTCGGGTATGTCCTCAAGCCGGCCTGAGCCGCCTACAGTGCCGGTTTCCGCTGCTGCCGGTGCATCCAACTGGTCCCATTCCGGTGCCGCGTCCGGCGCCCAGCCTCCGTCCGCGACCGACGGGGAAACCCCCGGGCGTCGCCCACTCACCCTGCGCACCAAGCTGATCGCCGGGTTCGTGGTGACGATCATCGCGCTGTCCGCGGTGATCGGGGTGGTAACCGAGGTGTTCCTGTCCGACTACCTGCTCCGGCAGCTGGACTCCAGGGTGGTATCGACCCAGGTGCGATTCGGCCCGCCGCCGAACGGCCAGCAGGGCGGCCAGGGGCAGGGTGGCTTGGGTGTAGAACGACTCAGGATCTTCCAAAGACAGCTGTGCTCCAACGGTTCGGACGGTGACCCGCGTGGGACGCCGGAACAGCCGGACGGCAGCCTGTTCGCGGTGCTGAGCGGCAACTCGGTGACTAGTGCAGCGATCCGCGGCAGCTACCCGACCTGCACCGAACCCACTGCGGCGCAAGCATCCCCGCTCAACGGCATTCCGATTTCGCCGAGCCCGACGACCGTATCGCTGCGCGGCTACGGCGACTTCCGGGTGATCGCAACCCCGATAGCAGGCGGCATGGTCATCGTCACCGGCCTGTCGATGAACGATGTGCACGACACCCAGGCCCGGCTTGCGGTGATCATGGCCGTGGTCGCCGGAGGCGCGGTTCTCGCCGGCGGCGTGGTGGTGTGGTTGGTGATCCGGCGATCGATGCGCCCGCTGGAACGGGTGGCCGCCACCGCGCGGCAGGTGACGACACTCCCGCTGCACCGCGGGGAGGTGGACCTGAGAATCCGGGTTCCGGCCGAGGACACCGACCCGCGGACCGAGGTCGGCCAGATGGGTGCTGCGCTCAACCAGATGCTGGGCCACGTCTCCGGTGCGCTGTCTGCCAGACAGAACTCCGAATCCAAGGTCCGGCGCTTCGTCGCCGACGCTTCCCACGAACTGCGCACGCCGCTGGCATCCATCCGCGGCTATGCGGAATTGGCCGGTCGGAATCCGGACGACACCGCCGCGGTCCGGCATGCGCTGCGTCGCGTCCGGTCCGAGTCCGAGCGAATGAGCACGCTGGTCGACGATCTGCTGCTGTTGGCCCGGATCGATGCCGGGCGGCCGCTGGCCCACGAACCGGTCGATCTGACCCTGCTGGCCATCGACGCCGTCTCGGACGCGCGCGCTGCTGGACCCGATCATCGTTGGCTGCTCGACCTTCCGGAGCAGCCGTTGTGCGTGGTCGGGGACGGCGCGCGGCTGCATCAGGTGGTCGCCAACCTGCTCAGCAACGCCCGCACCCACACCGCGCCCCGATCCACCGTGGTCACCGGGCTGCGGGCGGACCACCACACGGCGGTGCTCAGCGTGGCCGATGACGGTGAAGGCATCGAGGAATCCCTGCAGGCGGAGATCTTTGGCCGGTTCGTACGGGGAGAAAAGTCCCGATCCCGCGCCGCGGGTTCGACCGGCCTCGGACTTGCCATCGTCTCCGCAGTGACCTCAGCTCACCGGGGAAGCGTCGCGGTCAGCAGCCGCCCCGGAAGGACCGTTTTCACCGTCCGCATCCCGATCGACCCGAAAGCCGTTCCGCCACAAGCGCGGTGACGCCATACGGCGGCGGCGAGGCTGCTTGCCTGCACAGGTGATGCGGTCGGTTGGCGGCGTCGCCTGCGAACCGGCTCCGGCCAACGCGGCATCGCCCCAGCGCAGCCGGCACCGCGCCGGCGCGCCGACCGGAGTGCCATCAGGGCGACCCGAGTGCGCGCCGCACAACGGCCGAAAGACTGCCGCCGCTGGCCATATGTACCCGACGCTGGCGATATTTCTCCAGCGCGGCGTAGAGATCGCCAGCGGCGCCGCGGATGCGGGTGACAACACGGCGTTGAACACGCGCACGCATGGCCGCCGAGGGGAACGCCCAGCATCAGCGCGTGCGCTGCCAGAGCAGCGCGCGTGGCTGCCGGAGCAGCGGCGCATGCGCTGCCAGAGCGCGGCGCGTGCGCTGCCGGAGCAGCGGCGCTCACCGCTGGCGCCGCGCGAAGAAGACGAATTCGCGCCCTGGCCGATCCGGCGCCTGGCGCACCTCCGTCACCGCGTACCCACACCCGACCAGGGAGGCCTCCACTTCCGCGCGCTCGCGGAACCGGAGCGTCGAGTCGGACGTCATGACGGCGCCGTCCACGGCAAACACGTAAGTCGACCGGAACGTCACCAGGGCATCGCAAACCTCCAGCACGTCCACCCAAGTCTCGACCGCACCGACTCCCGGGATGTCCGTCGTCGAGTAGGTCGCCGCGCGATTCCACCGTTCCCACGCGCGGTTCGCCGGGTCACGGGTCTCGAACACCAGGAATCCACCGGGCCGCAGTGCCCTGCGGATGCCGTGCAGCGTGGCGGTCCAGTCGTCCGGGTCGGCGATGGCCTGCGCGACGTTACCGGTCATGGTGGCGAGGTCGACCTGCACCGGCGGGAGAACGGTGGCGTCCCCATGCACCCAGCGCACGCGGTCGGCGCCCGGCTTGGCCCTGGCGACGTCGAGCGAGCTTGCCGCCGGATCGACGCCGGTCACCTCCAGGCCTGCCGCGACGAGCATCATCGCGAAGGTTCCCGTCCCGCAGCCCACATCGAGCACGCTGTGGGCGGTCAGTTCGCCGGCGATCGCGGCGTAGACGTCCAGGTCGCTTCGATCGGGGTCGAGCGGGTCGTAAATGGCAGCAAGGCGCGGATGTTCGTAGTGTTCGTCGGCCATGGCGACACTGTTGCAGCACGTCCCGGTAACTGCGCACCGGATTTCCGTCGACGTGCGCGACTGCCTGCGCCGGGCCGCCGAACGAGAAGGGAATCGCACGGCCGCCATCGGCCGCCGCTGGCAGTTTGTACCCAACGCTGGCGATATTTCTCCAGCGCGGCGTGCAGATCGCCAGCGGCAATGCCCGGCGGAGCGCCATCAGGATGACGTGGTCGGTCAGCACAGTGCCGAAGAGCGCCGCGCGACGCGCCAGCCTGCCCCCCGCCCGCGTTCCGGGCGTTCAGAGAGCCTGCGAACTGAAGCCTCTGCGCTTCCCGACGTCCCCGCGCGTCAGTATCAGAACTGCCGTGTCCACCCGCGGACGAGGCGAGAAGGCTGACCGGGGAACCACTATGCCGCGGGACGCAGAGAAACTCGTGGATGCCCAGTCCGGGCTGGTGTACTTGCTCACCACTCCCTTCTGCAGCACCAGATCGGCGCGGCGCAAAGCATTGCGGGGCTCCAGCAACGCCCGCAACAGGCTGGAGGTGATGCCGAAAGGCGGATTGGCCAACACCCGGAACGGCCGGTGCGGCCACCGGAACTCTCTGGCATCGCACTGGACCACGGTGACCGGAGCGTCGGCGAAGCGGCGACGTAGCTCGTCAGCCCGAGTGCTGTGCAGCTCGATCGCGAGAACCTCGGCGCCTGCATCGACGAGAGCCGCGGTCAACGCCCCCGTGCCGGCGCCGATCTCGATGACGTCCTCGCCCCGCCGGATGCCGGAACTCAGGACGATCTTGCGCGCCCACTCCGCATCAAGCCGATGCCAACCCCATCGCCGCCCGGCCCGGTTCCCGGACACGACGCACCATCGTGAACATGCTCATGTGCCGACCATTGCAGCTCACCCCGCATTGGCCAACCGCTTTCCCGCCGGAGCACCCGGCCGAAAGCCCGCCGCCGCTGGCAATCTGCACTCGACGCTGGCGATATTTCTCCAGCGCGGCGTACAGATCGCCAGCGGCGCGGCCCGGCGGAGCACCACGACGGTCAGCCGGACCGCGGGCTCAGCCACGGGCCCCCGGGCGATGATCCGGTCCCCCCGGGTGCGCGACCAGCGGGCGCCCGCTCGGCAAATAGTGCTTGACCCTGACGTAACGTCAGGGCGGACGCTGGTGGCCGGCGTCCGAACACGACGCCGAGGCGACGCATGCACGCGGAACGTGAGAGGACAGGATCACCGTGACGACCACCGAGTACACGGTCGGCAAGGTTGCCGAACTGGCCGGTGTGACGGTCAGGACGCTGCACCACTACGAGCAGATCGGCTTGCTCCAACCGGGGCAGCGCAGCCGATCCGGTTACCGCCAGTATTCCGGCGCCAACCTCGATCGACTGCGCCACATCCTGTACTACCGCGAACTCGGATTCCCGTTGCCGGACATCGCGACCATTCTCGACGATCCGCAAGCCAGTTCGCTCACGCACCTGCGGCGGCACCGACAGTTGCTGCAGCACCGGCTCGATCGATTGGCAGGGATGGTCGCGGCCATCGACAAGGAACTGGAGGCCAGCACCATGGGCTCGGAATTGACACCGGAAGAAAAACTCGAGATCTTCGGCGAGGGTTACGACCCGAGTTGGGAAGACGAGGCGCAGGAACGTTGGGGCGATTCGGATGCCTGGAAACAGTCGTCCGAGCGCACCAAGAAGTTCACCAAGGACCAGTGGAAGAAGATCAAGGCGGACGGCGACGCCTTCATGCAGAAGCTCGGGGACGCCAAGCGGCGTGGCGTCTCCTCGGCCGGCGACGAAGCGATGGCGCTGGCCGAGGAACACCGCCGAGGCGTCCAGATCTTCTACGACTGCTCGCATGCCCAACATCGCGGCCTGGCCGACATGTACCTGGCCGACGAGCGGTTCAGCAAGTCCTACGACGACATCGAACCCGGTCTGGCGCAATGGATCCATGATGCGATCCACGCCAACGCGGACCGGGTCGGCGCGCCGCAGAACAGTGCTGACGCCTGGCGGCAGGGCGCCGGCTGATCCCACGGGGCATGCCAGCCGCTGGCCGAACTCCCCGAGGCCGGCTGCCACCGCCGGGTGCGGCGACCGACAGGGTCGACGCACCCGGCGGCTCAGCGAAGGCGGCGGATCAGCGAGGGCGGCGGACCACCAGCTTCAGCGCGAGCACCGGGCAGGCCAGGGCCGCGGCCCTGGCCCGGCGCACCAGGCGGGTCGGCACCGGACCTTGGGCCAGCAGCGGATAGCCCCACTCGTCCAGAGCAATTCCCTCCGGCAGCTCTTCGGCGCACAGCCCATGAGCCCGGCAGCTGATCGGATCCCACTGCAGCACAATGCCTTCCGGCGGGTTTCTGGTCACGGCCGGGCACCGAGAGGCAACACGTCGGGCGCGCCACACCCGCCGCGGCGCAGATGCTCGCCCAGATGCTCGCGCAGCGGCCCCGTGACCGCGGCCACCGCGCTTCGGGCCAGCGCCACCGCGCCGTCCGGATGCGCGCATCCGCCCCGCATCCGGATGACCGGGAACCGGCGATTCAGTCGGGCGAGAGCATCCGGATCACCCGCGGTCAGCGCGGCCATGTCGCCGGCGATCGCCGGCAGCCCGAACATGCACGGACCGCACCGGCCGGCGCCGGCCTCCGCCAAGTGGGCCAGCGCTCTGCTGGTTTCGGCCAGCACACATCCCTTGCCCAGCAAGGTGATCGACCCGACGCCGCGTGGCACCCCGGCTGACCGCAGCGCGGCCGTGGTGAACGTGGCTCGCGCCAGCCGATCCACCTCGATCCAGCCACCACCGAGCCCACCCACCAAAGCCCAGCCGCAGTCCGTCGCTCCGGCGGCGGCGAGCACTTCGACCAGCCGGACACCGGTAGCCGTCTCATACGCGCCGGGACGAGCCACCTGCCCACCGACGCTGATCAGTGCCGTCCCCGGCTCGCTCGGGTCTCCCACAGCGGCGTAGCTGCGGCTCCCGACCGCCGCCAGAACCGCCAGCTGGGCGGCGGTCTCGGCATTCGTCACCAGGGTCGGCCGTCCGTCGACGCCGTTTTCCCAGATGGGCACCAGCCGGCCGAGCGGACGCGCGTCGCCGTCATTTGCCAGGGAGACCAGCGAACTCGCCTCCGAGGCGACGAACCGGGGCGGTACCGCCAGAATCTCCACGCTCGCCGACTCCGGTCGCTCGGCTACCGCGGCCGCCACCAGGCGCAGGATCGCCGGCCCCTGATGCGCGGCGACGATCAGTCGCCGCGCACGCAGCGCATGCGCCATCGTCACCGCGCCGTCCAGGACCAGATGCGGTGAGGCCACAGCCAGTGCCAGATCCTTGACCGATGTCGGATCACCGTCACACCAGTTGACCATCAGCACCGCGTCGCGACCACCTGCCGCAACCGCGGACAGCTTGCGGGACAACGGAAATCCCGCCCCGCCGCGCCCTGCGAGACCGACCTCGCCCGCCCAGCGGACCAACTGATCCAATGGGTTGGCCGGTGGCGGGCCGTAGCGCGCGACATGCTCGGAATAGTTGCCGACCGGTTCCGACGGCAACAAGCGCTCCACGGTCGGCCTCGGGTTCATCCGAACATCCCGGAACCTGGTGGCTGCGGTCATGGCGCGCTCCGCACCGGATGGCGATGGTCGCCGGCCCGCCGGGCCGCGGTATCCGGATGGTCGCTTCGGCGCAGCCGCCAAAGGGCAGCGGCCGACGCCACCGCCAGCACGTTCGCCGCCAGCACCACCTGCATCCAGCGCGCCGAACCGTCGCCGCCGGGGTTGAACAGCCCGTGCGCTATCGCCAGCGGCCACATGGCGTACGCCGCCCAGTGAACGCCTTTCCACAGGCGGGCAGGGAGCCGGGTGCGGATGAGACTGGACGCGCCGACAGCGATCAGCAGATCGACAGCCACCGTCCCCAACCCGACCCACAGTGGGGCATATCCGGCCAGGAACGGCACGAACACGTCCACGACGTTGATGTCGACATAGCCGTCCAGGATCGCGGTGGCGATATGCACCACGAGGAACACCAACGCCACCAACGACATCTGCCGATGCAGGCGCAGCACGGCCGCCCGTGACAGTCCTCGGCCGGGCGCGGATCCGACTCGTGCCGCTGTCGCCATCCCCAGCACCATCACCGCGCTGAACAGCGTCACCGTCACCACTCCGGAGGCGCGGCTGACGAACCACAGCCATACGGTGTCCATCAGGCCACCGCTGCGCGGTCGGCGGGCCAGCCGCCCAGGTAGTGGATCCGGCCGGACTCCCTGACCAGCCGTGCCGGGATCTGCCGAGCGCCAAGCCAATGCTGAGCCCGCGCGCCGAGCACGATCGCGGCGGTGCTGGCAGCGTTTGCGTCGACGGCCGACCCGGCCACTGCCGACACGGTTCGCCACACCGGGTCCGGATTGCTGCCCGTCCGCGGATCGATGATGTGGTGGCGGATCCCGGATGCGGTGGGCCACCGCCGAACCGCGGTGGAGGAGGTCGCCAAGCCTCCCCCGACGATCGTCACCACCGGGCCGCCCTCCTCGGCGGTGCGGTGGTTCTCACCCACCGCCACCCGCCAGCCACCGGCGGGTGGCCGGCCGGCCACTGCTATGTCACCCCCGATGCTGACCAGCACGCCGCAGCCCAACGCGGTATTGATCCGCGCGGCGGCAGTGTCGGCCGCCCATGCCTTCGCGGTGGCGCCGAGGTCGAGCGTCACACCGGCCGGCATCCGCAGCCGCCTGGTCGCCGGGTGGTGACGGACAAGTGCCGTCCCGGGTGCCGGCCGGTGGCCGGTGGCGGCAATCCTCAGACCGGTGTGCTCCCGGCCCAGAGCGCCGAAGTCGCGGTCGTACCCGGCGCCGATCACTGCGGCAGCCACGGTCGGGTCGACCAGTCCATCGGTGAGGCGGGCGACCCGTAACGCCGCCCCCACCAAAGCGTTCAGCGTTCGGGACAGGGTCACCTCGCCGTCGGCGGACCGGTTCACCAGCGAGATCTCGGAATCCCGGTCGAAGCGGCTGGCGGCGCGTTCGACGTCCATCAGCTCGATGTCGAGCAGCCGTCCCGCGGCGCTCAGCGCGCCGGCATCGGTCACCGCCACGGTGGCGGTGGTGGACCAGATCTGGCGGTCGCGGCGAGGTGCGGAGGAGGCGGCTGGCATCGGATCTCGGATGATCATCATGAGCCGCCGGACCCGGCGTGCGCATTGCCGCGCCCGCCGGGTTGCGGAGCCGGGGTGACGACGATTCCCGGATCCTGCGCGGTGCTGCCGCCATCGGTGCTGCTGCCGCCGTCGGTGCTACCGGCGTCGGTGCTGCCGGGGTCGGTGCTGCCGGGGTCGGTGCTGCCGGGGTCGGTGCTGCCGGTGGTCGCCAACCGGGTGCTACCGGTCACCGCGTTCGGGCCCGACGGCGCGGCGTCGTGGTGGCCGGCGATCACCACGGTCAGGGCGACAGTCGCCGCGGCCGCCATGCCGCTGCTGCCCAGGGTCAGGATCCTGACCTGGCGCGTCAGCCGGCGACGGTCGGCATTCGGGTCGGTGGGCATGTGCCCTCGCTCTCGCCAAGCACCGGCGGATCCGGTCGGTCGAGTCCGACGGTTGTCGGCGGACCTGTGCTCCTGCTGTGCGCATCACCTGGTCCAGATGAGACTTCCTCCAGCTCACGCCGGGCGCCGCGAGTTTCGAGTTCGGCGAGGATCACCCTGTTGCCGACTGCCACTTCGGTCCCAGGCCGGCGGAAGTTGATCCCTCGCACACGACGTCGATCCGCACCCGAGGTTGATCGCACCCGAAGGTGCCTCGCAGGCGGCGGTCAGTGGTCGGCGTCGTAGCCGACCGGCGCCTGCTTCTGCAGCGCGGCCAGCACCTGCGGATCCTGCAACTGCATCCAGGCGATGACGTCGGAGTAGGTGGCGCAGTAGGTCTGCGGCCGACCGCAGTAGTTCTTCATGAACTTCAGCACCGCGGGGTTGAACGAGTTGCCGTTCCAGGCGTTGAAGTGGTTGGCGATCAGCAATGGCGCCCGGTTCCCGGTGAATGTCGAGTCGTACAAGTGGGTGTAGGTCGCGTATACCTTCTCCCGCAGCTCGGGAGCGGTTTGCGGCTGGTTCTTGCCGCCGTTGAACTTGACCCACATGTTGTAGTCCATGTTCACCACCATGCCGCCGAACCCCGGGGAGTAGACGTACGGCATGGCGAACTCCCAGATTCCGTCCCTGCGCACCGGCCAGCTGACGCCGGAGGTCGGCGCGTTCATCGACGAGTCATAGGTCAGGCCGTGCTTCTTCCAGGCGGGCACCAGCTGATCCCACCGGCCCTCCAGGCACGGGGTCCGGCCCCCCTTGATCGAGGATGGGGGCACCGTCAGCTTGGGCAGCCCCGGTCCGGGGTTGTTCGTCCGGTAGCCGGTCAGGAACCCGAAGAACTGGTCGATCTCGGAGTTCCAGTCGGCGGTGTTCCAGACGGCCGCGCTCGGTTCGGCGCCGGCGCAGAAGTGCCCGTTGTAATGGGTGCCGATCTCGTGACCGGCCGCGTACGCCTGGTTCAGGTCGGTGATCCTGGTAGCCAGTTCGGCGGCCGTCCCACCGAAGCCGACGGACGACTTGCCGGCCGAGTGCCCAGGACCGGTGTATCTCGCGGCGTTCGCATCGGTCAGTAGGTACAGCCCAGTGAGGAATCCGTTGAACCGGGAGTCTGTTGGCCGTGCGGCCGCCATGAACTGCTGCCACTTGGCGTGGTCACCGGCGCCGTCGAACGAGAAGATGATGAACTGCGGCGCCTTGGCACCCGCGGCCAGCTTTTTCATCGGGACGTTGCTGGGCTTGCCGCTCGGTGCCGTTGCGGTCCCCGGCGATGCCGGGCCAGCTGCCGAACCTGCGGCTTGCCGCTGTCCCCCGGTAACCGGCGAGCCCTGATCGACGCGTGCGATGGCCAGCGTCGGCGTGCGGTCACCGTGGTAGAGCAGTACGCCGGTGAGGACCGCGAGGACGATCACCGCGGCCAGCGTCAGATACCTGCGCGTCATCCCCACCCCGCGTTCGGTCGGTGTATCGCCTCCACGGTCGCACGGCCGATCCGTCATCCCCGGCAAACGCGCCGAGCCGGGGACGGCGCCTGCGGCATCTTGCTCCGGACATTTCCGCTCCCCGGATGAGGGCGAGTTCACCCTCCCCGCCGCACAGCTGGGTCCGCTGGGCCAGTAGCCTCCAGATACCGATCGACGTCGTCGTCGCAGGCGGGCACTGCCCCGGACGTCGTCGGGCGGGTAGGGATCCGGAATACCCATCCGATCGTCCCGACCGGCCGGAACGAAAGGCGATGAACGCTGATGACCGAAGCACCATCCACCTCGGATATCAAGACCCGAGACTCCGATGGAGCGGCCGAACCAGCAGCCGACGGCGGCGGGGCAACCCTCGTCTACGGCGGCAAGGAACTCGACCTCAAGCTGGTTCCCGCCACCGAGGGAGCCAGCGGCGTCGAGATCGGCAAGCTGTTGTCCACCACCGGGGTGGTCACCCTTGATCCCGGCTACACCAACACCGGATCGACCACCTCGGCGATCACCTACATCGACGGTGACGCCGGGATTCTGCGCTACCGCGGATATCCGATCGACCAGCTCGCCGGGCACAGCAGTTTCCTGGAGGTCAGCTACCTGCTGATTCACGGCGAGCTGCCGACCCGAAGCGAACTGGCCGAGTTCGAGGCGAAGATCAGCCGGCACACGATGCTGCACGAGGACCTGAAGCGGTTCTTCGACGGCTTCCCGCGCGACGCGCACCCGATGCCGGTGCTGAGTTCCGCCGTCTCCGCGCTGTCGACCTTCTACCAGGATTCGCTGGATCCGTTCCACGCCGATCAGGTCGAGCTCTCCACCATCCGCCTGCTGGCGAAGCTGCCGACCATCGCGGCCTACGCCTACAAGAAGTCGGTGGGCCAGCCGGCGCTGTATCCGGACAATTCGCTGAGCCTGGTGGAGAACTTCCTGCGGATGAGTTTCGGCTTCCCCGCGGAGCCGTACGTGCCCGATCCGAAGGTCACCAGGGCGCTTGATCTGCTCTTCGTTCTGCACGCCGACCACGAGCAGAACTGTTCGACCTCGACCGTCCGGCTGGTCGGTTCCGCGCACACGAACCTGTTCGCGTCCATCTCCGCCGGTATCCACGCCCTTGCCGGGCCGCTGCACGGCGGCGCCAACTCGGCGGTGCTGGACATGCTGGATTCGATCCTGTCCGACGGTGGCGACATTGACTCGTTCGTCAAGCGCGTCAAGGCCAAAGAGCCCGGTGTCAAGCTGATGGGCTTCGGTCACCGGGTCTACAAGAACTACGATCCGCGGGCCGCGATCGTGAAGGCCACCGCCGACGAGATACTCGCCGGGATGGGCACCAACGACCCTCGGCTGGATCTGGCCAAGGAGCTGGAGCAGGTGGCGCTCAGCGATGAGTACTTCATCGAACGCAAGCTCTATCCGAACGTGGACTTCTACACCGGATTGATCTACAAGGCTCTCGGCTTCCCCACCAGGATGTTCACGGTGCTGTTCGCGATCGGCCGGCTACCCGGCTGGATCGCCCAGTGGCGCGAGATGATCACCGACCCGAACACCAAGATCGGCCGCCCGCGCCAGGTGTACACCGGCTACACCTCTCGCGACTACACCGGCATCGAGGACCGCTGACCGAACCCTGCCCACATAGACCACCACGCTCAGACCCGCGACCCCAGCTTCGCAGGGTCCGAGGGTGGGGTGTGGTTCTCTGCGCGTCTTCGCGACCGGGGCGCGCTCGGCAGGACCGCGGACATCTGTGGTTGCAAGCCCGACGGCTCGTCGGCCCGGATCACCTCAACGGATCTGACAGATCCTGCCTTCGCTGCCCCAAGCAGCGTCAGCCGTCCAGATGGTGGCGTCCAACCGGTTGCCCAGGGCGAGGCAGAGCCGGTCACCCAGCGATAGCCCGTCGCCCGGCTGCCACCGGGCCGCCGCCCATTCCGCATCGGCTGCGGTGACGGGTTCGACAACGAGCTGGTGTCCGAGCAACAGTGCTCGCGCCAAGGTCCAGTTCCGCCCGTGGGATCGGATCTTCTGTGCCACTTCGGACCAGTTCGCCGCGCTACAGGCTCCGCCGTCTTCGAGAACCCGCTCGACAGCCGCGGCACCCTCCTCGCCCCTGAGGTAGGCCAACAACGCCGAGGCGTCGAACACGTTCACGCAACGTCGGGTCGGTCCTCGGATGCCGCAGCGGATCGACGTTCGGCCAGCAACTCCCCGACCAGATCGATGTCCGTGAGGTCCTCACGCACCGCCCGCTGCAGCTGGCTTCTACTGAGCAGAACCAGACCGTGCGACGTCTCGACGACCGTGAGCGGCGTCCCTTCGACGAGTCCGTTGCGTTCCCGGAGCTGAGCCGGGATCACCAACCGCCCGCGGTCTCCCATTACCACCTGGTAAGTCCCATTCATTCAGCAACGGTACCACTCGGGTCGTTGACCTCCCTCAAGCCTGACCCAGGTTGACGGCGGCGGCCCCCACCCCTGGCGTCAAGCCGCGACACGGCGTAACGTCCCTCACACCACAATGTCAACGTTGTCATACGTGGGGTCGGCCTCTCAGCTGGGGCGGAACCCGCGGTGGACTCAGAGGGAGATCGACATGATCACTGCGCGCGCCGAATCCCGACCACGATCCTGGCGGCAGCGCGGGCTCCGAAGTTGGCTCGGCACCCTGTTAGTGGTCCCAGCCCTGCTCGTCGGGTCCGTTCCCGCGGTGGGCGCGAGTTCTTCCGAGACGACCGCCGGGGCGGTTGCCGCCGGCTCCGGTGGGGCGGCGGATGCTTCCGGGACGGACGTGGCCCGCTCCGGCAGGTGGCTGGCGACCTGGGGTATGGCTCCCTCCGGGAAGGTCGACAACGGGTGCGCCGACTGCACTATCCGCAACGTCGTGCATGTGACGTCGGGTGGTTCGTCGGTCCGGGTGCACCTGTCCAACGAGTTCGGCACTGCCCCGCTCGTCATCGGCGACGCAACGGTCGCTCTACCGGCGTCCCAATCGACGGCTCAGGTGGCGCCGAACACCTTGCGGTCATTACGTTTCGGCGGCCGGAGCAGGGTCACGATCCCGGCCGGCGGCACGGTGACCAGCGACGCCGCCCGGCTGGCGGTACCGGACGATCACGATCTCCTCGTCACCACCTTCACCCCCGGCTATCCCACTCCGATGACCTTCCACCCGAGTGCGCAGCAGGACTCGTTCTTCGCCCGGGGCGCCGATGTCGCGCAGGCCACCAGCGCCGCGGCGTTCCCGGAGAAGACGACGTCATGGCACTTCGTCACCGGGGTGGACGTGGCTGGAAGCCACCAGCGCGGAGCCGTCGTGGCCTTCGGTGACTCGATCACCGACGGTTTCGGTTCCAGCTTCAACGTCAACCATCGCTGGCCGAATTTCCTCGCCGGCAGGCTGGCACAGCAGCCGTCCAGGCAACAATTCTCCGTGGTGAACGCCGGCATCGGCGGCAACCGGGTGTTGTTGGACGGTGGTGACGGATTCGGTCCGGCCGCCCTGTCGCGGTTCCAGCGCGATGTGATCGACCGCACCGGGGTGCGCACCGTCGTCATCCTGGAAGGCATCAACGACATCCAGCAGACGCCGCACCAGCTCGACCCGAAGGCAATCATCGCCGGCCTGAAGGAGCTGGCCGCCCGGGCACACGCCAGGGGCATCCGGGTGGTCGGCGGGACCCTGACGCCGTTCGAGGGCTGGTACACCTACGACGCGAACGAGGAGGCTGCGCGGCAGGGGGTCAACAACTGGATCAGGACCAGCCGAACCTTCGACGCGGTCGCCGACTTCGACGCGGCGCTCCGCGATCCTGCCGATCCGCACCGGATGCAGCCCCAGTTCGATTCCGGAGACCACCTGCATCCCAACGATATCGGATACGCGGCGATGGCCGATGCGGTGCCACTGGACCGGCTCTAGAGCATCGACGCGCCGGCAGACCGGAGCAGTGACCCGGCAGCCGAGGTTCGCACTGCTCCCCGCCGGCCGGTCCTTCCGGTCAACGGCGGATCACCGCACGGCGGATCACCGCACGGCGGAGAAGTGCGATAGCGCCCTGCCGAACTGCAGCAGCCGCTGCATCTGGCCCCGGCCGCCGTCGGCCACCGACTTGGAGAACCGGTAGGTCTCCACGAACTGCGTGGTGCGGGTCTCGTTAGCATCGGAGAGCTCGGTCATCGACCGCTCCGGGGTCTGCGTCGACAGGTAGAGCATCACCGCGTTGAGTGAACGGTTGCCGTTCTGCTCGGTCAGGAACCGGGTCCGCAGGCCCTGGTCGACGATCGCCGGTAACGGGATGGTGCGCACCGATGACGAGAACATGAGCTGGCCCGGACGGTCCTCCTCGATCTCGTCGTCACCGTGCCAGAGGATCAACCGGCGGCCGTCGGTCACCGCGACCTCCTGCCACAGCGACTCGCCCCACGGCTGCGGGGAGGCAACCCGCTCCAAGGTGAATGCCTGCACCTGCCCGAGATCGATCACACCGGCGAGCGACTCGAGGGCGACCTCCGCATCACGGATGTACGCGCGGACACCGTCCTCGACTCGCTGGTAGGTTGCCCAGTCCTCGGGGCTGTGCGCATTGGTCATCGAGCGGTCTCCTTCTGGGATTCTGTGTCTGCGGCAGTCGTCCTGGAGCAACGCTACGGGTCAGGGGCGGCGCGCGGCCCGATCGCCGGAAACCCGCCAGCGCGGCAAACTAGGAAGCCGCGGCTGACCTGCGGTCGACCCGCGCATCGTAACGCCACAGTGATCGGCCGATACCGGCTGCAAGGACGGTGCCGACGATCACCAGCAAGCCGCCGCCCAGCACCGCCACCCTGGTGCTCGTCCAGTCCGCGGCCAGGCCGTGCACCAGGTCGGCCACGCGCGGGCCACCGGCCACCACCACGGTGAAGACGCCTTGCATCCGGCCGCGCATCCGGTCCTCGATCGCCGTCTGCAGGATCGTCGACCTGAAAGTGGCGCTGACCATGTCCGCCGACCCGCCGATGGCCAGCCAGCCCACCGCCAGCCAGAGCACCGACGTGGTGCCCAGCAGCGCCATCGCCCCACCCCACAGGCAGATGGCCAGAAGGATCGCCACCCCCTGCCGGTGGATCTTGCTCAACCAGCCGCTGGTGAGACCGCCGGCCAGCACGCCGATCGCCATACCCGCATTGAGCAGTCCGAGCTGCGGCCCACCGCCGATCGGCCCGCCGAAGGTGTGCTCGGCCATCTCCGGGAACAGTGCGCGGGGCATACCGAACACCATCGCGATGATGTCGACCACGAACGTCATCAGGATCAGCGGCTGGGACCGCAGGAACCTCAGGCCTTCGATCACCTTCGCCCGTTCCCGCAGGCCACCCAGCGGCGGAATCGGGGGCAGTCTGAACACCGGATAGAGCATGGCGACCAGCGTTGCGGCTTCGGCGAAATACAGCCAAGCCAGCCCGGTGAGCGGGATCAGCAGGCCGGCCAGCAACGGGCCGCCGAGCACCCCGAAGCCGAAGACGGTGAAGCCGAGAGCATTCGCCGACGGCACCAGCTCGGCCGGCACGATCCGCGGGATGATCGCCGATCTGGTCGGCTGGTTGACGGCGAAGAACCCCTGCTGCACCGCCAGCAGCGCCATCACCACTACCACCGAGTCGAGCCCGGCCAGCGACTGCAGCCACAGACCCAGCGCAGAGGCGGCGATACCTCCGGAGGTGATCATGAGCAGCTTGCGGCGGTCGTGGGTGTCGGCGATCGCGCCACCCAGCAGCCCGAAGAAGATCAGCGGCACCAGTGCCACCAGGGAGGCCAGGCCGACGTATGCGCTGCTACCGGTGATGTCGAAGATCTGCTGCTGCACGGCCACCGCGCTGAGCTGGGAGCCGATGGCAGTGGCCACGCCGCCGAGAAACAGCCGGCGGTATGCCGGATATGCCAACGGGCGCAGATCCGGTCCGAACCGGTCGCGCGGCGGGATCTTTCGCGGCGCTGGCTCGACCGTCGGTTGATCCTCGCGATCCAGGTCCGAGGATCCTGCTGATGACCCCGGGCCGTCCCTTGCCGAACGACGATTCAAGGTGCCAGCCGTTCCACGATCCAGGAACCGGCATCGGCAGCACTCGCCCCCGGGTTGTCCGCACCGATCCTGCGGAACCGCAACCGATCGTGCATCCTGGATCGCCGGCCCTGCCAGAACTCGACGGTGTGCGGCACGATGCGCCAGCCACCCCAGTGGTCAGGCACCGGGATCTCCTGGATGGAATCCAGGCCGCCGAATCGCCGCTCCATCTCGGCCTGCATCTCATCCAGCGCCGGCCGATCGGGGACCACGGTGGACTGCGGGCTGGCCCAGGCGCCGAGCTGAGAACCCCGCGGCCGGGTCCGCCAGTAGGCGAGAGTTGTTGCTGCGTCGACCTTCTCGACCCGGCCCCGGACATGCGCCTGGCGGTGCAGCGGTAGCCAGCAGAAGGTGGCGGAAGCCAGCGGGTTGGCGATCAGGTCGGCGCTCTTGGCCGAGTGGTAGTTGGTGTAGAAGGCCACCCCGGCTGCGTCCACCTGTTTGGCCAGCACGTTGCGAGAGGCCGGCACCCCGTCGGGGGACGCGGTGGCCAGCACCATCGCATTCGGCTCGGTGACATCGGTGGCGACCGCATCGGTCAGCCATCGATCGAGCTGGGTCCACCAGTCCGCGGCCAGGTCCGTGACGTCGAAGGGTGCTCCGCTGTAATCGATCCGCATGGCCGTCAGGTCGCTCGGGTCGCTGGTCGTCACCCGGGGGAGGCTACGCCGGGGCCGCGACCCGAACTGATCCGAGTGTTTGCACACCGTGCCGGCACCTGACCCCGATGACCCTTCCTCTGACGGCCCTGACCACCGCGCCCCCGAACGCCACGGCCCTGCTGACCGATGGAACAATGGGGCTCCGCTGCCGTGGCCGCTGTCGTCCGGCCGGCGCCACCCCATCACCCTGGACGCACCGCGAGGAAGCAGCAAGAGATGACCAGCACCACAGCACCGATCGTGATCCCCGACCAGCTGAAGCCGTCGGACGGCCGGTTCGGCTGCGGGCCGTCCAAGGTCCGCCCCGAGGCGCTGGCGGCGCTGGCGGCATCCGGGTCATCGGTGATGGGGACATCACACCGGCAGTCACCGGTCAAGAGCCTGGTGCACCGGGTGCGGGAAGGAATGGCGGCACTGTTCGAGCTGCCGGCCGATTACCAGGTGATCCTGGGTAACGGTGGCACCACGGCGTTCTGGGACGCCGCGGCCCTCGGCCTCATCCGTAACCGCGCCCAACACCTGACCTTCGGCGAGTTCTCTGCCAAGTTCGCGGCGGTCACCAAGAACGCACCGTTCCTCGGCGACCCGTCGATCATCACCGCCGACCCCGGCGACGCCCCCACCGCCCGGTTCGATCCGTCGGTGGACGCCTACGCCTGGGCGCACAACGAGACATCCACCGGTGTCGCTGTTCCGGTGCGGCGCCTCGCCGGTGCGGGTGAGGACCAACTGGTCCTCGTCGACGCCACCTCAGGCGCCGGTGGACTTCCGGTGTCGGTGGCCGAGACCGACGTCTACTACTTCGCCCCCCAGAAGGTTTTCGGCTCCGACGGTGGCCTGTGGATCGCGCTGGCCTCCCCGCGGGCACTGGCCAGGGTCTCCGAGATCGCCGCCACCGACCGGTGGATCCCGGAGTTCCTGTCGCTGGCGACGGCGCTGGACAACTCGGTCAAAGACCAGACACTGAACACTCCGGCGGTGGCGACCCTGTTCCTGCTGGTAGATCAGCTCGACTGGCTGAACGAACGCGGTGGGCTCGGCTGGGCGACCGCGCGAACCGCCGACTCGTCCACCCGCCTGTACTCCTGGGCGCAGGCGGCGGAGTTCGCCACCCCGTTCGTCCGGCGTCCGGAACTGCGATCCCAGGTGGTCGGCACCATCGACTTCGACGCATCCGTGGACGCCTCGCAGGTGGCCAAGACGTTGCGCACCAACGGCATCGTCGATACCGAGCCGTATCGCAAGCTCGGCCGCAACCAGTTGCGAATCGGCATGTTCCCGGCTGTGGAGCCGGACGACGTCTCCGCACTGACCGCCTGCGTCGACTTCGTCGTCGGCAAGCTGTAGCACTGGGTGTCCGACGGCGCGGCAGGTCTGCGCACATTTCCCGTCGTCGACGTGAAGCCGGAGTTGCTGATGACGTGAGGCGTCGTTCCCCGGGTCGAGGTCAGCCACGCCGATGCAGTCAACGCTCTGCGGCCGGCAGGTCCGGTTGGGCACCATGGTGCAAGACACATTCGGCCGCCGCCCGGGAAGCGGCGTTCATCGCCTGCTCGGCAGCCTCACCCAGCGCCAGCCGCGCGGCGAGGGTGCCGCAGTAGGCGTCACCGGCGCCGGTGGTGTCCACCGGCACCAGGGTCACCGCGGCGACCTCATGCTCCCCCCACCGGGAGCCCGCTGCGCCGAGCGTCACCAGCAGGGAGCGAGCCGTCGTTCCCGATTCCCTCAGTAGCTGCGCCTCGTGCTCGTTGGCGATCACCGGGTCGCACAGCTCGAGCACGTCGGCCGGCAGCTCCGCATACGGGGCGAGGTTGATGATGACTCGCATGCCCTGGCGGGCCGCCGTGCGGGCCGCCGCTGCCACCACGTCCAGCGGTAACTCCAGCGGCATCAGCAGCACGTCTCCGGCACCGAAGTCGGCGAGCTTCTCCAGGTCGTCGTGGCTCATCCGGTGGTTGGCTCCGGGCGCCACCACGATCATGTTGTCGCCGGCATCATCGACAAAGATGATCGCGGTGCCAGTCGGCACTCCTGGGACGAGTTCCATCTTCGAGGTGTCCACCCCGAACAGGCGGAGCCGGCTCACGTACTCCTTGCCTTGCGGATCATCGCCGACCTTGCCGATGAAGACGGAAGCCGCGCCGGCCCTCGCCGCGGCGACGGCCTGGTTCGCTCCCTTGCCGCCGAACCGGTAGTCGATGTCACCCGACATCACCGTCTCGCCACTGTGCGGATGCCGAGGCATGCGCAGGTGCATGTCCTGACTGAGCGATCCGAACACCACAACCGTTCCGGCGGCGATCCCCACGTCATGCCTCCTGGTGTCAACTCTTGGACAGTGCGGCTCGATGGCAGCGGCGAACCTCGCACGCTCATACCAGGTGCACCAGGGATGAGACCGGCGCGCCCTGCGCGCGGGTCAGGTGTACCTCGAAACGCGAGCGATCGGCGCGATGGAAGGCGATGAACGTCTCGACCGGAATGCCCGCGTCGTCGTAGGAGATGCTGGTCAGCTTGAGCGTCGCGTCGCCCTCGGCGATCCGCAGCGCCTTGGCCAGTGCCGCGTCGGCCAGCCGAGCCTCCACTGCCCGGTCGCTGCTGGTCAGCGTGATGCGGTAGCGCTCGCGCAGGACTTGATACAGCGACTGTTCCCGCATGTCCAGCGTGACCAGGTCGGGCGCGAGGGCGACCGGCAGGTGGCTGACGGTGAACACCCATGGTTCCTCGTCCACCAGCCGCAGCCGTTCCAACACCACCACGGGTGTGTGCGCCGGGATCTGCAGGCGCTCGGCGATCTCGGTGTCGGCCAACTCGATGGTGAACCGGCGCACCTGGCTGCGCAAGGTGCGACCCATCGCCTGGATGTCGTCGTGCAAGCCGCCCAGGTGCTGCACCAGGCCCTGGGCGAAACGGCGATGGGAGACAAACGTGCCGCGGCCCTTGCGCCGTTCGATGACGTTCTCGAGGTCCAGATCGGCCAGTGCCTGGCGCACGACGGTGCGGGACACCCCGTACTGCTCGCAGAGCGCGTGCTCGCCGGGTAGCTGCTCGCCGGGATGCAACTGCCCGGATCGCACCTGGCCGCGCAGGATCTCCTTGAGCTGGTGGTACAGCGGCGAATCCGCCTCGCGATCGATGGCGGCGATCCGACCGGCGTCCAGCTCGCTGAGTCCGGCCGGCTTGGAGGTGGTCACCGCGCCAGCGCCGCTCGGCGGGCGAGATCGATGATCGCCGCCCAGTCCCCGGTGGCCAGCAACGGCGCCGGCGTCAACCAGGATCCGCCGACGCAGGCCACATTCGGCAGGGCGAGGTAGTCCTGGGCGTTCTGCACGCTGATTCCGCCGGTCGGGCAGAACGTTCCAGCGGGGAGCGGGCCGCCCACAGCCTCCAGGAACGCGGCTCCGCCGGACTGCTCCGCCGGGAAGAACTTGAGGGCACGGTGGCCGCGGTCGAGCAACGACATCATCTCGGTGAGCGTGCTGGCCCCGGCGAGTAACGGCAGTTGCCGCTCTTGGATCGCGTCGATCAGCGCAGGCGGACTGCCCGGGGTCACGACGAATTGCGCACCGGCATCGACGACTGCGTCTATCTGGTCGAGCCGGGTGAGGGTGCCGGCGCCGACCCGGATCTCCGGAACGGACTGCGCCACCCGCTCGATGGCGGGCAGACCGGCCGGAGTGCGCAGCGTGATCTCGATGATCCGGATACCACCGGCGACCAACGCGTTGGCGAGCGGGATCGCATGCTCGACGTCATCGATCACCACAACGGGGATGACGGGGCTGATCATCAGCAGTTCGAGGCCGGAGTCGGTCAGGTTCATGGCTGTCCGTTCGGGGGTGCTTCCCATCGCAACCAACGCGACGGGTTTGAGATCATGATGCGGTCGGTGGCAGCATCGCCGACGGCGACGCGCACGCGGGGTAGGAACCGGTCGAAAAGGTAGGCCAGGCCGGGCATGCCGCCGTAGCCGATGTAGCGCCGGCGGCGAGCGACGTCACCGCCTAGCAGTAGCCGGTCACCATGGCCGGCGTCGACCACCGATCGTAGGCAGTCGATGAGCATCGAGTCGGGCCAATGCTGGTGCCGGGCCGCGCCGTCGTAACCGAGGTAGGCACCGCGGACAGCCAGCTCGGCGTGCAGCCCGGGGTCGGGGTTGCGGTCGACATGGGCGAGGGCGACCCGATCGGTGGCGCAGCCGGCAGCGGCCAGCACGTCGAGCACTTCGTGCGCGGCGCTGCCGCACTCCAGATGCACCATTACCGGTGTACCCCACCGCGCGCCGAGGTGCCCGGCCGCCTGCAGCGCCCGGCGTTCGAAAGAGGTGAACTCCCACAGGCTCACCCCCACCTTCACCGCTCCGGCCCGGACGGTGGTGCCGTCCATTCCACTGAGCAGATCCGTGCTGAATGCATCGATCAGGTCGTCCACGGACGCCGAGGTGAGTGGATTCGGGCCGGGGTAGTGCGCCGAGCGGTGGACGCCGGTGACATGCACGACCGTCAGCCCGGTGGCCGCCGAGATCGCCGCGGTGGCAGCGGGTCGGCGGCCCAGACCGATCGGGGTGGCATCCACCATGGCCGCTGCGCCCGATCGGCGCAGCAGCTCGGCCTCGGTGCGGCTGGCCCCCTCGTCGTCGAGTTCGTCTCCAGGCAGCAGCGGAGTGGTCTGAAACAGGTGCTCGTGGTAGTCCGTTGCTCCCAACGATGCCGGATCGACATCGCCCAGGACCGTGCGGATGACGGCGGTCACCGACGTTCCCCGGCCGCGCTCGCCAGCTCCTCCACCCGGCCGGGCGGCATCGGGACGTCGAACACGTCGGCGATCACCTGCGTCCAGCCGTGGATGAAGTAGCGCCAGCCGTCCACCACCGTGAGCCGGCGGTCCTGCTGCTGCTCGCGAGCTTCGGCCAGGAACTCCAGGCTGCCCCGATAGTTCAGCTCCCAGACCACGGCCTCGTCCGGGAACCGCGCGTTGCTCGGCAGGGGCGAACCGGGTCGTTCCTTGCCCAGGCCGGTCGCGTTGATCACCAGAGATCCCGGCGGCAGCCCGGCCAGCACGGCGGCGATGTCGACCTCCGACGGCGTCACCGTGATGAGTTCGCTACCGGTGGCGCGCGGGCCGACCACGCCACGCAGATGCCGTAGTCGCTGGGGCGCCGTGTCGACGACAACGAGTCTCTGCGGGGCGTCGTCGCGTTGGGCGAGGTACCAGCCGATCGCTGTACCGGCGCCGCCCGCACCCAGGCACAGCACGTGTCCGCCTGAGCGGAAGTGGTTGTCGGCCAAGATTTCCCGTAACGACAGTCCTGCGGTGATCGGATCCTTGGCCGCGCCGAGAATGCGTCCGTTGCGGAAGACGATGCAGGACACCTCTCCGCACTCGGCGCAGAACGGGTCTACCTCGTCGAACATGTCGTGCGCCGCTTCGTACAGCGAAATCTTGTGCGTGGTGACCAGTGCACCGGCGCATCGCTCGTCGGCCCGCATGGCAGCGACCGCATCGCGGAACGCTTGGGCCGGTGCGCCGATCGGGATGTCCAGGCCGGTAAGTTCCGCGTCCAGGCCCAGCATCGACGCCCATACCGGGAACAGCGTCAGGATCGAGGACGACCCGGTGTCTGCGCCGACGAAGCGCATGCGCTCGGGTGCGGCGGACATTCAGCTCTCCGGGGGGGGTTCGGCAACGCCGGTTGCCCGGTGGCGGACGGTATTCGCCGGGGGCCGGCCGCCGAGGACGGCCAGCACGTCGGCAACCGCCATCGCGCCCATGGCGTCGATGGCCTGCACGGTCTGAGCACCGAGGTGCGGGGTGACCGTCACCCGATCGCGGAGCTGCGGATCCAGCAGTGGCGACCGCTGATCGGTGTTGCTTTCGGAGCCGAGAGTATCTGCGGCATAAGCGAAAACCCGACCGTCGCCAAGCGCTCTGGCCAGTTCGTGCTCATCCACCAGGTCGGCGCGCGCGGTGTTGACGATCACCTGCCCGGCCCGGCAGTCGGCCAGCCAGGACGCGTCTACCAGCACCGCGCCGCCAGGTGCGTGCAGGGCGACGATGTCGGCACGATGACGCAGATCGGAGATGCCCGCCGGTTCGATGCCGGCCGAGCGCAGTACCGCGCCGTCGACGAACGGGTCGTGGGCCAGCACTCGGCAACCAAGGCTCGTCAGCCGCGCTGCGGTGCCGCGGCCGACCCGGCCGAAGCCGATCACCCCGGCGACAGATCCACTGAGCTGGCGTCCGCGGCGGACGGTCCAGTCGCCGTGCCGGATCCGCTCGTCGCTCCCGGCGACACCGCGGAGCGCCGCGAAGATCAGCGCCACGGTGTGCTCGCAGACGGCATCGCTGTTGGCGCCGGGAGTATTGGTCACGGCCACCCCGGCGCGGGCGGCAGCCAGCAGGTCGACCGACTCGACGCCGACGCCGTAGCGTGCCACCACGCGGAGTGCTGGCGCGGCCCGCAGGTGCGCACCGGTGACGGGCGCTGCCCCGGCGATCCAGGCAACTGCGGTGCGCAGTGCCGGCAGCAGCTCGGCTGCGTTGTGATCCGGGGCGACCCGCACCGTCCGCAGGCCGGCCGCGGCCAGTTCGGCGGTGAAGTCGCGCTCACCGGTGGAGAAGGACCGGGAGCTGACGACCACTGTCGGGGCGCCGGGCGCCTGGTCAGCGGCAGGGCCGTCCCGGCTCACGGGGCGCCTTCGTCGATGAGTTCACCCGGGTGCTGCCGGTGGTTGGCGGGAGTGCCGGTGCTGTTGTTGCCTTCGAACCACGGCTCCAGCCGCCGGTAGGCATCGACGAACGATTGGTGCTGTGCTGCAACATCGTCAGCCTTGCGGGTGTCCGGCTCGAACGTCGTCGCCAGGTGTGAGAGCGAGCGAGCGGCACCGAATCCGTCGACCAAGCCGACGCCGACGGCAGCGGTGATCGCCGCGCCCAGGCTGTTGGCGTCGGCGACGATGCTGCGCCGGCGTACCGGAACCTGCCAGACGTCGGCACATACCTGCATCCAGGTGTCGCTGTTCGCACCCCCACCGATCACGTCCATCGCGCCCACCTCGATGCCGTTCTCGGTAAAGGCGTCCTTGCAGGTGCGCAGATTGAACGCGACGCCCTCAAGGACCGCTCGCACCAGGTGCCCCGGACCGTGATGGCGCTTCAGGCCGACGAAACCGCCCGCGGCGGCAGGATTCCAGTACGGCGACCGTTCACCCAGCAGGTGCGGCAGGAAGTACAGACCTTCGCCGGCTGCGGTCACCTCCGCCGCCGCCGACAGCAGCTTGGAATACACCTGTTCAGTCCCGCCGAACAGCTCCATCACCCACGACAGGCTCGCACCACCCGCCTGCATCGTCGCGGTCGGGACGTAGTGACCGGGAACGACGTGGTCGAAGGTCATCGAGCGCATCTGCGGGTCGTGCAGCGGAGCCGTGGTGGCACAGGAGATCCACGACGACGAGCCCATGCTCACATAAGGCGGATCCTGGGCGCCGACGACGCCCGCCCCGGCCGCGGCCATCGGGCCGTCGCCGCCGCCGATCACCACGGCGGTGCCCGGTCGCAATCCGAGGTGGCCGGCGGCGTCGTCAGTGAGCGCGCCGACCACAGTGGTGGACGGGACAATCTCCGGAAAGAGCGCCGGGTCGAGTTCGGCCGCCTCCAGCAGCAGGGTGGACCAGGCGCCGGAGCGCTGCGCGTAGGCGTTGGTGCTGGACGCGTCCGAGGGGTCGGTGACCAGAACGCCTGTCATCCGGGCTACCACGTAGTCCTTGGCCTGACAGACGTGTCGGGTGCGACGGAAGCTGGCGGATTCGTTGTCCCGCAGCCACATCACCTTGGTGAGCGAGTAGGTGGGGTCGATCCGGTGGCCGAGCTCGTGGTAACCGGCGTCGATGCCCACGCGGCGCTGCAGTTCGCCGGCCTGGGCGACGCTGCGATGGTCCGCCCAGATCATCGCCGGCCGAACGGGTTCGAGGTCGGCGTCCAGGCAGACCGCACCCATCATCTGCCCGGACATGCCGACGACAGAGATCCGCCCCGGGTCGGTCTCGGTCTGCTCCAGCAGCGACCGGGTCGCCTCGCCAACGGCGTACCACCACGCATGCGGGTCCTGTTCGGCGATGCCGCCGGCGCGGAAGTCGGTCGGGTACGCGGTCGTCACCGAATGCACGGGCGCGCCGTCGTCGCGATGCAGTGAAGCCTTGTTCCCGGTAGTGCCGAGATCGTGGGCGATGATCATCGACACTCCGCTCCGGGGGTGACGACACTGAGCACACCGACACCATGCCGGTTGTAATGACAGCCTGTCAAGGCTTGTCATTACCTCTTGTGCCTGTCAGACTCATCTCCGCGGCGGAGTTCCGCGATGCGCACAAAGGAGTCGCATGACCGGAGTGATCAGTGAGCCAGGTGCCCTGACGCTGACCCGTGATGGTTCGATGCGTGGCCGTACCGCCGGCTACCGGAAGTCCCTCGGCGACATGGCCGGTGTCTACCGCGACCAGCAGGACTACCGGCGGCAGCTCGCCGAGCGCGGCGGCCAGGATCTGGTGTACTCCGTCGCCGAACACCACGCGGGTGTCGGCCCAGGAGCGCAGATCGTCGGCACCAGCACCCTTCTGCCCGGTGCGTACGGAAAAGAATTTGCGGTGACACGTGGCCACCTGCATGCGATCGCGGATCGGGCGGAGCTCTACCACTGCCTGTCGGGCCACGGCGTGATGCTGCTCGAAACCCTCGGCGGTGATAGCCGAGTGGTGGAACTTGTTGCCGGACAAGCGGTTCACATTCCCGGGCATTGGGTGCACCGCAGCGTCAACGTCGGCACCGGGGCCTTCGTCACCCTGTTCTGTTACGCCGCGGACGCGGGCCAGAACTACGACCTGATCTCCCGCGCGGGCGGGATGGCCAACCTGATCGTCCGGGACGGTGACAGCTGGAAGGCCGTGCCGAATCCGGATCACATCGGATACCAGCCGTGATCGCCCTTTCGTCAAAGGCTTTGGGAGTCGACCCGTGCTGAAGAATGTCAATCCACTGCTCACCGGCAGCCTGTTGCAGCTGCTGGACGAGATGGGCCACGGAGACGTCCTTGGCCTGGTCGACCGCAATTTTCCGGCATACCGCTACGGCGTCGACGTGATCGATCTGCGGGGCGCCGACACAGCGGCTGCCGCGGCAGCCCTGCTGTCCATCTTTCCCCTGGACTCCTTCGTCGATGATCCGATACGGCGAATGCAGGTCGACGGCAAGCCGGACGAGATGACAACGGCGACAACGGCTCTGGGCGAGGCGGCGAATGCCGGAGAAGGCCGCGAGATCCAGATCGTCGGCATCGAGCGGTTCGCCTTCTACGAGCAGGCCGCTCAGGCGATGCTGATGATCCAAACCGGCGAGACCGTCCCGTACAGCTGTTATCTGCTGAAGAAGGGGGTCGTATGAGCACTGCCAACGAACCGATGCCGCACGACGTCTGGTTGGCCAAGCCGGCAGGCGAGGTGCCCCTCCTGGAGGTCACCAACGTTTCCAAGGCTTTCCCCGGTGTCCAGGCGCTCAAGGACGTCAACTTGACCCTGCACGACGGCGAGGTGCTCGCCCTGGTCGGAGAGAACGGGGCCGGCAAGTCGACGTTGATGAAGATCCTCTCCGGGATCTACACCAAGGATTCCGGGGCCACCACGATCAACGGCAGTGCGGTCGAGATCAGTGGACCCCGGCACGCGCACGAACTCGGGATCAGCATCATCCACCAGGAGATGCACCTGCTGCCGCACCTGACGGTGGCGCAGAACATCTTCATCGGCCGGGAGCCCCGGACAGGGCCATGGCTACACGAAGGTGCGCTGCGGCAGAAGACGGTGGCGCTGCTGGATCGGCTCGGCATCCACCTGCGGCCGAATGCCCTGGTCGGCAATCTCACGGTCGCGCAGCAGCAGATGGTGGAGATTGCCAAGGCCCTCTCCTACGAATCGACCAAGATCCTGATCATGGACGAGCCGACGTCAGCGATCAGTCTGGCCGAGACCGAGGTGCTGTTCAAGCTGATCCGAACGCTCCGCAAGCAGGGCGTCGGCATTGTCTACATCTCCCACCGGATGGAGGAGTTGCGGCAGATAGCTGACCGGCTCACGGTGTTCCGGGACGGCCAGTACGTCGGCTCGCGTCGGCTGGCGGACGTCACCGACGACGAGGTGATCACGATGATGGTCGGCCGGAACATCGCAGCGAACCACCGTGCGGACGCGGTGCAGCCGCCCGACTCCGGCGATGTATTGCTGTCGGTACGTGGCCTGAGCACGAAGCGGTTGCTGCGCAACGTGTCCTTCGATGTCCATCGCGGCGAGATCCTCGGGTTCGCAGGCCTCATGGGGTCCGGTCGCACCGAGACCGCGCGCGCCGTGATCGGCGCCGACCCGATCACCGAGGGCGCCGTTTTCGTCAAGGGTGAGCGGGTGCGGATCACCGGGCCGGACATCGCGGTACGTCACGGGATCGGATATCTGCCGGAGGATCGCAAGCGGCACGGCCTGATGCTCGATCAGGACGTCATGTTCAACATCACCATGTCCTCGTTGCGCCGCTATCTGATACCGATGGGCATCATTCTTCGCAGCAAAGCGATGCAGGTGGCCAAGGAGTACATATCCGTACTCCGGATCAAGACACCCTCGGCCCGCACCCGGGTGAAGAACCTCTCCGGCGGCAACCAACAGAAAGTCGTCATCGGAAAGTGGTTGGCCCGCAACTGTGACGTTCTGATTTTCGACGAGCCGACCCGTGGCATCGATGTCGGCGCCAAAGAGGAGATCTACCGGATGCTGCAGCAACTGGCGGCCGATGGCAAGGCGGTGGTGGTGATCTCCTCCGAACTGCCCGAGGTGCTGCGGCTGGCGCATCGCATCGTCGTCATGTCCAACGGGAACATCACCGGCCGGTTGGAAGCCACCGACGCTGATCAGGAGAAAGTCATGCAACTGGCCACGAAGCTCGTCGATCCGGAGGAGGCGGCATGACCGACTTGAGGAAGGGCGCCGGGTCCTCACCCGCGCCGGCGTCGTCCCAGGACCCCGGTGGCGACACCGCCGTGAATGCCGACACGGCTCCCCGTGGTCGTCGACCGCAGCCGGCCATCTTCGCCCGCATGAGTCAAGGGCTGCAACAGCTCCTGGCATTCGGCACGCTGATCGTGCTGATGATCTTCTTCTCGATCGCCAGCCCGAACTTCTTCACCGAATCGAACATCACCTCGATCCTGCTGGCGACGGCCGTGATCGGCATCCTCGCCGTGGGCACCACCCTGGTGATCATCACCGGCGGTATCGACCTGTCGATCGGGACCGGGATGACGTTGAGCGCAGTCGTCACCGGGTTGTTGCTCATCAAAGCCGACATGCCGGTGTTCGTCGGCATCCTCGGCGGGCTCGGCACCGGCGCACTGCTCGGTCTGATCAACGGTTTCAACGTCGCCTACCTCCGGCTGCCCTCGTTCATCGCGACGCTGGCGATGATGCTCATCGCCCAAGGTCTGGCGCTGGTGTTCGCGAACGTCAGGCCGATCTATCTGGACAAGGTTCCCGGATTCCCCGACATCGCGCTGGGCAGCATCGCGTTCAAGATCCCCAACGCCGTCTACATCCTGTTCGGGTTGGCGATCGTCTTCGGGCTGATCCTGTCCAAGACGGTGCTCGGCCGGATGACATACGCCATCGGCAGCAACGAGGAAGCGACCCGGTTGTCGGGCATCAACACCCGCAGGTGGACGCTCGCGATCTACTCGCTCGCCGGGCTCGCCACCGGGCTTGCCGGGGTGGTGATCGCGTCCCGGCTGTCATCGGCGCAGCCACAGATCGGCCTCGGCTACGAGCTGCAGGCGATCGCTGCGGTGGTGATCGGTGGTACCTCGCTGCTGGGCGGCCGCGGCTCGATCCTCGGAACGCTCATCGGTGCGCTGATCATGAGCGTGCTGATCAACGGTCTGCGAATCCTGGCAATCCAGACCGAATGGCAGAACGTCGTGGTCGGCTTCGTCGTGCTGTTGGCCGTGTACTCCGACCAGCTCCGCAAGCGGCGCGCCGAGGGCGGCGGCAGCTGACCTTCTGACCACCGTGTCGCACTTGCTGCTCACCCCGACGTGCGTCCGACGGGCCGGACGTGGATGAACAACGCATACCGCCCCGATCCACTGAACGTCATCCCATCCCCGAGAAAGGTCCCGACATCGTGAAGAGACAGAAACTCGCCCTGCTGGCCGGCAGTCTGGTGGCCGTGCTGGCACTGGCCGGTTGTGGCAAGGCATCCGATACCGCCACCTCCAACAGTGCCGCGCCGGCGACCGAGGTGTCGGCGGCAGCCGGCGACACCGGCAGCAGTTCCTCCGGCACCGCCGGCAGTTCCGCCGACACCGCCGGCAGTTCTTCCGACACCGCCGGTGCATCGGGTTCGGCCGGCAGCGGGAGTTCCGCGGCCTCCGGAGGTGCCGGTGGATTGACCAAGGCGAAGAAGAACTACACCATCGCCCTGGTCTCCAAGGGCTTCCAACATCAGTTCTGGCAGGCCGTGAACTCCGGCGCGAAGGAGGAAGCCACCAAGCTCGGCGTCACCATCACCTTCGAGGGGCCCGCCGCCGAGACCGACATCGACGGGCAACTGCAGATGGTGCAGTCGGCGATCGACCGCAAGCCCGATGCCATCGGCTTCGCCGCGCTCGACCCGAAGGCGTGCGTCCCACTGATGGATGCCGCGAAGGCTGCCAACATCCCGGTCGTCCAGTTCGACGCCGGCTGCGACAGCGAGTACCCGAAGAACATCTCCAAGACCGATTCCCTGAAGGCCGGTGCGATCGCCGCCCAACACATGTCCAAGTTGATGGGCGACAAGGGCAAAGTGGGCATCGTCTCACACAGCCAGATCAATTCAACCGGCGTCGAACGTCGAGACGGTTTCGTCAACGAGATGAAGCAGAACCACCCGAACATCAAGATCGTTGACATCCAGTACGGCGACGGCGACCACCTGAAGTCCGCCGAGATCGCCAAGGCGATGATCGCCGCGAACCCGGACCTGGCGGGTCTGTACGGCACCAACGAGGGGTCAGCGATCGGCATCGTCAATGCTGTCAAGGAGCTCGGACTCCCGGCCGGCAAGATCACCGTGGTCGGCTTCGACTCGGGCCAGACGCAGATCGATGCCATCAAGTCCGGCGCCATGGCCGGCGCCATCACCCAGGATCCGATCGGCATCGGCCGGAGCACCGTCGAATCGGCCGTCAGGGTCATCGAAGGCATGCCGGTGGAGAAGATCATCGACACCGGTTCGTACTGGTACGACAAGAGCAACATCGACGACCCGAAGATCGCGGCGGTGCTCTACAAGTAACACGGCTCTACAAGTAACACGGCTCTACAAGTAACACGGCTCTACAAGTAACGCACACGATGTTCCAGCAGCAGGAGGGGCTTCGGGCAGAGCGCCCACCCACCCCACGATGGTCCGGTGCGCCCCCCGGGGTGCACCGGGGCCGTCAACCGTCACCCCGCGCGGAGGACCCAGATGCCCGACAGCCCATCGGAGGCGGTTCAGCAACCGGGGACCCACGGCGAGTTCGCCGGCCTGGTCGCCGTCGTCACCGGTGGGGCATCCGGTATCGGCGCCGCCGTGGTACGGCAGCTGCTGGCGGCCGGCGCCACGGTCGCGGCCCTGGATCTGGCGCCGGGAACCGCGCCACCCGGCGCGGTACCGATCGGCTGCGACGTCCGCGACGACCGATCGGTGCGGGCGGCCATCGACGCGGTGATCGACAGGTTCGGCCGGCTGGACATCGTGGTCAACAACGCGGGCATCGGGGCGCAGGGCACCGTCGAGGACAACGACGACAACGAATGGCGCCGGGTGCTCGACGTGAACGTGGTCGGCATGGCCAGGGTGTCCAGGGCGGCCCTGCCTCACCTGCGCAGGTCACCGTCGGCGGCGGTGGTGAACCTCGCATCCGTCGCCGCCACCGCAGGCTTGCCGCAGCGTGCCCTGTACTGCGCGTCCAAGGGAGCGGTGCTCTCCCTGACAATGGCGATGGCCGCCGATCACCTGCCGGAGGGCATCAGGGTCAACGCCGTGAATCCCGGCACCGCAGACACGCCCTGGGTGGGCCGGTTGCTCGAATCGGCGGACGATCCGGACGCGGAGCGAGCGGCGCTGAACGCCAGACAGCCGCACGGGAGGCTGGTGTCCGCCGACGAGGTGGCTGGCGCGGTGCTCTACCTGGCATCGCCCCGCTCCGGCTCCACCACCGGGGTCGGACTGCCGGTGGACGGCGGCATGCAGGCACTCCGATTGCGCCCGAACCGGTAGAGCTGCGGCACGCTGCTGTTGCCGGCGAGCATCTTGACGCGGTAATCGATTTCCGGCACTCTGATCGAGCGTCGAATCGTTCGACCTCCGATGAGCCGACGTTGCTGGAACGCCGGCGAAGCGCGGCCCGCGCGCCGCCATGACCAACCGAAGCGCAGCGCCCAGGGCGCGGGCCATACCAGGCGAGGGAGCCGACACCATGACGCAGGGGACGACCGGGTACGCCCTCCCGCAGATCCGGCACCGCCCTCCGGCCGAGTCCGGTGTGGTGTACACAGTTGCCAGCGGCGATCTCCGGCTGTCGGCGAACCTCACCTGCTGGCCGACGCAGCAGAAGCTGGAAGCGGACGTCACGACGGCGGTCGAATCGTTGGGCCGCACGGTCCGCCGCGGACACCAGGTCGACCCGGTCAAGGGACACGGTTTCATCGACAGCCAGCGAGCGGGTATCGAGGTCTTCAAGAACATCCCTCCGGACGCGCCGTTGATCGTCGTCGACGCGGTCTGGCAGTACAGTCACCACGTTCTCGCCGGGCTGCGATCGCATCACGGACCGGTGTTGCTGGTGGCCAACTGGGCAGGCGAGTTCCCGGGCCTGGTCGGCATGCTGAACCTGGCCGGCTCGCTGACCAAGGCGGGTATCGCCTACTCCAGTCTGTGGAGCAAGGACTTCACGGACCAGTGGGCCCTCGATGGTCTGCGAACCTGGCTTCAGACCGGCAGGCTGGTGCACGACATCAGCCATGTCCGCGATCTTCCCGCGCTCGCCGAGTCGCCGGAAACTGAACTGGGACAAGCACTTGGCAGGCAGCTCCAGCAGGACAAGGCGATCATCGGCGTCTTCGACGAGGGTTGCATGGGGATGTACAACGCGATCATCGACGACGAACTGCTGAACCCGCTCGGCATCTACAAGGAACGGCTGAGCCAATCCGCTCTGGTCGCCGAGATGAAGCTGGTGGCCGGTACCGAAGCCGACGCTGTCAGGGCCTGGCTCGACGACCGCGGGCTGGATTTCCGCACCGGCACCGACGAGGCATCGGAACTCACCGATGCCCAATTGCACAGTCAGTTCAAGATGTACATCGCCGCCCTGCGGATCGCCGACGACTACGGCCTGGACGCGGTCGGCATCCAGTACCAGCAGGGACTCAAGGACACCGTCCCGGCATCCGACCTGGCCGAGGGCCTGCTGAACAATGTCGACCGGCCGCCGGTGCTGTCGAGGGACCGCAGCCGGGAGCTGTACGCCGGAAAACCGCTGCCGCACTTCAACGAGGTGGATGAGGGCGTTGCGGTGGATTCCCTTGTCACCAACAGGATATGGACGGCGATGGGGCTGGATCCGGCCACCACCCTGCACGACGTCCGGTGGGGGGAGGACTTCGACGGCCAGTTCGTCTGGGTGTTCGAGATCTCCGGTTCGGTGCCGGCGTCCCACAACGGCGGCTATCACAGGTCGTACTCGATGCGGCAGCCACCGATGTTCTTCCCGCTGGGCGGCGGCACCCTGTCCGGTGTCTCCCGGCCCGGCGAGATCGTCTGGTCGCGGGTGTTCATCGACGGCGGCGCACTGCACGTCGACCTCGGCCGGGGCACCGTCCTGGAGCTGCCGGCCGAAGAGACGGAGCGCCGGCTCAAGATGACCACCCCGGAATGGCCCATCATGCACATCGTGCTGCACGGGGTGGGCCGCGACCAATTGATGGCGCGGCACAAGGCGAACCACGCCAACGTCGTCTATACGCCCGATGCCGAGACGGCCGACAAGGCTTTGCTCGCCAAGGCTGCGATGTTCGCCGAACTCGGTGTCCAGGTCCACCTGGCCGGCCTGGTCAACATCGGACCTTCTCCCTCACCGCGCACGCCACCCACTGCGCACGCCACCCACTGCGCATGACACCCACTGCGCATGCCACCCACTGCGCATGCCACCGACCCGGCGCGGCGCGCCTGGCGATCCGGCGCGGAGACCATCGATAACATCGGGTGCACAACGTGTGGGAGGAGATGGCGCATGCGCGCACTCGAAGTGCTCGGCCTGGCCGAAGACGGTGCCCACCTGGTGTGCCACGACCCGGCCACCGGCGAGAAGTTCACCCTGCCCTCCGACGAACGGCTGACCTCAGCGGTCCGCGGCGACATCAGCCGCCTCGGTCAGCTGGAGATCGAGATGGAGTCCCAGCTGCGGCCCCGCGACATCCAGGCCCGGATCCGGGCCGGCGCCAGCGTCGCCGAGGTTGCGGCGGCCGCCGGAACCAGCCCGGCTCGCATCGAACGGTTCGCCTACCCGGTGCTGATGGAGCGTTCCAGCATCGCGGCATGCTCGGCCACCGCCCGGCCGGTCGGGCCGGGCGGACCCGCCGCAGTGTCGATCCGCGACGCGGTCGCCGACACCCTGACCGCCCGCGGCCACGCCGGCCCGGTGGAGTGGGACGCCTTCAAAGACGCCGATGGATGGGTCATGGCCGTGAGCTGGAAGGCGGGTCGCAGCGAGAACACCGCGCTATTCGCGTTTCATCCGGGATCGGGCGGTGGCACCGTCAGCCCGAGGAACGACGCCGCGTCCGATCTGCTCGACCCCGCTCGTAAGCCGCTGCGCACCGTTCGGCCCATGGCGCAGCTGGACACCGGGGAGGCAGAGCGCAACCCCCGGATCGTCGGTCAGTCGGACGATCGCGGCCGGTCGCCAGGCGTCCAGCCGCAGGTCGCATCGCCTCACCACTACCACTCTTCGACCACCGATCCGGCAGCCGCCCCGGACCAGACAGCCGCCCCGGACCAGAACGTCGTCGATGACGCCGAGGCCGCCTCGGACGAGCAGTTGGTCGCCGACACCGTCGAGGACGAGCGGGCCGGCGCCCGCCCGGCAACGGCAGCCCAGGAGCAGGTCGCCAGGACCGGCACCGACAACGCGTCACCTCGCTCGACGAAGAGATCCGGCAGGTCCGCAAAGCCGGCCATGCCGACTTGGGACGACGTGCTGCTGGGCGGCGGCCTCCGTCCGCGCTGACCCGCTATCGGGCTCCGGCGATCGTCCCGCTTGAGTTCAACCGCACCTGAACTCGTACGGTCGGCTGGTGCCTTCTGGTCGCCGTCCCCAGCAGAAAACCATGACGCCGGCGTCGGCGCTCGACCGTAACCTGAAGTCCTCATGACACATCCCGCACCGCGAGCAACGGATACAGCCATGCCGGAAACGGCCCGGACAGGTCCGTCGACCACGCCCACGGAGACCTGGCTCACCCAGACCACTCCGGCCCGGACCGGGTCGAGCACGACTGGACCCGCCACCACCGGCAGCACCCTCGGGCCCGGCGGGCCCATCCCGGACCTGCCCGGCAGCACCCCGACCGGCGCCGGGCGTCCCGCGTCGGGCAGCCACTCGGTGTACCGGTCACTGCGGCGCCTCTATCCCTACCTGCGGCCGGCGATGCCGTACCTGATCGGGTCGGCGGCGGTGGCCGCCGTCGCGACTCTGTGCGGGCTGGCGTTTCCCCTGGTGCTGCGGAAGATCATCGACGGCCCGATCGCCGAACGGAACACCAACGGCCTGTGGCTGCCGGCCCTGCTGCTGGTTCTCCTCGGCATCGGCGAGGCGGTGCTGTTCAACGTCCGCCGGCTGCTCGCCGGCCGGCCGATCGTCCGGGTCGAGCAGGCGATGCGGGACGCCCTGTACTCCAGGCTGCAGGCACTGCCGGTCGCCTTCCACGATCGGTGGCCGGCCGGGCAGCTGATTTCCAGGGCCGCCTCCGATCTAGGCATCATCCGGCGGTTCATGGCCTTCGGCGCGGTGTTCCTGGTGGTCAACATCGGCACCTTCGTGGTCGGCGTCGTGATCCTGATGAGCCTGTCGTTGCCGCTCGGGCTGATCGTGGCCGCACTGGCCGTTCCACTGGTCGCCCTTTCCTGGTTCTACGAGAGCCGCTACCAGACGCTGGCCCGCCGCTCCCAGGACCAGGGCGGCGACCTGACCACCACTGTCGAGGAGTCGGTGCTCGGCATCCGGATCATCAAGGCATTCGGTCGCAGCGCCCACCTGGGCCGGC